>Ga0209180_10000015_pt1 | contig 105256 bp, 97 predicted proteins | sample CZO8metaG_3_FD_188355 | JGI IMG/M metagenome (GOLD analysis project Ga0209180, IMG submission 188355) | Vadose zone soil microbial communities from the Eel River Critical Zone Observatory, Northern California, USA - CZOApr15con2H2.8 metaG... | ecosystem: Environmental > Terrestrial > Soil >...
GTTGACGGGGAGTCTGCCGTTCAACGCTTCCGATCCGATGGAATGGGTGCACTGCCATATCGCCAGGCGGCCGGTGCCGCCCGCAGAGCGGCGGAAGGAAGTCCCCGGTCCCGTCTCTGCGATCATCGTCAAGCTTCTGGCCAAGACACCCGAGGACCGCTATCAGACGGCAGCTGGTCTGGAACGCGATCTGCGCCGCTGCCTTGCTGCCTGGGAGGAGCACCGCCGGGTCGACCACTTCCCGATCGCTCAGGACGACACGCCCGACCGGCTGCTCGTTCCCGAGAAGCTCTACGGGCGCTCGCGCGAGATCGATACGCTGCTCACCGCCTTCGACCGGATGGTGACGAGCGGGAGGCCGGAGCTGGTGCTGGTGTCAGGGTACTCGGGCATCGGCAAGTCGTCGGTGGTGAACGAGCTACACAAGGCGCTCGTGCCCCCGCGCGGCCTCTTCGCCTCGGGCAAGTTCGACCAGTACAAGCGCGACATCCCGTACGCCACGCTCGCCCAGGCCTTTCGGGAGCTGATCCAATCGGTTCTAGGCAAGAGCGAGGCGGAGCTGACCCGCTGGCGTAACGCGCTCCGCGAGGCGCTGGAACCCAACGGACGGCTGATGGTGAACCTGGTCCCGGAGCTCGAGCTCATCGTGGGAGAGCAGCCGCCCGTCCCCGATCTCTCGCCCCAGGACGCGCAACGCCGGTTCCAGTTCGTGTTGCGGCGATTCATCGGGGTTTTCGCTGAACCCGAACATCCGCTGGCGCTCTTTCTCGACGATTTGCAATGGCTCGACGCCGCGACGCTCGATTTGCTCGAGGACGTGTTCACCCGGTCGGATCTGCGGCACCTCATGCTGATCGGTGCGTATCGCGACAATGAAGTCAGCGCCGCCCATCCGTTGATGTTGAAGCTCGAGACGATCCGGAACGCGGGAACGCTCGTGCAGGAAGTCAAGCTCGCGCCCCTCGCCCGTGAGGACGTGGGAGAGCTCATTGCGGATGCGCTTTGCTGCGAGCGGGCGCGCGCCGCCCCGCTGGCGGAGCTGGTGTACGAGAAGACCGCGGGCAACCCGTTCTTCATGATCCAGTTCATCCACGCTCTTCTCGACGAGGGGCTGCTCGCGTTCGACCATCAAGTGGGCCGCTGGTCATGGGACCTCCAGCGCATCCACGCGAAGGGGTACACGACCAACGTCGCGGACCTGATGGTGGGGAAGCTGACCCGCCTGCCGGCGAGGACGCAGGACGCGCTGCAGCAACTCGCCTGCCTCGGCAGCAGCGCCGACACTCCGACGCTCGCGCTCGTGCGCGGAACGTCCGAGGAGCAGGTCCACGCGGACCTGGGGGAGGCGGTTCGCCTGGAGCTGATCGAGCGCCTGCAGGGCGGCTACCGATTTGTGCACGACCGTATCCAGGAAGCTGCGTACTCGCTGGTCCCGGAACCGGAGCGCGCCGGCGCGCACCTGCGAATCGGCAGATTGCTCGTGGCGCACACGCCAAGGGATGAGCGCGAGGAGGTCATCTTCGAGATCGTCAACCAGCTCAACCGCGGTGTCGCGCTGATCAGCTCGCCGGACGAACGGGAGGAGCTGGCCGAGCTCAACCTGATCGCGGGCAAGCGCGCCAAGGATGCTACCGCCTACGCCTCAGCTCTGACCTATCTCGGTGCCGGCCGCGCGCTGCTGCCGGAGGACTGCTGGGAGCGATGCGGCGCACTCACCTTCGCGCTGGAGCTGCACCGTGCAGAGTGCGAATTCCTGACCGGCGACTTCGCAGCAGCGGAAGGGCGACTCTCGGGGCTGTCCAAGCGCACCCGCCGGCTCGTGGACCTGGCCACCGTCACGAGGCTGACGGAAGAGCTGTTCACAACGCTCGGCTGGGGCGGCCGCGCTGCCGAGGCATGCCTCGACTATCTGCGGCAGACGGGTGTCCAGTGGTCCCCGCAACCGACGAAGGAGCAGGTCCAGCAAGAATACGAGCGTATCTGGCGCCAGATCGGGAGTCGCTCGATCGAGGAGCTCGTCGATTTGCCGCTGATGACGGAACCCGAATTGCGCGGCACCATGGACGTCCTCAACGCAGTCGTGGCGCCGGCCTTGTGGACCGACGAGAATCTCTTCTGCCTCGTCATCTGCCGGATGGCAAACCTCAGCCTGGAACATGGGAACAGCGACGGATCGTGCTTCGCCTACGTCTGTTTAGGCATGCTCCTCGGCCATCGTTTCGGCAACTACCCGGCCGGCTTCAGCTTCGGAAAGCTCGGCTTGGACCTGGTGGAGCAACGCGGCTTGCGTCAATTCGAGGGCCGCGTCGGCCTGATCTTCGGGGGCTGCCTGCTTCCCTGGACGCAGCCCATTCGCACTGGCCGCAGCTTGGTGCGGCGCGCCTTCGAGGCGGCCACCAGACACGGCGACCTCGCCTACGCGGGTTACAGCCGTAACATGGCGATCACGGACTTGCTCGCCACCGGGGAGCCCCTCGGTGAGGTGCAGCGCGAGGCCGAGAGCGGCCTCGAGTTCACGCGCCAACTCCGGTTCGGCTACGTCGCCGACATCATCACCGGACAGTTGAGACTCATCCGGACCCTCCGCGGCCTGACCCCGCAGTTCGACTCTTTCAACGATACCGAGTTCGACGAGAGCCGGTTCGAGCAGCATCTGGCGGAGGATCCGTGGCTGAGACTGGTCGCCTGCTGGTACTTCATCCGCAAGCTGCAGGCGCGCTTCCTCGCGGGTGCGTACGTTTCCGCCATCGAAGCGGCAGAAAACGCGCGACGACTTCTTTGGACGTCGTCGAAAACCTTCGAGCTGGCAGACTACCAATTCTACGCCGCGCTGGCGCGGGCTGCGCTCTGCGATGCGGCATCCGCCCCGGATCGTGCTCAGCACCAGGACGCTTTGGCAGCTCACCATCGCCAGCTCCAGGAGTGGGCCGAGACCTGCCCGGCGAACTTCGAGGACCGCGCCGCGCTGGTCGGAGCCGAGATCGCGCGCATCGAGGGCCGGGATGCCGAGGCAATGCGGCTCTACGAACGGGCGATCGCTGCGGCACGAGCGAACGGCTTCGTCCACAACGAGGCACTCGCGAGCGAGCTTGCCGCGGGTTTCTATGCAGCGCGCCGCTTCGAGGACATCGCGCATCTCTACCTGCGGAAGGCCCGGAACGGCTACCTGCTCTGGGGCGCCGAGGGCAAGGTGCGGCAGCTCGATCAACTTCATCCGCATCTCGGCGCGGAGCAGCCGGCGCCCGACGCGCGGCGCACCATTGGGGTGCACATCGACCACCTCGACCTCGCGACGGTCCTCAAGGTTTCCGAGGCGGTTTCGGGCGAGATCGTGCTCGAGAAGCTGATCGACACTTTGCTGCGCACCGCCGTCGAGCACGCCGGCGCAGAACGCGGGCTACTCGTTCTGGCACGCGGTGACGAGCTCTCGATCGAGGCGGAGGCGAACACTGACGGTCACACGATGACGGTCCAGCTGCGCGAGGCGCCAGTCGACGGCTCCGCGCTCCCCGAGTCGGTCGTCCATTACGCGGCGCGCACCCAGGAAAGCGTGATCCTGGACGACGCGTCTGCCCCGGGCCCGTTCTCCGGCGACGCATACATTCGTGAGCGGCGCGCCCGATCGGTGCTCTGCCTGCCCCTCGTCAAGCAGGGCAGGCTCGTCGCCCTGCTCTACCTCGAAAACAGCCTGGCTGCCAATGTCTTCACGCCGGCCCGGACGGCCGTCCTGAAGGTGCTCGCCTCGCAGGCGGCGATGGCGCTCGAGAACAGCCGTCTGTACGGCGAGCTCCAGGAGCGGGAATCGAAGATTCGCCGTTTGATCGACGCCAACGTCGTCGGCGTCGTGATCTCGGACCTGGACGGCCGGGTCAGCGAGGCGAACAACGCCTATCTCGACATGGTGGGGTACACGCGTGACGATCTCGTCTCGGGGCGAGTCAAGTGGACGGACCTGACACCTCCCGAGTGGATGGCCGTGAGTCGACGCTCGGTGGAGCAGCTGCGCGCCACCGGAAGCACCGATCTCTTCGAGAAGGAGTACCTCCTGAAGGACGGCACCCGGGTGCCGGTGCTGGTCGCCGCAGCGTCGATCACTCCGACCCAGGCGGTCGCCTTCGTCGTCGACCTCCGGGAGCGGAAGGCGGCGGAGGAAGCGCTCCTTCGCGCACGAGAGGAGCTCGCACGCGTCACGCGCGTTTCGACCGTGGGCGAGTTGGCCGCCTCGATTGCCCACGAGATCAGCCAACCGCTCGCCGCCGTCACCACCTATGCAGGTGCCGCACTGCTCTGGCTCCTGCGCGATCCGCCGAACCTCGAGAGGGCGCGAGACGCGTTGCAACACACCATCCACGAAGGCGAGCACGCCGGGGAGATCGTCTCGCGCGTGCGTGCTCTGGTGAAGAAGGCGCCTCCTCGTACGGAAGCGGTCGACGTCGACGAGGTGATCCTCGAAGTGCTCGATCTGAGCAGGAACGAGCTGCAGCGGAACGGAATCTCGATCCGGACGCAACTCGCGACGGGCAAGCCGTTGGTCCGCGTCGACAGGATCCAGCTTCAGCAGGTCGTGTTGAACCTCATCCTCAACGCGGTCGATGCGATGAGCGAGCCGGGCACCTCGCCCCGCGAGCTGTCGATCGCCTCACGGAAGGAGGAGGCGAACCAGGTTCTCGTGGAAGTCCGCGACTCGGGGCGGGGCTTTCAGGCCGAGACGATTGAACGCATATTCGAACCTTTCTTCACGACGAAGCCCGATGGAATGGGGATGGGACTCTCCATCAGCCGCTCGATCGTGGTCGCCCATGGTGGCCGCCTCTGGGCGATGGCGAACGAGCCCCGGGGAGCCGTCTTCCAGTTCGCGCTTCCGGCGGGCGAGTCCGATACCCATCCAAAAGCGTGAGTTACCCATCGCTCGCTGGCAGGCTGAAGAGGAAGATCGCTCCGCGCGGCGAGTTTTTCATCGCCCACAGCTTTCCGCCGTGGGCTTCGATGATCGAGCGGGAGATCGCGAGTCCGATGCCCATCCCCTCGGACTTCGTCGTGTAGAACGGCTCGAACATGTGCTCGGCGGTCTCAGCGTCGAGCCCCTTGCCGGTGTCCTTCACATCCACGACGACCTCGGATCCCTGGAGCGCGCGCGAACCGATCGATACCTCCCGGCAGCCTTCGCATCCGATCAAGGATTCCAGAGCGTTCTTGACCAGGTTCAGGATGACCTCCTGGACCTGGATGCGGTCGGCCAGCACGGCAGGCAGGTGCTGCGACAGTCGCGCGTCGAGCGCAACGTGCTGCTCTTCTGCTGGGCTCCGCATCAGCGCGACGACTCCGAGAATGATCTCGTTCAGGTCGAGGAGCTCTTTTTTCGGTGCGATCTTCTTGATCAACCCCCGAACGCGGCTGACGACGTCGCCGGCCCGCTTGACTGCCTGGATGATTTGTTCCAGCCCCTGTCGTGCCTGGGCAAGGTCGGGCTGCTGACGCGCGAGCCATCTCAATGACGTCCCGGCGTAGAGCTCGATCGCCGCCAGCGGCTGTTTCACCTCATGCGCTACGGAGGCGATCGCAAAATCAGCCGCGGCCGGCGCGGACTGGACGGTAGCCATCGCCGGGCGCGGCAAGACGACGACGACGCCCAGGCGTTCTCCGCGCACGACGGCCGGCTCTATCCACTCGGGGCGCAGCCAGTGCGGTAGCGTTGCCTCAGTGACGTCGATGGCGGAATCCGCGCGAAAAGCTTCGATCGCGGCGTGTGCATCCAGGTGGATATCCAGCCCCATTGCGGCCAGCGAAGCGCGGGCGCGCGCATCGGCCGCGGTCAAGTGCCCCCTGCGGTCGTAGAACAGGAGACCTCCATCCGCTGCCCTGGACAGGTTTCCAACCCCCCACTCCAGAAGGCGCTGCCGCAACTCGGAGTCGAGGGACGACAGCCGCTCTTCGATGCGGGCCGCCGACGACACTGCCAGCGCCAGCCAATGGTGATTGAAACTGTTGCGCTTCCCTGAAATGTCCACCACACCGAGCAGTTCGCCGCTCGCGGGATCGCGCACCGCCGTGGCCGAACAGGTCCACGGCTTGATGCCGGCGCAGAAGTGCTCCGCACCATGGACGCGTACGGGTCCGCCCACCGACACCGCCGTGCCGATGGCGTTGGTGCCGCTCATCAACTCGTTCCAGTTCGCACCCACGGTGAGACGGATGTCGAGCGCGGCCTCCAGCGTGGCTGGGTCGCCTTCGCTCTGGAGGATCACGCCGGTCGGGTCGGTCAAGATCATGATCGTGGCCGACTCCGACAGCAGATCGTGTGCCTGCATCATCACCGGACGGCTGGCCTCGATCAGTTCTCGGTGCCGCTGCCGCAAGGCCATCAGTTCCGGTTCCGCGAGCGGGTCCGGCGCGTGCTCGAGCGCTGGGTCGACGTGCGAGGAACGGCACCGCATCCAGGATTGTCCGACCACGTCCCGCACTACGCCCGAAGCCAATCCGGCTCCGTCGACGAACCGCTCCCACGCCGCAAGCAGGCGCCGCTCGTGTCTGCGGTCCGTAACCCCTCGGGCAGGGTCATGTCGTCCCATGACGGCCTCCGCTCGACGGATCCCGAGCCCCAGGAGCAGAGGGCAGCTTAACAGAACCGGCGTACTCCAAGTCGTGCCTCCTGCGGGCAACGTTGGGCACCCATCCAGACCGGTGGGTCACCTATCCCCAGGTCGAGTGGAACCCGGCAGGAGAATGGCATACTCCCGCAGGGGAACGGCGCTGAAGGGTGGCCGTAATGGATCTGTCGGAGTACGTCTTCGAGCTGCTTCGTACCGACGAGGAGCTCGCGCTTCATCGAGGTCGGCCTGGAACGCCGACCGCGTCGGGCTGTCGCCCCATCCTCTTGCTCAGAGCCGTCTCCGAACATCCCGCGCCGGCGACGCTCAAGCGGCTCGAGCACGAGTATGCGCTCGAGCGCGAGCCGCGTTCCGCATGGGCAGCTCAGCCGGTCGCGCTCACGGAGCACCAAGGCCGGACCACCCTGGTCCTCGAGGACCCCGGCGGCGAATCGCTGGACGGGCTGCTGCGGGCGCCGATGGAGCTCGGCCTCTTCCTGCGCGTGGCGGTGGGCCTCGCGTCCGCGCTGCGCCAGCTGCACGCGCAGGGCATCATCCACAAGGACATCAAGCCAGCCAACCTCCTGGTCGACACCGCGACCGGCGGGGTGTGGCTGATGGGCTTCGGCATCGCCTCGCGGCTGCGGCGCGAACGCCAGGCGCTCCAGCCGCCCGAGATGATCGCCGGCTCGCTGCCCTACATGGCCCCCGAGCAGACGGGACGCATGAACCGTTCGATCGATTCGCGCAGCGACCTGTACGCGGCCGGCGTCACGCTCTACGAGATGTTGACGGGGAGTCTGCCGTTCAACGCTTCCGATCCGATGGAATGGGTGCACTGCCATATCGCCAGGCGGCCGGTGCCGCCCGCAGAGCGGCGGAAGGACGTTCCCGGTCCGGTTCCGGCGATCGTGCTCAAGCTCCTGGCCAAGACGCCCGAGGACCGCTACCAGACCGCAGCCGGTCTGGAACGCGACCTGCGCCGCTGCCTTGCAGCTTGGGAGAATCACCGCCGGATTGACGATTTCCGGCTCGGCGAGGACGACACGCCCGACCGACTCCTCATTCCCGAGAAGCTCTACGGGCGCTCGCGCGAGATCGATACGCTGCTCACCGCCTTCGACCGGACGGTGACGAGCGGGAGGCCGGAGCTGGTGCTGGTGTCAGGGTACTCGGGCATCGGCAAGTCGTCGGTGGTGAACGAGCTGCACAAGGCGCTCGTGTCGCCGCGTGGCCTCTTCGCCTCGGGCAAGTTCGACCAGTACAAGCGCGACATCCCTTACGCCACGCTCGCCCAGGCCTTTCGGGAGCTGATCCAATTGCTTCTAGGCAAGAGCGAGGCGGAGCTGGCCCGCTGGCGTAACGCGCTCCGCGAGGCGCTGGAACCCAACGGACGGCTGATGGTGAACCTGGTCCCGGAGCTCGAGCTGATCATCGGCGAGCAGCCGCCGGTGCCCGAGCTCCCGCCTCAGGATGCGCAGCGGCGCTTCCAATTCGTGTTCCGGCGATTGCTCGGCGTCTTCGCGCGGCCGGAGCACCCGCTGGTGCTCTTCCTCGACGACCTGCAGTGGCTCGATGCCGCGACGCTCGACCTGGTCGAAGATCTAATGACCCGGTCGCAACTACAGCACCTGATGCTGATCGGCGCCTACCGGGACAACGAGGTCACCGCCGCACATCCGCTGGTGCGCAAGCTGGAAGCGATCCGGAACGCGGGAGCGCCCGTGCAGGAGGTGAGGCTAGCGCCCCTCGCCCGTGAGGACGTGGGTCAGCTCGTTGCGGATGCGCTTCGCTGCGAGCCGGCGCGCGCCGCCCCGCTGGCGGAGCTGGTGCACGAGAAGACGGCGGGCAACCCGTTCTTCGTCATCCAGTTCCTTTCCGCCCTTGCGGACGGGGGGCTGCTCGCGTTCGACCATCAAGTGGGCCGCTGGTCATGGGACCTCCAGCGCATCCACGCGAAGGGGTACACGGCCAACGTCGCGGACCTGATGGTGGGGAAGCTGACCCGCCTGCCGGCGAGGACGCAGGAGGCGCTGCAGCACCTCGCCTGCCTCGGCAACAGCGCCGACCTGACCACGCTCGCACTCGAGCGCGGGACGTCGGAAGAACAGGTCCACGCGGACCTCTGGGAGGCGGTTCGCCTGGAGCTGATCGAGCGCCTGGACGGCGCCTACCGGTTCGTACACGACCGCGTTCGGGAAGCTGCTTACTCGCTGATCCCGGAACCGTCGCGCGCCGACGCGCACCTGCGAATCGGGAGACTGCTCGCGGCGCACACGCCGCCAGAGAAGCGCGAGGAGGTCATTTTCGAGATCGTCAATCAGCTCAACCGCGGCGTCGCGCTGATCACGTCGCGGGACGAACGCGAGCAACTGGCCGAGCTCAACCTGATCGCCGGGAAGCGGGCCAAGGCTTCCAACGCCTACGCCTCGGCGCTGAAGTATCTGATCGCGGGAGCAGCGCTGCTGGACGACTCCTGGGATCGCCGACATGAGCTCGTCTTTCCGATGGAGTTTCACCGGGCCGAATGCGAGTTCCTCACGGGCGAGTGGGCGGCCGCGGAGCAGCGCTTGACTACCCTTGCATCCCACGCCGCGGACATGGTCGAGCTGGCAACCGTCGCATGCCTGCGCATGGATCTGTACTGGGCGCTTGCACAGAGCGCCAGCGCGGTCGACGTCTGTCTCGACTACCTCCGGCGCCTGGGCCACGAATGCTCTCCTCGTCCCACGGAGGAGGAGGTACGACGCGAATACGACCGGATCTGCTCTTGCGTCGGAAGCCGGGCGATCGAGGATCTCATCGAGCTGCCCCTCATGAGCGATCCCGTATCTCTCGCGACGCTCGATGTGCTGACGAAGGCCATCATACCTGCGTGGTTCACGGACACGAACCTTGGGTCCTGGGTTCTCTGCAGAGCGGTCAACCTCAGCCTCGAACGTGGTCACAGCGACGGATCGTGCATCGCGTACGAACACCTCGGCATGATCGCCGGCCCACTCTTCGGCGATTACAAGGTCGGATCCGAATTCGGGCGGCTCGGCTATGAGCTGGTCGAAAAGCGCGGATTGAGGCGCTTTCAGCCGCGGACGTACATGTTTTTCGGAAACGTCATCCTGCCATGGACGGCGCACGTCCGGGCTGGCCGCGATCTGGTGCGGCGGGCCTTCGATGCCGCCTGCCGGATCGGAGATCTCTCGTGTGCAGTGGGCAGTGGGCAGTACCTGATCACCAATCTCCTCGCGGGGGGAGATCCGCTCGCGGAGGTGGAACGCGAAGCCGTGAATGCCCTCGAATTTGCAACCAAGGCCCGGTTCGGTCTCTCCGCCGACCACATCGCCATGCAGCTCGGACTGATCCGAACTCTCCGTGGTTCGACACCGAAATTCGGCTGCTTCGACGACGACCGGTTCGACGAGGCTCGAGTCGAGCAGAAGCTGGCCAGCAACCCTGTCTTCAAAGTGAGCGAGTTCTGGTATTGGACGCGAAAGACGCAAGCCCGCTTCCTTGCCGGGGACTATCGCTCCGCCGTGGATGCCGCATCTCGAGCGCACCGGCTGGTCGGGATGTCACCGTCATTCTTGGAAACGGCGGAAAGTCACTTCTATGGCGCGCTTTCCCGCGCGGCGTCGTCGGACTCTGCATCTCCCGGCGAGAAACAGCAGCATCTCGAAGCCCTGACAACCCACCACCGACAGCTCGAAATCTGGGCGGAGCTTTGCCCGGAGAATTTCGAGAACCGCGCGGCGCTCGTCGGCGCGGAGGTCGCGCGAATCGAAGGACGCGTACTCGATGCCGAGCGCCTCTATGAAAAGGCCATCCGCTCCGCACACATCAACGGGTTCATCCACAACGAGGCGGTTGCCTGCGAGGTTGCCGCGCGGTTCTATGCGGCTCGCGGTTTCGACAGGATCGCGGATGTGTATCTGCGGGACGCCCGCTACGGCTATCTCCGTTGGGGAGCCGATGGAAAGGTGCGGCAGCTCGACGAGAAGTATCCACACCTCAGGGAGCGAGAGCCCGCGCCTGTCCCCACGAGCACGATCGGGGCGCCGGTCGAAAACCTCGAGCTCGCGACGGTCCTCAAGGTGTCGCAAGCGGTATCGGGCGAGATCGTGCTGGAGAAGCTGATCGATACGCTGTTGCGCACTGCCATCGAGCACGCCGGCGCGGAGCGGGGGCTGCTCATCCTGGCACGCGGTGGCGATCTATCGATCGAGGCGGAAGCCAACACGAACGGTCACACCGTGGCGGTCCACCTGCGCGAGGCACCGGTCGCCGGCTCCGAGCTCCCCGAGTCGGTCGTCCATTACGCCGCGCGAGCCCAGGAAAGCGTGATCCTGGACGACGCGTCCGCCCCAAGCCCGTTCTCCGGCGACGCATACATCCGTGAGCGGCGCGCCCGATCGGTGCTCTGCCTGCCACTCGTCAAGCAGGGCAGGCTCGTTGCGCTTCTCTACCTCGAGAACAGTCTGGCTCCGAACGTCTTCACGCCGGCGCGGACGGCCGTCCTGAAGCTGCTCGCCTCGCAGGCGGCGATGGCGCTCGAGAACAGCCGGCTCTACCGCGAGCTCGAGGAGCGGGAATCGAAGATCCGCCGCCTGGTCGACGCCAACGTCGTCGGCGTATTGATCGCGAACCTGGACGGCCAGGTCGTCGAGGCGAACAACGCCTTCCTCGATCTGGTGGGGTGCACGCGCGACGAACTCGTCTCCGGAGCAATCAAGTGGACGGAGCTGACCCCTCCCGAGTGGCAAGCCGTGACTCAACGCGCCGTGGAGCAATTGCGCGCCACGGGAAGCGCCGATCTCTACGAGAAGGAGTACCTCCGGAAGGACGGCAGCCGGGTGCCGGTCCTGGTCGCCGCCGCGGCCCTCGCGGGCACCCCGCCCCAGAGCGTCGTGTTCGTGGTCGATCTCCGGGAGCGAAAGGCGGCGGAGGAAGCGCTCCTCCGCGCCCGAGAGGAGCTCGCACGCGTCACGCGCGTTTCCACCGTCGGCGAGCTGGCCGCCTCGATCGCGCACGAGATCAACCAGCCCCTCGCCGCCGTCGCCACGTATGCAGGCGCCGCGCTGCTCTGGCTCGCACGCGAGACGCCGGACGTCGAGAGAGCGAGGGACGCGTTGCAACGCAGCATGCACGAAGGCGAGCGCGCCGGGGAGATCGTCTCGCGCGTCCGTGCCCTGGTAAAGAAGGCGCCTCCTCGAACGGAAGCCGTCGACATCGACGAGGTGATCCTCGAAGTGCTCGATCTGAGCCGGAACGAGCTGCAGCGGAACGGAGTCTCCATCCGGACGCAGCTCGCGACCGGCAAGCCGCTGGTCCGCGTCGACAGGATCCAGCTTCAGCAGGTCGTGTTGAACCTCATCCTCAACGCGGTCGATGCGATGAGCGCGCCGGGCACCTCGCCCCGCGAGCTGTCGATCGCCTCACGGAGGGAGGAGGCGAACCAGGTTCTCGTGGAAGTCCGCGACTCGGGGCGGGGCTTTCAGGCCGAGACGATGGAACGCATATTCGATCCTTTCTTCACCACCAAGCCCGAGGGGATGGGAATGGGACTCTCCATCAGCCGCTCGATCATGATCGCCCATGGTGGCCGCCTCTGGGCGATGGCGAACGAGCCCCGGGGAGCCGTCTTCCAGTTCGCGCTTCCGGCGCTCGAGTCCGATACCTATCCAAAGGGCTAAGTCGCCTATCCCTAGGTCGCGTGGAATCCGGGAAGGCCATGGCGTATTCCTACGTCCGAGACATGCCTCTCCCTCGCCCGATGCCGGAGAACCTTACGATCTCCATCGTGGACGATGATCCAGCGGTTCGAGACGCCTTGTGTCGCCTGATGGATTCGGCCGGCCTGGCCGCCGCGGCTTTCGCGTCCGCGGAGGAATTTCTCGCGTCCCCGTCTCGTGACGAGACCACCTGCCTGATCCTCGACGTCCGTATGCCGGGAATGGACGGGCTGGAGCTCCAGCGCCGTCTGATCGCGTCCAACTGGAAGGTTCCGATCGTCTTCATCTCGGCACAGGCGGAAGCCGAAGTTCGCGAGCGTGCCCTGCAAGCGGGGGCCGTGGAATTCTTCGACAAACCGTTCAACAGCGCCGCGCTGCTCCACGCGATCGATGCCGCGCGAGTCGCCCGCGCCCCGGGCGCTCCCGGCAAATGAATTCGCGGGGATACGCACATCGGCCAGGTTGACGGCCCCCTCCCACCGGCGCAGGCTACTCCGTGTTCGGAGGCCTCAGTGCCAGAGCCCGGGCGCGCTGATGCCATCGTCTATGTGGTGGACGATGAGCCGTCGATCCGGAACTCCACGAAAGAGCTCGCGGAGTCCGTCGGACTGCGCGTCCAGACGTTCGCAACGGCGCAGGACCTCCTCTGCAGTGAACGTCCGGACGTACCCGGCTGCCTCGTGCTGGACGTCCGATTGCCGGGTCTGAGCGGCCTCGACCTGCAGCGCGAGCTGGGCAGGATGAACAATCCGGTGCCCATCATCTTCATCACCGGGCACGGCGACATCCCGATGACCGTGAAAGCGATGAAGGCCGGCGCGGTCGACTTCCTGGCAAAGCCATTCCGGCACCAGGATTTGCTCGACGCGATCGCCCGCGCCCTCGAACGCGACCGCGAAGGCCGCAGGCAAAGAAGCGAGCTCGCGGAGGTGCGCAGCCGTTACGAGTCCCTGACCCCGCGCGAGCGCGAGGTGATGGCATTCCTGGTGAAGGGCATGCTCAACAAACAGGTGGCCGCGGAGCTCGCGATGACCGAGCCGACCGTGAAGTTCCATCGCGCCCACGTGATGCGGAAGATGAAGGCCGAGTCCATGGCCGAGCTGGTTCGGATAGCCGAGAGACTGGCATCGCATGGCAACGGGCAGGGTTCGACCTAGCCCTGTGACGAGATCGGCCTGGACCGCCGAGCGAGAGGCCTAGTCCAACATCCAGCTATGCAACCCGTGCGCGCTCGCTACGCTGCATCTCGTGACGCGGCGGCGCTCCACAGCCACTGATCCTTCCGAACGCGGATCTCGGGCCGCAGCGCGCGAGCACGGAGGAGCCATGCAGACTTGCGAACCGATCGAGTCCATGGAGTCAGTTTCTCAGGCAGTCCGGATACTGCGCTCCAGGCACGAGGCGGAGCGCAAGCTGTGTGAAAGCGAAGCGTTGCGCCTCGCCGCCGAGGCCGCCAACCGCGCCAAGGACGAGTTCCTCGCCAACGTGAGCCATGAAATCCGGACCCCGATGAACGCCATCCTCGGCATGACCGAGCTGGTGCTCGATGGTCCGCTGAGCACGAGCCAGCGGCAGTCGCTCGACACGGTGAGGTCGGCGGCCGGCAGCCTGCTGGGGATGATCAACGACCTCCTGGATTTTTCGAAGATCGAGGCCGGCAAGTTGGAGCTGGTTCCCGACGACTTCCAGCTGCGCGAGCTGCTGGGCGACACGATGCGCGCCCTCGCCGTGCAGGCGCACAGGAAGGGCCTGGAGCTGATCTGCGACGTGCACGCGGACGTGCCCGACCGCCTGATCGGCGATTCCAACCGGCTGCGTCAGGTGCTCGTCAACATCGTCGGCAACGCCATCAAGTTCACGGAAGCGGGCGAGGTGGCGCTGGACGTGTCCGTCGCCGCGAGCCCGCACGACGATGGCGGGATCGTGGTTCGCTTCTCCGTCCGCGACACCGGCATCGGCATCCCGAAAGAGAGGCAGAAGGCCATCTTCCGCGCGTACGAGCAGGAGGATGCCTCCACGACGCGCAGGTACGGCGGCACCGGCCTGGGGCTGACGATCGCCGCGCGGCTGATCGCGCTCCTGGGCGGCGAGATCACCGTGGACAGCGCCCCCGGCCGCGGCAGCACCTTCACGTTCACGGCGGCGCTCCGAATTCAACCTGACCGCGTCGAGCAAGCGACTCCGGCAGTCGCGGCCGCGCCCGTCCGGCCGCGCGCACCTGCGGGCCTGCGCCTGCGGATCCTGGTCGCTGAAGACAACGCGCTCAACCAGCAGCTCATGCAGCATCTCTTGTCCAAGCGCGGCCACGAGGTGTACGTCGCCGCGACCGGCACCGAGGCGCTCGCTCGCCTCGACGAGCTCGAGCCCGACCTGCTCCTGCTGGATCTGCACATGCCCGAGATGGACGGCTTCCAGGTGATCGAGGCCATCCGCGCCAGGGAACGCTCGTCCGGCGGCCACCTCCCCGTCATCGCGGTCACCGCCCGGGCGCAGGAGGTGGACCGCGAGCGCTGCCTGGCGTCGGGAGTCGACGACTTCATCTCCAAGCCGATCGCCGCCGACGACCTGTGGGCGGCAATCGGAAGGATCCATCCGCCCGGCGAGGCGAGCACGCCCCCGCTGGTCGAGTGCATGCCCGCCGCATGCGGCATGGATGCGAGGTGACGGCACGCGCCCTGCATTTGATGGGGTCGGGCGAACGCCGCCTGGCGAGGACGAGATGATCCGCACGATTCCAGTGCAGCGCGATTGCTCTCACTGCGGTCACGTGGAGTTCAGTGCCGCGGTCAGCGTGATCATCGTCTGGGCGCATGGCCTGAAAGTGGCCGTCCCGATGATTCCGCAGGATGAGCTGCGGGTCTGCGGCACCGGCAACTGCCGGGCGGCCCATCGCCTCGTCTCGCGCGCGTTCGAGGTCCATCCGGAAACGCAGAAGACCGCCGGCCCGTGGACGCGTGCATTGATCGTCTTCGAGGACGGCAATGACATCGAGGTCCGGAACGCGGCCGGCAAGGTCTTGGCTTGCGCTTAGCGCCGAGCGAGTTCGGCGCGCTCGCGCATGCGGGCGATGGTCGTCCGGTAGTCCCTTTCCAGGAAGATGCCCGAGCCGGATACGATCACGTTGGCGCCGGCGCGCGCGACCCGGTCGACGTTGTCGATCTTGATGCCGCCGTCGACCTCGATGTCGAGCTGGATGCGGCGAGCATCGGCCTCGGCGCGGAGCGCTGCGATCTTCTCCAGGACCTGCGGGATGAACGACTGGCCGCCGAACCCGGGGTTGACGCTCATGATCAGCACCATGTCGACCAGGTCGAGCACGTGGCGCACGTGCTCGATCGGCGTGGCGGGGTTCAACCCCACCGCTGCTTTCTTCCCAGCGCGGCGGATGGACTCGAGCGCGCGGTGGAGGTGCACCGCGGCTTCGGCATGGACGGTGATGATGTCCGCCCCCGCGTCGGCATACTCCTCGACCCAGCGTTCGGGCTCTTCGATCATGAGATGCACGTCGAAGGGCAGGTTCGTCTCCTTGCGCAGCGCGCGAACGACCGGCGCGCCGATGGTCAGATTGGGAACGAAGTGCCCGTCCATGATGTCGACGTGGACGAGGTCGGCGCCGGCGTCCGCGACCGCGCGAATCTGGTCGGCGAGCCTGCCGAAGTCGGCGCTGAGGATCGAGGGAGCGATGAGCGTGCGCGGCTTCATCGGCGGACCGCTCCTTGGGGTGGCAGGATTTCGCGCACGACAGGCGCGCCCCGGACCAGGCTGGCGACGAGCACCCTCCGGGCAAGCCCCACGAAGAGCCCGTTCTCCAGGGTGCCGGGGATGCTCTTCAGCTCGCGTTCCAGCCCTGCGGGATCGGGAATGGTGGCGAAGCGCACGTCGAAGATCAGGTTGCCCTGGTCGGTCACGACCGGCCCCGCCTTCTTGACGCCCATGCGCAAGGTGGGCTCCCCGCCGAGGCGCTCGATGGCCCGCGCGACCGGTGCCTGGGCGAACGGCAGGACCTCGACCGGGACAGGAGCATGGGACCCGAGACGATCGGCGAGCTTGGTCTCGTCGACTACGACGGTGAAGTCGTCGGCGAGGGTGGCGATGATCTTCTCCCGCGTCTGCGCGGCGCCGCCGCCCTTGATGAGGGTCAGGTCGGGAGCGACCTCGTCGGCCCCGTCGATGGCGAGATCGATGCGGTCGATCTCGTCGAGCGACACCAGCGGAATGTGCAGTTCACGGGCGAGCACCGTGGACTGGTAGGAGGTCGGGACTCCGCGGACGTCGCTCAGCTCGCCCCTGCGCAGGCGCTCGCCGAGATAGGCGACGGCATGGATGGCGGTCGAGCCGGTCCCCAGGCCGACCACCATTCCCGATCGGATCCGCCCCGCCGCCGCCTCCGCCGCCGCCCGCTTCAGCTCGTTGACCGGACCCGCGGGAGTGGCCCGTCCGGAATCGTGCGATGTACCGCCCACGCGCGAAGTGGGAGCAAGCGCCGTGCCGCAGTTCCTCCGGTGAGTTCAACCGGTTGCTAGCCGGAGGGACGGCTATGGTTTGCGCACGGCGTACAACATCTGGCCAGCCGCAGCGAGTCCAGCGATCGCTCCGGAGACGGCGAGCGGCAACCAGATCGAGAACCTGAGCAGCCACGCTCCGGTCAGCGCCCCGGCGAACATGAGCGCGACGGACGAGGTGCGCCTCGGCCATCCGGGATTCGCACCGCCTGCGAGCGACGAGTCCGCCGCGATCCCGGCCAGGGTCAACGTCAGCACGGTCGTGGTGAGGTCGCGCTCCCCGAGCTTGCGGACCACGGCGTTGCGGACACCCATCGCAAGGCCGGTCAGGGCGATGAGCCCGTAGAGCCGCGAGGGATCGGCCTCGAGCTCACCGCCCGAGCCGGCGGCGAGCGCCGCCGCGGCCAGGAGAAGCACGGCTTCGATACCGAACGCTGCGCATGCCCAGCGATGGCGCGGACCCGTCCCCAGCGCCAGCCGTCCGCCGGCGACTGCGCCGGCGAGGAAGGCGCCGACAGCGGCCGCGGATCGTTGGATGGAAAGACCGGGCGCCCCTGCGACGGCGAATCCGAGGAAGACGACGTTGCCGGTCATGTTGGCCGTGAACACGTGGCCCAAAGCCAGGTAGCTGACCGCGTCGATGAGTCCGGTCGACGCGGTGAGGGCAAGAAGCACCGCCGGCAGGGACCGGTCGGAAGCGGTGGGATGCATGTGCCTCCCCGGAAGGCCTCGCGGCAATTGCCTAGGATCGCTGCGGCACGTCGATGTGGAGCTCGACGCGGCGGTTCTCGGCGCGGCCCTCCGGAGTCGAATTGTCACCCATGGGATGGGCCGCGCCCACCCCCTCCACGAGCATCTGCCGCGGGTTCACGCCTCTGCTGGCCAGGACGTCCCGGACCGCCTCGGCGCGGCGCAGCGAAAGCTCCTCGTCGTGCGCCGCGGATCCGGTCGAGTCGGTGTGGCCCTGGATCACGATGCGATCCTCCGGATAGCGAGCCAGGATGTCGCCGAGTTGCGCGAGCTGCTCCACCGCGGCCGGCTGGAGGACCGCGCTGTCGCTGCTGAACAAGAGAGACGATTTGAGGTTCACCAGGATTCCCGTTTCGGTCCGTCGCGCGTTTGCGACCTGCTGGAGCTCCTGGGCCTGCTTGTCGAGGTAATTGCCGATGGCGCCGCCGGCGACCCCGCCCACGACGGCGCCGATGGCCGCTCCTTCCCAGCCGCCGGCCAGCGCTCCGACACCTGCTCCGACCGCCGCCCCGGCACCCGCGCCGATCGCGGTCTTCTCGCCCGGGGTGGCACAGCCTCCGAGGATCAAGATCATCGGTACCGACGGCATCAAACGTCTCATCTACCCTCCTGAGTGGGTCTGCGGCCTCGTTTCCTTCTTCACGAACCGTGCCGCCGCACGATCCGGTGGATGAAATCATACGGTCGCTGCGGGAGATGCCCCGGGTAGGACGGGTGTCGTAGACCGATCGGAGTGGTCGTGCCCCGTGGTCGCCTTCCAGCTTGACTCTCCCACCGTTCAGCGAGCGTTATCCGGCACATGGTCGCCGGATGGCGACCCCGTGTAGGCGAAGTTGAAAGCACGAGGGGACCCGATGGCAACGGAGACTCAGAAGACGGGTATTGATGTCGTTGGTGACGTGGCGGCCTGGGGTGCGCACTTTTGCCTTTTCTACGAGACGAAAGAGGATCTCCTCGACACGTTGATCTCCTATTGCAAGTCGGGGTTGGAAAGCGGGGAGTTCTGCCTCTGGATCGTAGCCGAGCCCTTGACGATCGACGAAGCGAGGGACGCCCTGAAAGGCGCGGTGCCTGACCTCGATCGACACCTTGCGAGTTCTCGTGTGGAGATGGCGCCAGCCAGAGACTTTTTTTTGCAGGGTGGCGGATTTGACGGCAAGAGACTGACACAAACCTGGTATGACAAACTCGCTGAAGTATCGGCCAGAGGTTACGCCGGCATCAGAGTAACCGGAGACACGAGGTGGCTGACAAAGAAGGACTGGAGCCACTTTTGCGACTATGAGGATGGCCTCAACGAGGTCATCGGAAATCGACGTCTCGCCGTGTTGTGCACCTACCCGCTCGAAGGGGCCGGGGCTCCTCAAATTTTGGATGTCGTGCGCACGCACCAGTTCGTACTCGCGAGGCGACACGGGCGTTGGGACGTTCTCGAAACGGCCGTGCTCAAGCGAGCCAAGGGCGAGCTCAAGCAAGTCAACGAGGAGCTCGAACGGCGAGTCGCGGAACGGACGAGCCAACTGACGAAGGCCTCGGAAGCGTTGCGCGAGGCGCAGGCTGAGCTCGGGCATGTCAATCGCGTCACGACGATGGGGCAGCTGACGGCCTCGATATCCCACGAAGTCATGCAGCCGATCACGGCGGGAATCACCTATGCCCAGGCCGCCTTGAACTGGCTGCGCGCCCAACCGCCAAAACTGGACGAGGTGCACCGGGCGCTCGGTCGCGCCGTCGAGGAGGGCAATCGCGCCACGGACATCTTGACTCGTATCCGTGCCCTGATCAAGAAGGCACCCCAACGAATGGACGCCGTCGATATCAACGAAGCAATCCTTGGAGTCGTTACGTTGACCCATGGCGAAGCGGCGAAGAACGACGTTTCGGTCGAGACACGACTCGCGGATGGCTTGCCGCTCATTCAAGCCGATCGTGTGCAGCTGCAGCAAGTGATTCTCAATTTGATCATGAATTCCGTGCAAGCGATGAGCGGTCGCGCCGAGGGATCGCGAGAGTTGCTCATCGGCACGGGGAAAGACGCAGCGGGCGTGCTCGTCACCGTGCAGGATTCGGGGCCCGGACTGAGCTCGGAGGCCTGCGACCGCGCCTTCGACGCATTCTACACGACCAAAGCTGGCGGCATGGGCATGGGGCTGTCGATTTGCCGTTCGATCGTCGAGCAACACGGTGGCCGGATCTGGCCCTCTCGCAAGGCCGGCCCCGGCGCAACCATTCTGTTCACCTTGCCTGTCGAAGGCACCGTCCACGAATCTGCGGTCGCGTAGCGGCGTAATCCACTAGCGAAGGGAAGAAGACGAGGGTGAAGGACAGATAAGGGCAGTTCTGGCAACCGGCGGTTCCCTTCCTTCCCGACGATGCGTAGCAGACCAGCCCGCGGCCGTGCCAGGCGAGCCCACCGGAATCGTGGCCGACGGCCGCGGACATCTCTACGTCGCAGACCTGGAGGCCATCCGGGCGATCGATCTGGCGACGCGAAGCGTGACCACTCTGGCGGGCACGCTCCAGCCTGGCAGTGCGGACGGCACGGGCGCGGACGCCACGTTCAACTCCCTCAGCGGCCTCGCGCTCGACGGCGAGGGCAACCTCTTCGTCGCCGACACGAGCAACCACACCATCCGCAAGATCGTCATCGCCACCGGCGCTGTCACGACGCTGGCGGGTTCGCCCCGCGTCGCCGGCTCGGCGGACGGGGTCGGCCGCGAAGCGAGATTCAACTCCCCGCTTGGCCTCGCCTTCGACGGCGCGGGCGGCCTCTATGTGAGCGAGGTCGCCGCCGTCCGCAAGATCGAGCTCGCGACCCGCGCGGTCAGCACCCTGCTCGGTCAGCCAGGAATCCGGGGGTGAAGCTCGGCCCGCCGCCCGCGCGCCTCAAACCAGCCCGCCGGCATGGCCCTGATCGGCCCGGGTCAGCTCGCGATCGTCGATCGAGCGGAAAACGTCCTGCTCACGCTGCGGTGACCCTCGTCAGGCGGCAAACCTCGCGCCTGTCCATTCCTCGCTCATCGCCCAGAGACGCTCGGCCAGGCCCCGGTCCATCGCCCAGGGCCTCACGCCGCGTGGACCGGGAAAATCGGCTGGCACCGCTCGGCGATGTCCACGTCTTCGCAGTAGACGCCGCCCATGCTGTCGAGCTGCCTGCTCGTCGCGCACCAGACGCTCGTCGCTGCTCCTTGCTCCGTGGTCTTGAGCATGGACACCGCGTTCGAGGCAGCGATGGCCTGGCGTTTCTCTTCCTCCGACATCGATCGCATCAACTCGGTGAGGATCGCCCCCGGATGGACCGAGAACGCGCGCACGCGATGCGCCTCGCCGCGCGCGTCGAGGGCGAGCGCGAAGAGCGCATTGGCCGTCTTGGACTGCCCGTACGCGATCCACTTGTCGTACGGGCGGCGGTCGAAGTGCGGGTCGTCGAAGTCGATTCCGGCGCGCCTGTGCCCGCGCGACGACAAGGAGACCACCCGCGCGCCGTTCGCTCTCCTTAGCGCTGGCCAGAGCCGCGCAGTCAGCTGGAAATGGCCGAGGTGGTTGGTCGCGAGCTGCGACTCGAAGCCGCGGCGGTCGCGGACGAGCGGGGGCGCCATGATCCCCGCGTTGTTCACGAGCATGTGGAGGGAACGGCCGGACCCGAGGAATCGCGCGGCGAACGCGTCGATCGAAGCCGGATCGAACAGGTCGAGTGTCTCGACCTCGACCCGCGCGAGGCGTGCGAGCGCCGGCCGGGCCTTGTCGAGCGTCCGGGCCCCGGCGATCACCGTCGCGCCGGCGCTCGAGAGGGCCCGGGTCGTCTCGAGTCCGATCCCGGCGTGTCCGCCGGTCACGATGGCGATGGATCCGCCGAGGTCGCGCTTCCCGACGACTTCGCGCGCGGTGGTCGTCTCGCCAAAACCGGAGTGGATGGGGGCTTGTTGCGTCGTCATGGCGCGGAAGTCTAACGTTCCCGTCCTCATCGAACAGCGGCAGGCTCGTCCACCAAGGCGCCGATCGCGGTCTGGAGATGCCGCCGTGCGCGCGACGGGTCGTATAAGGCGTGTTCTGGCAACCGGCGGTTCCCTTCCTTCCCCGGACGATGCGTAGCAGACCAGCCCGCGGCCGTGCCAGGCACCGGCCGCGCAATAAAGCCGCGCACGCTCATCGCTCCCTCGATCCTCCCTCTCGGCGGACCGCTCCTTGGGGTGGCAGGATTTCGCGCACGACAGGCGCGCCCTGGACCAGGCTGGCGACGAGCACCCTCTGAATAGCGAGCCAGGATGTCGCCGAGTTGCGCGAGCTGCTCCACCGCGGCCGGCTGGAGGACCGCGCTGTCGCTGCTGAACAAGAGCGACGGTTTGAGGTTCACCAGGATGCCCGTTTCGGTTCGCCGCGCGTTGGCGACCTGCTGGAGCTCCTAGGCCCGCTTGTCGAGGTAATTGCCGATGGCGCCGCCGGCGACCCCGCCCACGACGGCGCCGATGGCCGCTCGTTCACAAACCGTGCCGCCGGACGATCCGGTCTGCGTGGCTGGCGGTCCGGCTGTGTCGATCACAGAGACGCGGACCGGATGCGCGAAACCCTGTGCCTTCGAACGCGGCCGCGGCGTGGCACGGCCCACGCTCCGGCGAGCTCAATGCCGGCCCGGTGGTAGGAAGACCGAGATGCTCACGGGATCTCCTTCAGCCAACGCCAGGGATTGGCACGACCCATGCTTTTCTCGGCGCCATGTCGGTTGAGTCGAAGCCCAGCTCGTTCGAAGCAGTCGTGGCGGCGTTCGCCGTCGTGTCAACGTTCTCGCTCGGCTACTGCTATTGGAGGCTGGAAACCCGCCAGAGCGAGCAGGAAGCGAGGATCGAGCGGCAAGCAGAACAATTCCAGCGATCGCTGCTCCAGATGCAACGCGATGCCGAGGCGGTGAGACCGGCGGACAGCCTCGAGCTCCAGGTGATCACCCTCGTGTCGCCGCATCTCGCGAGGCTCAGGGAGTCCGGCCGGGAGGCAGCTGCGTCGCAGCGGATCGTCGCAGCGGCGGCAGAGCTCCTGTCTTCCCGGGGCCGTCCGGGTTTGGAGCAGATGGTTGAACGAATCCGGGAGCAGCAGACCCCTCCTGTGGGCAAGCCCGAACCCCAGACCGCGGCTGAGCAGCCCGCGCCCGAGAAGAGCCCGGCGAGTGCCTGGCTCGTCCTCCTGGCGACGCTTCCCGGGACCGACCGCAAGGCCGCGGAAGAGGTTGCGAACGGCAAGCTGCGGGCGGCGAAGGATCTCGGCATGGCCTCGGCCGTCAGCATCTACAGGACCCGGCTGAAAGGCCGCTACGTGGTCGCGCTCGGCAAGCCCGTGGATCGATCTGCTGCCCTGGCCCTCGCAGCACAGGCGAGGCGCAACAGCCTGTCTGGAGATGCGTTCGCCGAGTCGGATGACGGCTGGGAGCTCACGGGGACGGCTCCCTTTCCAACTGAAATCAGATCTGCACCGGCGCCATAGGATCTGCGGAGACAGCACCGGCCAGGCCGTGACGGCGGAAAATTGGCCAGGCGTTGGCCAACCGTTGGCAACAGGGCTCGGGGAAGGACAGCTACTGCCAGGCACCTCCGGGGCGCAGCGACCGGCACGGTGATTGCTCCCATGGCCAGGAACGTTCGAGGAGCGTCCCGTGACTCCACCCATGGCCAGACTCGCGGTCTTGGTCATCCTGTGCTTTCCGGCGGGTCGCGCAGTCGCCGAGACGAGCGTGCCCACCTCGAGTGACGCGGCGCCCGCTGCTCCGGCCGCTCCGTTCCAAGCGCCCCGTCCGGAGCGCCGGCAGAGCCGTTCGCCTTCGCAGACTTCACCTGGTTGACCGGCAACGCCCGGACGAAGAAGTCGCCTCTAAGTACGCCGGCCTTCACCGGCGAGCTCAGGGTCGACGTCGACTACGTTCACGACTTCAACCATCCACGGGATCACACCATCGTCGGGTCGAGCGAGATCTTCCGCTCCGGCGAAGTCCACGTCGTCGGGGACATCACCGGAGCGGAGTTGGGGTAACCGGACCAACTCCTGAGCTGCGCCGTCGAGGTCTTCGCGGACGCGACCTGGGCGATGTCTTTGCGCCGGGCGTACTTGAGCAGCCCGTCGGAACGCGAGCAATAGCGTCCCGCCCCCCAATGCTTTCTGGAAAGGGCCACATCGAGGGGCGATCTGCTAAGAGCGATGAAAGGCCGGCGCCATGCACTACTGGAACAAGGACTACTTCGAAGGGTTGCAGCGACTGGGTGCGGCTGTGGCTGCGTTGTGGCCAGAGTACGCGGAATTCGCTCGTCTGCAGAACCAGGGACTTCGTACGTCTGCCCTCGCCACTCTGTCGAGATTCATCGAACGGATGCGGCACGAGCAGCTCGCATCGCGTTGGCAGTTCGTTCGGACCATCTACACACAGCGACACGTCGACCCTCGCCGCGTGGTGCCACATCCGCTTCGCGCCGAGGTGATACTGCCGACGTTGCGAGAGGTGCTTGCGGGTGATGCCGCTCCTCCAGACGCCTTCCTTTGGATGGCTCATTATTACCGCGTGGCTGCTCTGATCGAGCGTCGTGTACACATCCACCCGCAAGCACGCGACCGTCGATCGTTCGACTGTGTTCGTAGCGCGGGATGAAAGCGCAGCCAACCGCTCTTCCGCAGCCGCCAACTGACCAGTCAAGAACTCGCATTCGGCCCGGCCCACTTCTAGACGGAAGGCAATCTCATGCCGGCGCTCCCAACAGTCCTCCGCCAGCAGTCCTGCGCCAGCGATCAGATACTTGAGGGCTGAGGCGTACGCTGTAGACGCCTTGGCGCGCTCGCCTGCAATCAGGTTGAGCTCAGCCAGCCGCTCACGTTCGTCTCGTGCGGTGATCAGGGCTGCACCCCGGTTGAGCTGATTGACGATCTCGAAGATGTTCTCCTCCCGCTTGTCCGGCGGAATTCCGGCTGCCAGCAATCTTCCGATCCGGAGATGGGCCTCCGCGCGCAATTCTTCCGCGATCAGGGAATAGGCTGCTTCCTGGACGCGGTCGTGGAGGAAACCGTAGGAACGTTCCGTGCGTAGAATGAGGCCCGCTCGAACCGCTTCCCAAAGTCGGTCATGCGTTTCTTCCATCGAGTGCTGAGAAACCATCTGTAACAGGGCGAGCTCCGCGCTGTTCCCCATGCACGCGAGGAGCTGCAACGCTTCCTGGGTTTCCAGGGGAAGCCGGGTCATCTTCCCGACCATGAGGTCCACGACGTTGTCTGTGTAACCCTTGGCGTGAATCCGTTTGAGGTCCCAAGACCATCGCGCTTCGTGATGATCGAAGCTGAGCAACCGCTCTTCAGCAAGCGAGGACAGGAACTGAATTGCAAAGAATGGATTGCCCGCAGTCTTCTCGTGCACCAGGCTCGCCAACGAGGCAGCGTGCTCCGCCTCGCAGCGAAGGGAATCTCCAATCAATTGTTCCAGGTCTTCACGCACCAGCGGCGCAAGGACAATGTCCTGCAGGGTCGCGCCCGCCCTGCGGATCGCTTCGAGCTTGCGCATGAGCGGATGGGAAGAATCAACTTCGTTGTCCCGGTACGCGCCGATCAACATCAAGTGCCGCACATCCGATTGCGTCAGAAGATCCTCGATCAGCTCGAGCGTCGCCGCGTCGAGCCATTGCAAGTCGTCCAGGAACAGGGCCAGCGGATGCTCCGGCCGCGCGAATACGTTGATGAATCGGCGGAAGACCAGCTGGAAGCGGCCCTGCTCCTGCTGTGGCGAAAGAGGTGGAACCGGCGGCTGTCTTCCTATGATCAGCTCCAATTCGGGAACCAGATCCACGATCAGCTGTCCGTTCGGATCCAGCGCCTCTCGAAGGGCATCGCGCCACCGGCTCAGCTCTTCCTCTCCCTTCGTCAGAAGCGGACGGAGGAGACTCTCGAAGGCTTGCGCCAGAGTGGCGTATGGAATGTCACGCTTGTACTGGTCGAACTTGCCGGATGCAAAAAGACCACGGGGAGGAACAAGCGGCTTGTGGAGCTCGTTGACGACTGACGACTTGCCGATACCGGGGTAGCCGGAAACGAGCACCAGCTCCGGCCGGCCGCCCGCTACGACGCGGTCGAAGGTGGCGAGCAGCGTATCGATTTCGGACGCTCGCCCGTACAGTTTTTCTGGAATCAACAATCGATCTGGCGTGTCGTGTTCGCCAAGCGGGAACTCGTCGGTGTGACGGCGCGTTTCCCATTCGGCAAGGCAGCGACGAAGATCGCTCTCAGCGCCGGCCGCCGTCTGGTAGCGCTCTTCAGCAGTCTTGGCGAGCAACTTCATGATGATTGCGGAAAGCGGGCCCGGAATACCCTCCAACCGCTCGCCGGGCGGCACCGGCTGGCGCGCGATGTGGCAGTGCACCAATTCCATCGGATCGGATGCCGTGAATGGCAGACTCCCGGTCAGCATCTCGTAAAGCGTAACGCCGAGACCATAGAGATCGCTCCGCGAATCGATCGAGCGATTCATTCGCCCGGTCTGCTCAGGCGCCATGTAGGGGAGCGTTCCGGCGATGACCTCGGGAGGTGCGGGCGCCTGGCGCTCGCGCGGAAGCCGCGAAGCGATGCCAAACCCCATCAGCCGGATCTGACCGGTATCTGGATGGACAAGGACATTTGCCGGCTTGATGTCCTTGTGGATGAGACCCCGGCCATGAAGCTGGCGAACCGCGGCACAAAGGCCGACTGCGATCCGCAGGAACTGTCCAAGCTCGATCGGCTTTCCCAGGAGCCGATCGAGCGGCTCTCCACCAGGATCCTCGAGAATGAGCGTGGTTCGGCCCTCGTTCCGGGTGAGCAGGACGGGCCGGACTGCCCATGCCGCGTCCAGCTCGGCGCGCAGCGAGTATTCGCGCTCGAGCGTGCGGAGGAGCTCCGGCGCTGGATGCTCCCTCGCCGGCGCCAGCGCCAGAACCGAGGGAGTCCCCGATGCGGGAAAGGCTCGATGCCTGCCCCGGTAGAGGACGAAGTCCCCATCGGAACGAAGCGCGTCGAGTGCGTACTCCGAAAGAGGCATGACCGCCCCCCCGTTCAGCATCCGCCCCGACTCCGACGCTTCGGCAAGCGGTCGGGACCGAACGCCATCTGCTCGCCCCGGTGCACGCGTCTCGATCGAGTTCCCCCGGAGGTACTCGATCGTATCTCTGGAGGATGTCGAGGATCAGAACGGTCGAATCCGCGTCCGCGATCATTGGCCCCGTCGAAAGTCCTGGCTTCCGGGCGAAGCATTCACGTTGCGGGGACGCGATTCATCATACCTTCGTATAGGAGGCGCGAGATGAAATTCGACGTCATCGTGATCGGCAGCGGGCAGGCCGCTCGATCTGTCCGACAAGGGAATGCTCAGCGACCTGGAGTCCCGTACCGAGGCCGCGCAGCTCCTGGCGATCGGAGGCGATCGCGGGCGCCGAAGGGGGACGAAGGAACGCCGGTGAGCTGCCTGGAGATCACGATTCCGGCCACGATCCCGAACGCGATCTGGGCGACGACGAACCAGAACCAGTCGATGCGGCGATCGAGCAACGGATTGACGATTCCGACCAGCGTGTGAAGCAGCGCCGACCCGAGGATCGGGGCGGCGAAGGCGGCGATCAGCGCCCACCGCCGGGAGACCATCGGCAGCAGCGCGCCATGGAGCAGCCCGGCGAGCGCCGACGCGATCAGCTGGATGGCGAGGGCCACCAGGAACGAATCGCCGTGGAACACGCCGAGCTCGGCGGCCGGTATGGCGGCCGCTCCGGGGAAGAATCCCCACGACAAGAGATTGATCGGGTACCACGCGCCGCGCCCGCTCAGAGCGCCACAGAGGATCGCCACGACGGCCATCGCGAATCCACCGGCGAGGCCGCCTTTGATCCCGGCGGACACGGGAGCGACTGCGGGCGGCGGCGGGGCTGGCGACTCGTGCACGAGCCGCAGATAGGCCGGGCGGCGGCGGATGAGGTGCATTGCCCGACGCCCCGATGCAGGGAACATGCCGCGGCAGCGGAGCGCGGGTCCGCCGCGACGAGCGCCTGGCACTGCCTTTGCTTCTTGGTCAGGCGCCTGACGGATCTGGGGGTGTCCGCGAACCGGATCTTGACGATCAGTTACGGCAAGGAGCGTCCGCGCGCGACCGACATGACGAGGAGTCCTGGAAGGAGAACCGCCGCGACGACGTCGTTCCGGTGAGCGGCCAGAGCTCGAACGTGGTCAGCCAGGCCTCGCCCTGACCGCGACGGACCGGTTCACAGGAGCCGCGTCGAGATCTCGATCTCGGAAGTGAGCGTCCTGTGGACCGGGCAGCGATCCGCGATCTCCAACAGGCGGGCCCGCTGCGCGGCGTCCAGCGCGCCCTGCAGCACGATCTCGCGCTCGATGCGATCGATCCTCCCTTCCTTGGTCTCGCAGTCGGCGCAATCGCGAGCGTGGATCTTCGCGTGGCTCAAGCGCACCTCGATGGCCTCCAGCGGCCAGCCGTTGCGTTGCGCGTACATCTGCAACGTCATCGCGGTGCAGCTGCCCAGCGCCGCGGTGAGCAGATCGTAGGGCGTCGGTCCGTCGTCCATCCCGCCCAGGCCGACGGGCTCGTCGGAGACCAGGTGGTGGCGTCCCGCCTCGATGTCCTGCCTGAGCCCGCCGGCGCGTCCGCGGACGACGACGTTCATGGTTCTCGCTGGAGCATCCATGTCGCCAACATACTCCCACACCAGATCGCGGGCGGGTGGGAAGGTGCCGCGATCGGGGCGGTGGTGGGCGGCGTCGCCGGCGGCGCCATCGGCAACTATCTCGACAAACGGGCCGCCGCCGGCTGCGCCCGGGCGCGGCGTCACGCCGGCGAGGACAGCTTCAGCTTCTCCGCCATCCGCACAAGCTCGGCCAGCGATCCGGCCTGCATCTTCCGCATCACCTGCCCGCGGTGCACCTTCACCGTGATCTCGCTGGTCCCCAGCTGCGAGGCCACCTGCTTGTTGAGCATGCCGGAGGTCACCAGCCCCATCACCTCGCGCTCGCGGGCGGTCAGGAGGTCGTAGCGCTTTCGCAGGACGGCGAGGTCCTCCTGCCGCTGGCGCGCGGCGCGATCGCGATCGAGCGCCTGCTGGATGGCGTCCAGGAGATCCTGCTCGCGGAACGGCTTGGTGAAGAACTCCACCGCGCCCGACTTCATCGCCCTCACCGTCATCGGGATGTCGCCGTGCCCGGTGATGAAGATGATGGGGAGCTCGACGCCCGTCTGCGCCAGCTGGTGCTGCACGTCCAGCCCGCTGACGCCGGGCAGCCTCACGTCTAGCACCAGGCAACTCGGTCCGTCGGAGCGGTGGGAGCGGAGGAATTCTTCGGGAGTGGCGAACGGCTGGGCACGCAAGCCGACCGATCGGAGCATACCCTGGAGCGACGCCCGGATGCTCGCGTCGTCGTCCACGATGAACACGGTGCCTTCGGATGCACCAGTCATGGTGTCACCTCCGTCTTGGTGGGAAGGACGCAAGAATCGGCCCAGGGACTCGAGGTTCCGCTCCTGGGGCCTCGGGCTTCACGTAGACGGCCAGGCAACAAACACAGATCCCCAATCCGACGAGAGGAAGTTTCAGCGCTACGACAGCGGCCACTCCGAAGAGGCAAAGGGTCGCGATCGATCGGACCCGCATCACCCTGCGCACCTTCGGCGGTGCGTCATCGACAGGACTGCGGTGAATCAGCTCCCGGATGAGAAGGATGTAGGTCGCGTTCACCAGGAAGAAAACCGCCGCATAGAAGGAAACCGCCTGGGGCGCCAATGCGCTCACCGCCATCCAGGCGGTGGAGAACGGAAGCAGCGACACGGAAAATAGATGCGCGAAATTGAACCACATCAGACGGGCCGTCGTGTGCCTCGCGTAGAGGATGAGGTGATGGTGATTGGCCCAGACGATGGCGATGAACAGGTAGCTGACCGCGTAGCTCAGCCATGCAGGCCAGCGCGACAGGAGCGCCTTGTAGGCGGGCACCTCAGGCGGCCGCAGATCCAGAACCAGGATGGTGATCAGGACGGTAAAAACCCCATCTGAGAACGCGCTCAACCGCTCCGGGGTCGCTGCGCGAACCACGGTCGTCTCCTTACCGCGCGCTGTCGCCGATCGCGGTCGCGGCGTCACGGATTGGCTCTGGGCTCCCGCTTGGACAAGTGCTCTGCCCATCTTCTCCAACTCTCGGACAGCTGCGGAATCGCAAGCAGCCGCGGAACCTCGTCGCGATCGCGCGTATAGATGCGAAAGACATCCCGGATGGTGAGGTCGTGATCAGGCCTTTCCAGGACCCGGATCTCGTCTCCGGCGCCCACATCGCCCTCGACGACGATCCTGAGGTAGGTACCGGGTCGCAACGCCTTGCTGAAGCGGCGAGGAAAGGTCTCGTCGTTCATCCGGACTCCGAGCCGCCAACAAGGGATTCGCGGCTCGGAAACCTCGAAAAGGGCGCTCCCGATCTGCCAGCGCTCGCCGACGAGCGCGTCGTTGAGCTCGATCCCTTCGGTGGTCAGGTTCTCTCCGAACTCGCCGTAAGAGAGCGGACGCCCGATCTCCCGTTCCCACCAGCGTTGGTCCTCCACCGAGTAGGCATAGACAGCCTTGTCGAATCCGCCGTGTGCCTCCAGATCCGCCTGCTGGTCGCCCGCGAGATTGACGCCCCGAGCGGCGACCCGTCCGCTCACCGGCGACTTCCAGATCGCGCTCTGGGCGGGGCGGCCGTGATAATCGAACTTGCGCACGCCACCGAGGTTGACCGAACGGACTCTTGCGGTTTCACCTGCCATCGGTTCAGCTCCTCCGAACACTCGTCGAGGCCGCGCTGGTGAATCCGCGCTCCTGGACGACCCAGGTATTGCCGTCTGGATCGGCGAAGTCGGTGAAGCTCGCGTAACTTCGCCGCTCGGGGTCGACTCCTGGCGAGTAGTCCCCTTGCCAGTCGTGCGTGGAGGCCTTGTGCCGGATGGGGCCGACTGCCAGCCCCCGTCCGATCAGCTCCCGGCGTGCGGCCTCGATGTCGGTCACCACGAGGGTGGTGGTGCGGGCCGATCCTGGCTTCGCGTCGGTGCCGACGCCGAGCTGCACCGAACAGGATGACCCTGGTGGGGTGAGCTGGACGACGCGGAATCGGCTGTTGGGTCGGTAGTCGACATCGAGGGTGAAGCCTGCGCGTTCCGTGTAGAAGCGCACCGCCGCGTCGACGTCGCTGACAGGGAGAGCGATGACCTCGAGGCGGTAGTCCATCATCCACCCGCGAGTTGGCGTGAGCCTGAGTGGTCGGCTCCGACGCTGCGCTGGCGCACCTCGTCGGGATCGAGGCCTCGGTCGAGGCCATGCGGCAGAACGGCCTGGCCCGGTTCGAGGACCAGCTTCTTGCCGTCGAGGTAAACGTCCACGAGATCTGGCTCGAACGAGACGAACCCCGACACCCGGGCCACCTCGGACCATGCCTCGAGGTACGACCAGGCGGCACGGTTGTGCTGCCCGATGTCGTAGTAGCTGGCCAGCCCCTTGTACGGGCAGAAGGTCTGTCCCTCGACCGGTGTCAGGGCCGACTGGTCGACGTCTTCCCGGGGGACGTACCAGCGGGGCGCAAAGCCCGACTCGAAGAGCACGACCGGGCGCCGCGTCTCGGCGATGACCCGGTCCCCGTAACGAACGACGAGGTGTCGTGAGGTCTGCCGGATGTCGTTGCGGTGGTACGGATCCGCCGCATGGCCCACGATGCGCTCGTCCTCTTCATAGAAGGCGTCCATCGATCGCCAGGTGAAGGCGACCCGGTTCCGCAAGATGCCCGCGTAGCCCGGCAGGTCCGTGTACTGCCACGCGGCCCGCTGCGCTTGCTCGTCCCCGACGCGAAGGCTGAACCACGCCGTCGGCCCGAGCTCGCCATGTCTCGTCGTGCGCGTCTCCGGCATGAGCACGCCCTCGCGCACGTCACCCAGCGGGAAGAACGCGACCGGGTAGCGGTCCGGCTCATGGAGCAGGACGACGTCCTCGCTGTCGACCACCCACTGCCCGGCGAACCGCCCGCGCATCCTGCGGCGGAGCGGCTCGGCGAACAGCAGCCGCTCCGGCAGCGGATCAGCGACGAGGAACCGCCCCACCGACCTGGTCGAAAGCGGCCCCTGCTGCCATCCCAAGCCCATCGCCTTCTCCTTTGCTCGCCAGTGCGATTCCGCCGTTCGCATCGAGGAACTCCCGCATCGCAGCGGCGATCTCCACGACGTGGGTCTCGGTCGCAAAATGACCGGTATCCAGGAACTCGACCTGCGCGTTTCGGATGTCGTTGCGGAACGCCTCTGCCCCCGCGGGAATGAAGAAGGGATCGTTCTTGCCCCAGATCGCCAGGAACGGAGGCTGCCTCTCGCGGAAGTAGCGTTGGAATGCCGGGTACAGTCGCACGTTGCTCGCGTAGTCGAGCAACAGGTCCAACTGGATGTCCATGTTCCCGGGCCGTGCGATCATTGCCGCGTCGAGCGTGTACCCCTCCGGGGCGATCGCCTCGGGATCGGGCACCCCGGAGACGTATTGCATCCGAATCCCTTCCGGGCTGAGCATCCGGCGGACCGCTTCGCGATTCTCGGGAGTCGGCTCCCGCCAGTATCGCTGAATAGGTGCCCAGGCATCGCCAAGGCCGGCTTCGTACGCATTCCCGTTCTGCGAGACGATTGCCGCGACGCGTTCGGGGTGAGCCATCGCGAGGCGGAAGCCCGTGGGCGCTCCATAGTCGAACACGTAGAGCGCGTAATGGGCAAGGTCGAGCGCTTCCGTGAAAGCCTCGATGGTCCGCGCCAACGTGTCAAACGAGTACGCGTAGTTTCGCCTTGACGGTACCTCCGTGAACCCGAAGCCCGGCAGGTCGGGCGCGATCACCCGGTATCGATCGGCGAGGCGCGGAATCAACTCGCGGAACATGAACGAGGATGCCGGAAACCCGTGCAGCAAGAGCACGACCGGCCCGTCAGGTGGGCCCGCCTCCCGGTAGAAGAGGCCAACGCCACCCACGTCGAGCCTGCGGATGGACGTCACCGGCATGAGGAAGCTCGTGTTCCGGCGACCAGGAGCCGCCGTGGATGACTCCGTTCGGGATACGCCGCCGGGGTTCTGGCTTCGGGGTCGAGAACCCTGAGTCATGACCGATGTCCTCCTGTCCCGGGCGTTGCCCGCGAACACCTGAGAACCGACAGGTCCCAAGTTACATGCTGGAACCGTAGAGTCCGCCTTGTGACTTGTCAAGGACGACATTTCAGGTTACGAGATGCCTTGGTTCAATCCCTTCGATACTATGGTTCATGAGACGATCAGCGGATCGGGCGCCCTGTTCCTGGCAGGTGATCCTGCGCTCGATTTCCTCAACACGCGGATGCGGGTGAATGGCGAGTTGGTGGACTTCCTGCAGCGCGACGGGGATGTGTTGCGTTGGCTCGAACGAGCCGGATTCCCCGTCGCCAGACGCCCCGACAGGGCGCCGACGTCCCTCGTGGATGCCGCGCGAACGCTGCGGGAGAGCATCCGGTTGCTGGTCGAGAAACGAAGGGCCGGGCGGCGAGGGGATCCGTCGGTCCTCAACCGTTTTCTGGTCCAGGCGCAGAGCCATCCCCGGCTGGTGTGGAACAAGCCGCGCTCGCCGACGATCGACCGCGTGAGGCGGCAGGACACGCCCGCGGGGGTTCTGGGGCCGGTCGCGGAAGCTGCCGCCGACCTCTTGGCAACAGCCGACTTCACTCTCGTGAAACGCTGTGAAGACGAGACCTGCGTGCTCTGGTTCTCCGACCAGACCAAATCGCACCACCGCCGTTGGTGCAGTCCGGCGCTCTGCGGCAACCGCCACAAGGTTGCCGCCTACCGGAAGCGACGCCGGGCCGAAGGCGCGTAACGCGCGAATGCTTACCAGACCGCGCAGCGGTTCTGCGGCGCCAGGGACGCCCCCGCCTTGCAGGAGAAACTCTCGATTGCGGTGATCATCGGTCGAAGGACCAGGCGCCGTCACGATATGAATGTGCATGGAACTGCCGCACTTGCAGCAGTCGCGCCAACGATGTGCGCGCTTGAACGGGGCTCCCTGCTGTTCGCCTCGTCGACCACGGTCTGCAAGCGTGATCCCAAATGGATCAGCGAGCTTTCCCGTGACGAGCATCGCGCCGCGAGGGATCCTGCTCCGTACGGTCGCCGCGCGGCTGTAGTAGCCTGTTTTCCGCAGTCGGGGTCGGCTGATGAAGCGGCGGCCAGTCAGTTGGGGGAAGTCCAGCGCGAACAGTCGCGTCAGCGACGCCGTCGCCCGACTGACCGCGTACCCGGTGGCGATGTTCGCGGCCACCGCATCGCTCGTGCGACTGATCACGGGGCGCCTTTCGGTCCGTGCGCGCGAGAACGCCTCGAACGCCGAGCAGGGTCGCGCCGAAGCCCGGGTCGACGCCCGCGAGTGCAAGGAAGCCGAGGATGCTGCCGGGCGGAGCGAGAAAGAGCTTCGCGACGTCATCGAAATGATGCCGGCGATGGCGTGGACTGCCCTGCGCGACGGCTCCAGCAGGTTCGTGAGCCGCCGGTGGACGGAGTACACCGGGCTTTCCGCCGTAGACCGCACGGGTTCGTGCTGGCAGGCTGCTGTCCACCCGGATGAGGCCGAGCGACATGTCGCAGCCTGGCGTGACTCCTTGGCGACCGGCGCGCCATTCGAGAGCGAGGTGCGAGTGCACCGATGTCGCGCCCGAGCAGGAACGCGCTGACCACTTCGAATTCGATTCCCGTCTCGGGGACCTCGTCAGAGTACCGGCGCTGATCGTCGGCTGCGACATAATCGTGGAAGATGTGCGCCAGGTCCTCCAGGTCGCGTGTTCGCGCCTGAGGCTGGTCCTGATAGGCAACCATCTTCAGCACACAGACGACCGGTACGGGCGCAACTCGGATGCTTAGGCCCGAGGCCACCTGCACGTCGCGCGCCTGCTCGAATGCGAGTCGCTGGCCGAGGAGGCTCATTTCGTTCCCACTTCGCGGCCAACGAAGGATACCTGCGCGGCGCAAGTTCGGGCCCGCGGGCAGGATGTCGACCTTGACGTCTTCCGGCGCTAGCCACCGGTGCTCAGCGCGCGGATCAGGCGACCATCCCGGAAGCCGATCGAGTCCCGCGGGCAGCTCATCGAGTTCGATCGAGACGGAGATGTCGATGTCGTTCGTGGCGCGCCACCGGAAGTCGAGGAAACAGCCAAGAGCCGACGCTCCGACGAGCACGAACGGCGTATCGGGCCAGAGCTCGCGCAGGTTCCTCAATGCAGCGACCTGTCCCGGGGTGAACGTCACTTAGCCGGCTCCAGGTGCTTCAGGTACTTCGCGCGGACTTCTTCAGCCGCCTCGGCCGCACGGTCGGATGGGCGGGTCAGAAGCTCCGCATAGACCAGGAGCGGGTGAGCGGTGTGCGACTTTGCTCCTTCCAGCATGAGGGTACCCTTCGGTCGAAGGATGGTCAGCGGCCCATCCTTCGCCGGCAGCGCTTTGAGCCTCCGCAGAACGTCCGACGTTGATTCCGAAATCCAGAGCACCGAGTCCTCACCTCGGAAGTGCCCTGTCAGCCGGAAGGCAGCCGCGCCACCACCCCACGCCCAAGGCTTCGCCTGCCCGAGCGCTTTCCCGACCCTGGCTTCCAACTCGGCAGGATCGTCCTGCGCGATTCGAAAGCGCCCGAACGTCAGCGATGGGCGCAGTATATCCGCGTAGCCTGTGAGCCACCGTTCCACCAACCGTCCGCGCTCGAGCAGCTGTCGGCCATTGGTAGTGCGACCTAGATATCCCTCAGACTCAAGGCGCTGAATCATTTCAGCTGCCGCTGTCTTTCCCACGCCGGCGCTTTCCGCAAGCACCCGGACAGAGGCGTTCGCCAATTCGGGGTGCGCCAGCAGCGCAAAGAGAACCTGGTAGCTAGGAGCTCGAAGCGTCGCGCGTGAGAGATCGCGCGGCGGTCGACGTCTACCCTCGACGCGCGCGACATAGTCGGCCCCGAGGGACAGAAAACAGTTTCCGACCCTGTCCACGTAGTTGATGCCGCGTTCCTCAAGGAACTCGCCGAGTCGCGGTGCGACATAGGGCGTCATCAGGATCGAGGGCTTCCACCGCGAGTGGCGCATCTGAGACACCACGTGACTGGCGAACTCATAGCTGAGATGCGTCCGCTTGATCTCCGCGTAGAGCCGACGCATACCCCTTGGAGTCTTCAGCCGAACCACGGCGTCGAGGCCGCCATCGACCGGGGCGACGCGCGAGACTTCGGCGTTCGCATCCCGCACGAAGGGGAGCCTTCGCAGGTGCGCCAGGTACGGTTCCAACTCGTCAGGGGCCAGCATCCTGTCCGCTATTATGTCATGTCCGTTACTAACGGACAAGTGTATTTGCCGGACACCGTGCCAACCCACTCTGCGCCGACGGCAGTGTCCGCTCAGCTCGTGTAGAAGCTCGGCCAAGACGTGGATGGGCGCAGCGCTAACCTTCGTCGGGATCGTCGCCGACGTAGGCGCGGAACGGCTCGGGGTCGAGCGGGTAGAGCTTCGCCTCCATCCCGATGCGAACCATCAGCTTACGGAGCCTCGGGAACTCGGCGACCTCCATCGACGTCCGCTCACCGCCCGTCAGATACACCCGAAGGGCAGCCGTTCCCGCGTGGTGCCCATGACCGAGGCGCTGAAGAAGGCGCTCACGGCCATCCGGCACCTGCGCGGCGAGCGCGTCTTCTTCCAATGCGACGGCTCAGCCGTGGACGAGACGACGCTGCGGAGTTGGATGGAGCGCGCTCAGCGGCAGGCGGGGCTCGCCGTGAACAAGGGCCAGATCCACATCCTGCGGCACACCATCTGCTCGCACCTCGCGATGCGCGGCGTGCCCGCTAAGGTGATTCAAGAGCTGGCTGGCCACGCGGACCTGACCACGACGATGCGCTACATGCACCTGGCGAAGGGCTCGAAGGAGGCGGCGATCGCCGTCCTCGACGGGCCCGCGAAGAAGAATTGGAGACCTTCTGGAGACCCAGACTCCTGGCTGAAACATCCAGAAGAAAACCAAGAAGAAAGGTGGCGTCCCCACAGAGATTCGAACTCTACCGAGCGAGCTAATCACAACCCCGCGACGACGCACGCCAAAGCCGAATTCGCGAGGGAATCCGAGGGCGCGGACCGTCAAGAACGACTCGACAGACCTTGACGGGCTCCGTCTGGACTTGCCCCTGTCGGGGGAGAGATAGGGGAGAGAAGTCGAGCTAGCCGTGCTCGAGATCGTTCGTGCCTCCGGACGCACGCGGGCCCCGCGCCATGGAAAAGCGACACGAGCCAGCCTTAGCGGGCGCGGAGCTGGTCGGCCGGGAAAAGCGCCAGCCGGGACACCACGTGGCCCCTGGCGTCCAGCCAGCGGGACACGCTACTTCCCGGTCGTGCGCCGGCAGGAGGTGAGCTTCTAGAACGGGATGTCGTCTTCGGCGCCGGCGGGAGCGTCCTCCGGCGGCGGAGGCTCGACCTGCTCGACGGGCTCGCTCGTACGCTTGGCCGCGCCCCCAAGAAAGATCACTCGATCCGCCAGGACCTCCGTGGACCAGCGTTGAACGCCTTGGCGGTCGGTCCAGGAACGAGTGCGGAGCCGCCCGCGCACGAGCACCTGGCGTCCAACGTCCAGGTGCTGGGCGCAGGCTGCTGCGGTGCGGCCCCAGGTCACGATCCGATGCCATTCCGTGCGCTCTTGCTTCTGTCCCTTGGCGAGAGACGTTTCATTGGTCGCGAGGGAGAGCAGCGCGTACGCGGCTTGCACCGCCGTGTAGCGCAGCTCTGGCTTACGGCCGAGATGGCCGACGAGAGTGACGGTATTGAGCGATGACATGGCGGCTCCTTACGAGTGACGGGGCGACTGCTGCATCTCCAGAGGACTTCGAGGGAGACTGGGCACCCTCGGTAGGCGCGTAGCTGGACGACGCGCTGGAGTGCGCAAGATGCACCGCCCAGGCACGATCGAGTTCCCAGGCATCGGTGTAGGCGCGCGCTGCTCGGACAAGCCGGCGAACAGTGTGGCGATTGAAGTGTGGCAGAGCCTTCGCTGCATGGCAGAGAGTGTCCTCCGCCTGTCCGAGCAATCTGCGCACGATCCGGCCGTCATCGACCTGGACGACGTCGCTTGCGAGCCGCTCATCCCCGTAGCGAGCTCGTGCAGCTGCCGTGTAGCTGCGAGCGACCGCGAACAGAACTTCGTGCTCGCCACCTCCGCGCCGCCCGAAGGCGAGGGCGCACGTGATGAGCGCGTTCCTCGCGGCGCTTGAAGCGCGGTCGGCAGCGCTCCGGTCGAGCAAAGCCTCGACGTGTCTGGCTGCACTGGCCATCAGGTGCCTTCGTTCAAGGTCTTCAGAGAGTCGTCGATCGCGGCGTCGAGATTGCGCATCGCCTCGCGCGTGATCTCGCCCACCGGCCGATGTGTGGTGTGTCTCGCTAGCTCTTGAATGAGCTCGCAGGCCTCAACCGCGGCCGCTCCGGCCCGCAGGGCGGTCGTGATTGCCAGTTCGCGAGCCTTGGCGAGCGCAACAGTCGGCACCGCACCTGGATCCGACGTCGCGGGATCCTCGAGCTTCTTCGCCGTCCGGACCGCTTGACGGCACGTGCTGGCAATGAGCTCCAGAAGCCGCAGCGCGCGCGGCACCACCGGAACATCGTCGATCCCAAACGCTGCGGCCGAAGCTTCCTTCCGGGCTCGCTCGACCCGGTGATACTCGAGGATCGCGTCAGCTAGGACCGGAACCGGGCAGGACATTCTCGCCTCCGCTCTCTGGAGCGTGAGAAATATTATTGAACGTACAATTGTGTGTCAAGCGGTTCCCGGGTCTGATAGGAGCCCCACCCCTCCGAGCTGACAAAGTCGCTGCAGAGCGTGCGGCAGGTTCGCGCGCGGGTGCGCAAGCCAGGCATCGAGGTGCTGTTTGACGCGGCAAGCGCTGGGGTCAGCGCAATCGCAGAACAGTTGCGGAATGCTGGCTAGAGACCGAGGGTCGGCAGAAATTCACCCCTCGATGCACCCGTTGATGGCGCTCCGTGTTGCAATGATCTGAGCTCTCGAAGACCGCGCTCGCTAGCCACGAACTGCTCGCGCGACACAGCCTAGGAGCTCGTCGTCCTGTGCAGGCTTGAGGACATGGCCACTGACCTCGCCCAAACGAACCGGTGGGTTGGGTTCGCTCGAGTGGACGAGAACTGGGATTCGCCTCAACGTGTCGTCCCGGGCTCGAACCGCAAGGAACTCCTCTCCGTCCATGACGGGCATGCGCATGTCCAGCAGAACTAGGTCGACCGAGTTCGCACGCAAGAGGCGAATCGCCTCTTCGCCGTTGCTGGCCAGCAGCACGGCATAGCCGGCGCGCTCGAGCGTCCGGCGTGTCATGATTTGAATAGGCTCAGCATCATCGACGATCAGCACGGTTCCACAGCTGTTCTGCATCGTTTCGCCTTTGGTCCGTGGGCGTCTCAACGTGCGCGTTGCGAGGAATCGGGTGTGGTGTCTCCGCGCAGCTTGAGACACACTGACAGGCCATTTCCTAGATCCTACCTGACTGTTCCTTCACAGTCAACCCGACAGGGCCTATTCGTCCACCCGCCCTGATTGGGCGGAATGGACACAAACCTGGCGAAGAGGATCGGTTCTGCAGCGAGGGCCGCCCGGCGCGCCCGCTCGCTCACGCAGCAGGATGCCGCCGAAAGCATCGGCGTCAGCGCCGAGTTCTACGGCAGGATCGAGAGGGGACGAACGCTGCCGAGCGTTCCGACGCTCGTCAGGATCGCAGAGGCGCTCGACATCCCGACAGATGCCTTGGTCGGTCGCACCGGATCGCAAGGTGTCGCGTCGCCGCTGAAGCTCAACCCAGGAAGCCCCGCGATGCCGCCCGAGCTGCGAAACCTTCTGCGCCGGCTTCGCAGGGTGCCACCTCGTACACTACGCCTTCTTGGTGCGCTGGTGGCGGAGCTCGAGGCTCGTTGACGACCTGTCGCTCGCGCTGAACACCGTCGCCCCGACGCTATCCAGGTTGGCCTGACTCGAGCTCGTAGATCATCCGCCACAGCTTGTCTGTGTGACCGCGTTCGACCAGCTCAACGGGTTTCAAGTCATCGAAGGCTGGGTTCGGAGTGTCCAACCAACGCGCGATTGCGTCTTGCGGAATGACGCGAAGCAGTGCCTCTTTGAGGCGTGCGGCCTCGGTGACCTTTCGGGCGATGCCCGGCGTAAATTCTGCCTCGTCGTTCTCGAGTGCCGCTATCGTCCGCGTGGAGTAGCCAGTGAGCCGCCCAAAGAGGGCCTGATTGATCCCTAGTGCCTCCCGAAGCCTGACGACATCCTGGCCTTGCCTCGGGCGGACGCCTTGCGCCACGGCCAGCGTCTTGGGCACTTTCGCTCTCGCGGCAACGCTCCTGGCAAGGGCGGTGGCGGAGCCCTTGAATGCCCTCCTGCGGCCATTCGTGTTCCTTGTCGCCATGAGTGGAGTCTAGACTCCACTCGTCGCATGCGCAAGTGCATGCAATTCTGCATGCACTACTTCGCCCCCCTCAGTGCGAGACGAGCCCACGTAGCGTCTCCAAGCCCCTGGCGCGGATGTGACTTCCAGGCGTCAAAAGCCGTGAGAAAGCCACGAGGTTCCTGCCGCCGCGGACCCCAACCGATGGCACGATGAGCCCCTCAAGAGCGAGCATAGCAGCGAGGCGCCCTATTGCCTGCGTGAGCGCCTCTTGTCCCCGGGCGTTCGCGGCCCGCCAGTCGACCGCCCGCAGCGACTTCTGCGTCAGGCGCATCTGCCGCAGTGCGCGCCGGGTACTGAGATCGAGCGTCCTCGCGAGTTGGACATCGAACGCCGCCTCTACTCGTGGGAGTGCGCTCGTAACGCTCGCCCCGTAGTACTTGGCGGCCGCGCGAACCTCCTTGTGAGCGACGTCGTAAGTCGTGCTGGCGTAGAAGGTCGCGAGTCCGGGCGGGTTCCAGCGCCCGCCCCATCTGGCGGCGCCAGCTCCGCTGACTGCATCCTCGGGACTCGAGTACTCGAGCCGCATCACGCGATAGACCGTGCCCGCGAAGGGGAGCGTCAGTCCGCGCTCTACCAGGGCCTGCAGCGCATCTCGAAGCGGACCTTCAAGCTCGTACGGACGCAGGCGTCCCATGTCATCACAGGTACCAGGACCACGAGATGCCGAGCGGCAAGCTCACCGCCCAGGTGCGCACGCTTCCGAAAAGGAACTCGACACGCGGGGTGAGACCGATCGTGAAGTGGTCCCCTGCCCACTCGACACCGGCTGATGGCGCCAGCAGGAGATTCTTCTGCGAGGTGTCAGCGAGGTTGAGTCCGTAGCTGCGTGGACCCGTCGCCGGATCGCTCACGTTGTAGTGGTCGATGTTCGAGAAGGTGCGAGTGGCGAAGCCAACGTCGGTGCCGGCGACGAACCGCCACGTGAAGCCGTGCACAAATCGTCCCCGCAGCAGGAACCCAAATTGCTGAGTCCGCTCGGATAGCGTTCCGGGTAGCAGCCCGCCGGGCGACGGCACTTGCGCATCGCCGTGCGTGAAGGTCGTCGGCGGCTGGTAGAACGCGGCCGCGCCGACTTCGAGCGCGTTCGTGAGGGCATACCGAAATCCGAGCGAGGTCACAAATGAGCTGCCGATCTGCGACGGAGAACCTTCGGCGTACGGCGCCCGCACGTTGATGAGGCCGACTCCCCAACCGATGTCTGCGGAGAGCGCACCGCGTTCGGCGTCGGCGGCAGTGCCCACGCAGAGCAGCAGCCCACCGAGCAGAAGAGCGCGACGAGGATTCACCGATGACTCCCAGGCCTCTCAGCGGTAGGTGAGCGGCCAAAGCCCGACGGTTGACTGGGCGAGCTGCGTCGCCACCACGGCTTGGAACAGACCGCGTGATCCCGCAGCCGGCGAACAGGACGTCGTACGTTGCGACTGAGTGTTCACGACAACGAGCGACGAGGAGTTTGGGTCACGGGCATACAGGTCCGCGGGGAAGGTCACGCTAGTGAACGTCGGGTCGGGCACAAAGAGTAGCTGCGGCATAGGGTTTCCCTCGACGTACGGGGTCCCCGTGCAATCCGTCGACGCGAAAAACAACGTCGCTTGGGGAAGAGCTGGCACTGCCGTGAATAGATCGACCGTCCAGATGTAATGCGACGACGAGGAGTCCGCGTAGGTGACCGTGTGGCCCGAAACTCCGAGCATAGCGCCGAGCGCAGCTCCGTTCTTCTCGAAGACGGTGAACGGAAGACCGGCCGCACCTTGGACACCTTGTGGCCCTTGCGGACCCTGAGGCCCTTGCGGCCCTTGCGGTCCGGTAGGCCCCGCCGGTCCTTGAGGCCCTGCGGGCCCGACGTCGCCGCGGCTGCTGCAGGCAGCGACCATACTTGCTAGGAGGAGACTCGAGAAAATTGAGCGCATGGAAGAGTAGCCTTCAGTGTGGAATCGCGCGAGAGAACACAACAGTCGTAGGGCTTCGGCTCGGGGGGCCAAGAACTGTGGTCGCCGTCGCACCTGGCATCAGATTGGAGCTGTTGAACGTGAACGACCCGTACAGTCTCGAGTCTGCTTGCCCAAGATACAGGTACCAGGGCTGCAGCGCCGGATAGCAGGCATATGAGGCGGGACACCAACTTGCGGGACCACTACGATCACAAGCACAAGAGCTAGCGACGGCAAAGCCGTCGTCGTAATGGCCATTGAGGTACTGATAGCGGCCGGTCGATGCGTCCCAAGTCAAGGTGCTGGGAACCACTCGCGAGGGTACCGAGAGGTAGATAGCGACGCGACCGACGATGGAGCCGTTCGCTGCAGGCACAATGACACCGTTGTTGCTCGCGATCGCGGGCAACTGTTCGCTGGTGCCAACGAGCTCATAGGAAAGCGCATTGAGCGGCCATGCATCCTGGTACGCTTCAGGGTTGATGACGCCCTGAGGCTTAACGCACGTGGTCGTTCCGTTGGACAAGTAGACCGTTGGACTTGCGCGCCCACACGGGGAATGCGAGTAGAACACATCGTTACAAACTCCGGCTGCTTGATAGCATTGACCGGCCAGAGGCTGATTCGGCAGGTAATCGGACCACGCCTCCCAACGCTCAACGGCCGCGGCTGGATGCGCGGGGTCGCCTGGGACACCGCCCAACTGCGACAGGAGGGACAAGGCCTTCCCTGCTGGGTTGTACGCGACGTAGCGCACGAACCGGGCTGTGTCGGTTGGGTACGTCGTGTTGTTGAACATGCCCGTATAGGTGTTGTTGGCGAGCTTGGACGCGAATACCGATCGCGGATCCGCACCATTCACGTAGCTCGCATCCTCGAGGAAGGCGACGGGTGGTGTGACAACCCGGAACTGGAACTGCTGTGCTGGCGTGATCTGCCCGATGTTCCCAGCGGCGTCGGTCGCCGTAATCAAGACCGAAACGGTCGCCTGCCCGGTCACCTGAGCGAGGGCAGGAATGGCGTCCGACGTGACGGGCAGCAGGTAACGAATCCCGGAGTACGTCGTGTCCCGAATGAGATCGCCAGTTGCGGAAGCGAGCACCGGGCATCCAGCACAGGTGACGGTCGCGTTGAAGGTCACCGATGCGATCGGAGGATCGGTAGCCGCGTTGAACGGGATCGTGTACGGGATCAGCGGCGTGTTCGTGGTGTTCGCGCCGACCAGGTCGCTCACTGACGGCGCGGCTTCGAACCAGCTGAGCCTCGTTGTGGTCTTGCGGACGACGAGCGTATTGTTCAGGTCGACCGCGGCCTTGCTCCCGCTCCCAGGATTGTAAGACGCCGACGGATTGTAGCTCCATGAGCTCACATTGTCGGGATCGGCGCCGGTGAGAACGAGCTGCAGATTGCTCTCGTCGTAGTACGAGGCAAAAGGCGTCCATGAAGGAGACGGCGGAGTGTTGTTCCAGAGCGAGCGAACGGTTTGCTGATACGGCGGGCTCGTCCCCGACCCGGAGTTACCAGCGGGCGCCATCCCATCGCCGCCGATCGCCCCATCGATTCCAAAGGCCACGATGACGTTGTCCAGGTACGGCACCAAGGGGATGGTTGAGAACGTCCAGATGTTCGTACCGGCAGTCCGTACGCCCGCGATCGGGTTGGCTGCGGAAGTCATGTTCTTCGCATAGACCGCTTGGATGCCGGCACCGGCATCATCTGCCGTCACGGTCAAGCTGACCGTTTGCTTGAGATTGTTCGTGTAGCGTGACGGCGAGACCTTCACGGTGATCACGGGCGGCGTGCGATCGACGACCACGTTGACTGGCACCGCACGACAGTTGAAGACGATGTCACAGGCCGTGTACTGGACCGTAACCAGCCCGTCAGACTGCACGCCCGGTATCGTCCACTGGCCGGAGAACGTCGGGGCGCTCGTCAGGTTCACAATGTTGAGGGAGCTCTCCACGATGCTCGCGACTGCGTTCGCGTCTGTCGCGACCGCTGCCGCCGGAACGACGACGGAGTAATACGCGCCGGCGAGCGGTTGAGTGAAGGCGATCGCGGGCGGAGTATTGTCGACGATCACGTGCCAGCTGAGCGCGCTGCTGTTTCCGGCCGAGTCCTTCGCAGTGGCCGTGAACGTGAGGGGTCCGTCGGCTACCTTGGTCGTGTCGAAGCTCCCGGTGAACTTCGTCGGCATCGTGCTGCCGGGGCCAGGCGCTACCGTCGTCGTCCCTTGCACGACGGTGAGCGACGCCACGCCAGCAGGGCTGTTTGCCGTCACCGTGAAATTCAGGGTGCCGCTGACGAGCTGCTGACCGGAGAAACTAACCGGTGAGTGGGTGCTGCCATCGGCGGCGACAAAGCTGAGAGAGTTCGTCAGAATCGGACCGACACCGGCATCCCGAAAGATCTGCAGGTTGGCGTCAGTCGCAATTGCGAGCGCGATCGGCTCTGCGTCTGCGCCGCTCACCTGGGAGGCGTTGCGCGCACTCGCCAGGAAGTCTCGGATTGCGTCGGCCAGCGCTCCCCGTACGGTCTGCCCATCAAGCGTGTACGCATTCCCGGACCCGCTCGGGATCGTCAGCTTGCCCTGACCAGCGACGCCGTCGAAGAAACCATCGAAGCCGAGATCATCGGCGAGAGCGGCCAGGAGTGTGAAGGAATTCAGCGCACCGCCAGGAGTCAGGCCACGCGCGGCCGAGAGGTCCCGCGCTTCCATCGATAGACCCGCCAAGATGATCGCGGCCTTGGTCTCGTTGTTGACCTGAACGACGCCGACCTTGGGGTTGGTGAGGTCCGGGATCGCTCCGAGAGACTGCCAATCCACGCCGCCGAAGTGGGAATTCAGAAGGTCCGCGGCTTGCTTCAGGGCTGCATCGACGCTGAGGCTACCGCCCCGCATATAGCGGGCGGCGAGCTGCGCGACGAGGTGTGAGACTGGGGAGACGACGACACCGCCAATGACGTCACCGGCCACACGGACCTGGCTCGGTGCGATCGCGGTCAGCTCGCCACCGCTCAGGTTCACTGGCGTCCCGGTGGCGGGCTCCACGTAACTTCCCGCCGAGACCGCGATGAGAAGCGGACCAGTGGTTGGCTCGGTCAGCTTGAGCTGGAAGACGCCATTCGCGTCCGCAGCAGCGGTTCCTACTGCCGGGCCACGCTGAGCAGCACCGTCGAGTCGATACGCCGTCACAGTCCCGTTTGGCACCATGTAAGCCGTGGCGGAGCTGCCGCTGCCGTTCTTCGCTCGAGATGAGACCGAAAGTCCGGGGCCGCCTCCGCAGGCGGCGACCGCCAGGGCGACGGCGAGAACGATCGTATGCGCTGAACGTTGCGACATGGGTCTCGGCCCTTGAGAAACGGGGTGCAGTATAAACGTATGTCTATTCATATTGCAAGCGTGGCGTCACATCGGGCGAGCGACGAAGACGTCGAGGTCGGCTGGCGCGTCGAGCAGCAGCACGGTGCCGTCACCAGTGAGCGTCGTTGCCTCCTGGCCCTGCTCGTTGACGACGGTGCGTCCCGCGCCTGTCGCGAGCGTGGCGCCAAGATTGCCGCTGCTAGCGGCGGTTAGGAGCGTGTTCGCCGCTTCCTTGACGACCTTGGTCGCCACGCCTTCGGTCTTGTTCGGCGCGCTGTCCATCCTGCGGGTCGCCGCCAGCCCAGGCTTGCGCTCGGCGACGTCGTACGCCAGGCCTTCGAACGTAACTTCCCGGTTGTCCGGCAGCCGCAACAGGACGAACCGAATCGTAAAGCGGCTCCCAGAAGTCGCGGCGTTCCCGATGAGCACGGTTCCCGACGGGAAGACGGACCGCCCGTCCAGGACAAACGGGCGCATGAGCTTCGCCTCCACAGGGCCCGCGCTAACGGTTCGGCTGTCGAGGTTCGTGACCAGGCGCGCTCGGATGTGTGCGCCGGTCGGAACGCCAAATTTCGCGTTCGCGCGTTGGGCGGGAACTTTCGTCTGGACCGGCTTCAGCCACGCGGGTTGATCGTCATCGTCCGGCGGGCGGGCGGAGTTCGCAGCCGTCGTCATGCCGCGCTTCGCGCCGGCGGGTGTCCCAACCTGAGCGCGTCGCGACTGCGCCGGTTGGATCGGTGCCAGATGCGAGCGCTCCGCTTGTCTGCGATGCTCGTCCGACGCTGACGCCGCGGTTGTGTTGGACGCACCCGGGCCTGATGGCACTGGTTGCTGGTGCGGCGCCGGCGGCAGAACGGATGTCTCGTGCAGCGGCTGTGCGACTTGCGTAGATCCAGCGGCTCGCGTGTCAGCCGGGAGCTGCTCTTGCTGCTGGATCTTCGCGAGCAGGTTCTCCGGCTGCGTTCGTCCGGTACGTCCAAGGATCGCAACGGCAACGACGCCGGCCAGCACGACGCTGAGGCCCATCGCGACCGCCCACGCTGGCCGCAGCGTTCGGCGCGCACGGCCGGTTGCGCCCACTTTCTCGGCCGCCGCCCTGATGGCGTCCGGGAGAGGAGGCGCGAGTGGCGGGAGATGCGCTGCAGCCGGCGCGGGAGCCTCGATGGACACGAAGCCGGGGCGCTCAAGAGAACGAATGGAGAGCTGTGCAGGCTTCGGCAGCCAAGCATTCTCACCCGGTTCGTCCTTCGAAAGCTCGAGAACGCTGTGCTGAAACTGGCCGCGGTCGGCACGGGTCGCGCCGTTTGAGCCCGCGACAGGCGGTACGTCCAGTGGAGAGTCCCAGTTCGCCGGTGCGTGCGCGAGCAGCTCATCGAGATCCACCGCGAGCTCTTCGCCGCTCTGGTAGCGCTTCTCGGGCTGCTTCTCCAGAAGTCGCATGACGACCGTATCGAGCTCCTTCGGCGAGGCGTGGTTCAGCTCGGAAGGCGTCTTCAGCCCGTTCCCGCGGTCCATCGTGATGATGGTCCGCATCAACTCGACTTCATTTGCCGCGAAGGGAAACGGCCCGCGTCCACTGAGAAGCTCGTAAAACATGTAGCCCACGGCATGAAGCTCGGTCGCCGGCGTCGTCTCGAACCTGGTGTTGTCCGGGGACAGCGCCCACCTGCAGTACTCCGGGGCAAAGTGCGTGGAGGTTCCCATCGTCGCGTTGACGCGCGTGATCGTATACGACGAACCGGGCTTCGAGATGCCCCAGTCGACGATGACCGGCTGGCCGTCGACGAGGCGGACGAGGACGTTGGCGCACTTCAGGTCGCGGTGATGGATGTCCTGCTTGTGCGCGGTGTGTAGCGCGCGTGCGACGGCGATGAAGACCTCGCAGATGCGCCGGATCGATGGGCTGTGCTTCGCACGCCAAACGTCGAGCCGATCTCCATCGACGAAGTCCATGACGATGAAAGCTCGGCCCTCGTCATCGGGCCACCGGTCGAACGCGTGCACGCGCACGATGTTCGGGTGCCGGAGGCTCTTCAGCGTGGCGATCTCACGATCGCCGCGTTCCTCGACCCACTGTCGTTCTGCGGCGGAATACGCGGACAACGGTTGGTGCGCGAGCTTCAGCGCGAAGACCTTGCTGCCGCGCGAGACACGGTAGAGAGCACCGAACCCGCCATACCCGATGCAGGTGCGTACGACGTCGCCCTGCTCGCCCGTGACCGCGGGCAGAACCTCGTAGAAGCTGATCTTGGTTCCGGGCGGAAGCTCAATTCCCTTCTTGGCATCCATGTTTCGCCTGCTTCGCGCGTAACACGAGTTCCGGGGTAAGAGCCATGGGCCAGAATCCGAGCCACCGCGGTTCGGAATCGGGTCTCATGCACCAACGCCCAAACTTCCTTCGGGCTTTACGGCTCGAAATCCATCGTGACGTGCCGCGCACCGCCTTTTTCTAGGAGGGTCAGGGCATATTTCTGTCCTACCATCTGCGCTGGTGTATCCAGGACGACCACAACCTTGGCCACCTCTGCGGGGGGCAAGGTCTTGAGATCCGTATCAAAAGTCACGACCTTGAGGCTCTGGCTGTCGCGACCGCCGAAGAGCTTCACCTCTGGTCTGTCCAGCACCCAGGTCCGAGAGGGGTCGCGGTTCTCGATGGTCAGGAGCACATACGAGTGACCGAATAGCCGATAGATGTGCTGCAGGCGCACCAGAAGCCGTGACTGCTTGTCGGCGCCCTTGAGGGGATGACCCTCGAAGGTACGCGCCGTGGGCGACTGCGGCTCCTGAGACAGCACCAGCGCGGCAATTTGCGACACGCCGGAGCTGCCCGCGTTTGCCTGACATTCATCGAGCCGGCTCTGCATCTGCGCAATCGTCTGCTTGAGTCCTTCGACGGACTCCGGTGATACTTCGCGCTGGAACTTGACCTCCACGGTGACTTGGAAGTCCGCCTCGGCAGGCACGGTACGCAGCACGAACGAAAGCAGCGTCCCGTCCTCGAGCCCGACGGTGAGCGGTATGAGCGCGCCGGCTGGGAGATCCGTCTTTGGCGAAAGGACGGCGGTGTTCTTGAAGAACTGGGGCCGGTAGATGAGACGCTGGGAGTCAGCGAGACGGGTTGCCGCCTCGTTGATGCTAAGTGGAAACACGACTGTCGTCGGGATGCCTTGAGCCAGGTGGAGCTCGGGTACGGAAGCGCGATTCTCATCGGAGAACAAGATCACTCGGTTCTTCACTTGCCGCTCGGTTCCGGTCTCCGCTCGTACAGGTTCGGGCAGCGGTGGCTGCTTCTTTTGGGCGGGAGCTGCGCCGGCGCCGGCTGCGAGCAGGAGCGAAACCAGGATGGCCGCCATGCGGATCATGGTTGAGCCTCGGAAGAAGGTGCGGCACCACTCGCCGCGGCGATCGGCTTGATTCGCATCTCGACGACCTCCAGTCCGTCCGGGCGCGCGCTGGTGCGCGGGACTACGCGCTCGACCAGTTCTACGGAGAGGCGGTCTTCGTCGGTGGGCGCGTTCTCGGCAAGAAGACTTCCCTTCTTGCGCGTGACGACCGCCCGAACGTGGAGGAGCGAGCTGGTGTGGTCGACGAGCTCGATGCTGTCCACGGAGAGCATTGTGCGTACCCTGGCAAGCTTGTAGGTTTCAAGGAGTTTTTGGCCGGCAGCGGCTGTGGAAAACCGCTCCCGCAGCTGCGCGCCCATGAGGGCCAGGGCATCGCGCCAGGCGCCGTCGATCGTCGAGGAATTGATGGCGAGCGCCAGCTGCAGAAACTCTCGCGTGAAGTGAACGACCGTCACGTCGGAGGGCTGCTGCTTCTGTTCGGCCAGGAAACGCAGCAGCGCCTCGTTCGCCACGGCACGAGGCACGTATGAGCTCTTCCCATCCGGCGCGACCAGGACAACGTCCGGGTCTTTCCGAGCAACGCGCACCGCAGCGACGATCGTTAGAGCGTTGACCGCGATGAGCGCGGCAATGACCCACTCTCTCCATGCAGCCTGACGAGCGAATGCCGCCCAAATCGCGGGCGGTGAGCCGGGTGGAAGGACCTTCAATCGCATGACGCTAATCTCCGGGGCTGTTCGTAGGAGGCGACGACGTGGCCGAATTGGCGCCGCCCACGACGGAAGCTGCGCCTTCGGCCGCCCCGCCCTTTCCAGTGAGGGTCTTCGCTAGCGTCAGGCCTCGCTTCCCGTAGTCGAAGCTCGAGGAAGCAAAGTTGCGCGCCGCATCCACGCCGTGGGAAGCGGCGCTCTTCACGCTGCCGCCCACAAGCTTGCTGCAAAGCACCGGCGTCGCGATCGCCGAGGCGGTCATCAGAAGGCTGCTGGCCAATGTCTCGATGGCCCCGGCGCCGGTTCCGAAGATGAGGTGGCTGCCCAGCGCGACTGTGATGCGGAGGAGCAGACCGCTGATGATGGGCCACGCGCAGAACGATAGAAACTCGGAAAACCATTTCGTGCCGATGTCGCTAACGGCCGGAATCGAGAAGACAAGTGCCAGGGGGCCCAAGACGTAAAACAGAGTCATCAGGAGGATTGCGAGTCGCGCGATGAGCCAGTGCACGACGAGACCGACTGCAGCAAACAGGCCAACTAGGCTGTCCATCAGAATCCCGCCGGTGACCTTGCCGATGAGGTCCACCGAGGCGTTATCCGCGTCCTCGAGTGCCTTCGCCGCGGCCTCGGGGTTCGACGCCTGGGCCGCACGATCCTGCGCATCTATCATTCGCCCATACGTGGACTTGAGCTGGGTCTTGAAGTCGGTGTACAGGCGCTCGCCGACCGTGGGCGGCGTCACCTGTTGTGTGATCGCGTTGGAAAGATTGACCACCGATCCGAACACCTGCGTGTAGAAGGCGAGCAGGAAGAGGACGATGAACGAACGCCAGGTGCAACCCGCGTAGTCTCGAGGGGCGTCGGGGCTCTTCCCGGCCCACTCCACGAGGTACCCGACGAGCAGGGCGAAGACAAAGTAGAGGCGCGCAATGCGCAGCGTCGTCGTGACCATCTCCGCGATCGCACCGGTCTTGAAGGAAATCAGAACGTCGTTGGCGGCCGACGCACCCGCAGCGGCAAGAAGCGCAATCACTGCTGCTCCGTGAAGCTGAAACCTGGAGCGTCGACTTTCGGCGTTTGCGTGGGCAGGTCCTCGATTCCCTGCTGGAGGATCTGGCCGCGGTTCTGGGCCTCACGACGGAGGCGCTCCCTGTCCGCCGTTTCCTGGAGGAGCCGCGTCGCTTCCGTTCGGTTCAGGTCCGCGACCTGATCCGTGAGCTCGATGAGCTGCTGGTACGAGCCCACCTCGGAGCTCATGGCTGCGGCCTGGCAGTCATCGAAGTCCGACCCGGTCGCGTCCTGGCACATGCGCAGCAGTGCTCGTGCCCTCTCCGCGCGCGCGGTGTCTCGAACCTGCTGCGCGTCTGCGCTGAGTCGGCTCTCCGCAGCCTGCTGTGTGCCGGGCGCGCTCGCCGGCGACCCGAAGAGTCGTTCGAGCGCGACGGACACCTCCTGGCCCGACAGTCGGCGCTGCAGCGTCTCGCACGGATCTTCCACGATGCGCGGTCGCGGCGCCGGCCGTTCGCGCCGCCACTTCTCGACGTCGGCGGCCTGGGCTGCGGTCATTGCCGAATTCGGGTCGGTCTTGGGTCGCCTGTTCTCCGTCTCGGCCGCGACCTTCCATGCGGCCTCACGGTCATTCAGACACAAGCTCATCATCATCTCGAGCTCGCCTGAACCGTGACCCCAACTCTTGTATCCATACCTGGCTTCCCGCCCGAAGTAGCCGGCGTTGGGCACGGACCGCTCGACCATCGCCTCGAGCCGCGCGAAATCGAGCCTTGCCAGAGCGTCGAACGCCTGGCGCGAGTCATCGGCGTAGGCCGCGAGGCGCTTGGCCTCGGTGTAGACCTTTCGCAGCTCACCGAGCTGTTCGTTCAGCGCCGAAACGGTCTTGATGGCGTTGCTGAGGATGGCGACCAGCGTCGCGCTGTCTGCGTCGGGCATGAAGAGGGTCGACGCCGACGCGGCATACGTTACGCCGAAGATGCCGAGCATCACTGTCGCGATGAACTTGAGTCTAGGACGTCGGAACACGGTGGCCCTCCGGCGAAGCAGAGCGGCGCGGCCCGCCATTCGCCGCCCCATGCGGGTAGCGCTCCGCGAGACCTTCAAGCAGCTCCAGTCGCTTCAGGTGCGGGTTCTTCTCCGCTGCGCGCTCGATGAGTTCTCGATCGGCCGGGTCGGTGGTGAGGATCCAGTACGCCAGTGGATGCAGCGCCAGGCGCACCGTCGTCGCCCGCTCGCCGTAGATGAGAAAGAAGTCCGAGTGGTAGCCGGACCTCCGCTCGAGCTCGCCAAACGCCTGGGCGGCACGCGGCGAAAGCTTGAAGTACCTGATCACGCCGTCTCGACCGGCGCCCTTGCCGTGCCGGAGAAAGATCTTGATGAGCGCGTTGTTGATGATCGGTTCGCCCACCGGGGAGTTCACGAAGTCGACGAGGTTCTGCGAGATCATCCACATTGCGACGTCGTACTTGCGCATCTTCCGGTAGCAGCCAGCGAGGAACTTCTCGGCCACCGCATCAGTTCCGAGATATTCGTGACCTTCGTCGACCTCGACGAGCGTGCGGTTGCGACGCGCGGCGGCTCGGTTGCCAATCGCGCGCATGATTGTGGCCATGGCCAGTTTTTTCGCCGTCGCGTTCTGGCTCACTTCGGCCATGTCGAACGTGAGCAACCGGCTGTCGAAGCGTAGCTCCGACTCGCGGTTGAGGAAGTCGGCGTAGAGGCCATCGCAATAGATCCCGAGCCTGCGCGCCACGTCCTGCGCGATCGCCTTGTCCTGCGCTGTTTCCCCGTACATCCTCAACGCGTCCGCGAAGTGACCCACCAGCGGCCGCTCCGCGGCGCACCGCCGCAGCCGACCCTCATAAACGCCTTGGACGGCGCGGGCGACGACATCGGTGGTCACGATGTCGAACCCGGGCCGCCCCTGGTCCGTGACACACAGATCGATGAAGTTCACGATGCTGGCGATCTCGTCCTTGTCGAGCTCGCCGTTGGCAGCATCGACCACACCCTCGTACGAAGGGAACGGACAGATCGACGTCCGCAGGTTCACGGGGATGTAGACACCGCCCATCAACTCGGTCAGCGGCCGCCAGCTCCCGCCATTGTCCACGAGGATTGCGTCCAGGCCGGCGGCGAGTGCGTCGATCGTGAGCGCACCGAGGGAAACCGACTTTCCGCTGCCGGTATCGGCTGCGACCAGGCCGTGGAAGGCGTTGCCAAGCGTCTTGTCGAAGAGGTCGAACTTGAACACGTCGCCTGTCGGCGTAAGCAGGACGCTCGCAGCGCGGCTGCAGCCGCGCCAGGGCGCGAACACGGGGAGGAAGTCTCCGGCATTGCGGGACGTACAGCCTTTCTTCCGCAGCTGATAGGCACCACTTCCGGGAAGCATCGAGAGGAACGCGGGCACCTGCGAGACGTCTTCCGTCTCGAGCTCGGAATTGCCGACCGCGTTGAAGGCAGCTCGCGCGGCTTCAGTCTGTGCGTCGAGCACCTCGAGGGTCGATGCTTCGAGCAGCAGGGACACGGAGAGGCTCACGATCTTCGAGTACATCTCGTGGAGCTCCCGGAAGAGCTCCTCGATGCTCTCCTTGTGGGCGTCGTCCGCGGCTACTTGTTCGACGGTGGCACCACCGCCGATGATCGGCAGCGCCCGGCGGAGCGCATCGACGAGACGATGCTTCACATTGAGCGCCCAGCGGGCGGACCCCTGGCGCGCGACGTGGACTGCAACGGCGAGCGTGTAGGGGACGGGTTCGCGAACGCCGCCGCGGTTGAGCGATAGAGAAAGGAGCGGTTCCGAAGCGAAGTAGTCCGTCGCGCGTTCGGGAAGGACCTTGAGAGTCATGACTCTTCGGAAACGGTCGCTCTGACGGAAGTAGCTACGCTCGTCCTCGAGCGATTCGTGACAGAGCTGCTCAGCCTCCGAGTACTCGCGCACGTGGTCGCCGAGCGACCTGACCGTGCCTTCGCTCCAGATGTCATCGCGCACAGCGACCTCCGGAGCGGCCAGCCGCTGCCGCGCGCGCGCCGGATTGAGAAGCTGGTAGTGGATTCGCCAGAAGTCCTCGGGCGACAGCTCGCGTGCCGTGAGGCCCATCTGTGCGAATCGCCCTGCTATCCGGTCCCGTAACTGCGCCAGGCACTTCATCTCCGCCTGATGGCGCCCCTGCGCGATGGCGTCTGCCTTGCCGAAAACGAGCTTCCCGCCGAGAGCACCGCGACCGAGCGCAGAGATGCTGACGCCGGCGAGAGAGAAGAACAGGAACACCCGGATGCGCCGAAGTCGCTGCTTCCGCAGCCAGTCTGCGCGTGCGGCCACGTAAACGCGCAGGGCTGAGGATTCACCGGACGCGCACACGCTCTCGTACTCGCGAATGACATCCTCGACGTCATCCGTCACGCGGTACACGAACAGGAGTGAGCAGCCGTCATCGAGGGACGAGATCAGATTGCGAAGGCTCTCGCCGAGCTGCGCAATCGCCTCGCCGCTTTCGAAGCGGACGTCCTTGGTGCCGAGCTCCAACCCGCCAACGTAATCGAGCGCCGGCGTGATGAGCGCAGTAACGCCCTCGTCCCGCAGCGTGCGCCAGAGTGGCACCGCCTCAGCGAGAGACAGTTCCACGCGCGTCTCTCCGAGGAGCAACATCCCTCTCGATGTGTGGTGCGTACGGGAAGCGAGGCGTGCGGCAGCGCGCGTGACCAGACAGGCGGCCGTCGCCAAGAACGTGTCGAGCCGTCCACCAGGTCCAGTGCCGCACGAACCCCTCGGGGCGGCCTCGCAGCGCGAGACGAATGACCGCGTAGGCCGTTCCGCTGACGACGGCCGCGCCGATCGGCGACAGGGCCGTCAGCGCCAGGAAGGCAACCGCCCCAACGGCGAACGCCTGTCCGAGTGATAGGCCAAGCAGACGGTTCTTCGCGTCGAGATGCCTGTACACGGTCGCCGCTGGCATCGTGGACACCTCAGCCCAGTTCCTGCTGCAGCAGGTTCACGAGGAAGTCGGCGGACTTGATGACGAAGAGCAAGGCGAGGCAGACGATGAACGAGTAGATGCCCCTCATCATGTAGTCGGGCCGCCAGATGGCGCAGAAGCCGGCAATAACGAGTGAGATGATCCCGCCAGGGATGACGAGCCACCGCGCCACCCAATCGATGACGGGCTTGCCGAGGTAGTCCGCGAGCGCAGGCTGGAACAGCGCCAAGCCGACGAAGATTGCGAGGAACGCGAGTTGCCCGAGAGCTTGTGCCCGGGCAGCACTGGAACTGTGACTGCTCATACGTGCTCCTTTGCTGATCCAGAGGTGTCTGAAGAGGGTCGCGGACCGAGCGGGCTGCCGGTCCATGCCAGCGGATAGGAACCTAACGACATGGCCGCCGATCTAGCAGGCCGCCAGCCGTCATGTCAATACATACGTATGTCTATCAGTACGTCACACTACTTCTTCTTGGCTTGCGCGGCCTTGCCCGGCTCTTTCGCCAGGATCTGGCGGTAGCGGGCATCGAGCAGCGAGTAGAAGTAGTTCTCACGCGAGACCTTCTGGTCCTTGATGTCTTGCTCGAGCGCCTCGGCCATCGGCGGGGGCAGCCGCGCAAAGAAGTAGACTTCGAGAGCCTCCTCCACCGACCGCACATACGCCAATCCGCGTTCCGCGCCATCCCTTCGGGCTCGCTCGAGGAGCGCTGCGGGCAGACGGAAGGTGGCGGTCTCGCGTTCAGTGGTCGGAGTCTTGGGCATGGTCCCTCGTAGCAACTTCAGAAGCAGAAGGCACGGCTCATCCACGCTCTGTGCGCGCCAACTTCGCCGCCCGGAGCTCGTCATGGAACGCCTTCGGGCCTGGATCCTTCTCCCGCGACGGCAAAGGCGTCAGGCAGTGAGGGCATGACTCGAGGCGGTAGTAAATCCGGGCGCCACAACCGCCTGGGCACCGTCGGAGCACGGAGAGCCTCGCCCACGCGAGCTTGTAGACGACCCACGCGAGCATGCACGGAACCCACCCCGTTCGGAACGAGTGCTGGATCGGCGCAAGGATGTACACGTTCATCGCCACAACGAATGCAACGACGCCGACCAGGGCACCGAGGCCTCGAGCTGAGCCGTCCGAGAGCTTCATAGTCTTCCCTTAGCAGACACGGTTCCGTCCATTGCCCTTCGCCTCATAGAGCCGCTCGTCAGCAGCCTTCAGTAGCTCCAGCGGCACGCTATGCGTCGCCATCTCGGCCACGCCGGCGCTGAACGTCACTGGAATCCGCGCGCCGTCGTAGACGAACACGTGACTCTCGCACAGGCGCCGGAGCTCGTCGCCGCGGCGCAAGGCATCGTCCCGGGCCGCCTCCGGGAAAACAAAGCACAGCTCCTCTCCGCCGTAGCGAGCCAAACACTCTTCGCGCCTGGTTCGCGCACGGAGGATGGCACCGAGCTCGCGAAGCACGAAGTCACCACCGAGGTGGCCGTGCTGGTCGTTCACCCGCTTGAAATGGTCGATGTCCAACAAGAGGACGGAAAGCGGTCTGCGGTGTCTGACCGCACGGGCCGTCTCCCGCTCGAGGAACTCCAACAGGTAGCGCTTGTTGTACAGCTGCGTGAGTCCATCCGTGATGGTTAGCCCGTAGATGGTCTCGTGGTACTGCGCCTCTATCTCGCCGCTTTGGTCGGCGGCGAGGAACTTGAACACGGCAGAGCCCAGCCGCACGAAGTCTCCGGCACGAAGCAGACGTTCACCGTCCACCTCCTCGTCGTTCACGAACGTACCGTTTGTGGAACCGCCGTCGCGGACAAGGTGGCCGCCGTCGCGCGCGTGAACCGTACAGTGCTGCCGCGACACGTTATCGAGTTCTAGTACCACGTCGCACTCCGTCGCGCGGCCCAGCGTCGTGAGCGGGCTGTCCAGGAGTATTACTCGGCCCAGGTTCGGACCGTAGATCTGCACCAAGCATGGCCTCTTGAGGCCACTCACGCTCGGCAGCCCACAGGAGATGCGGGTGCGCTGCGTCATGCGGCTGAGTATTGCCAATCGTATTCCTGCTGTCAAGGCGTGACACCGATCCTAGGTGCCTGAAGCACACTAGCCGAATACTATCTGGGACTCGACGATGCTCGCACTGAGGAGGGCTTCGGATGACGCAGGTGTTCGAGTGGGCGACACTCGCGGCTGATGGCCCTAGAGGTCATGAGGTCCGCGCTGCGGCTTTTCTAGAACGCTCTTGACGATGCCCGCGTACCCTGGAAACATAACTGCAGTCGAAACGCCATACCGCTTCAAGAAATCGAGCACCCGCGGCGCGTGTCGGCGATCCAGTACAAACTTCTTCAGTCGAGGTGACTGGGGCGAATCCCACTCGTGCAATAGGTCTTCGAGGGGCGACTCGTTCCATGGCGCATCCCACATCTCATTCGGGACTGCCCCGAGAACGTGCGCCGTAAGATATCCACGCTGCGCAACCAGGTTTGGATTGCCTGCGCGCGTTGTATCCACGACTGCGAACCCTTTCCATTCCCTCATCCAGATGAACTTTGAGATCGATCTCTGGTGGGCGAAAATGACGCGACGCGCACCACCGAGAGCCGTTATGTCGGCTTGAAATGGGCTGAGCGCCCAAACGGCGAGTTGCGCAGGGTTGGAGACGTTACTGTCCGGCAGGGCGGCGAAGTAAGCACCTACAAAGGGGCTGGTAGTCCAGTCCAGTAGCCGCGTCGGGAGTCCACTGTGCTGCGCCAATGCCATCAGGGCTACCCAAGGATCCGTGGGCCACGTTACCCCCGACTCCAACCACAATGGTGGCTGAGCTCCAGGCTCGTTCAACCGAATCATCTGCGCACGCAACTTCTCGCTGTCGTTCGGAACAGGGAGTCCATTCTCATCGCACTCAGATACGAAGCGCGCGAGCGAGTCGGTCTCGAGCCGAACCTGATACGCCAATTTGCGCGAATCCGCGCCTCTCAGTGCACTAGGGAGCAGACGCCACGAAGCGTCTGCGCAACCACGAAAGAGGAGAGTGTCGGTACTGAGCTCCTCCGAACGAAAATGGCGGGACACCGGGGCCAGAGATTCGAGAAAGTGCTCCGGGCTGTCGCACTCAATCACTTCGAACATGCGTAGGCTCCTTCTCACTACTATCGCACGTCACGAGACGAGCGGAAGCAGTGGGGGTTTTTCATCCCTGGGGCTCCCAGTAAACCAGACGGATCTGACATTACGCCCCGCCACAGCGTCCCCGCCGGGCACGATGCGACTGCCGCGGCAAGGCCGTCTCTCGGTCACGCGACGCCAGGCCTGAGGTCAGGGTAGGCTGCCCGCGAAGAGGAGACGCTGAGGGGGCCTAGGATGACGAGCGCGCAGGTGATTCCGCGATCAGACCAGCCGCGGGAGATCTGGCATTCCGATTTTCTGGTCGATTCGTCCGTGCTCGGATGCGCCGCGGTGGATCGACGCCTCTACGAGAGGCTTGCGTGTCAGTTGCACAAGATGACGGCGAAACCGGAGTATGGCAGGGCGTGGATTCCCTCGACGGCCGTTTACGAAATGGCTGCCACACCGGATCCTAAGCGGCGGGACGTCCTCGGCGTGATTCTCAACCTGTTCCGCGAGCTTGGCGATCGCATTCTGCTGACCGGTACGCTCGATGAAACGATCGCCGCGGAGTGGGCCGAGCCTCCCCATGCAGTCTCGCGCTCGCTCGCTGCCCTCGAATCGGATCTAGTGGCGTGCACACGTGGAAGAGGAGCCGGTACGCTTGTGGACCTACTCGGGCGCGATTTTGCGGAGTGGCGAAGAAAAAAGCGCGCGGAGTACGCTGAATGGGCGAAGAAGTTCACCTCTGCGTACGCGTCGGAGGAGAAGTTCCGAGAATCCATTTCTGCGGTGCTCGCACACCCGTGGACCGCTGAGGCGCATGAGATATGCGACGACGTGGCTGGCCAGCTGATCCAGGAATTAGCCAAGCACGACAAGGAAACCGGCCTGCGGGCCGCCAAGGCCGAGCCGGAAAGATACCTGGCGACCTGGACATTCGCGTTTCTGTACCGGCTTGCTCAGTTCGCACAAACTATCCCCAATGCCGAACGGGCAAAGGGCCCGTTCGGCCAATACGCAAAGCTGCTAAAGTCCGACAAGAACGATATCGTCGATGCTGAGCTCGTGTCCCTAGGAGCGCGCTGCGGCTTCCGGATTACGCAAGACAGCAATCTGCGCGAGCGAATCGAGTTTCTTTACGCCAGGAAGGTGTGTCGGATACAGGCATTCGACTTCGCGTTCATCGAGGCGAGCTGGAATGCACCAAACTTCGGGCGCCCTTGAACGGCTAAGCCTTAGATGGTTGGAGGCCAGTACCCATTGTCGCCCTTGGACGTCACGTGCCTCTCTGTGCTCCAATACAGCAATCCGAACTTCGCAGTCGACCAGACATGCCGAGGTTTTGATGCTCGATTCTCGTTCAGCGTCGATCGGCTTCGCGGAGCGGGCGCGCAAGAACCCTCAATTACATCCGAGAGGCATTCTCTGCCGGGGCCGACGTCCACGTCGTCACACAAGCCGTGAACTCCCTACTCGGGCTCGTCGTATTCCCCTGGGAGAAGGGTATCGTCGAACGCTTTCGCAACATCGGACTAGAGCATCTCAACGAGGACGGATGGCCTCAATGGGTGATAACCAAGGGCAGATGTACGACTCTTGGCGAGTTGACGCGCTATATTCGGAACGGCGCGTCACACGGGCACCTGCAGTTCTCGTCGGATAGCCAAACGCTTGAGGACGTCACAATCCAGGTTTCGAACTACCCGCCTAAGTCCAAGGACCCCAATTTCGTCGCATCTATTCGGGCGCAGGAGCTCGTTCTCTTCTGCGAAAAGTTCTCGGTCCTCGTACACGGGCTTGTCAGCTGACGGGCCCATGACGTGGTCGTATCGCCTGCGCCAACCGCCCAGCGTCGCCAGATTATCAGGCTCCGTCGGCGGCCCAATTTGGTAGCGCCCATAGGAGCTCGGTCCCAGAACAAATCGTTCCACATTGCCATTGGCCCCGCCTACGATGCTGCGTTCTTCGCGGCCCATTTTGCCAAGGCCGCGTTTTGCTCTTTTTTCGGGACTCTGAGATGGTCCTCACATAGGAACCTAAATCGCGGACCCTTTGACCTGTTCTTGCAACCTGGGTAGTGGCAGCGCATGTCGAGCTTACGGCCGCGAAGTTTGCTGCGCACGCCGTTCTGGGTACCGCCGCGACGTGTGACTGCGGGAAGAGCCGCGGAGATGCGCTCGGCAAAGAGCTGGGCGAATCGGTCGACTAGGAGATCGAATGGATGCGAGGACCGTCTGGGCATGGCTTATCTAGGCCGATCTGAGGGACGCGCGCAACTCAGCGAGTTTCACAGTATGCACGTCCCTTCCCCGCTGCGGATAGCCGAGCATCTGTGGCAGGACAGGCCCCGCGAGAGACTTCCTTGGGGGCCTTCCGCTCACGAGATGAACTCGAACTCGGCCCGCCATGAGGGAGCACCGCCCATCACCCTGAAGTCCTCGCGCTTGGCAGGAGAGATCCTGCGCGAGCTTCCACCGATCGTGAGGCACTTCCGGAACTCAAATTCTACGTCTGATGGCTGTCCAGTCTACTCCCGCGCTGGCGTAGACACCGGCATTGGTGGTCGACCGCTGTAGCCGGCCACTACACAGGCATCACCTGCAGATGACCAAGACCTTTCGCCTTCGACCGCACCCGATCACGATCTGAACATGGCGCCCGCGAACAATGACGAACCTCGCCGGCATACTCCTGCGCATTACGCGGCAAGGCGGGCGGCCCAGAACTGGGCGACGTCCTGGTCATGATGCTGCGCGACGCAGCGGAGCACGTCGCGCATCAGGCAGTTCCTTGCGATGAGTTGACAGAGGACGCTGCGTACCGATCGCGGCTCATCTGCCAAGAGCTGCGGTAGCTCGCCCAGGTCGGCGCTGGAGAGTGTCCCAACCGACGGTGAAAGCATCGGAACCATGAGCGCAAGAACGGGACTCTGCACGTAACCGGCGCGCTCGCAGACGGCGCGCAGGTCAGCACCGCGCGCGACCATCTGTGCGAAGTCCGCCACTGCGCGGAAATACTCAATCCGGTGGACGTCGATCTCGCTGCTGCTCCATGACTCGGGCGCGTGCGGCATCGTGCGAACTCCTCGGCCTGCGATGGCACCCGGGCTCTTTCTGAGGGATCGCCGGGTTTCACCCCCGCCAGGCAGAGGAGCCGCGCGGCAGTTGTGCGCGGCGACGGACGCGGAGCGCGTGACAGGCCGCGGCAGTTGCGGCCTGGCGCGAGCGACGCTGCTGAGATCGAATCGCGCTCGGAGGGCCCGAGCGCTCCTTGCGCAGGCGCGCGGCTTCTGCGCGCCGGAGGTGGCGGCGGAGCCGTCACGCCTACCGCTAAGGCCGAAGGCCGCCCTCGCAGCCGGCGGGTCTATTGCGAGCGATACATGAGCAGCCCCGTGCGCGAAGGAACACTGGCGGGACTGCTCAGCATGTCAGGCGGCTTGTTCGACAGCAGGGGCCTCGGCGTGGCCCAGGATGAGATCCGCTGCCTTCTGCGCCTGCGCGGCAGCGAGAACGACCATCCGCGTATCGTTCTGGAGTGCCTGGAGCCAGCCCGCGATGTACGAGGTCGACTCGGTAAGCGTCGCCGCGTCGATTCCGCAGTGCCCGCAGATAAACGCAGCGCCCATCTCGGCGACGAGTTCCTCGTGGCTGTACTCGTGCGACCCGAACAGGACCGCGTCCGTGATCCCCTTGCGGGCCAAGCGCGACTCGTGTCCCGTGCTGTGCGTCAGCTCGTGGAGGAGCGTGGAGTAGTAGAGCTCGCGCGAGTTGAACCGCTCCGGTGGCGGCAACGTCACGGTGTCCGTGCTGGGACGATAGAAGGCTTGCGTGCCCTGGTGCTCGAGGCGCGGTGGATTGGGCATCGCGCGCACCACGCGCTCGCACTCCGGCAGAGGCTCGAACGGCCGTCGAGTCTCAACAGCGGGGCTGGGCACACCCTCGCACTGCTCCACGTTGAACACGGTGTAGTAGCGCAGGAGAGGCGCAGCGGGCTTCCGCTCGTGCTCGCTCTCCGCGGCGCTGTCCTCCTCATTGTCGCGCCACTTCCAGAACACAATCGGGCAGCCGCGCTCCCCCTTCTTGACCACGCCGCCGCGGTCCAGCGCCTGCTTGAACGTGAGGAAGTACGGGGATGCAAAGCGATGAGCGCCGAGCAGGAAGACGTTGATACCGCGGTATGGCTTGTTCGTGATGAGATTGCGCGGCCCTGCGGTGATGGTGCTCCACGGCTTGCGCCAGGGCACGGTGCCCTTCTGCAATTGGTCGAGAATTCGGGTGGTGACGATCTCGTATACGTTCACGCGCTGCCTCCGGGTTGCGTCCCGAGCGGGACTTCGCCCCGAAAGCCAATGGCCGCCGGAGGCGGCCCGCGACGGGCGTGACAGGCGGCAGTTGGGCCTGGCGCGACCGACGCTTCAGATCGATCCGCGCCCGGAAGGCCCGGGCGCACCTTCGGAGGCGGGCGTTCTTGGCCCGCCGGAGGTGGCGGCGTAGCCGACACGGCTACCGCTCGAGCCGAAGAGGCTCGATTGCGCGGCGGCGCATTGGGGCGCGAACGCGCCCGCCGCCGCGCGCACTCGACGAGGCTGACTATCCAGGGGGGACCCGCTCCCCAATTCCAGGACGAGGGCGGGCCCGCAATCGCTTCAGTCGATCAGGTCGCCGAAGTCTTCGGTCTCCTCACCCGACGACGCCTCATCATCGCGCTCGTACGCGCGGTCGCTCGCCAGCTGGTTCCGCTCGAATTCTTCCAGATCGTCCTCGTAGAACACTGGTTCGATATCACCGAACTCCATCGCATCCTCCTTTCGAGGCTGCGGAAGCGCAGCCCCTCACTCCCGAAAAGCAGAGGAGGCGCCAGAAAGGCGCCGACAGATGCGGGGGGCGGGACGGGCAGGCAGTTGAGCCCGGCGCGACCGCCGCCGGATCACTTTGCGCGGCCACCGAGATACCGCTGGTAGATGCGCAGGCCGCGAGCGCGACGCTGGTCGTTGATTGGCAAAACGTAGTCGGCGGTGAGCTCCTCGGGGAGCATTCCATAGGACACCGCCCGGATCCCCTCGTCGTTGTAGAGGTAGCCCTGCCCGCACCGGGCGAGGCTCTTGATGGCGTTGGGGTGCAGTCGGTAGGCCTCGACGAGGCGGCTCGAGGCATCGCCGGTAGTCAGCATCGTCATCAGCGCCCCCTGCTGCCGGCGGACGGTGAGCTCGACGTCTTGCTTCGTTCCCACCGACTTGGCCACCTTCTCGCAGAGCTGCGGGTTGTCCTGGTTGAGGATGTCCTTCGTCCGCGTGTTGTCCCAGACCGCGGTCGCGAACTCGCGCGAGACCAGCTCCAGGTCCGCGATCGACTGGTGCGCGAGCGTGTACTCGAGGTGGGCGTCGCGCAGCTTATTGAGGCTGTCGACCAAGCGCACGTCGGCAAAGGTGTAGAACTCGTCGACGTTCACGCTGAAGGGGGTCTGATTGCGCTGTTGCCGGAAGACCTGGCGCAAGGAGCCCTCCTGCTGCACGTCGAGCAAGAGGACCCGGCCGAGCGCCTTCGCCTGGGTGGGGAACAGGTTCGCGGGAAGCTGCGCGTAGACGATGAGATTCTTCTCCAGCACCTCCTCGAAGACGATGTCCGGGTCGTAGGCGTTGACGATCGGCGACTGGAATTTGTCCAGGGCACCGACGATGCCGGAAAAGCACTTCTGCACGTCGTTGCGCAGGCGGGCGAGCTGCGAGGCGATCTCCTCTGCGGACCGCCGATCGACCGAGTTCGTGCAGCAATAGTTGAAGGCGCGCTGCCAGCCGGTGTCGTTGGCACCGATGCCCTTGAAGCAGACGGCGATGTCCTCCATGGTGAAGGGCAACCCGTAGCCCTGCGCGTCCACCATCCCGTGCAGCAGCCGGCAGATGTTGTCGAACATGATGCGCGCCTGAGTGTTGAAGTACTGGTTGTCTCCCAGCTCGGGCGTAAGCGCGGCGAAGACGCGGTCCGCGGTGGCGATGGGATCGCCGCCCGGGTCGTTCGGGCGGCGCGGTCGCACGTAGACCATGTTGTACGAATGGCTCGCGAGCTGCGGCTGGTTCCAAGCGGGCAAGGCGAACACCCGCAGCTGCTCGGCCCGACCGGCCAAGAGCGCAATCGCCTTCACCACCCGGATGTTCTCGTCACTACCCTTGGCATCGATGACGAGGATGCCCTTGCCATCGAGGGCGTCCTGCAGCACCGCCGGCCATAGGACGCTGGCGGTCTTCCCCGACCCGGTCTTGCCCAGGACGTGCCGGTGCATCGTCTTCTGCCGCTGGCTGATGTAAACGGGGCGCCAGGACCACCCCAAGCGGCGCCGGCGAGCTTCCACTCCCACGAACAGCGTTCCCGGGGGCCGGCGGGCAATCTCCGCCAGCACGTCGACCTTCCGCTGCGGAAACTTCAGCTCGTCCGGCCTAAGAAAAGAGCCGGTGACGCGGGCGACCACCTGGTTGTGCCAAAGGAGGAGCGCGGCACGCGTCCCCAGCACTACGACACCCACCACGACCAAAGCGGCGAGCACTGCGAGCCACGCATGCGCCGCGAACGGCGCGCGCAAGCGTCCGTAGCTGAGCAGCGCCGGCCAGAAGGTCCGGGCGAGCATCGGCAGCTCGCGCGCCAGCACCCCCGGGCAGGCAAAGCGGAAGGCGACCTCAAAGACAGCGATGGCGACCGCTACGGTGATGAGCGCTCGCACCGGAAACGGCACGCCCTCACGTGGACGCCCAGTCGCGGTCAGACCGGTCATTGCTTGCTGCCCAGCTGCGTTCGGTAGCGCTCGACGAGCGCGACCATGCGCTCGAACTCGGGCGTGTACTCCGGATAGGGACAGCCTTGCGCTCGGATCGCCGGATTCGCGCGGAGGTACTGGCGCACGGCCTTGTAGGTCGCCGCCACCTGCGACACGAACGTGCAGGTCAGGCGGAGTTCGAAGCGCTCCACCGACGCAGGCGTCTCCGCCAGCGCCGGAAGGCGAAGGCGTCCAGAGAAATGAGCGGCGGCCTTCCCAAAGCTCAGGCCGCTCACCGCCAGCGGAACCGCCCGGTTCTGCTCCCGCCAGCGCGCGATGATGGCGGCTAGGTTCGCCGCCCGCTGCTCCGAGTGAACAAGGAAGGCGAGCTCTGCGCGCCATCCGTCCGGATACTTTTGCGCGTAGAACGTCTGCTGCGCGCCTTCCAATACGAACGCCGCATAGCGGTTGAGCTTGGACAGTGCGGAACCCAGGGCGTTCTCGTCCTTCCGCACCAGCGGATGCCCACCCATCTCGCATTCGAGGAAGATGCGGACGCGCTCGTTGGGGAGTTCGAGGATCGCGTCGGGCACGAGCCGCCGCTCCTCCATCCGCCCTGTTCGTCCACTCAGCTCCTGCCACGGGAGCCCGACGTTGTCGGTCGAGATCCACCAGAAGGGATAACGCGAAGGCGAGATGCGTTGGCGCGCGCACCCTTCGGCCAGGGCGACGTACAGATCGTTGAGCCTCACCGTGTGCTCGAGGAACTGCGCCTTCACGTCCTGCATCGCCGGCGCCGGCGCGCGGCCTAGCACCTGGCGCGCAACGGAATGGCCGAGCGGCTCGGTCGCGTAGACCGCCGCCCATGCACCTTCGCGGTTGCGGTACTGCAGTCGCCGCAGGTACGCCGGCCTGACTTCGCACAGTCTCATCAGCCGTCTTCTGCAGACGATGTCAGACGGCCCCTCTTTGCCGCCCGCTCCCCCTCCCTCTTTCCCACTGACCGACCTGAGGAACACGATCTTTTTGAGTTGTTGGAGCGTGAGATATCTCGCCATCGCTACATGCCCCATCAGCTCCTTGTCCCTCCCGGTGAGACGTACGATCGACGTCGGGCTTTCCCTCTCTTCCTCTTTCTCTATCGCTTCTTCTTTTCCCTCTCTCATCACTCAACCTCACTCCCTCAACTCTTCACTGTTCCTCTTCCTCAATTGACCTACCGAATTCCCTTCTGACCCTCCTCCCAACTAGCCACCCCGCCCCCCGCCCATTGGACCAAGCTTCGAGGCTGCCCCCGACCCCTCGATCCGGTCGTTGGGAGCGAGGGGTCGGGGGCAGCCTCGCCCGAGATCTCGCCCTCATTGGCGGGGGGCGGGGTGGCCAGCTCTTCCCCGCAGAAACAACGACTTCCGTGATCCAAACTCATCAGCCGCCTCATCAGCAGGGTGGTTTGCGAACTCGTACATGTGGTGATGACCTTTGTGATGAGGCGCCGAACCACCCTGCGGACGACCTTGCGAACCACCCTGCTGATGAGTTCCGTCGCCTGCGACGCCGGGGAACAACTCAAGACATCGCTGACACTTTTGTTCCGTTTCATGCGCTGACAGCAGCACCTTCATCTGCCCCCTCCTGAGGGTTGACACCTGCAGTGCTGCCGCCGTCCTCGCGGTTGACACTGCTGACAGCTACCGTTGACACCACGCCGTTTAGTGAAGCGACTTCGATGGTTCCGAGGTCGACGCCGAAGAAGAAGGCCCTCCAGCGAAGCCCGCCCTCGTAGTGAAGGCCGATGAGCTTCCCCGCGAGCGCGATGCTGATGAAGATGTGGTCGCCGTCGAACGAGATTGCGCCAGTCGTGGCCACGCGCCGTGTGCGCCATTCGGGCGGATAGTGGGGCAGAGCGAGCGCGATGGGCCGCTTCTCCGTCACGCAATACACCTCCGCCGGCGTCTTGCCGCCGAGCGCTGCGTGCGGGCGGACGTGGTTGAAGTCCACAACCCACCGATCGCACTCGAGCTGCTGCGACGTGCGGCTGCGCGCTGGCCTGAGCTGCAGCTCGCGGAGGTCGCGGTGCATCCGCTCATGGCCGCCGTTGTCCTGCGGGCACCCTGGCCGCGACCGGATCAAACGGATGCCGAGCGAGATCAGCCACGCCGACAACCTGGTCAGCCCGCCGCGTGCCTGGAGGCTGACCCAGGGCGAGCCGTTGTCGCACTGGATCGCCAGAGGCACGCCATGCTCTTTGAAGAGCTGCTGCAGGACGCACTTGACCGTCCCGCGCGTCTTGTTGCCCACGAGCTTTGCTGCAAGCACATAGCGGCTATAGGCATCGCGCACCGTGAGCGGCTCGCATAGCTGCCCGTTGCCGGCCTTCCACCAGCCCTTGAAGTCGATCGTCCAGAGCTCGTTCGGTGCGCGCACCTCGACGTGCTCTCGCTCGTCCACGGTCCACAGTCGCGCAAGCGGGCGACGCCGCTTCACCTTGCCCAGCCGCTTGAGCACGCGCGCCACCGTGCTCTTCGACGGCGCCTCGCTCCCGAACCTCACCGCCAGAATCCGCGCGATCTTGTCCGGCCCCCAGCTCGGGCGCCGGTCGCGCAGCTCCACGATCGCGGCCACGATGTCCTCGGCCTTTGACAGCGGGCTCGAGCGCGGGCGCCTGCTCTGCTCGACCAGGCCGAGCGGCCCATCGTCGCGATAGCGGCGCAGCCACTTGTGGCCCGTCTGCCGCGAGATGCCGTACTCACGACAGAGGGCCGCGATGTTTGCGCTGGGCGCGCGTGCTTGCTCCACGAATCTCAGCTTCAGGCTCATGACTCGCTGCTCTTTCCAGGGCACGAACTGCGAAGATCACCGTCAGCGATGTCCTGAAACTTTTGTGTCAGCGATGTCCTGGTACTGCACCCGGCCTGGTCACGGCTCTGAGGCCCCACTTGTAAGCACCTTCCGGAGCTGCTCGAGGACCGCTTCGCGCTCATCGACTGGTGCACGAGCCAGTCGCTTCGTGAACACCACGAACCTGTCCGCCTTCACCTCGAATGTCGGCAGTTCCTTCGGACCGTCATCTGCATCCTCCGCCGGTGCCTTACCCGACAGGAGGCGCTCGACGTGCGAGCGGATCCGTTGTCGGCTCCAACCCTCCGACAGCGCGCGCATCACGACCGGTTCCGTCTTCACGTCTGCGATCGGTCGTCCGTCGGGCCGACCACCTTCGGTGCCAGGATGCTTCCGCCGGTGCTGCTCGTAGACTTTCAGGAACTCCAGCGCCGCATCCAGCGTCAGCCGCCGCGTCTCCTGCTTGCTGCGGCCGCTGCCATCAGCGGCGTCCCCGACGGGCACCTTGAGTCCACGCGTGAGTGCCTTCTTGATGCACTCGGGGCCCTCGAAAATGCGCAGCCGACGCGAGACCCGGAGCTCATCGATTCCGAGCCGCTCGGCGAGCGCCTTCGCCGTTGCGAGCCCGTACTTCTGCATCAGGTTCGCGTAGGCGGCGCCTTCCTCGGCTGGAGACAGGTCCTCGCGCTGGATGTTCTCCAGGAGGCAGTGGAGCGCGGCCTGCTCGTCGCTGACCTGGACGATTTCCGCTGGGATCGCACCCCACTCGCCCGGCGCGCCTTTTTCACGGAGGAGCTTGAAGGCGTCGCGGCGGCAGTGACCGGCCACGATCTGGAAGCGCACGCCGACACGCCGAACCACGATGCGGTGGATCAGCCCGCGATTGAGGATCGTCTCGGCCAGCTCCTCGATGTAGTCGGAATCGATGTACTGCCGAGGCTGGTCCGGGTTGTCGTCTAGAAGCTCGAGCGGCACGCGCATCTGCTCGCCGTCAGCAGACAGTGGCCCGGTGACGCCGTTCACGATGTCTGGCTTCGCCTCTTGAACTCTCCGCGCGACCACCTGGTCGATTCCGTCGCTGGTGGGTGCTCCTCTCTTCGTCTCGTTGCTGTTCGTCTTCACGTCTCGCTCCTCTGTACGGAGGGCACTACGTTGTGTCGGACCATGGCTCCGCGTTCTAGGATCTCTTCGGCCAGCAAGTCGTACTCGACGGCTTCCCGACGCTGCGGCTCCAGCAAGTAGATGGGCGCGCCCTTTCCGGCCGACCGCTCGACGCTGTTGCTTGCATGGATGACGGTGCGAAGAGAAGCTGCTCCCCGAAGATCACGCGCAGCTTGGTCAGCACCTCGCGGGTCATCGAGCCCGTCTCCTTGTGGAACAGTGCCGAGGATGCCGAGGATGTGGATTCTCGGCTCGACGTGCTCGCGCAGCGCCGCGACGTGCTCTTGCAGGCCGAGAGCGCCCATCACGCTCGCCGGCGCGAGCTTGATCGGCATGAGGATCTCGGGGCATGCGGCCATCGCGTTGATCGCGAGCATCCCCAGCGTCGGCGCGCAGTCCGCGATGATGAAGTCGTAGCGGTCCTCGACCAGGCGGAGCGCGGTAGCGAGGCGCCGCGAGCCCGCGAACACGTTTTCGAGGAGCGTGCGCTCGATGCGTGCGAGCAACTCGTTTGCGGGCAGCAGTTCCAGACCTGCGATGGCAGTCACCTGTGAGGCGAAGCGGCCGCGGCCAAGCGTGAAGTCGGCGGATGTGTAGAGGGCAGATTCCTCGAGTCGCTCGACGAAGCCGAGAAAATGTGATGCATTTCCCTGCGGGTCGTAATCGATGAGCAAGACGCGATAGCCGCGGTCCGCTAGCACGGCGGCCAGGTTCACCGCCGTAGTCGTCTTGCCGACGCCGCCCTTCTGGTTGACGACCGAAAGCTTGCGAGCAGGCACGCGCCCTCCGAACTATGGGCAGACCCTAATGACATACGTTAGTACAGTCAAGTGTATGTCTATGATGAGTGTGCGTGTTAGGCCGTTTCGCTTAGCGCTGAGGGCCCCATGACCGCCGAGCGCTCACGACCGAGCTGCGCAACGACTTCTGCGCCGCGCGGCGTAAGCCAGACGCTCCTCGTCGTCGGCGAGAAAGATCGAACGGTCGTCGGCAAGGCTAGGCTGCCACCACGGTTGCGAGCCGTCGCGGGCAACTACCCCGAGCTGGGGCGGAAAGTGTGACCTGACGAAGGGGGTGCAGTGATGGCTCAGGGCTCCGGCATGGAATGGACCGAGTCGACCTGGAACCCCGTCACCGGCTGCACGAATGTCAGCCCGGGCTGCAAGCACTGCGAGTGCATGGCGGAGCGGCTGCAGGCGATGGGGCAGGAGAACTACCGGAACGGGTTCCGGCTGACGCTCCAGCCGCACATGCTCGAGCTGCCGCTCCGGTGGAAGAAGCCCCAGACGATCTTCGTGAACTCGATGAGCGACCTGTTCCACGAGGACGTGCCGCTCGAGTACATCCAGCGCGTCTTCGAGGTGATGCGCCACGCTCGCTGGCACCGGTTCCAGGTGCTCACGAAGCGCTCCGAGCGCCTCGCCGAGCTCGATCCGAAGATCGAGTGGGCGCCCACCATCTGGATGGGCGTGAGCGTCTAGAGCGACGAGTACCGCTCCCGCACCGACGACCTTCGGCCACGCGCGCGCGGCTCAAGTTCCTGTCGCTCGAGCCGCTGCTCGGGCCGCTCCACGACCTCGACATCCGCGGCATCGACTGGGTCATCGTGGGCGGCGAGTCCGGTTCGAAGGCACAGCCGATGGACCCCACGTGGGCGATCGACCTGCGCGACCAGTGCCGCCGGGCGGAGGTGCCCTTCTTCTTCAAGCAGTGGGGTGGCAACGACAAGAAGCAGGCCGGGCGCCTGCTCGACGGACGGACCTGGGACCAAATGCCGCCGGACCCCGTTGTGCTGCGGAGCGACCGCGGCGGCGCCACGTTTCGCTCGCGGTTGTCTCGTAGGCGGCCTGCCTGTTCATCGCCACTTTCTCCGATGCGTCCAGCCGAAACTGCTCTCCGCCGCTGTCGACGCGAAGTTGGCCCGGATGTCCGAAAGGGCGAAACACGAGTCTGAGCATCAGTGCTGGCACGAGCGGCGTGGAGACGAGTCTCCCGGCCATCCTGCGTCCGGTCCGCGAGCAGCGGGAAGGGCAACCCGAGCAGCGACCAGACGCCGCCGGTGTCGGTCGCGGCGGCGAGCCGCTCGAGTATTGATCCCGCTCGGAACGAGATCTGCGAAGGGTTGCCGCCGACTCCACCTCGCGCACGAAGCCCGCGAACGAAGCTGCCCGATGCGCGACCTCGAGCCCCACCTCGCGCGTCAGCAGCCCGATGCTCCAGCGCCGGTCCCGAACTCGGGCGAGCCCTCGCCGGAGGCGAAGACGCAGCCGAGCGACTCGGGTCCCTTTGCGCTCCTTCTGTTCCTCGCGCTCGGTGGCGACCTGCTCGCTGCGTTCGCGCTCCTTGTTTGCCTCCCATTTCTCATGGAAGCGCCACGCAGCCTTAGCAGCTGCTTCAAGTGCTTTCTCGACCTCGGGCGGTACCGGCATCGTCCCCTCGCGGGCTGGCATTGGCACCTTGCGATCGGGCAGGTTGCCGCAGCGGTCACCGGGGCCAGGTCCCCTCGCGCCGACTCGGGATGCGACTTCACTTACTGTAAGAGCCCAAGCCGCCGTGAAGTCTCAAGGGCGATATGCAGGGCGATGTGGAGCCTTAATAACCGGATTTGATGTGCTTCTCAAGAAGTGACGTGGTGTTCTCCGGTGCGTGGGCGACCTCGAATGCCCAGCGCCCATACTGGCCGTCGCGGTTGACGCTGTCGACCCAGCTGCGCGCGGCGGTGTATTTGGCCGTGTCGCGATTGTCCTCCTCGCCCTTCACCTCGAGGATCAGCATCAGCTCCGTACCGTCGGTCCTGCGCAGGGCGACGAGGAAGTCAGGAGCGTATCGGGACTGGCCGCCCTCGAAGGTGTAGCTGATCGTGAAGTCAAGATGATCGTTCTTGACGAAGGACCGCACGGCAGGGTGATCGTCGATCGTCTTGGCGACGCGGTGCTCCCAGAGTCTGGGCCATGCCTCCCTGGGGGGATCCTTGTCGTTCGCTGGGTCACAGACGATATAGTTGAGGTGACTCCTCTTTGGTTCGTAGTAGGGCTTGCGAGTCGTGAAGGATACGTAGCGGGAGCTGCCCGTGGGCTGCACGAGATCGTAAATGGGAAGCTGAATCGCCTCGCCAGTCCGGGTACGGATGGCTTGACGGATTCGGCTCACGATCTCGGTCTGATACTTCTGCAGCGCGATCATCTCCTTCGGGAGAGCATTCGAGATGACCTTGTCCTTCACGTAGCGTCTCACTACAGCGAGCACCCTCTTGAATAGGTACGGGCGATGCTCGGCCGGCATCTCTCCGACGATCTTGCGAGCAATCTCATAGATAGTCGTTTGGAGCCGCCAGGCATAGACGTCCTCGGCCGCCACTGTCCCGCTGGCAGCCGAGAGCCCCTGATCGAGGGGGAGACCGCCGTAGTACGAAACGCCTTCGGCAACCATCAACTGGCCCGGCTCGTTCTGCGGCGAGAGCTCGATCGGCTCGAGATGCTTCTCGTCGACCACCAGGTCGGTCCCCACGTCGAGGAAAAAACCCACGACCCGGGGGAATGTGATCTCGAACTCCTCGGCCCTCTCGGGGAGCGCGCGGACCGGAGTCGAAGGCTTATGCTGCCCGCCAGGGGCGTGCTTCTGGACTGGCAGGAGCTGGAATGGAATGCCGTAGATGTCGACGAACTCTGGCTCGGAGAGGTCCTCGTAGCTTGAGCGCCGCAGTCCCCGCCCAATCACTTGCTCGCAGAGAAGCTGCGACGCAAAGGCCCGGAGCCCCAGAATCTGGGTGACGTTCCGCGCGTCCCAGCCTTCCGAAAGCATGGCCACCGACACCACGCAGCGGATTTGCCCTCCCGGGCTTTCTTCGGGGCCGCCAGGCTTTCCAACAGTGGCGACCTTCTTGCGAAGGAGTTGGGCCTTGGCGTCAAGGCTGCCCTCCCCTTCTGACTCTGCCTTCCGCATCAGCACCGAGTCGATGCGCAACGTTCGCTCGTCGGCTTCGCTGTTCTTGAACTCGTTTCGGAATTCACCGCCACCGATGAAGTTGGCTATCAGTTCGGCGGTCCGGGTGTTGTTACAGACCACGATCATGCAGGGCGGGATCTCGCTCCTCCCCTTCCACGCCTCGAAGGTCTTGCGCCAGAGGTAGCCGAGGCTCTGCAGCGCGCCCTCGGCCTCCATCAGCACCTGGGTGAGCGGAGCGTCGGCAGCATCGCCCTCGATGGTCTTCTTCGGAAGCTTGTTCTTGATGTACTCCCAAAGATGAAGGTAGCGGGGTTCAGACTGGCCGGAGTCGTCGCCGCGAGGGACCCTCGGCACCTTAACGATCCCCGACTCCACCGCATCGACGAGACCGAAATCGGAAACGATCCACGGGAACGGCTTGCCGTCCTCGTAGCCTGACCGTGCGATGTAGTAAGGCGTGGCGCTGAGGTCCAAGCACAGACGGACGCACCGGTCTCGGTGGATACGATCCAGTCCGTCGACCCAGATAGTCGCCTCGCGTTCGAACTCATCGAGATCCTCCGTCTCGATGATCTCTTCCTCGTCGCCCTCCTCCCCCTTTCCCTCAGGGTTCTTCCGATAGGCGTGATGGGCCTCGTCATTGAAAACGAGAAGGTTCTCCTTGCCTCCAAGCCCGTGGAGCACCCTCTTGCAGAAGGCCGAGTCCGACTCCTCGCCCCGCTGCACCACTTGGCGCTTGCGGTCATCGCTCTGCACAGCGAGCTGGTGCCAATTCGACACCTGGAACCGGCCCTGGGAGAGCCGTTCCTTGAAGTCGGTGCCCGGAGGAAGGAGTCCCTTCTCGTCGTAGTCGTTCTTCGGATGGCTCGGGAAAAGGACCTGGAGCCGCTCTTTGACGGTGAGGTTCGGGCAGACTGCCAGCACCGCGTCGCAAAAGCGCCGGTCCTGCCGGTTGGTGATCTTATTGATCACCGACCAGGCCGCGAGCATCGCCATCACCGTGGTCTTGCCCGAGCCAGTAGCCATCTTGCAGCAGTAGCGGATGAAGGGGTCCGGCGCGGCGACCTCCGACAGGCCGGCGCGATCGCTCTCGGGCGCCTCGACCAGCCAGATGATGGTCTCAGCCGCCTCGCGCTGGCAGAAGAACAGATTCACGCCTGCTCGGTCAGTACGGTTCCACCATTCGAGAAGTGCCTTAGTCACCTGAGTGACGTGGGGCCAGCCGGTCCTTCGCCAGTGGCCGACGCGCTCGCGAATCTTGTTGACGCCCCCAAGCTCCCGCCACTCGCGGCGCGCTACGAGCTCCTCGTCTTGAGACTTCCCGCCGAGGAAGTAGCCGGCGAGTCGGCGGCCGGCAAGTATCTCGTCTTCGTCGGCACCACTGCGAAGCAGGTTCAGGTGCCGAGTCGGCTCAGCGTAGGCATCGTTGACGATGATCTTCGAGAAGAGGGGGTCCATGCCTCACCGCCCCAGCTTCCGCACGCCAACGACCTCATTGCCTCGTATATCAATTACCTTGACAGCGATACACTTCTGCGCCCCCGCCTGGAACGGGGCCGACTCGAATCCTGACATTCCTTGCCACGCTTTCTCGTTCACGATTCCCTTGAGGGCGCGCTGTAGCTTCTCGAACGACTTGCCCTTCTCTGCGGGTAGAAACACCTGGCCGACCAAGAAACAGCGGCCATCGTAGTCCTGGTCAACGAACCAAGCGGCGACTTCCTCGAGGCTGGTGGGCGCCACCTCATTCTTGTTCGGATCGTAAACATCGACCCCGTTCAGCGTGACCACCCAGCCATCCTTCTCCCTCTTGGCATCGAAGTCCGGCTCGCCCAGAACGGCGAAGAGGTCCTGCTTGTGCCCTGTCTTGAGGAGGTCTCCGATCAGTACATCAGGGGCGATCTGGACGCGGAGCAGACGCAACCCTGCCGGCGGCGACTTGTCGAGGAACGCGGAGACCTCTGGGTCGAAGGTAAAACCAGCCACTGCCAGCGCATCGTAGTTTCCACCCGCCTCACGGATCGCGTCCTCGACTCGCGCAGCCGTAACCGGTCCGAAGCGAGGACCGAAGGCCACGGCGAGGCGGCGACTCTTGCCGTCGAGCTTGATCGTCCCCTCGGCGTGGATAAGGTCGCGTGCCACCACCCGACGAAGACCTTCGATCTCCGCTCGTCCCTTGCCCGGCACGCTGATGCCTCCGTCACGCCGTAGAAGGTCGGTCATCTCGGCAAGATGGTCGTTGACGCTGGCCGAGGGGCCACCGCGGTGTGAGCTGCTGTCCTTGTGGCCGTGTTCATCGATGGGCTCGAAGGAGAGCGCTTCACCAGGGTCGAGGGTATTGATCGCCTCAACAGTAAAAGGACCCACGACGCGAACGAGATTCTTGATCACCTCGGGATCGTCGTAGAGTTTGTCCTTCTGAGCCGGCTTGTTTTGCGCGATCGACGTCAGCGTTATGTGCGGGATCTCTCGATATATGAATCCGGCCACGACGCCCTGCTTCTCGTAAGCCAGCTTGTAATACGGAAACGTGGCGGTCATGATCCGTTCGCGCGCGAGGGCCAATGCCACTCGACTCGTATCGCATGTTATCCAACGACGCCCCCACTGTTCGGCCGCATACGCTGTGGTTCCCGAACCGCAAGTGGGGTCAAAGACAAGATCACCGGGATCCGTCGTCATTAGGACGCAGCGCTTTAACACCTCAGTATTCGTTTGAACTGCGTACACCTTGTCGTCGGCGCCGACCGTGTCTGTCCACGGCGCGGTCATTTGTGTTGCGGTGCCCTCGTCTGCGTACATGATGAATGTCAGACGGTTCCCCTCCGCCTGAATGCGACGAGCTTTTACAAGATTGTCCATACCGTCCCGCGGCGTTCCATAACCGTTCTTAGGATGCTTGTAGACCGCCCCCTCGAACTTGTAGTCATACATCCCGGAGTCCATCGGTCCGGATGGCTCCAGGGACTTTAGGCGGTAGACCCTTGCGTTCGGGGGCAGAAGCGCGTGATTGAAAAGCTGATGCTTCGACATCCGGTGGCGAGTGCCGTCAGGCAGTTCGTACCAGCAGTGGTGGAACTCACCCTCGACGCTTCGTGGTAGGTATAGCTTCCGATATTTCGCTAGCCTCTTGCCCGCGTCGTCGAAAGCGCGTTTAGCATACCAGACGAGAAAGTCGGACATCTGCTCGATAAAGACGGTTCCGAGCGGCATGGTCTTCTTGCGGAACGGTATGAGCGCGACAAAGTTCTCCGACCCAAACACCTCATCCAGCAGCTCCCGAACGTGATGGATGTTTTCGTCGCTGATTTGGACGAATATGCTGCCCGTGTCGGCGAGAAGCTCCCAGCAAAGGAGCAGTCGATCGCGAAGGTAAGTCAGGTACGAGTGAGCCTTCAGCGTCCAGGTATCCCGATAGGCCCTGATCTGTTCTGGCTCTCTTGTTAATGACTCGTCGCGACGATCCTTCACGTCCTGCTGGTCTATGCGCGGCTGGAAGTTTGACCGGTAGTCCACCCCATAGGGTGGATCCATATAGATCATTTGGATCTTCCGACCCATCAGCTCCCGGTGTAGCAGCGAGTTCATTACGAGCAGTGAGTCGCCAAGGATCAAGCGGTTGGACCAGCCCATGTCGTGCTTGTAGAACTCGATGGCCTTTGTCAGCGGCAGCGAGGGATCGGCAAAAAGCGACCGCTGCGCCGGCTCTCGCTGAACTGACTTCAAGATCGCCTGCGTGGAGATCCGCTCGTGAATGTGCAACGAGACGGTGTCCACTTCGAACGAGGTGCGCTCGGCCTTGCTGGCCCAGACGAGTTGCGGATCAAGATGAGGATCGTACTCGTACCGCACTTTGGACGGCACTTTGCGATCGAAGCTCTGGAGACCTGCCTCAGGATTGTTGGTTCGCTTCGCCTCGTGGCGGTAGTCCTCGCTTCGCCTTTCGACCTTCGGCGTCGGCGCCCTACTGGCCATCGGGGCACTTTTCTTCGCATGGCGTCCATTGGCAAGGCGCTTCGTCCTCGATGCCGCCGTTTTGTTGGCCTTGCGCATTACTTCTCCTAGGGCGTCGGGCCGTACGGGCAGATGAGCCGGACGTCGCAGCTCCGACAGTGAGTTCCAACGATTGGGTCAAAGGACCGGCTTCGGATGCCGCTCGCCATCTCGGAGGCCTTCTGTTTGGCCTGCTCAACCTCTGCTGCCCCGGCGGGCACTTGCTTGCGTGCCTCTGCCTTAGGCGCCGACAGGTCGTGAAGGTAGGCTGCTCGCACATCGAGCCCCTCCCCAGTCGCCGCCGCAGAATAGATCGCGAGTTGAAGCAGGTGAATGGGATCGTGGTGGGCCTCTGGTTTGGTCTTGTAATCCACCAGGGCGAGTGCCCCAACCTTTCCGCCCTCACGGTCTAGAATCACATCGGCGCGGCCCGCGAGATTTGCCTCCGGTAGATGCAATTCGAAGGCGCGCTCAACCTCCCAGACTCGCTCGAGGTCATCGGCGAAATCCGTCACGTACTGGCCGACGATGCGCCGTGCTTTCTCCTGCATCTGCTCATGCGCGGGCCGATCAGCGTACGGCAGATAGAACTCCTCGGCGAACAGCCCTTCGATGTCGGAGGGGCGTGGCAGACGACCCCGCTCCTTCACGAAGTCGGCCATCCGACGAAGGACGTGGTGGACTGCCTTTCCGTAGCCCAGTTCCTTTGCCGCTGGCGGTTGGAATCCGAGGTTCGACCGGTAGCGATAGGAGAGCGGGCAGAGGAAATAGTCGGCCAGCTCCGAGAAGCTGAACGTGGGCTTCTCGTCTTCCGAGGGGCGTGGAGGTAGCGACTTGGGGACCCAAAGCGGTCGAACCGAGGCCTTCAACTCCTTGCCGGCGAGCTCCTCAAAGTAAGGAGATGGTTTCACGCGCTGCTTGTTTACCCGGTCGTGGGTCGAAAGATAGAGGTGGTCGCGGGCGCGAGTCATCGCCACGTACAGGAGACGGCGCTCGTCGGCGTCGCTCCCTTCGTACCGCTCGGCTGGGAAGCGGTCCCTGGGGATCAACCAATCCTTCGCGGTGCCCGAACGACTGCTCGGGAAACGCCGGGCCGAAAGGCTGGGCACAAAGACCACAGGCCACTCCAGCCCCTTGGCCTGATGAACGGTCGTGATGGTCACCGCGTCTAGATCGAAGTCCGGCTCACCCTCGAAGTCCTCGTAGTGGGTCTGCGCGTAGTAGCTGAGGTAGTCGACAAGCCGATCGAGGTATTTCGCGCCGCCGGCGAGGCCGCCGCGAATAGTGCGAGCCTCCCCCGGATCCTCAACACGGCGGGCGCGGCGCGTGACGCTCTCGTAGTCGGCGAGCAACTCGCTGAAGCGCGCCAGCACACCGAGGCGGGCGGCGTTCTTGTCGAGGTCCCAGTTCTGAACATCGAAGAGGCGAAGCATACGATAGAGGCTACCCACCAGGTCGGCCTCGCGAGCACGCGGCAGCCCAGCACGCCAAGTCTGCAGATAGTGACGAGCCGTCTCGATCTTTCGCTTGTCGAGCGAGAAGATCCGACGTATTTGTGGCAACAGCGCCTCGAGGTCGACCGGCTGCATTTCACGGGAGCGGGCGTTGTAAAAGTCCGACCTCCCAGCGAGGTAGGCGTAGACGAGGGCGAGCAGCTCGGCCTCGGGCTGATAGAAGAGGCCGGTTCTGCCACCACAGATGTAAGGGATCTCCCGCTCATCGAACTCGTCCAAGAATGGGCCGCCGGCAGTCCGCACCGAGCGGAGCAAGATCGCGATGTTCCGGTACTCGATACCGACATTGTGCATCCGCTTGATGGCATCGGCGATGAGTCCGGCCTCCTGCTGCGCCGTCGGAGCGATGAAGAGCTGCAAGGCTTTCCCATGACTCTCTCGCTGGGGGCGGATGCGCTTGGGCAGGCGGCCAGGGATCGACTTGGCGAACTCCGCGGCAGCGGCGACGATCTCCTCTCGGGAGCGCCGGTTGACGGCCAGAGTTTCGGTGTGGGCACGGAACTCCCGCTTGAAGTCTCGGATGTACCCCACTGAGGAGCCGCGCCACTGGTAGATAGATTGATCGTCGTCGCCCACAACGCAGATCTGCACCGGCGACTTCCCGAGCAGTCCGATCAGCCGGGCCTGTGCGGGGTTGATGTCCTGGAACTCATCGACAATGAGATGCTGAAGGGAGGCATGGTACATCTTGAAGACTTCCGGCCTCTCGAGCTCGAGCACCGCTCGGTAGATGCATTGGTTGTGGGTGAGGACGTGGTAGCGGTCGAGGAGGTCGAGGTACTCGAGGTAGAATTCCCGGAACGCGCCCTTTGGGAGCTTCTTCGGATCGAGCATCTCGTTCTCGACGACGGCCGCCGTCGCAAGGAAGGCCTCGATGGCTTGAGTGCGATTCTTGATGCCGAGGTTCTGGAGCCCAAGCTCGTAGTACTCGCGGTTCATCAGTCCGATGAGGCGATGGTCCTCGAAGAGGTCGAAAGCCGCGTAGCGGGGAGCGCGCTCTTGGAGGAAGCGCAGGCAGAAGGAGTGGATCGTGCCGACGAACATCGGCGACAACCGATCCAACGAGTAGCCCGGTAGCAGCTCCTCGACCTTCTTCAGAATACGCGCTTTGAGGGCGTCTGCCGCGGCGTTCGTGAAGGTGAAGGCGATGATGCCTGACGGCGGCACGCCTTCGGCCAAGAGGGTCGCCACGCGCATCGACACGGTCTCGGTCTTGCCGGAGCCGGCGCATGCGACTACTTGGACGTGGCCCCTCCGGTGTTGGATGACGCCCAGCTGCTCGGGAGAGTACTCAACCTTGCTCGCCCCGCTGGCAGCGAGCGAGCGGGCCTCGTTACGCGAACCTGGTCGATGCGAGCCCGGCAACATTTCGGGTTCCCCATATCTAGACTTGGTGCCCGGGCGACTCCTCTACATATAGCACGGCAGTCCCTCCGCCTCCCTCGGCATCGATCCTGGCGCCCGCGGCTCGCCAACTACTCGTTGCCTCCGAAGAGGCCAGCCAACGCGAGCACGGCCGCGATCGCGAGGCCCCCGACCGCGAGTACCTCCCCAGCCGAGGGGGGAACCGGCACGCGCCCCGCGCCGCTTTGGGCCGAGCCTAGGCCGAGCCACTCAATGATCTGAGCAGCCGAGGGACGGCGGCGTGGATCGTGCTGGACCATGTGAAGCACCAGGTTCCGCAGGTCCTCCGGGACGCTGTTGTTGTGCTCCCAAGGATCGAGTGGCGAGGCACCGAGGCGAACCGGCGGTCTGATCCCGGTCAGCAAATGGAAGAGCGTGGCGCCGAGGGAGTAGATGTCAGCCGCTCGCGATGCCCGCCCCCATGTGAAGTGCAGCTCGGGCGCCATGTAGCCTGGCGTGCCGACGGCGTGCACCGTCAGGACCACCGTAAAGCGCGGGTCGTTCCCGAGGCCGAAGTCGCCGATGGCGACGTTGCCGTCCGCGTCGACGAGGATGTTGTCGGGCTTGAAGTCTCTATGGAGCAGGCCACGACCATGTAGATACTGCAACACCGACGCGAGCTGCCGTAGGAGGCCGCGCACCACGGGGAAATCCAGCCGTCCCGCCCACGGCGTGAGATTGCCGTGCTTCATCAACGGCATGACGAAGTACGGCGGGTCGGTGCGCAGCTGATGACCGAGGATGCGAACGACACTTGGATGATTCACTGTCAGCAGATACTGCACCTCTCGCTCGAAGCGCCGTCGGCAGTCGGCGTTCTTGTGGTCGCGCAAGACCTTGACGGCCACTTCTTCTCCCGTATCGAGACGCACCGCCCGGAAGACGTCGGCGAAGCCGCCGCCCCCGATCTGCTCCTTGAACTCCATCCTGAACTCGGCCATCGAGCCTCCTTTCGAACCCTTTCGGCGCGGCGGCGGCTTCTTCGACACCCGACAATGCGAACGTCTGCACCAACAGCGAACCGGATCCGCCGGCGCGTGGGCCCTTGAAGCGCTGGAGACCGAGCGTATACGGTGGCTCTGACAGGCGGCCGTCGAAGTCCGCTCGTCGGCGCCGAAGAAGACGTGGGGCGCCTTGCCGAAGGAGCCGATTTGGGCTTCCCGTCTCGAGCTGAAGAGCTGGAACTGCACGAGCGGGTGCTCGCCGGCGATCCGCTTGCTTCGGTTGATGCCTTCAAGGCGTTCGTCGAGCCCGTCGCAGCGGCGCTGCGCATCGGGTTGCCGTGCCCTGACGATGACCTCGCCTACGACGCCGCGGTCGATGCGGTCTACAATTATCTGGATGCACCCGACACATACGATCGAGATCGCGCACGACTCTCCACATTCCTGAAGCGCATCGCGACGCGCCGGCTCGTCGACCACCTCAGGTCGTCCTCTCGCAGGAAGGGCCGGGAGGAAGCATTCCAGGAGGCTGTCGAGCTTTCGGCTACGGCTCCGAATGAGGTGATGGAACGCGGGATCGAGGCGCGAGGGCTCTGGAAACAGGTGGAGGTTGCGTTGCCGGACGCGAAGGACAGGGACGCGCTCAAGCTGATCCTAGCTGGAGAGCGGGCGACAACCCGTCTCGCCGACGCCTTCGGCGTTTCGTCCTTGCCGATCGAGGAGCAGCGCCTCGCGGTGAAGCGTCACCGTGATCGCATCCTGAAGGTCCTCGAACGCATCGGAGAGGGTATCGACGATGACGAGCCCTAAGTGGCTGGGACGCGCTGCAGACGAGAGCGGTCGCCATGCGTGGACCCTCGGCGCGGTTCTCAAGCAGTACCAGGAGCTGGAGCAGAAGACTGCTGAGGATGTGGCGCGTGAGTTGCGCTGCTCCATCGAGACACTCAACTGGCTTTCGCTGTGCCGGGAACCGACGCCGGAGCGGTTTGCAAGCCACGTGTCGGCGATCGCCAAGCGGTTCGGCCTCGACGCAGCCTTGCTCGCGGCCATTCTGCGCCGCGTACAGGTCGTCGCGACTCTACGCGACGGATCTCCGCGAGACGACAGCGAGGAGTCGGAGCTGCTTCTTGCTGCGCGCGACCGCAAGCCGGAGTCGGAGGGAGAAGAGTGAAGGGTCGATGGCTTGAACAGGCGATGCTCGCCTCCGGTCTCGGCCCGCCGTCATCGGTGCCGAGGGACCTCTGCTGTGATATCCCACTCGCGCTGCCTCTCACGATCGTGACCCAAAGGACGCTCTCGGCCCACGCGGTGCGCGATTGGCTGAAGCGCGGTGGGCTCCGGCACGAGGTTGCGGAACGAGACCGCCCCTTGCACGGCTGCCTCACGGCTCGCGCCGGCGTTGGCATCATCTTCCTCGATGCGGACGATCATGAGCACGAGAGACGTTTCACGCTCGCGCACGAAGCCTCGCATTTCGTTCTCGATCACCTTCTGCCCCGCGAACAGGCCATCAAGACGTTCGGCGACAAGGTTCGTCCCGTTCTAGACGGACTCCGGCGACCTACCAAGGAGGAAGCCCTTTACTCGGTCCTCGATCGCGTGCCCCTCGGGCTCCAAGTTCGCCTGATGGACCGGGGCGTGCGCGGCGGTGTCTGCGCATGGTCGATCGAAGAAGCTGAGCAGCGGGCCGACCGACTTGCGTTCGAGATGCTCGCTCCGGCACGCGCCGTCCTGGAATCACTGCGTCCGCTGTCACGCGCTGTCGGGTCGGTTCCTGTCGCTGAGGCAGCTTCGCGCATCGCCAGGGAGTTTGGTCTCCCCGCGAATACCGCGGAGGCGTATGCAGAACTTCTGCTCGGCAAGCAGCGCTCCATTCGCACGTCGGTCCTCGACCTGTTCGGCAAGCGCTAGGAGGCTGCATGTCTCAGGACACCTTGGGCGAGCGCAAGAAAGCCCAGCCGGCGGAACCGGTTGACGACGCCGACCAGGAACCGCTGCTGGGGGCGGTGGAATTCAGGGAGGCCTTCGGCGAGAACATCGAGAGCACCCTCGACATCGACAAGTGGTCCACGGGAATCGATTGGGAAAGCGCCGTCGCGCGCTTCAAGAACGAGATCAGCGCCGCGGTCGGCCAGGAAGAGCGCCTCCGGCAGACGATTCGCAGGGAAATCCTTCCGCGACTCGGCCACGCGGACCATGCACCGCCAGAGGCAGGCGTCTACAAGGCGGAGGCGACCGAGCTGGACGGTCCACGACAGCCTGCTCTTCCCCCTGGGCGAACGGAAGCGGTCGATGGGACCTCGGTGTCCTATGACAGCCTCCCTCTCGGAATCACTCAAATCGGGATCGCGGTCGTCAGCTATGGCGGTACCTCAGCGACCTTCGCACAGCGCATCTTCCGCAAGGAGATCGCCGCAAAGTCCGGCGACGCGTACGAGGAGGCGCTCGACCTCATCAAGAGGCGCGACACGCGCCAAGGAGTCGGCCAAGGGGATCGGATCTCGGAGCTCGCGAGGCGCGGTATCATGACGTTCGCCGAGCGCAAGATTCTTCTCGACAAGTCATCTACGGACTGGCGCATCGGACACGGCAGCCCCTGCCCATACGAGCTGCTCACCGGCTCCGGGAGCATGCCGCTGTTGGAGGCGTCGCTGAAGGTCTTGCGCCGCCTGATCATGGAGCAGAAGAAGTTCGTGTTCGTGCCGAGCGCTCCCGGCGAGCGCGCGCTGCTGACCATCGGCAATGCTCTCGATGCCGGCGAATACGCGATCTTCGACAGCATCAAGAAAAAGTGCCACGACATCGTGAAGGACGGCCATTACGGGAAGGACCACAAGAAGCACGCTGAGGAGTTCGTGGAGGAGTGCGGTCCGCAAGTTCTCTTCGGCATGTTTCGAGCGTCGACCTACTCTCCTCCGTACCTATTCTACGCACACCGCGAGCATGTCCACATGGCAGCCCGCATCGCGCTTGCCGACAGCATCCTTCGCCCCGAACGCGGATTCCCGATGCTCATCGATGTTGCAGATGTCACGTGTCGGAGCGCGTTTGGCGCCGACGGCTTCCTCGGTCTCATTCACGACGCCTACGCACGCGCAGGCGGAACCGTGCAGTACTTCGGCGAGCGCGAGACTCGCCGCTAGGAGTCGAAGATGCCGCACAGTGAACAGCAATCAGAGGACGGCAAGAAGAAGGGCAGCTTCGTGAAGTCCGCTCCGCCGGAAGTGCTCGGCGAGCTCGAGGAGCTGAGCAAGGTAGCGAAGACCGAGGCTGACAAGCTTGATCCCGAGCTTGCCAACGCCGTCGCCTTTACTCACTTCGATACGGGCTCGAGCAGCGACGGATCGGTCACGATCCTCCTGGCCCGCGACGACATTCATCGAATCGCGTCGCAGACGCTCGTCCGGATCAAGTCCCGCGAGGACAAACGTTCGTACCTCGGAGTCGTCGTGCGCGGCCCTTTCTCGGAGCCCGACGCAGTTCCCCCGAACTCGACGATGGCGATCGGCGTCGTGATCCAGGGGAAGAAGGTGCACTACACGTTCGACTACCACGGCCGTGGCGAAGTGGAGCTCCTCGGTGAGGAAAGCCACGGTCGCATCGTGCCGCCTCGATATCGGCCCCGGCCGAAGAGCCCCGTGTTCCTCTTGGATGAGAAGGAGAGCGAACAGATCCTTGGGGTCGGAGGCGATCTCTGCATCGGCAGGGTCGTCGGCTACGAGAACATGGAGGCGAGGATCAACTCGAAGGACAAGTCCGTGCTGCCTCGCCACACAGGCGTGATCGGGACGACGGGCGGCGGTAAGTCCACGACCGTCGCGACCATGATTCATCGCGCTCAGGTGGCGGGAATCGCGACGATCGTATTCGACGTCGAGGGCGAATACACCCACGTCGACAAGCCCACGGACCATCCAGCGATGCTGGAAGCACTGAAGATGAGGTCACAGAAGCCGGAGGGCGTTAAGGACTTGCATGTGCACCATCTCGTCGGGCGCGAGACCACGAATGCGGGGCACAAGAACCTGCACAAGTTCGCGCTCAAATTCTCGTCTCTCTCCCCCTACGCGATCGCCGAGATCTTGGAGATGTCGGATGCTCAGCACGAGCGCTTTCTGCGCGCCTACGACGTGACCAAGCTTTTGCTCAAGGATTTCAACCTCCTTACCAAGGAAGAGGAGGTCAAGGCGCTCGAAGTCGACGAGCTGTCGACCGGGTATCCGCGGATGACGATTCAGCACGTGCTCGACGTCGTGAACGCCTATCTGTACAGCCTCAGCACCGAGGGCAAGGAGGCGAAGGAAAAGAAGCCTGCGGTCAAGAAGAGCAAGGGAGGCACGGCCACCGACGTCTTCGATCTCGAGGGAGAGGGCGAAACCGAGGAGCAAGAAGCCCCGAGCGGACCGTGGCTTTCGTCTGAGTTCAAAAAAGACCCCGCAAAGGTGATGAGGAGGGTGTACGCGCAGCGCAGCCCGAACGAGATCAGCTGGAAGGCTCTCGCCGGGAAACTTCACCGCCTCCGCAGGCTCGGCATCTTCGATGTCTCGCAGGTCAGCGGCGTGGACTACGAATCGATGCTCCAGGCCGGCCGCGTCTCCGTGATCGACCTCTCCGACACCGACTCGCCACAGCTCAACAACCTAGTCATCGCCGACATCCTGCGCGGACTTCAGGAGGCGCAGGAGGCGCGGTACCACAAGGCCAACGAGAAGGGGAAGCCCGTCGTGCCCGCCCTCATCATCATCGAGGAGGCCCACGAGTTTCTCTCGGCGTCTCGTTTGTCCAAGCTGCCGGTCTTGTTCGAGCAGGTTGCCCGGATCGCCAAGCGCGGCCGCAAGCGGTGGCTCGGCCTGGTCTTCGTGACGCAGCTGCCGCAGCACCTACCGAACGAGGTGCTCGGCCTGCTGAACAACTTCATCATCCACAAGATCACGGACAGCACCGTGACGAGCAGGATGCAGCGGACCGTCGGCAATATCGACGAGGGCCTGTGGTCGCGCGTCTCGCGCCTCGCGGCGGGTCAGGCCCTCGTGTCGTTCACGAGCTTTACACGGCCGCTGATGGTCGCGATCGACCCTGCGCCGTGCAAGCGGCTTCTGGTTGAGTGAGACGCGCCTATGCCGCCTTGGTCAGGCGCAGCAGAACCTCGGTCCGGAGGCGGTGGCCGAGCTGGTCACCAGACGAGTCCGCGGAGGGCGGCGGGAGATACCGCCGGTTGGGCGGGAGCCGCCTTCTCGAAACCGAAGTGACCCGCAAGCCGTGACGCTCTGCTAGCTCCGCGAGGGCGCGCGAGTTGCGAATGAAGACGCCTCGGATCGAGCAATCGCCGACGACGAGGAGTGCTCGGCCCCCGCGGACTAGCACGCGGCGGATCTCCCGTAGAGCAGCATCCATGTCGAGCGCGTACCTTGCGAACATGGCCTGGTGCCTGTGCGGCAGTTTCATCACGCCACCCATCGCACGAAGGGCCCGCGCCGGCACCTCGTGACGCGGATTGGCGGCGCGGGCGGCCTCGGTGCCGATGTTCTCGGCTCGCACCGTCCGCAACTCGCCGACGTTGTAGCCCATCCACACAAGCGAGAACTTGTGTCCGCGCAGATAATCGATCGCGTTGAGGTAGGGTGGCGACGTGATCACAACATCTACGCTCTCGTCGGGTAGCGGAAGGCGTCGTGCGTCGGCGAGGCCCACTGTTGCCGCCGGCGCGGTCGATTGAGGCCCGAAGGGAGCCGCCCGCAGAACAGTGTCCACCGCCGAGAGGAAGAAAGCCAACGGTCTCATCGTCGGCTTCGAGTCCACTCGGTGCGGACGACTGTGCGACAGGTCGAGGGCGCGAGAGGCGCCGGCCTGCTTGGCGATGATGAGTCGCGAGAAGGCACACCAGAGCACCGAGCGCATCGCCTTGTTCTTGACCGCCGCGATGCGCGTCGACAGCGCTGTCAGCTGCTTGCGGTTGATGTTGTCGAACCAGTACCGCACGAACTCTTTCGTCTCTCCGTCGGCGCCGACCGGATAGGCCTGGCGCAGAGGCATGCCCAGCGCATCAAGGCCTGCTGCGCCGTAGACCTCACTTGCGCGCTTCTTGGTCGCCAAGTGGGGAATGTCCGCGCACCAAGTCCTCGCGAGGAGCACTGCGAGCGGGTCTGTGTCGAAGCCGATCGGTTCGTGCCCAAGAGCACGCGCAACAACCAGGGTTGTACCTGAGCCAGCCATCGGGTCTAGAACGCGAAGCGGCCTAGGCCCTTGGAGTTCCTCCCATGGAATAGAGGCGGCCATGCGAGCGGGGAACGGATGGATGGGCTTGGGCGGCGTCTGGCTCGACTGCACTGGCGCTCCTTGGGCACGTTGCCGAGTCCCTCACCTATCATGGCCCCCTGACGAAGGCATGACTCCAGCGTCATGGCAAGGCGCGTCGGCACGAACGCGTGTCAGCTGATTCGATTTCGCCCGGCGCGCTTCGCCTCGTAGAGCCGGTGATCCGCGCACTTCAGAAACGCAAGCACATTTAGGTTGCCCGCAGAACTCGGCGACTCCGCCGCTGAATCTCACCGGAGCGCACGGCTATCTCAGTCGCACCTTCATCCGACAATGGCCACGCGCCGAAGATCGCGGCTATCTCGCGCTTCAAGGGCCCGGCCCGGCTCTTGAGCTTGACCCGGTTTGGTGGACACCGATCGAAAGGCAGATATACGGTGTCGCGCATTCCCCTGCCGGTGAAGATAAACAGCGCGACTCCGGCAGCGATCGCGGCGTTCGTCTCCGCGTCCCTATAGCGGATTCGCTCGTCCTTGGTGAGAACTGCCCAGTCGCGGCGTCCGACTTCCGGCAGCCATACCTCGTCCGGTGCGTTCTGCGCGAAGTGGTCGTCGTGAACTTCGACGAGAGCCCCTGCGGCTCGCAGGGCGCGAGCTACGGTGTGCCTCCCGAGGCTTCTATCGACGGAGAAGACCTGGCTCACGCCGCCCGACGCAGGTTCTCGCAGCGGATGGCCTCCTCGATCGAGCGGCGCTCGATTTCGTAGTCAGACGCGAGGTCGTCCAGCGTATCGCCAGCTGCGACACGGTCTGCTACGACCGCGGTCGGGATGCCTGTGCCCGCAACAACGAGTCGCATTGAGAAGTCGGACAAATGATGTTTTGTCCAATTGGCCTCCCCGTCCGCAGCCGGGGAAGCCTACCAAACTCGCCCGCGGTCTGCTCTGGGGAGCGACCGCGCACTAACGGGCCGTGGTGAAGAAGATCCTGGAACACCTTGGCCTGCCGGCCACCGGGCCGCCGAAGGCGCCAGCACGAGGGGCCGCGGAGCTCGAGCTGGATGAGCGACCGGCTGACGAGTTGCGGGACGAGCTGCCAAACTACGACTCGTGAGGGCGGCCCTGGCGCGCTTGAGGTACTGGTGCGCCCGGCGCCCGGCTGCGGCGGCTGCCGCGCGGCGTGGACTGGCGTTGTATCAGTTAGACATGGCATGCTTCGCCGCCCGAAGGAGGGGTCGTGAGGTGCGGCGAGTGGACGGAAACCCGCATTATCGGCCCTATCGCCTTCAAGCTGGGTGACCGACCCGCCGGGTGACGCCGAGGGACGCCAGCGAAACAGACGATGGGGCCAGAATCCCCATGCGGAGGAAGCCTTGGCTGCTAAGAAGCCGGACCTTGCGGCTTCGCTCGTTCGAGCGAAGGCCGTTGCAGACAGACTCGCGGGCGTGACTGATGCCCTGAACGAAGTAATCGCGCAGGCCGAGAAGGCGATTGCGAGCCTTCGCCTTGGCGTACCGGGCAATGTGTTGATCTCCATGGACGAAGATGATCCCTACGGGTTGGGATCCGGGTTCCAGAATCTGCTGTTCACCAAGGAGGACAAGACGTGGCGGCTCATAGTTGAGTCAGGCTACACGGACGATGAAGGGAACTGGAGCTACACGCCCCTCGTGAATGCTAACAGGTCCACGAGATTGGCTGCCATCGAGAAGCTCCCCGCACTCGTTGAAAACATGATCGAGCGCGCGGAGGCGGAGATCACGGAAGTCTCTGACAAGACGGACCGCGCACTCGAATTTATCAAGACGCTCTCCGCTCGTAATGGCGGGGGCCACTGATGGCTGCGAGGCGCTACAAGCCCCATCGATCCCGGCCGTCAGACCCGTACCGAGTCGCCCGAGGCGACGAGGCTCAACTTACGTTGGCGATGTTCACGACCAAGGGGTGCCGCGCTTGGTACGTCGTAGACCGCGAGCGCGTCATAGGACGATCCGATCTTTGCTCCGACTGTCGGCTGGTAGAGCTTGCGGTCCGGGTGCGAGTATCCCTGCGGCGTTAGGAATTGGGTCCAGACGGCCGCTGCTTCTAGTGCCGCGACCGTGCGGTGATGAGCCCATCGTAGCGAAACTTCCGTCGGGCATCATCGACACGAAAGGTCCAGTCGATGGTGCGGCCCCTCGGCTTCGGCCGCTCGGCGCCACGCAGCGACGCGTGAGATGAGGTCGACCAGAAAGGCAACCCGATCGCGGCCGAGGCACTCGCGGGAGACGAGGCTCGCCTCGATCTCCGCGGCATTGAGCCAGCTCCCGTGCTTGGGTGTGTAGTGGACTTCGAAGCGGCGCCAGAGGCGACGACCTTCGAGAGCGCCGAGCACGGCTATGGCCGACTTCAGGGAATGAGTATTGAGATTGTCTTGGACGAGATGAATGCGCTTCGCTTGTGGGTAGCGAGCCGCGATCTTTTGCAGCGCGCGCACGTAAGCCGGCCGCTTGCGATCTGCGCTGGCGAAGGTCAGTCGCCGCCCCGCGAGCGGTTCGACGAGGCAGAAGATGTTCGCGGTGCCGCAGCGGACGTACTCGTAGTCCCGCCTCGAAATCCGGCCCGGTCTCATCGCCACTCCGCGCCTTGCATCCTCCCGCAGCACGACCGGCCGCTCGTCCAGGCAAACGACGGGCTCCGCTGGATCAAGCTTACGGGCGTAGAGGCGAAGAACGTCCTCCATCCTCTCGATGAACTCGGCGGTCAGCTCGGGAACGCACCACATTTTTTTCCCGCCACGGCTTCAAGCCGCTTGTCGCCAGCGTTACCCGAGCAGTCTCGCGTCCCATCCGGTCGGCGATTCCGCGTTTCACAGCCTGCTCGGCGCCGAGCCGCACTGTCCACCGAGCCCGACCCAATGGCGGTGGACCGCACACCATCGCGATGACCGCCGCGTGTTGGGTGCTGTCCAGCAGCCTCGGCGGCGGCGGTCGCGGATCCTCCCCGAGCGCCGCCTCCAAGCCGCCGGCGCGATAGCGATGGCCGACACGTCTCGCCTCGCGCGGATGGGTCCCAACCGCCTCAGCGGTGGCGCGCGCCGACAAGCCCTCGGCAAGCAACAGCAACGTCCGGATCCGGCGCCACCGTCGCGAAGTCATCCGCGCGCCGCCGGCCATCATCGCTTTCAACTGCCGCCGGTCCTTGGCCGCCAACTCGAGAGGCACAGGTCGCATCTCGTGCTGTAGATCAGAAACCGATCTCGACTGCAAGTGCCGATGCGATCAGCTCACTCCGGTCGCGGCACTAGGCGAGCTTGGGGACGATCTGCGCGACTGGGTACACCTTCCCGCAGGGCGGCGCTCGAAGTGGGCCCCACTCGCCGATCAGTCGCGCGCACGAAACACAGCCATCGGCCCGCTCTGCCCCCAACGTAGCGCATTAGCCTACTCGGTTCAATAGAAATTCTCTGCTCATCCCAATGGCGACTTCGAACACCCGTGCTTGCGGATACTTCCTCGTAAGTGCGATTAACGCTTCCTTATCGTCTGCCGGCATCAAGGGCCCAAGATAGACGGTCGCCAGCTCCTTGGTGTGGAATTGATAATCTGTGAAAAAACCAGAATCGCCGCGGCGCTTGGAAGAGGTGACCCTCCATTCCTTCTCGTAACTCCAATCTGGCGCTTTCGTGAACGTCGAGACGTGTAAGATCGTCTTCGTGGCTTGGTAGAGTGGCATCATCATCAGATTCGCCCATCCATCCGCCTCGAAGATTTCTGGCTTATGGGCTGGGTAGGTCACTGGTTCGGCTTGGAGCCACGCACTATCTGCCTCATCATCGCAGTTGAATTCCAGGACAGCGCCTTTGTATCCATCAGCGTAGTGCAACCACATCGCTGCATGTGTTGCACTTTCTGTCAGGCAGAGAATTCGGAAGTCAGGAATCCAGCTACGCCAAAGGGTACGAAGCCCCTCCATCGCCGCAGCGAGTTGCTGTGTGTCATGCGGCTCGTTGATTGCCGCAAGAACCTCTTCCCGCACCTCAGGAGGTATGCCTCCTTTTACTGCGTCTATGACCATTGCCAGATCGGGCCGCAGCACGGACGTGTCCTGTGGGGGCTGCTCGATCAGCGAAGCGAACCTGCGGATAACGGCTTCAGCTATTTCTTTCGGGGTGATGCCGAACGAAAGCTCCCTTGGCACATCGAAGGGATCATTGAAGAGCACATGCGAACTCCACCGCAGCGAAGTGTTCGCGAGCACAAGCTTTGCGGTAGACGCAGGCATGTACTTGAAGAAACTGGCGCGGTCGTGGAGTCGATGTGGAGAACGCACTGAGCACTCCCTCGTGTTCGATCGCGCCTGCGGCGAATCGCCGGCCGCCGACTCGCGGCCTGGGGCTCTTTCTAGCAGAGAGGCCGCCACGATTGCCGGGGCGAAACCAAGACCTTGTGCCTCACACGGCTGCGGCGAGGCTCGTCAGAGGGAGCGCCGGGGTGCTCTGGACGCTGAGGGTTTCGCCACGCCTAGGCCGCGTCCGGCCGCTGGAGCGCCCGCCGCAGGGTGCGCACTGGCACCTTCAACCCGACCGCGATAGAGCGCCACGAGCGCCCCTCGGCGCGGAGACGCTGCACGGCGGCAAGATCCACGGCGCGGACGGGGTCGCCCCACCGGCTTGCCGCTGCGCGTCCTGCCGGTCTGCTGCACGCGCTGGAGACCGCTGCGCACCCGCTCCCGGATCATCTCGCGCTCAAACTCCGTCATCGCGCCGATGAGCTGCACCCAGCAGCCTGCCCGACGGTGTGCTCAAGTCGATCGACTCCCGGAGCGACACCAGCATGCAGCCGGCGGCGGTCAGCTCGTCGAGCAGGTGGAGTAGATCGCGGAGGCTCCGGGCAACACGGTCGAGTCCGGCGACCATGACCACGCGCACCTCGCCCGCCTTGGCCGCCCGGCGCAACTCGTCCAGGGCGGGCCGGTTCGCCTTCGCGCCCGAGTGCCCTAGGTCGATAAACTCTCGCGCGGCCGTCCAGCCTCGCCCTTCCGCGGTTCGACGGAGCGCGTGGAGCTGCGCCTGCCCGTCCTGGTCGGTGCTGGAAGTGCGGACGTAGATTGCGTTGCGCTGCTGCATGGTCGAACGATACCGCCCAGACGTGGCGGGAGGCCAGAACGGCGACGCCTACCCACGCCTTTCGCGTAACCAGCGCGTAACCACGCGGCGAGCACCTGCACGGTGCCCACCGGCACTACCTTGCGCCACTGGCCCAGCACGTCGGCGAGCGTCTCCGGCATCGGCGCGATGCGCGATTCGTCGTCCTTTAACGGTCCGCCGACGGAGCGCCGGACGTGGATGGTCCGGGACTCGAAGTCCAGATCGCTCCACTCAAGCGCGATCGCCTCGCCGGTCCGCAGGCCCGCGAAGGTGCCCGCCGCGAACATGGCTCGCCACGGGGAGACGAGCGCCAGCTCCGGCATGGCGAGGTAGACGGCCGGCACCTGATCCGACCGGAGCCACGCCTCTCATCGCTCCCAAGGTCCGAGATTGTCGCGCCGCTGCCGGTGTGCCTAGGATGGCTTGGGGAATCGCCACGCTATGCCGTGCGTGGCGGCAAGGGGGCGCTGCCATGGCTCAGACGCGTACCGTCACTGTCGGAGATCGAGTTATCGACCTGCATTCCGCTTCAGGTGTCATCGTCGCGGAAAAGAAGTGGACGACGACACAAATCTCTGGAGGCGGCGGTGGCGGCTTCATTCAGGGCGGAAGCGGCTACGTTTCGAGCAATCCGATCACCTCGAGGACGACGACGCACGATCAGATCTTGGTGAAGACCGAGGACGGAAGGGAACATGCAGTGGCGGTTTCGGATTCGCATCTCGTTGTGCGCCAGGGCAATCGCGTCTCGCTCATCTGGGGGATAAAGCAGGGCAAGGATCAGGGGCCGTACGTGGGAATCTACAACCACGACACGAGGGCGCTCAGCACGGTGGAGAACCAGTTCAAGAAGCTGGTCGGGCCGCGACCGTTCAGGGTGCAGTGGATCGTCACATACGTCGTGCTCATCATCCTCTGCTGGACGCCGATAGCAGCGGTCGGCTATCTGGGCCTATTCGTGGGCCTGCCGGTTCTCGCCGGGGTCCGCTATTTCCTGCGTCACCGGGCGCTCAAGGCCGAGGTCGCCGTCGTCGCGCAGGGGTTGGCGGCGCCGCCACCATAGCGAACCCTGCGCGGCGGAGGGTAGCGCCCTCCCGCCGCGCTCTGCTAGGCTGGTCGCGAGGAGGCAGGAGGAGGGGGAGGCGACAGAAGTTCGCTTATCTGTCCTTCTGTGAAGCGGCTCTTCAGGTCAAGCCCCGGTTGACTCCTTCCAGGTTCGGACTCGGTACTGCGGTTCTCCGCGAGGTTGTTCACCCTCTGTCCGCGCTCTCGGTGGCGAGGCTCGCTCACCGGCGCATGGTGGGGTTCGATGGGCGGGGGCGCTCTCTTTGGCGCGGTTCTCGACGGAGGCCAAGGACTTTGATTCGCGCTCACCCGCTTTCGTATCCTCCAGAGATTCCCTGCGCTGAGTCCCGTTGCCGGTGACCACTGATGGTCCGTAAGTCGAGTCAGGCGACTTGAGCCGCCGGTGCGAGTAATGCCGGCTGCAAGTAGCAGGTGCGGTCGCGCATCATCGCAAAAAGCACTCCGGCCATCCTCCGCGCCAGGGCCACGATGGCGATCTTCTTCCCGCGCCGCACCGCGATGCCAGTGGCCCATTTCCGCAGCGCCTCGGTTCGCGGGCTGCGCAGGCGCAGGATCGAGACCGCGACCTGCACCAGCAGTTTTCGCATCCGGTTGTTGCCGGCCTTGGTGATGTGCCCCTTGCTTTGCTTCTCCCCGGAGCTCCATTCGCTCGGAGTGAGCCCGAGATAGGCCTCCACCTGGTGCGCGCTCTTGAAGCGGCGAGGGTCGTCGACGGTCGAGGAAAAGGCCGCGGCGGTGACCGGACCGACGCTGGGCGCGGTGCACAGCCGCTCTACGGTCTCGTCGGTCCGCGCGAGATGCTCGAGGCGGGTGTCGATCCAGGCGAGCTGCCGATCGACCGACACAAACACCGCCAGCAGCGGCGCGATCTCTGACTTCAATTGCCCGGGCAGCGCGAGTTTTGCAACGCGCCTGACAAAACTCGCCGCGCTCCCGCTCGCGACGCGCAGGCCCTCGCGCCGCAGCAGGGCACCGATCAGCGAGATGTAGCGCGCTCTCGTCTGCACCAGCGCCTCCCGCACCGAGAGCTGCGTCCGCACGTGCCGCTGTCGGTCAGACGTCCGATGCGCCGCGCGATACGCTCCCAGATTGCACGCCTCGGCCAGCGTCCGCGCGTCGCGCAGGTCGGTCTTCACCTTGCGGCTCCGCGTTGCGTACATGGCGGCGAAGTTCGGGTCCGCCACCACCACCTCGTGGCCCAGTTCCTCCAGGCAACGCGCCACCCACTCGCTCTCGGTCGACGCCTCGATCAAGATCCTCGCCCGCGGCCTCTCTCCCAGCACCGCGGCGAACCGCTCCCGCTGCGTCCGGATCCGCCGCTCCACCACCTTCCCGCTCTCCGTCAGGATGCAGATCTGGCTTTCCACCTTGTGTACGTCGATGCCAAGATGCTCCATGGCTGGCCTCCACCTTTTGCGGCACACGACCGCGTGCACCACTGTGGGGCTTCGGCCACCACGCGCGGTGGCGGCCAGCCGCTTCATCCCATCTTTCGCCATGCCGACCAGTATTACCGATGTCCCCAGGCACAAGTGTGGCCACCGCAGGGCGCAACAGAGAAGCGGCGCTACGGGCGGGGCTCCCAGCTCAATTGACGCACCGGTGCGCGCGTGACAGCATTCGGAAACCACGGGGGAGGTCATCTATGAAGACGGCCCTGCTCGGTACCGGATTCGTAACAGCCGGACTCGTCATTTCATTGGCGGCACGTGCTTACGAAGACGAGCCGCCCGCAAACTTAAGCGACGAAGAGAAGCTCTTTGCAACCGCTGATGTCGGAGGAGTCAAGCTCGGAATGTCGCCCGATCAGGTGCGAGCCGTCCTGAAGGGCCACAAGACGATGACGAAGTACGAAGAAAGGACGTCTCCTACGTTCTTCTTCGAAACGAGGTCCTCGGGGGTATTTCCGCGGGCCGCCCTTTCTCGAGTCGATCCAGGCTTCATCACCCGACAGAACGGAATATGTATACGTAACCTTTGCTAAACCACCGGGCAGCGAGCGGGTGATACGAATCAACAAAAGGCGAAAGTATCCGCAAAAAGATCCCGGTTCCAGCACCGAAATCTACAAGGCGTTGGTCGAGAAATATGGACCCGTACAATACCGGCAGGGCAGCAGTAACGAATTCCTTTGGAGGCCCGGCAAACCTGGACAACCGCTCCATACCGCAATGGCGGACGACAAGCCGATACCGGGTTGGAGCTGGTGCGTGAGCGGCCACTATGACCAGTCGAGCTTAGTGAGGGCCCCGCATTTTGGCTGGTTCATCGAGAATTGTGGGCCGACTTACCTGACGGCGAGGATCGAGGGCTTGTCCTTCGCGAGTGGCTATTCGTTGACCCTATATGCCCCTGTCCTGCACTGGATCTCGGAGAACGCGGCGATGCGGGCAAGGGACGAGGCCCAAGAGAAGTACACGGCCGAGCAAGAGGCGAAAGCCAAGAGCAAACCAAAGCCGGATTTGTGAACGGGGACGCCCTCGCTGGCGACCATTGTCGCGTGCGATGAGCACGCGGCCGGCGGGTCGATGGCGCATTCCGGAGCACGGCGCGCCTTCGCGATGGGCGAGCCGACCTCGGCGGAGATGGTGGTCGCGATCTCCTCCGCGCGCGAGGCCAGCCCTTCCTTGATCCGCTCGAGCCAGCGAGCGCGCTCCGCGACCGGCGTCGCCGCCCAGCCCGGGAACGCCCGCGCCGCCGCCGGACGGCGTGGTCCACGTCCTGCTCGTCGCCGCTGGGAATGCGACCAACCGGTTCCTCGGTCGCGGCGCCGATCACGTCGACGGTGCCGCGCCCCGAAGGAGCGACCCACTTGCCGTCGATGTAGAGCTAAGAGGCCGAGATCTCACGCCGCGTGGTCGCGCAAGTACTCGATGCTCCCCGGAAGGTCGCGAATCATCCGAAGCAGGATATCCATCGCCGCCGTCTGAACGTTCCTCCCCGATTCCCATCGGGACACCGTGTTCGCACCCAGCCGGAGCAGGCGCGCCAGGTCCGCCTGCGTGAGATTGAATCGTTCGCGAATTGCCCGGATCTCGTCCGCCGAAAGTAAGCCGTGATTCCTGCGGTAGATCGCGATCGCATCTTCGCCCAGCCGCTTCGAATCCTGAAAGCGCAACACGACCTCGCCGCACTCGGGGCACCGGAGGTGGACAGCGGACGGCACGGCAACCTCCTCGCCGTTCACGGGCAGACGTAGAGTGCCGCGCCTCTCGACCATCTGGGTCCCACACGCCGGGCAGGCGTCGTCGGGCAGGACCCGGGCGCGGCGAGCGGCTGACGTCTTCCGGTTACGCGTCTTCTTCATGACCTTCACCTTGGTCCTCGTGAAACGAGACCACGATGCAATGGTTCCGAAGAATGAACTTCACGTACAGGATCGTTCCGGCGAGCAGGGGCTTGAAGACATAGGCCCATTCGCCCGTCGCGGGCGATTTCAGCCGTCCGGCGGAGTCCTCGGCCGACAGGTTCGCCAGGACGTCGCATGCGTCCTGTTCGTCGAGGCCGAACTCGAAAACTGGCCAGCTCTCGCCGAGCCTTCAGGGTAAAGAAGACCTTGCGCGCCAGCGCGAGCTTCCGGGTGCGCGTCAGGACGGTGCGGAGCCAGCGGGGCATCAGGCGACGTTGCCACTCTTTGGTTGATTATGCATATGGTGAAGATCGACGTCAAGGCTCGGCCTGAGCCAGACGAGACGGTGCGTTCGCGGGTGTGCGCTCACGCCCGTCGAGTCACGGCTGCTCGCGCTTACTGCACCGGCACTGCACGCTGGCGGCTTGCGACGGGTTCGCCTTGTGTTGACGGCACCTTAGGTGCAGCCCGGTCCGGACTGTTGATCCGTGGGTCGCTGGTTCGATCCCAGCTCGGGGAGCCACTCCAACGAGCGGTTTGCTCGCGGAGAACTGGGGGTTCTCTCGGATCGTCGCAGCAGCGCCGCGGCCGTGATCTGTGCGTGGTCCCTGTGCGGGGTCAAAACGCCGGGAACGCCAACGGCCGCTTATGGCGAGGGCAGCGAAGGGGACGGCCCGTAGCCGGACCCTGCCCGGAAAATCGCGCCGCCCGGGCTGTGGCGGCCGCATCGAAGCGGTCAGCGCACCCGGCGCCCGTCTCGGCGGCAAACCTGACTGGCAAACAGCGCTCTGCCGGTCGACCCCCGGCATCGGCAGGAGCACCCGGCAGAGCGACCATGGCCTACGGATGGTCAGCCTTGAACGTCGCGACCATCCGGTCCAGCAGGCCCAGGTACTCAGCGCAGGCCTCCGTGGCTTTGCGTTCCACCCCGCGGATGGTGACGTAGTACTCTGGGACGATGAGCTCGGCCGGCGGTGCATCGGGCGGGCTGTACACGAAATAGTTGCCTGAACGGTCGGAATACGAAGAGTGCACCGGAATCGATGTCTCCCGCTCGACCCGTCTCGCTCCGCCGCGGTGAACCTCGAGATTGCGCTCGGTCGCGAAGAACTCTACCAGCCGGTTCGCCGCCTTCCGTTCCGGTCTCGGTAGGCCACGACCCCATACCGTCTTCCGCCACGGCAAGAAGACCTTCGCGAACGGTCCGCGAGCCTCCTCCAGTCGCAGAAGTACGCTGCGCGAGGCACTGAGAAATGCGCTCAGGAAAAAATCGTAGACCTCCCGGTCACCCGCTGCTCTGCCTTCTTGCACTCGCATGTGGTCCAGAAAGAACCGCGCTTCGCGCAGCTTCTTCTCCGCAATCGACACATCCATTCCTGAAGCCTACTTGCGCGAGGCGCCTAGCTCCATCGCGGTTGTCAGGTGGCGGTGACAGACCGCCGGCATGGAGCCGCTCCCGCCGATGCCGCGCACCGGCCAATGCGGCTCCGTGCGTCAGCCAGTTTTCTCCGGCGGAATCGGGACTATTTCTGGGAAGCCTGGCCCGGACGCCTGCACGCGATAGCGCCAGCTCACGTAGTGAAGAACGTTGATCAGGGTGAAGACATCGTTCGCACGTACCGTCACCTTATCGGAAGTCTTGTCAAATACTGCGACGACCTTCTTCTCGTCGATGAGACGCTCGAGCCGAGCCGATGGCTTGCTCTCAAGGACGCCAACAATCCCGAGAACTGCTTTTTGTGGGTCGTCTCTGAAGGGACCACTGCGAGCCGCGATCCAAGATACCGCCTTGGCGATGAACTCTTCGAGCGCCACGTCAACGCCGCTGTAGTTGCTGCGCTTGATCTCAAGGACACCGAAGGCGCTGCTTCTCGGGACCAGTGCGAAGCCTTCGACCTCGAAGATACCTGGAGCGGGGAATGGTGCCCAAATGATCACGTCGAGTTGAGGGAGAGCGTCTGGCATCGGGTAATCGAGGACGGAGCCTGTCGAAACGTGCATCGGATGGACGACACGCCTGATCAGCCGGCGGATCGCGGCCTCTGCGTAGTCGCCGAGAAGCTCGGAATTCTCGGTCAACTGTTTCACGCTGACGGTGGGCTGGAGTTCGTAAACGAGCTGCTCAGCCAAGCCTTTGAGGTACTCTTCGACGGTCATCGGCCGCCCCCGGTGGCTGCTCTATCACGAGACAGAAGGCGGCGGTCAGCCGGACGGCGTACACTCTCAGCGCGCGAGCGGTTGGGCGAGACGGCTCAAGCCGAAATTCGATTCGGGGCGGCCTCCAAAACCGCTGCCGGTCACACGGGTTCGAATCCCGCACCGCCCGCCATCCCACGTCTCCGTCGAACTTCGCCCTCCTCTGGTCCCACCAAAGGGCCGGGTCAGACACTGGGATGAGGTGCTAGGCTGCCCGGGTGGCGCCTACTCCGCAGGACATCGACCCAGTCACCTCGCGTCGCATGCGCGCCGTGCGACCCGCGACCCTGCTGCTCGGCCTATTCCTGATGTTCGTGCCGGGCGCCCGAGCCGGTGGCTACGACAAGACCACCTGGGGGATGACCCTCTCGCAGGTGCAGAAGCTCTACCCCGGGGGCCTCAAGGAGACGACGCAGACGGGCGACGTCTACTATACCCTCGTTCGCAAGGTCGCTGGACTCGACGCGGTCGTCGGCTTCGTCTTCGAGAACACGAGGCTCACCTTCGTCTCGGTGCAGTTCCCGATGCCGGGTACGCCGGTCGTTACGAAAGGGCGAACCGGGTACATGAGGCCGACGAGCGAGGCGGCAAGAAGTACCGAAACGATCGTTCGAGATGGCCTGATGGCGAAGTACGGCGCTCCGGTCTTCGACAGCGAAAAGCAGCGGGACACTACCCTTCAGCCCGGGAACGAGGGCGGCGTGGATTACGCCCGACGGGGAGACGATGCTCACCTCACGATCAAGCCACTGGAGGACGGTCTTCGCACCGAGATCGGCGTGAACTACGGGAAATGGGACCCACACGACCAGCAGCGAAGCGCGCGGGGGCTGTAGGCCGTTGGGCGCGAGCGGACCCGCCCGCGACCGCCGCTAGGTCGCGAAGGTTAGACCTACCCGCTAAGGAGGGCAATTGGCGAAGCGTCCCACTTATACGCGGCCCGCTCCGGAACCGCCATCGCTCGGCCCGACGGACGGCGCACGTTTGCTTCGAGAATTGGTCGCACGCGGAACGGATCTCGCCAAGTCGGGCGCGGTTTCCAGAGAAGATCTGAGCGCGTGGAGCGTCGCTATCGAGCAGGGGCTTTCCGCTGCGCTCGGGCGTAACCACGACGCCATCAGCACCGTGCTCAATGCCGGCGGCCCCGGACGCGTCCTCAGTCTCAACGCGTTCGGAGAGACTCCTTCGGAGGAGGAACAAGGCGGCCGAGAGAGCAAACGACATCGGCATTCAGGCTCGGCTGATCGCAGAGCACGCCGGTCACTTGGAACGTCTCGCCGCCATTGAGCCAGCACCGTCGGCCAAGGAAGGCGCGCCACCGATGGCGAAAGTGCAGCGTATCTGCGAGCGCTTTCACACGGTGGCGCGACAACTGCGGCACCGACACGACGGACGGGCGACGCTGGAGGTCACCGACGAGTATGACGTGCAGGATCTGCTGCACGCCCTTCTGCTTGTCGAGTTCGAGGACGTTCGTCCGGAGGAGTGGACGCCAAGCTATGCCGGTGGCGCTGGACGGATGGATTTCCTTCTGAAACGGGAGCAGGTCGTCATCGAAACCAAAATGGCGCGCGCAGGTCACACCGCCAAGAAGATCGGCGATGAGCTGCTAATCGACATCGCGCGATACCAGCAGCATCAAGATTGCCACACTTTGGTATGTTTCGTTTACGATCCGGTCGGTCTCGTGGCAAACCCCCGCGGCGTCGAACGGGACCTCACAAGACAGAGCGGTGACTTCCGGGTCGCGGTTTTGATCCGGCCGACATGAGGTTTTGCGGCGGTTCCGGCGTGGTGCGCGCTCGCGGCGGAGTGGAAATGGACGAGCCGATGTTCGGCGAGATCAACGTCCGCCCCGCGTACGAGTTCGCGCTAACCACGGCCAAGATTGACCGGTACGGGGTCACGCCGCACCACACCACCCGGCACACGGGTGCGACGATCCTCGCCGAGAAAACGAAGGACCGCGAGGCCCTGAAGCACGCTGGCCGCTGGCGCTCGAACATCGTGGACGAATACATCCACAGCGCCGCGGAGCGGCCCGCCCGCTGATCGCGAAACTGTGAACGAGGGTGGGCCGCGTACGTCACGATCGATCATCCCTTCGTAGCGGTGGCGATCAGCGCGACCACTCCAACCGTCACCCCGAGAATGACCAGCGCTTCCTTCGCGGAGATAGCTTGGGTGCTGCGCGCAATCCCCTCGCGGACGTGGCGAGCGAACGACTCGCAATTCCAGGTGTCGCCGAAGGCCATCAATCCGAATGGACGCTTCACGCGAGCGATCTCATTTACCCGAGGCCACATCACCTCGAGCGGAATAGCTTCCGCGACCGGCTCGCCCATCACCTGTCGACCAGCGGCGAATTGTTCGTAGGACTCAACTCTCGGCTGGAGGTAGCCCTCGATCGATTTGTCGATGTGTGCCACGACGGGTGGGAAAGCTTGGAGCAAGATCCCGTAGTGGTCCACGACTCCAACGTACGAGTCCTTGCGCCACAACAGAGATCCGGGGAGCAGATGTCTCTGAACGCCTCCGTTCGGGTCGGCCACGGTCAGCATGATGGATACCTAACGCAACCCTTGCTTCTGGCAAGGGCAGTTGTGCACTCGGACGCGGAGCCGAGGCGGAACGCGATGCTGGTGCGCTCTACTCGTCCTTCAGCCTCTTGCGGGCATCTTCCAGCCGCCGCTTCTCATCCTCTGCGCGGCTCTTCGCTTGCTCCTCTTGCCGGCGAATCTCAGGCAAGACATCCCGCTCGTATTCCCGGTTGGCCCGCGCAATTCTCTCGTCGATCACCGCGATGCCGGCCTTCTCATTTCCCTGCTCGACTGCGATGGAAACTGTGCCGCCGTCCAACTTCGGAGCACCCTCACCGAGCGGGCTGTGTCCGGATGGGTAATTGAACCTGTCTTGCCATTCAGGCGGAGGCGTCCTGCTGAGCCGAACCGTCACCTCGAGTAGCAACGCGTCTCTTGGATGGCGGCGTGGCTCCGCGCTGCCCTTCATCCTCTCGATCGGCTTCCACTCCATCGTCGCCTCCCCTGGAGGTTCCTACTGCTGGCTCGCTATAAGCGCAACCTCGACCTTGACCCGCCCGAAGTGGGAGGATCGCTGCGGTCCCGCGTTCCACGCCGGTGTCCGGCGCGGACTGTGCGGGGTCTGTGCAGGGTCGCGGCGGTTTTCTGCCCCTTCCTGCCCCCTCCTGCCTCGGAGCTTCCCAGGGAGCGCCCCGTCAGAACGGACTGTTAATCCGTCGATCGCTGGTTCATACAAGATTGGGGAGCCGCCACGCGACGCAGGCGAGAGGCGACGCTAGGAGCGAACCATGAGCGCCCTGACCGATGAAATCCGAACCGCCGTACGAGACGCCCTCCGCGAGGAGCTTCCTCGTGCGCTAGCGTTGGCGTTCGCGGAGGCGCGTGCAACCAGCGTCGACGTAACGAAGGCCGGGCTTGTCGATGTGAATGAAGCGGCACGACGCCTAGGATTGAGACCGTCAACAGTCTACAAGCGCGCGGAGTCCGTCGAGTTGGCGAGCGTGAAGCTTGGGCGCCGTCTTCTGTTCCGCCCAGCCGATCTGGCCGATTACGCCGACGCGCGGCGGCGGACCCCCATGCGGGTGCGGGAGATAGTCGCCGCGGCTCGAAACAGCGACCGTCAAAGGACGCACCTGAGAAGAATCAAGGTCCCGCCGCGCTGCACGTGAAAAATGGGTTCCCGGTTCACGTCGCGCGACCAAGAACCAGTGCCGCGAGGTCGCAAGGCGCTATCTGGATGGCATTGAGCACACGACCGTGCCGCAGTCCGCCCTGCGCACACAGCGCGTCGGCGATGCGCTCGAGGACCCGCAGGAGGCGCTTATCCAGAATCATCGCCTGCGCGACTAGCACTACGTTCCGGGTGTAGCATTGCGTGCCCGTGGAGCGACTATGGTCGCCTCGCGACGTCGAGACGTACCGCGCCACGCGCTCGCTGCTGCGCTCGGCATCCGTGAGACGAAGCATGCGCCGTGTACTGGTTCGCTCGTTTGTCGCCTCTGTGCAACGGCAGAGCTAAAGCGGATTTCGCTTGAGGCGATCACGAAGTCGTGATCTACGGTCGGGATGGATCACGCGCTCCCGATTCAAGTGCGGCTGGCAGTGGTGAGCCTCCGAGACGAGGGCCACACGTACGACGAGATCGCGTCGTTGCTCGGAATCGGTCGAGCGAGCGTGAGTCGGCTGCTGCGGCGACGACGCGAGACCGGCAAGCTGGAGCGCTCGCCGCGCGGCGGCGGCTTGGTTTCGCCGATTCACGGCCGCATCGCCGATCTGCTCTGCCGCATCGTGGGCGAGATGAACGACGCCACCCTCGAAGAGCTGACCAAAGCGCTGATCGAGCGCGCAGAGGTCAAGACCAGCCGCGCCGGCGTGGTGCGGGCGATGGCGCGGCTGGGCTTCACTCGAAAAAAAAGTCGCTGGTCGCGACCGAGCGCGACACGGCCGAGCACCGCCATCGGCGGGCGCTCTACTGCGCGTTCATCGCGGCAGTGAACGCATCGCGACTCGTCTTCATCGACGAGTCGTTCTGCAAGACGGGGATGCGGCGGACTCACGCATGGGCAGTGCGCGGCGAGCGAGCTCCAGGCAACAAGCCGTTTTGCTCGTGGAAGACGGTGTCGATCATCGGAGCGATTCGCCTCGGTAGGCGGCCGCTGATCATGACCAACGAGGGGGCCGTCAACGGCCGCATCTTCCTGCGGTTCGTCAAACGGCGACTCGCACCATGGCTGAAGCCAGGCGACATCGTCGTGCTCGACAATCTCAACTTTCACAAGATGGTTGCCGTGCGCCGCGCCATCGAGGCTGCCGGCGCATTGCCGATCTATCTGCCGACGTACAGCCCCGAGTTGAACCCGATCGAGCCGCTCTGGGCTGACTTGAAGCGCGACCTGCGCCGAATGGGTCTCGACACCGTCGAGATGCTCCGCTGGGCGCTAGGTCGCCTCCGCGCTGCGCTCCCGCTCCATCGAATCGACGGCTGGTTTCGAGGCGCCCTCGCCGAAGCCCAGATCAAGTGATCGCTGCTTTAGCAATCTCGCCCGACAGCTTCGACCGGTTCGTTCGGCCCAATCTCCGCGCCGTCGAGGTTTCGATCGGCCTTACCCGCTGGCCGCGACAGAGCGTGCAAGAGTGGTGGCAGAAACGCCTCCGAATGTCCCCGAACGAGATCACAGCATCGATGCGCCAGTTTCGGGCGCCTGGACCTGAAAGGCTCGAATCAACGCATGCGCTGGTTCGCGCTCAGCGCGCATCAAGCGCGCCCTTCTCGGCGAGGCAAATCACCGATGCCGAGCACAGGCGCGGCGTTGCCGAGTTCAGCTACCGGTGTGCTGAGAAGCGTGCCGAAGCGCGGCAACTCGAACGAAAGCGCGAGATCGATCGACGGCAGGCACAGGCGGACGCCGAGCGCGCGAAGCCTCTCGAGCAAGTGGTTTCGGAACAAGTCGCATTCCGTCGCCAGATCGGTCTTCGGGTCGACATCGACCAGATCCGAAGGGCGGTTACGCACGCACGCAAGACCGGAGCTGCTTACGCCGAAGTCGAGAAGCTGAGAGCGAAGGACGCGCGACTACGAAAAGCAGACCGGAAACGCTTGCGACGCCTCACGCAGGAACTGGGCCTCGATGAGTCGGATCACTAGTATTATCAGGGCAGCATGGATCGGCCGCCGATGCTCAGCAGCGTGCCCATCAGAGGCGCGATAGGTGCGGCGGCGCCCGGCGGCGCGCAACCCGGGCACTCACGTCCAACGCAGATCAGTCGGGGAGCTAAGCCGGCGCTCAGCCTTCAATCACGGTCGCTCGGCAACACATACGGCTTAGGCTTTCCACGGCTAGCCAAGTACGCGGCCAGAGCCGCCGCTGCGACGCGGATGGCGTTCGAAATCCGGACGTGGGGCAGCTCGCCACGCTCGCACAGCCGGTACGCAACGGCTCGGCAGACACCCAGCTGCGTGGCGACCTCCTTGATTGAGAGCAGCGGCTCGACCGGTAGCTCAAGTCGTGGCGCTTTCTCGGTGGCGACACCGGGGCGACAAATCTTGCTTCGCAAGTCGTCGCACGATGTGGACTGAGTATCCTGGAACGCCGATCGATGTTCCGGATTTCCAGGGCTTGCGACGCCAGGAACAGCTATCTCACGAGGGGAAAACCCCTCGGTAGCGGTTCGGGACCAGGGGGTCGCAGGTTCAAATCCTGTCTCCCCGACCAATTCGCTCAGCGATTTCGCAGGGTTGGCGGGTGGCGCTTTTTGCTGCTGCGCGGCACTCGCGATTTTGGACCCCAGTTGGACCAAACTTCGTCCGCGCGAGGACGATTTCGCAGACAGTGCTTCCGCGCGCGGATCGGATCGGGTCGATGGACGCCAGAGAAGAGGGAGAGGCGGTCATGATCCACCTCGAAGACTTCGCACCAGGGCAGAAATATCTCTCGGAAACGCTTCGCGTGGACGCAGCCGCGATCAAGTCGTTCGCCGCGCAGTTCGACCCGCAGCCGTTTCACCTCGACGAAGACGCCGCCCGCGGCTCGTTCTTCGGCGGCCTCGCCGCGAGCGGATGGCACACGTCCGCGCTCACCATGCGGCTGCTGGTCGAGAGCGGTTTCCGCCCAGCCGGCGGAATCATCGGCACGCGGGCCGAGGAATTGAAGTGGCCGCGCCCGGTCCGACCCGGCGATGAGCTGCGCGTGGAGTCGGAGGTGCTCGAAGTCCGCGCATCCAGCAGCCGGCCCGGCCAGGGCTTCGTAAAGTGCCGCACCACCACGCTGAACCAGAATGGCGAGCCGGTGCAGGTGCTGGTCATGAACCTGCTGGTCCAGGCCCGGCCCCGGTAATGCGCGTGCCTGCGCGCGACATAGCCAGTTGCTTCAAGCGAGCACAGGGACCTGCCGTTACCTTTCGCGGCATGCGAGTAGACCTCCTCAGATGGCAGTGGGAGCAATATCCGAACGCGCATCGCGATCGGCGCAATCTCTTCATCCACGCAGCGACGATGCCGCTCTTTGCTAGCGGGGTACTGCTCGCGGCGGCGACGCCCTGGCTGGGGCCACTGGCCCTCGCCGGAGTAGCGCTATTGCCGATCGCGATGGCGATTCACAGGGTCGTGGCCACCGTCGGGAGAGCGTACCGCCCGCG
>Ga0209180_10000017_pt1 | contig 102636 bp, 74 predicted proteins | sample CZO8metaG_3_FD_188355 | JGI IMG/M metagenome (GOLD analysis project Ga0209180, IMG submission 188355) | Vadose zone soil microbial communities from the Eel River Critical Zone Observatory, Northern California, USA - CZOApr15con2H2.8 metaG... | ecosystem: Environmental > Terrestrial > Soil >...
GTATCTTCCGAGGTCGGCCTGCGGAGAGTTCCGGTCAGGAACGTCCATGCTTCTTTTGCGACCCAGATTGGCCCAACCAGCAAATAAATCGGTCCCTGGAAAAACGCCGGATGGTTCCCTTCGATCCGGTGGCCGAGAAAGAGGAGCGCCCATCCGCCGAAGAAAAAACCAGCTCCTAAAATCCACTTCATGAAAATGAGAAGGACAATCCCTGCAAAAATCAGAGGAATTCCAACGCCGTGCAGGAGCTTGTTCCAAGCGGACCCGTGTTCGTGATCGTACTGCGCCATGTAGTGCGCCAAGCTTGGCATTAGCGCACCTCCTGTCAGCCGCTTCGCGGCCGTCATTTGGCGGGAGGACAGCCACCATGCACATCAAACTCTATACCCAAATCAGGCCGTTTGCTAGGGGTGCCTAGCAGTACTCATAGTTGTAAGGCTGTTCCGCTATTGCGCCCGCAATCTGAGTTGTCGCTCCCGAAGCCATATCACTATTTGAATGGCTTAAACGCCCGGACACCTTCTCACGCTTGAGGTTCACTGCGAGGAAGTCAAGGTTGACGTAAATCGTTCCGACTCGAGGGGTCCTACAAATCCCGGCGTCCTTCCATGGCTTTCAACATGGTTACTTCGTCGGCATACTCCAAATCAGCGCCTACGGGAATCCCGACTCCGATGCGGGTCACTCGGACGCCGAGCGGCTTCAAAAGCTTCGAAAGGTAAACTGCCGTCGCCTCGCCCTCCGCCGTTGGATTCGTCGCAATAATAATCTCTTCGACCGCGACGCCCTTCAACCTCTCAATGAGCGACTTGATATGAAGTTGTTCCGGCCCGCGTCCCGAAAGCGGAGAAAGCGCCCCGCCCAGCACGTGATACATGCCGCTGTAGGTGCGCGTTTTCTCGATTGCCAGGATGTTGTGCGCCTCTTCGACCACGCAAATTGTTTTTCTGTTCCGCGCCGGTCCCGCGCAATACAGACACGGATCCGCATCCGTTATGTTGTAGCAAATGGAGCACGCGCGAATCTTCTCTCTTGCGTCGCGTATCGCCTCCGCCAGCGCCAGCGCATCCTCAGGCGCGGCCCGCAATAGATGAAACGCCAGGCGCTGCGCGGTCTTCTGGCCAATACCGGGAAGATGTTTCAGCTCCTCGATAAGACGTTCGACAGGAGCGGCAAAGTCAGGCATGCAGCATGTGTAGCATAGCCGCGCGCATCAGCGCAAACCACTGTACCAAAAAACCTGCGTACGGCGGCTCTCTTTTCGATGCCGCCGATAAAGGCGTCAAGCGTCTCTCGCCTGCCCTTTAGTTCGCGCAGCCCTCAAGAGAGAACGCAACGCGCATTTTTCATAGTAACTTTTTTTCGGATTTATCGTTTGCAGGAACGACTAGCGGGCAGGGTTTGCAGCGAAAAAGTTTTTTTTGCTAAAACAATCCGGGAATCTTCATTCCCGCAATTCCCGGAATACCCCCGGCGAGGTTTTTCATTTGGCTGGCGAGTTCTTCATCGACGCGTCGCGACGCTTCATTGACAGCCGCGCGAATCAAGTCCTGGAGCATCTCCTGGTCCTTGCTCGCGAATACACCCGGTTCGATTCGCACATCGACCACTTGCTTTTGGCCGTTCATTTTCACCATAACCATGCCGCCGCCGGCCGAAGCTTCAACGGTCACGGAATTCACCTGTCGCTGCAGGTCTTCCTGTAGTTGCCGGAATCGCGAAAGCATCTGTTGGAGAGCGCCGACTTCCATCAGGGTTCCTCTGGGCGTCGTTTCACTTCGGAAATCTTCCCGCCGAAGCGTAGCAGCATCGATCGCACCATCGGATTGCGCTCGAACTGTGCGCGCAATTCTTGCGTGCCGGACGCCGCGCGCGACGCCGAGGCGGCGGCCGCTGCAACTGACTCAAGTTTAGCACAGACGCGTACCGCTCGGCCCAGCACCTTGCTCGAAATGACACGGAGCCTTTCCAGCGACTCGCGGCCTTCGATCATTTCCGCGAACGTCCGCTTGTCCGGCGAAAAATAAATCCGCAGCTCCGCGCCATCCAGTTCCCACGCGCTGCCCTGTTCCACGAGTTCGCCAAGAAATTTTTGTTGCCCCTGAATCGCCGCTTTGATCTTCGCAACTTGCTCTTCCGTAATTCCGCTCACTTGCGCCACTTTGCCATTGCTCTTCGCTGGTGCGCTGGGATTCTTTTCCAGGATTGCATCATTTCCCGCTGCGGATGCGCCAATTGTCGCCGTAGGTGCAGAGGCTGGTGCTGCGGACCGAGAAGGGAACTGCGTTTTCGACTCCGTCTTCGCTGGCACGGCATTCTCCGCGGCGAACTCCGGCTCAGAGCCTCTTGCTGCGGGTCTGAACGCAGCTCCCGTCCCTTGCGCGTTGCTCCGCGCCACTCCGTCATTGATTCCGCTGCTTGGCGCACCGCTCTTCAACTCCGCCAAAAGCTCTTCCAGAGGCGCGAGCCGCGACGCATTGATCAGCCGCAGCAATCCCATCTCAAGGTGAACTCGCGGATCGGGCTTCCGCCGCAAGTCATCATCCGTCTGGAGCAGGATTTGGAAAAATCGCGTCAAGTCCTCTTCGTCGAACAGCGCCGCGGCTTTCGCAAGGGCCGGACGCTGGTCCGGTGTCGCGGCAACCAAATCCGAATCCGGCCCGCACACACGCGCAATCAGCAGGTTGCGGATGTGCCGGATCGCTTCGCGGCAGAAATGCTGCAGGTTGCGCCCTTCCTTCTGGAACGTGTGCACCAGCCCCAGCGCGCGGTCCGCCGATCCTTCCGCAATCGCGCTGACCATTTCATTCAGCGCATCTTCCGGGACCACGCCGAGGAGCTCGCGCACATCTTTATCCGGAATCGTGTCGCCGCAATACGCTCGCGCCTGTTCCAGCAGAGAGAGAGCATCACGCAAGCTGCCTTCCGCCATTCGCGCAATCACTGCGATGGCCCCCGGCTCAATCTTCAGATTTTCCTTTTGCGCGATTTCTTCAAGTCGCCCTGTAATCTCCGCAAAGGTCAGCGCACGAAAATGAAAGTGCTGCGACCTCGACCGTATGGTATCAACCAGATTTTCCGGCTCGGTCGTGGCCATCACGAAAATCACGCGATCCGGTGGTTCTTCCAAGGTCTTCAGCAGCGCGTTCGATGCTTCGCCCGTCAGCATGTGTGCTTCGTCGAGAATCACAACTTTGCTTCTCGAGGATGCCGGCGCATATCGAACCATCTCGCGTAATTCGCGGATCTGGTCGATGCCGCGGTTCGAGGCCGCGTCGATTTCAATTACATCGAGCGAAGTCCCCGCTGCAATCTCTTTACACGAACCGCATTCTCCGCAGGGCTTCGGCGTGGGTCCCTTCACGCAATTCAGGGCTTTCGCCAAAATGCGCGCCGCTGTAGTTTTCCCAACTCCGCGCACACCGGAGAAAATGTACGCGTGCGCCACGCGATCATTCTTGATCGCGTTTTTCAGCGTCTCGGTTACGTGCTGTTGTCCGACAAGATCCTCAAACGTCTGCGGGCGCCACTTGCGTGCTATGACCTGGTAGCTCATATGGAGTCTTCAGTCTTCAGTTCTCAGTCGTCAGCGACTGAATCATGCCATGCATCTTGCAGTGACTTTCTCGTTGAGAAGGAACAGCCGGCACCAGCTTCCCGTCGTCAGTTGTTCGGAACCACAAATCCGGAACACAGCTTTTCCTTGTTAGAAAGTAACAACCATGCACTGGAAATTTTTCCGGCGAGAGGAACTTCGGGTGATCTGCGGCACCCGAGGCGTTCCCGATACCGTTGCTCCCTTCCGGGCCTGGCGGGGTTCGCGGGACCTCGTTGCACAGAGCCCGAAGTTCCACGCTCCGGCAGTCGCGCATCCTATACGCGTCCGCACAGAAAAGTCTAGCACAGCGCCTCGAACGCAGCCAGAAAGCGAGAGCTCTGCCTCTTCAATATGCGTTGCGCCGATCGCTTCTTTCGCGTGGAAATCCTGCTCCAACTCTCCGCGCGATGATTATGACTTTGGCTTTGCTGTCGCCGGCGCGTCGGGCGGCTGTACCTCGGATGGATTTACCCAATTCACTTTGAACGGCCCCGCGCCGTGGACCTGCACGATGGTCTCGCCTTTGCACAGGCCGAAGTGCCGCATCTCCTTCCGCATTGTGAGGAAATTCCCGACGTTCATCGTCTGCAGCTTTGCTTCGTCAAACGATTCTCCCATCCCCACCAGAAAAGTCCCTTTCAACACGGTCAGGTGTTCGTCCGTGGGGTGCCAGTGAGCGGGAAGTTTGATTCCGTCGGCACACCGGATCCGCAGGACGAACGGCGCGCCTTCCGCGTTTGAATCGCCCGAAACTGGCGCCAGGTCGCATCCCTTCATGATCGGAGTCCATTTCAGATCGCCGAAATGCACGATCTTGTGCGCCTCCGCGCCCTCTTTCTTTTCCTGGCTGTACGCTGCCGTTGCCACCGCCGCGATGCCAATCAGCGCTACGCAAACGCTTCCCAATCGAATCTTTCTCATGTAAGTTCCTCCGTCGGAATAAATTGACCAACCAACCCGGCAAAAGATACTCCTCCATTCACCTATGGGCAAGACTCGTCAATCTCTCGTCTGCCAATTGATACATGCTTGTTTTTCACTCGCTTAATTCCTTGGAAACGCCATCAAAAATGCTGGCGCTACAACCCAGAAATCAAGTAACCTGTTTCCCAGATGGACATCCTCCCCATCCTCCCGTCCCGACCTGATCGGGGCCGGGTCCGCGGCGCCAGCGGAACGCACTGAGGCATCGCCTTAGTGTCACCTCACGAAACGAGGCCAGTTCGCCCTTCCAGGCGAGCAGGAGGAATCAATGAGAATCGTATTGTCTTTTCTTTTGGCGGCTGCACTCGCGTGCGCCGTCGCACCCACGTGCTATGCCGAACCTCGTCAGGTTATGCAGGGCACGCAGGTTCATCTCACGCTCTTGAGCGGCATTACCACTGCCGTCGCAAGAGAGGGGGACCCGCTCGTTGCCGTTGTAGCCGAGCCCGTCTATCTTGGCAATCAATTGGTGCTTCCCGCGGGCACCCGCGTCAACGGCATCATCGCCACCGTCGAGAAGCCCCGGCACTTTTCCTCTTTTCGTGGCCAGGCCTACTTGAATCTCTCGTTCCGTTCCATCGAAGTCGATAGCCGCCTGATTCCGGTCCAAATGAGCATCATCGAAATCGAACAGCCGCGGGGGCAGGCCGACGGCAAGCGCCGCAAAGATGTGAAAGTGGAGGAAGGCCAAGTCGTTGAAGAAAAACACGATATCAAGGGTGACGTCGTCGCCGCGACCGTCGGCACCGGCGGCGGCACGCTCATCGGCGCAGTCTTCAGCCACGTCGTGCGCGGCTTCGGCTTCGGCTTGGCCGGCAGCGCCGCTTATATAGTGGCGCGCAAGGGAAAGGACGTGGAACTTCCAGCGCAAACCGGCATGCTCGTTCGCATGGACAATACCGTCACCGTGCCCGTAACCAGCGCTAGTAGCACCAGAGATTCGGCAACTCGCTGAGGTACGCCACAAAACGAACGCGCCGCTGATGGGACAGTCTCACTTTGTCCACGCGGCGCATCTGCTCATATTCAGTAGTGGGGGAGCTCTGGGCCCAGCCTTTGGCCTCTTCTCCCATTTCATTGTCTAGCCCTTATTTTCTTTTCTGCGATCTGCGTGCTCTGGGCTCCGTGTGTTAAGCGTTTTTCTTTGCTCAGTGCTTAGGAAAGTTTGGATCCGCCTTCACTTCATTGATTTGCTTGGTGTGGCGTTCGCTGTGCGCCGCGATGAGCAGAACAAACTCATACCCATCCAGCTTTCCGAGCGGGCTGTCCGCCACATGATCGCGCAGACCCGCGGTGGTTTTCAGGTAATCTTCTGTCGCCGCGCGGCTTTCCACGAAGTGCTTCATGGAGCCCTCCGGCGATCCGAAGCGATTTGTCGGCACCAGCGGCTCCGGCGCCTGCACCTTGTTGGTGCGGTCGGGAATCATCGCCAGGACCGCCTCGTCGGCCTTCTTCACGTCGCGGCCTGGTTCGCCAGCCGGTGCCATCATGACCTTTTCCTTGACCATGCCGCGGATAAAATCCTCAGACGCCGCAATGTGCTCCATCACCTGCGCCACCGACCAGCGGTCCGGCCCAGGCTTGAAATTCCACTGCGTTTCCGACAGTCCCTTCGTTGCTTCTAGAACATTCTTTTTCGTCGTCTCCAGATACTGCAGCGCGTGGTCCTTCTCCGCCTGCGTTACTTCCTGTGCTGATGCGGCCGCTGCCCCCGCTACCAAAAGCAATGCGAACAACCCCCATGCTAGGGACCTGGTTTTCATTTTTGCTTTCTCCTTTTTTTTGACTCTGGTCGGAAACGCGGAACTGTGAGAATACCAGATTTTCCATCCTTGTACTGGCTCGTTCGAGCCACGGATGCGCCAGGGCACGAGTCACGCTGCGGCACCGCCCGATTTCTCTTGCGAACCCTTCTCATAGCCGTCCCGTTTCAGGTAGCGGTACAGGCTGGTGCGCCCAATCCCCAGAATTTGTGCGGCCCTGAGTCGATTGCCCTGGCACATTTCCAGCACGCGCTGAATGTGCAGCTTGCGCACCTCATCGAGGGCCAGCGGCTTCCAATCGTCGCCTTCCAAAGAACGTGCGCCGCGGTGCTGCAGATGTTCCGGCAAATCGGCAATATCGATGAAGTTGCCCGCCGTTGTAATGCACGCGCTCGAGATGACATTCTCGAGTTCGCGCACGTTGCCCGGCCAGGGATGCTGGAGCAAGAGCGTCTGCGCGCGCCGCGTCAGACCGAAAATATTTTTCCCGTAAGCGGCGTTGTATTTTTTCACGAGGAAATGAACGAGCAGCGGAATATCTTCCAGCCGTTCGGCAAGCGATGGAACGCGGATCTGAATCGAGCTCAGGCGATAAAAAAGATCTTCCCGAAAATGCCCCGCCAGGACCTCGGCGCGCAGATCCCGGTTGGTTGCGGCGATCAGTCGCACGTTGATCAGCCGGACCTCGGGTGAACCCACTCGCTGAATCTCGCGGTTCTGGATGACCCGCAAAAGTTTTGCCTGCATCGGCAGGGATGTCTCTCCGACTTCGTCCAGAAAAACCGTCCCGCCGTTGGCGTATTCGAACAACCCTGGCCGCGTGTCCGTGGCCCCCGTAAACGATCCGCGCATGTGCCCGAAAAGCTGGCTCTCCAACAACGTGTCCACCATCGCCGAGCAGTTGCACACCGCCAGCTTCTGCTGGTTGACCGGGCTGAGTTGATGAATCGCTCTAGCCACCAGTTCTTTTCCCGTTCCCGTCGGCCCCGCGAGCAGAACGTTTGTGTAATGGCGTGCGACTTTTCGGGCAAAGTCGAATACTTCCAACATCGCCGGACTTTTTCCCACGATTCCGTGGAATTCCAGATCCTTCAGCAACTGCTCCTCGAGGGCCCTCACGCGACGCCGCTGGTCGTACAGCGTGGCGACATCGTCCAGTGTTTTCTTCAGGCGCGTGCGGTCGATCGGCTTCGGCAAGAAGTCCATGGCTCCCCGGCGGATGGCATCCAGCGCCGAATCCAGGGTGTAATCCCCCGTCATGAAAATAATGTGTACTCCGGGATCACTGCGCAGCGCTCGGTCCAAAAACTCGTACCCGTCCATCTTCGGCATGTGAACGTCCACCAGCGCCAGCCGGCAGCGCCCGCGCTTCACCAGCTTTAGCGCCTCTTCAGGGTCGGACGTTGCGATCGATTCATATCCCATCTCAGCGATGATCGCTGACAGCATATCGAGTTGCGCAGGATCGTCATCGAGGATGCAGGGCGTCAACGATGTCTTTGCGGGGATCAGTTCAACGGACTTTGACGAAACAAATGCCACGATAGGAATGCCAGTCGCACGGAGTGTGCCAGTTCAGGACCCTCTCCATCATGTGCTGGTCCACTCCCCCCTTGGGAAGTCCTCATTCATCCAGTCGAATGCACTACTCCATTGAAAAGACGGCTCTTATTACATTCTTAAAGGGCAGACAGCCGGCTCCGCGCCGTGTTTCTTTCCAATGGAAGGAGTCGAAAACGGCGAAGAATCTCCACAAAACCAGGGGAGTACACCAATTTGGTGCAGGAATGGTTCGCGGCTTCCCAGTCTGGCACAGCGCGGAACCAAATCCAGAAGGGACAGAACGGTGCGCCGTTTGAACTCCACAGTTTTATCGCGATGATTCATCCGCTCCTGAACGAGGATGAACCTGTTTGAGGCGGAACCGTTGGTGTCCCTCCTCGGTGGTCGCGATATGTTCTGCTTGATAGGGCACCGGAAAGGAGCGCTCCGTCGAGGTGGGAAGTAATAGGCGCACAAAGACCATCGTTCCGGGGCAAAGCAAACGACCGAGGGTGATGTTCTTGCTGGATGCTTCATCCCATTCGAGATTGGCTGTTTCAACAAAGAAGGATTGTGCGCTGTCCCAGCCGGAAACTTCCACGCGATACGTGCTGACGAGGGAATGGGGAGCAGACCAAAGCATGCACAACCTCCGGAATGCGGAAGTGCAGGCACGAAGCCAAGCGAGCTTTTATTATCTAGTTGAAAATACAGTACTTAGCCGTGGGCCCCAAGTCTTGAGACTGTCCGCCGACGGGACAGACAGGTGCCGGATGTTCGCAAATGGAGCAGTAAATCCGCCCCCCAATGAGCCAGGAGGCGAAATCTCAGAGACGGCTTCGGAGGAGAAGATAGATGGCTGCGGCATTAATTGGGCGATAGACGTATGGAAAGGCAAGAACTGCGACAAGAAGACCGACCATTGCGTAGCTGTTGCCTCGGAGCCAATCCAGATAGCGCTGGGCTCGGTTTTCGCTCATGAAGAGCATGATGCCAGTGCTGCCGTCCAGCGGGGGAACAGGCAGCAGATTGAACGTGCCGAGGAGCAGATTCAGAGAAAAGAAAGCGCTGAGGACATTACTGCCAAAGTCCGGACGGCCCGTGAGAGGGTCCTCGTGCAGCCAGCCCATGGACCAACCGAGGCGGAGGCCGATAGCGGCGATGAGCATGAGCGAGTAGTTTGTCGCCGGCCCAGCCAGGGCCATCCAGGCGGCGCGGCGGGGATGACGCCGCTCCCAGAGCGGATCGTACGGCGCACTGGCCCAACCGATAATCGAACGATTAACGATAAGAGAAAGGATCGGAATGATGACCATGCCCCAAGGCTCGCGCTGAATGTGAGGAACGGGATTGAGCGTGACCTGCCCGCCAACGAAGGCAGTTTCGTCACCGCCAAGCTTTGCCGCGAGCGCATGGGCCGCTTCGTGGCAGGTAGTGGAGAAGAGAAAAGCAACGTACCAGATGAAGCCGAGAGCAAGTAGTTCGGGTGAAATATCGGACATGAATTGTCTCGTGGTTCCTTTTGAACACGTAGGGTAGATGCTGCAGCGCCGCTTTGCAAGCGAGATAAGGACGATGAAAGAGGCTGGTCATAACGTGTTTCTGGATCACGCCACCAATCACTCAGGAAGATACTACGCGACCAGGTTCTTCAGGATTCCGGTAGTGACGCAGTTTGGGGTGAGACTTGAGATGCCAAACTGCGTCACAACCGGGATTCCGGTAGTGTCCTAATTTGGTTGGTGCTAAGTGCTCTCATTATATTTGGGGCTTCCTACCAAGCGTTTCAATTCCCCGTCATGGGTGATTCTGTAGCCAAAAGTAGTCACTCTCTGCTTTTTGAAGATATCCCTATATTCCACAAAGCCGTAAATGACTGGCATTTTCCCTATTCCGGGATGGCCACTGGCAGTTGGTACCCAAGGGAGTTTTTGCGTATGTGGAACAGCATCTCCACCCGCCATGCCGAGTGGTATCGTGCCGACTTCGATGTACTCCGCTCCTTCAAAATTTGGGATAGGTGGAAGAGTGGTTACGATTTCAAATTTAGCGACAGTTTTTTCTATCCAAGCAGGAGTTCTGCCCGCGTTTCGACAGGTCAAGGCAGCATAAATTGCAGTAGTATCACCATCGGTACCGCTCCCTTCAATAACATGGAGCTTTTGGTCACGCCATTTGGCCGCGTCGGCTTCAATGTCTGCCATAACCCATGCTCGCTCAATGGCTCTACTTGTGCGAACCTGCCAAATAACACCGACAAACAAAAGTATCGTAAAGCCTGCTATAACAGCCGTCGAAAGAGCATTTACATTGTCAATCCAGTCATGCGCGGTATTGGCGCGTTGTTCTGTTTTCTTTTCTTTCTCCTTTTCGCTAAAACCGCTGTAGATAGTTTGTTTCTCTATGATGGTAGGGCTACCACATTGCGTTTTGCAGGGTTCCTGGTCGGTAATTTGCTCAGTTTTTTTGGTATTTTCGCCTTTGCTGATGGCTGTTTGGGCTTGACCTGTAAGCAGGAACGTCAAGGCAAGGCAGATTGTAAGCAAGGCACCCATCAGAATGAAGTTATTGTAACACAAAAATATCTCTTGACAAGCCTTAATTACTGTAATACATTAATAGCCATAGGGAGAGCGCACATGGCTAATATCCTGAACACTGACAAGCAAATCGCGATAATCAGCGCACTGGCAGAAGGCTCCAGCATTCGCTCTATTGAGCGGATTACTGGCGTTCATCGCGATACCATCATGCGTCTTGGTGTTAGCGTGGGTAAGGGATGTGCCGGATTGCTAGATGCCAAGATGCGGAATTTGCCTTGCCGCCAACTGCAATTCGATGAGATTTGGGGATTCATCGGCAAGAAAGAGCGTCACTGCACGCCGGACGATAGTCTTGAACTTGGTGATGTCTGGACGTTCTGCGCCATAGATTCTGAGACGAAAATTGTGCCGTCATTCAAAGTAGGAAAACGCGATCTAGCGACGGCAAATGCATTTGTGTCAGATGTGGCATCGCGGATGCGCAATCGAGTACAAATCTCTAGTGATGCTCTGAGAGCTTACGTGGATGCGATAGAGATGAATTTCGGAGCGGATGTTGATTTCGCTCAAATCATCAAGACTTATGTGACAGATGACTCGCATATTCCCGAACGCCGATTCAGCGCACCGGAAATAGTCATTACCGAAAAGAAGTCAGTCAGCGGTTTCCCTGATTTGCGATTGGCTTCTACCAGTCATGTTGAGCGATTAAATGGCACCACGCGTTTGCACATGCGCCGTCTTACTCGCCTGACCTACGCTTTCAGCAAAAAACTAGAAAACTTCAATGCGGCGGTCGCTCTGCACTTCGCATACTACAATTTCGTAAAGCGCCATATCACTCTTCGCGCTACTCCTGCGATGGCAGCGGGAATTGAGCGGGATTTCTGGTTGGAAATCTTGTGGAGGCAGCAGTGTGACTCACATCCAAGAACTACGGGAGACAATTCGACGCTTACATGGGACGGACTCTACCCATGTGGAGAGTGTCGCCGTGAAAGAGATGTTTCAAGGCAAGACAGTTTGGGAAGGCATTGTAGAAGTCTTTGACCTGCACGGCCATCCGGAAGCGCCAAGAGTCTATGCATGGTTGCATGATACGGACGGACCAAAGAAACGCCATGTGACCGTCTTGCATATTGCTCCGATTACATCGGCAATAGAGGCGGTAAGAGCAGCAATCGTTCAGGAGTTTAGAAGCCGTGACACAGCAGAACAGAGCTAGGAAAGTCGGACGGCCCAAGTTGCCAAAAGGTCAGGCTATGGGTCGCATAGTGCCTGTACGCTTTACTCCGCAGGCATTGAAGGCGATGGAAGCGGCAGCGGCGATCAAGAAACAGAGTCTCTCAGAATGGATACGGAGCACGTGCAATGCCGCAATCTAAGGATAACGATGGCAAGAGAAATCAAATTAGGACACTACCGGGATTCCGGTTTCGTTGACACTGCGATGCGCGTCCGATACGCTTATGAGTTTACTCAGCCCCAATTATTGCAACTGAGAGGAACGGATAGACTTCCGCATGGCCGAAGAAAAGCTCCCCACTCGCGCGCAAGACTTTTCCGAATGGTACAACCAGCTCGTCCTGAAAGCGCAGCTCGCCGACTACGCGCCTGTTCGCGGCTGCATGATCGTTCGGCCTTACGGCTGGGCGCTCTGGGAGAACATCCAACAGGCCCTCGACCATCGCTTTAAGGCCACTGGCCATCAGAATGTGGCATTTCCGATGCTCATTCCACGCAGCTTCATAGACAAAGAAAAGCATCATGTCGAAGGATTTTCGCCGGAACTCGCGGTTGTGACGATCGGCGGCGGCGAAAAGCTTGCAGAACCACTGGTGATCCGGCCCACTTCGGAGACGATTATCGGGCACATGTGGTCGAAGTGGATTCAATCCTACCGCGACCTGCCCGTGCTGATGAACCAGTGGAACAGTGTGGTGCGCTGGGAATTGCGCACCAGGCTTTTTCTCCGCACGCTCGAATTCTACTGGCAGGAAGGCCACACGGCCCACGCCACTCGCGAAGAGGCCGAAGCCGAAACGCGCCAGATGCTAGAGATTTACGCTGATTTTGCCATCAACGACGCCGCAATTCCCGTGATTCCAGGGAAAAAATCGGAGGCGGAAAAATTCGCGGGCGCGCACACGACCTACGCCATCGAAGCCATGATGGGCGATGGCAAGGCTCTGCAGGCCGGCACGTCGCACTTCCTCGGACAGAATTTTGCCCAAGCCTTCGAGGTCAAATACCTTGACCAGAATGGCCAGTTGCAACACTGCTGGACCACGTCCTGGGGACTTTCCACGCGCTTCATTGGTGCCATCATCATGGTACACGGCGACGACCAAGGCCTGGTCCTGCCTCCCAAACTCGCACCCTATCAAGTCGTAATTGTCCCCATCTTCAAGACTGACGACGAGAAGAAGACGGTTCTCGATACCGCCCGCAAATTGAAGGCTGAACTCTCAAAATCCAACATCCGCATTACGCTCGATGAGCGCGAAGGCAGCAGCCCCGGCTGGAAATTCAATGATTGGGAGATGCGCGGTGTACCTCTTCGCGTCGAGCTCGGTCCAAAGGACGTTGCCAAACAGACGGCCGTCCTCGCGCGCCGGGACCGACCCGGCAGAGACGGAAAGATCAATGCCTCGCTTGCCGGTCTGCCCGCGACAGTTGAGCGCTTGCTCGCGGAAATCCAGCAATCGCTCCACGACAAGGCGCTAGCTTTCCGCAAGACTAATACCCACGATGCGAAAACCTACGACGAACTGAAGAAAGCCGTCGAAAACGGCTTTGCCCTCTCCTGCTGGTGCGGCAGCCCCGATTGCGAAGCCAAAATCAAGGAAGAAACGCGCGCCACGATGCGCTGCATTCCTCTTGAGCAGGAGGGCGACAGCGGCAGGTGCGTTTACTGCGGCCAGCCCGCCACCGCGCGCGCGATCTTTGCCCGGGCGTATTAGGCAGCCCAGTGGCGTCGGCTTGCGCCACCGTTCCTTTCCGGGAACATCTCCGCGCCAATTTCTCGACACTATCTCACCAGGGTGCTAGTTTTTACCTAAAGCGGAGAGACTCTTTGCCACTTTGCAGCGCCGATACACCGCGACGCAAACGGCTGGGGGAGACAAATCTCATGGACGTTGATGATACTTACGATGGGCGGACTTCAGCGTACCGCCACTTCGAACGAGGGGAAGGCAAGCTGAAGGCCGTTATTTACACGACCATCTTGCTGTTGGCGATCTACTCGGCCGTCAAGATTGTGCCGGCCTACGTCTCTGAATATCAGCTTGCCGACAAGATGCAGGAGCAGGCGCGCTTTGCGGTGGTGAACCGCTACACCGAGGAACAGATTCGCGAGAAAATTTTCAAGGTCGTGCAGGATTTGGAAATTCCAGCGAAGCGCGAGGATATAAAGATTGTTGCGAATCCTGCGGTGGTCAAGATTTCCATGGACTACGTCGTTCTGATCGATTTATTCTTTTATCATCTGGATTTACATTTCTCACCGTCCAGTGAAAACAAGGCACTTTTCTGAGGCCCTGCTGGCGCTGCTCGATCCCGATTCGCGGCTGGCAACCCTCCATCTTGGAACTGTGTCTTTCCTAGGGTGGGGTCTTGCGAGACAATAGAAGTCTAGCCCTCGGGAGCAATGGTTTGCGCATTCGCGTACAAAAGGGATTCTTCACTTCGGTTATCGGCCTGACAATCCTGGGCATCGTCTTCGGCGCATTTCTTATCGCCGGCGGGATCTTCACCTACTACTACATCAAGTACTCGCGCATGATCGATGCGCGACTCTCCGGCAACATCCTCCAGAACACCACTCAGATTTTCTCCGCGCCGGAACATGTCTCCGCAGCCCAGGCGTGGGGCCCCGAAGATTTGACCGGTTATCTCACCCGCGTGGGGTATCGCCCGGAGCAGGATCCGAACTCCCTCGGCCAATTCACGGTGCAGGGCAGCACGGTTGATATCCGGCCTTCGAAGCTTTCCTATTTCGCGGGGAACAATGCCCTGGCAGTACAGTTCCGCGGGAAGGCCATTCGAACGATCAGACCGCTTGCCGGCGGCCCGGAGCTTGATAGCGCAGAGATCGAACCGGAACTGATTACCAACCTTTTCGACAGCGCCCGCGAGAAGCGGCGCCCGATGCGGTACGAAGATCTGCCGCCGATGCTCGTGAATGCAATTCTTTCGGCCGAGGACAAGCGCTTCTTCGAACATGGGGGTTTCGACTTCATCCGCATTGCCGGCGCGGCGTGGGCTGATCTGCGGCATACCAGCCAGCACTACCAGGGTGCGAGCACCATCACGATGCAAGTGGCACGAACGTTTTTTCTCTCGACCGAGCGCAACTGGGGGCGGAAACTGGCTGAGGCCATGATTTCAGTGGAGCTCGAGCAGCGCTTCAATAAGCAACAGATTTTCGAGTTGTATGCCAACGAAGTGTATCTCGGCAACCGCGGGAGCTTCGGGATTCGCGGGTTTTCCGAGGCCAGCGTTGCTTACTTCGGAAAAGACCTGAGGCAGCTGACCCTGCCCGAATATGCTTATCTTGCCGGTATCATTCGCGCGCCGAATTACTACTCGTCGGCTGACCGTCACCCGGAGCGCGGAGGGCAAGCTCGCGACCGCGTGCTGACGCAAATGCTGGAGAACAAGTACATCAGTGCGGAGCAGCTCCAGGAAGTGAAGCGCACGCCGCTGAAGATTGTGCGAACGTCGGTTTCGGGAACCGAAGCGCCGTATTTCGTGGACATGGTGAAAGATCATCTGCTTGACAAGTACTCCGCGAACGAGCTGCTCAGCCAGAATTTTCGCGTTTACACCACGCTTGACCCCGCGTTGCAGCGCGCCGCAGCCGCCGCGGTCGACGCGGGGATGAAGAACGTGGATACGCTGCTGGCGAAGAAGTACGCCAAGTGGCAGCGAGAGCTGGCCAAGAAGGGAAGCAGTGAATCAGTCCCGCAGGCCCAGGTTGCGCTGGTAGCGCTCGATCCGCGGGACGGCGAGATCAAGGCGGTGATTGGCGGGCGGGATTACGGGCTGAGCCAGCTCAATCACGCTCTGGCGCATCGCCAGCCTGGGTCTGTTTTCAAGCCTTTCGTTTATGCCGCGGCCTTGGACAATGCCGTTGACGGGGTGCAGCCTATCATCACGCCTGCGACCACCATCGATGACGAGCCCACTACGTTCGAATTCGATGGCAAAGAATATACTCCGAACAACTACGGGGAAAAATTCATGGGCCGCGTCACGGTGCGGGACGCTCTGACGAATTCGCTCAACGTCGCGACCGTCAAAGTCGCGGAACTGATCGGCTACGGCCGAGTGGTGCAAGTTGCCCGGCAAATGGGGCTGGGCACGAACATTCAGCCGACGCCGGCAGTTGCTCTTGGTGCGTACGAAATGACCCCAATCGACGTTGCAGCGGGATACACGACGTTTGCGACTCTCGGGACGCGTGCCGAGCCGCAGTTTATCCGCAGCGTCGTCAACGTAGACGGGGAGCCACTGGAAAAATTCACGCCGCAGACGCACATGGCGCTGGATCCTCGAGTGGCATTTCTCGTCAACAGCCTGCTGAAGGACGTGCTGAACCGGGGCACGGGCGCGGGCGTGCGGGCACGAGGATTCACGCTCCCCGCCGCCGGAAAGACTGGTACGTCGCGCGACGGATGGTTCGCAGGTTTTACTTCGAATCTGCTTTGCGTGATCTGGATCGGATTCGATGATAATCGTGACTTGGGGCTGCCTGGCGGCGCGGTGGCGGCACCGATCTGGGCCGACTTCATGACGCGCGCCACGGCGCTCTCGCAGTACCGGGACGTGAAAGATTTCACGATGCCCGATGGAGTGCAATCCGTGCTAATTGACCCGGATACGTTGCAGTTGGCGACGCCCAACTGCCCTACAACCCGCGAGGAGGTTTACGTCGCGGGCTCGGCACCGACGCAATACTGCGAGGTCCACGGAGGTCACAACCTGCTTACGTCTACGGGCTCTATTCTCTCCCACATCTTTGGCGGGGGGCAGCCCAAGACGCCACAAACCAATGCCAGTGGGCAGCCGATCGGGGTCTATGATCCGAATCGACCGCCTGGTGCGACGGGTCAGGGCCAAGTCCCCGCCGATCCTTCGGCACAAACCGGCGAAAAGAAAAAGAATCCTTTACAGAAGATATTTGGTATCTTTGGAGGTAAGAAGAAGGAACCCGACACGGCTAAGCCGAAGCCGAAGCCGGAGAAGGGAGACTCGCCATGAGCAAGATTCAGGTGGCGTTTCCAGTAAGCGTTCTCCTTCTGACTCTTTCGATCCCCTGCGCAGGACAATCGCTTGTAGAAGGCCCCGAGAAACCGGTTGCGCCGCGCGTGGCGCAATCACAACCGCAGACGCCCGTGGACAGTTCCGTGATCGTTGTGAAGCCGGAGCTTACCGAGGAGCAGCTCGCGGATCTGTACATGGCGCGCAAGGACTATCGGGAGGCCGCGCAGGTCTACAAGCGGCTGACGGATCAAAATCCCCAGAATCCGGTTTATCTGAACAAGCTCGGGATTGCGCTTCATCAGCAAGCAGCCCTCGGGCAGGCCCTCAAGTATTACGAAAGGGCGTCGAAAGCTGATCCTTCCTATGCTGATGCGCAGAACAATATTGGCACCATCTGGTACCAGCGGAAGAGGTATGGCAAGGCCATCAAAGCTTACCAGAAAGCGATTTCGATACGAGGCGACGTGGCGGTCCTCCACAGCAACCTCGCTTATGCTTATTTTGCCGACAAGAAATACGAAAACGCCATCGTGTGCTTCCGACAGGCGCTAGCGCTGGATCCTCAACTCTTCGAGCACAACGGTTCAAGAACCGGGTCGTTGCTGCAGGACCGTTCCGTTGAGGACCGCGGGCGGTTTTATTTTCTGCTTGCAAAGTCATTCGCGGAAGCCGGTAACCTGGAGCGCTGCCTGATTTATCTGAGGAAGGCCAAGGACGAAGGCTACAAGGAACTCTCTGCCGTAAGAACCGATCCGTCTTTCGCGGCAGTTGTGAAAGATCCGGCGATACAAGAGGTTCTCGCCCCCAAGCCACCGGACGGCACGCAACCCTAACGCTTCTTCGGTACGCTGAAAAATCAAGCCTGATGTGTCATCTGAGGCGAAACGACTTCTTGTGTCTGCTACAATGCAATAGACATGGGGCGCCCTTTCTTCAGTGCGCGTTATCTGGTTGTATTCTCGAGTATCGTCGCTCTTGGAATTGCCTCAGTTTCTGGGCAACAACCTGCCCCCCCGAAACCTGCGGCACCCGCCGCTGGTCCCCAGCAGGGAATCTACCTGGTTTTTCCGTTTGAAAATGCAGGCGCAGCGTCGCGACTGGAATGGCTCGGCGAGGGCCTCGAAGAGCTGACCATCCAGCGGCTTTCGGCGGCGGGCGAGCACGTGTATTCGCACGCGGGACGGCTTGTCGAACTTGAACGATACGGCCTGCCGCACACCTCGAAATTTAGCCGGGCGACGATGCTGCATGTCGCCGAGGATTTGGACGCGGATTTCGTGATTTACGGCAGATTCATGGCAAAGGGGACGTCGCTCACCATTGAGTCGCGGATTCTACGAGTGAATCCGACCGCTTTGATGCCGGCGTTGCGGGAAACCGGCACGCTGGATTCGCTGATGGACCTGCACACGCGGCTGGTATGGCGCATGCTTTCCGCAAACGAGCGCAAATACCGGCTGAACCTCGCGGAATTCACGAAGCGCCAACGTCCACTGCGCCTCGATGCGTTTGAACACTACACTCGCGGCCTTCTTGCGAACGAAGATGATCTCCGGCTTCGCGAACTTCACGAAGCTGCGCGTCTCGAACCCGACTGGCCCGACCCCGACTTTGCGCTTGGCGAAGCGTATTACTCGCGGCGTGACTACAATTCGGCTTTGGCGTGGTTTTTCAAGGTTCCAAAATCCCACGACCGCTACGTCGAAGCCGTCTTTGCGAGCGGAGTTTGCCGCCTCTTTCTGAACCAGCCAGACCACGCCGAGGAAGACTTAGCGGGGTTGCAGGATGTGTTGCGGAACAACCTGGTTTCCGGAGCAGACGTGCCTGAAATCCTGAACGATTTGGCCATCGCTCGGGCGCGCCAGGGCAAGACGGCAGGTGCGCTTGCCGATCTTCGGCGAGCGGCAGACGTGGATCCAGACGAGGGCGATTATCCGTTCAATCTGGGCTTGCTCGCGCTGCAGGTCAACGACGCAGCCGTAGCAGCAGAATCTTTCCGCGAAGCTGCCGGACGCGAGCCGGATAACCCGGAGGACCGTGCCCTGCTGATTTTGTCTCTGGAAAAGGCGGGCAAGAAACCCGAGGCTGAGCAGGAACGGGAGGCGGCGAATGAAGCATTTGGCCCCAACGGGCTTCCCACGATCCGCCTGGATGCGAAAAACGAAACCGCAGCGCGGCTAATTCGCGTCAAGACCCAACTCGACGTAACGGCTCTTCGCACGGAGGTTGTGTCGCCGGTGTCTCCCGCGAGCGCCGCTGGTTCTTCTTCGGGCGACACGCCGGCGGGGCACGTTCGACGCGGCCGCCAGGAACTTTTCGCGGGGCGCGCTGATTCCGCAGAGAAAGAGTTCCGTGCCGCTCTCGCCGCCGATCCGGGCAATGCCGCGGCCCATCGTGGGCTGGCCGAAATTAACCGGCACCGAGGCAAGATAGATGATGCTGTGAAGGAATTGCAGGCTTCGCTGCAGTCCCGCGATTCCGCAGTGGTTCGAACGATGCTGGCGAAAATCTACCTCGAGCAGAAAAAACCGGATCTCGCGCGGGCCGAGGTTGAGCGGGCCCTGAAGCTGGCGCCGAATTATGCGGAGGCCAAGCAGTTGCTCGAACACCTGCAGAATTCCAAGCGAAGCGCGAAAAAGCCCGGTGGAGGTGCGCCATGAACGATCGGTCCCCTGTGATGCGGCGCTGCTTTTACTTTAAGCCGTGGAGGTCCGTTGCGACCCGCTTCTTCCTATGCGCTTTAGCTGCTGCTGGGATTTTGCTGTTGCCGTCCGTTGCCGCTGACGAACATTCCACCGGCCCTTTCGTCCTTGAACTGAGTCTTGATGGGGAAGTGGAGCCGATCCTTGCCACGTATGTCGACGAGGGCATTGCAGATGCGGAGCGTCGTCACGCGGCGCTGGTTTTGATTACGATGGACACGCCCGGGGGCCTCAGCGATTCGATGAAGGATATGATCCAGCACATCCTAGCGTCGCGGGTGCCCGTGGCCGTCTACGTGTCGCCGACGGGGGCGCGAGGAGCTTCCGCAGGTTTTTATATCCTGCTCTCGGCAGACATTGCGGCGATGGCGCCGGGCACACACACCGGAGCGGCGTCGCCGGTTCTCGCGATTGGAGGATACGTCCCGCAGATTGATGAAGTGTTGCGGAAGAAGATCAACCAGGACGCAATGGCATTTCTGCGCAGCTTCACGGAGAGACGCGGACGCAACCCGGCGCTTGCAGAAAAGGCGATCACGGAGTCCAAAGCGTTCACGGAAAAAGAAGCGCTCGACGGGAAGATGATTGATCTGATTGTGAGTTCGCCGGAGGATTTGTTGCGGCAACTTGACGGTCGAACGATCAACCGCTTTGACGGCACGCAAGTGACACTGTCGCTGAAGAATCCAGTTCGCGCGGCATTTGAGCTTTCTGCGCGGCAGAAGTTTCTGGCGCGAATCGTCGAGCCCGACGTTTTCTTCGTGCTGCTGATTCTGGGTGTCCTCGGACTCTACACGGAATTTACGCATCCGGGAGTGATCGCGCCTGGAGTCATCGGCGGTATCTGCCTGATTCTTGCTTTGTATGCAATGCACTTTCTGCCGGTGAATCTTGCGGGCCTGTTCCTGATTGCGCTGGCACTGGCGTTTTTCATCTTAGAGGCGAAAGCTCCGAGTCATGGTGTACTGGCCGCCGGAGGGATCGCTTCGATGTTTCTGGGCGCCATCTTTCTCATCCGCTCACCGCTCACGCCCGGCGGAGTGAGTGTTGGCGTGGCGCTGGCGGGGACCGTGCCGTTCGCTGTGCTTGCCGTGTTTCTAATGCGGCTCGTCCTGCGTTCGCGGAAGTGGAAGACGGCGACGGGAAGGGAAGAGCTGATCGGAGCACAGGCTCTCGTGGTTTTCTCTTTGCAGGCGGGAGCAGAGGGAATGGTTCGCGTGCACGGCGAGCTTTGGCGGGCGGAATCTTCGCAGCCGGTGCAAGAAGGAAAGTCCGTGCGGATTTTGCGGGTCGAAGGGCTAAAGCTGTACGTTGAGCCGGTGGAAGCGGCTGTCACGGCCGCAAGATAAAACGGTTCTGTGCTCAGGAGGAAAACATGGAGATCAGTTTGCTCGGGATCGTGCTGATCGTGGGGCTCGGATTGATCTGGTTCTGGAATTCGTTGTACATCATCAAAGAGTGGGAACGAGGAGTGGTGCTTCGGCTCGGACGGCTGATACCGGAAGCGAAGAGCGCAGGCCTGCGGCTGGTTTTCTGGCCCATCGAGACGCTGTACCGCGTCAACCTGCGAATTGAAACGCTGGACGTCCCGCCGCAGGACATCATCACACGCGACAACGTTTCGGTGAAAGTGAACGCCGTCTGCTACTTCCGCGTCGTCGACGCTAATCAGGCGCTTTCGCAGGTGCAAAACTACACTTATGCGACTTCGCAGCTCGCGCAGACGACGATTCGAAGCGTGGTCGGCCAATTCGAACTCGATGAAATACTCTCGCAGCGCGATAAGGTCAACGCCAAGCTCCAGATCATACTCGACACAGACACCGAGCCTTGGGGCATTAAGGTTTCCAAAGTAGAGGTGAAGCAGGTCGACATTCCCGAGCAGATGCAGCGCGCCATTGCAAAACAGGCGGAAGCTGAGCGCGAGCGCCGAGCGAAGATCATTCACGCGGAGGGTGAGTTTGAAGCTTCCCAGAAACTTGCGGATGCCGCGAAAGTTCTGGAGACGCAGGCTTCGGCGATCCAGCTCCGCTACCTGCAAACACTGACGGAGATAGGTGTCGAGAAGAACACAACGATTGTGTTTCCCCTGCCCATCGATATCATTAACAAGTGGGTACAGGCCATGGGAGGGCCGCAGAAGTAAGAATGGCTTCGGGAGGAAAACGAGGTGGCGCGGGAGAGCGCGTGCTCGAAGGCCGGCATGTTATCGGCCTTTTCATGCTCATGATGTTGTTTTCCGGGGTATTTTTCACGCTGGGTTACGTCATGGGACGCAACCAGTATGACGGGCAGGTACGCGCGGCGACGGACGTTCGCGGGAAGCCGGGGTCCTCCATTTCTCCCAAGCCGGATGTGGTTCCGAAACGAACGAACAATAGCGCTCCTACCGAGGCGCCGACGGACACGGCGGCCCCGGCGAATTCGGACTGGGAGTTCTATCACGCAGGCGAGAATAGGAAGACTGAAGACCACCTGAAGCCCATCGCGCCGCCTGGACCCGCACGCAAGAATGCACGCGTGCTCGTACGGACCCCCGCGCCTCCCAAAACAGCGACCGGCTCGTCGAAATCCCTGAACGCCCCCCTCATTCCGGGAGGCGCGTACACATTGCAAGTTGCCGCGCTGACGAGAGAAGCGGACGCGCTGGAACTCGCGACGCGATTGCAGAAGAGAAAATTCCCCGCGTTTGTTGTTTCTGCGCAGACGGACAAGTATTACCGCGTGCAGGTTGGCCCCTATGCCGATCAGAAGGCCGCCGAGGCCGCCAGGAAAGGTCTCGAGGGCTCGGGCTTCAAAGCCATCGTGAAACACTGATGCCCGTGGGCAGCTGGCTCACCTACTTTCACCCGCAAGCCGGCATGGAAACGCCAGCGGGTTTGCGTCTTGTGATTGGCGCGGTATCTGGGGCCGGGCTTTCGCTCTCCTACGCCGGTCTCTATCTGAGTATCTATTCGTGGATTTGCGTAGGGATTCTGCTCTTTGCGCTGTTCGGCGCGCGGCCGCGTGTGGCATTCGGATGCGGATTCCTCCACGGGCTGCTTTTTGTCCTTACTTCTGTGCCGTGGATTGCGAAGGTTCTGACGGTTCATGGCGGCCTCTCAGTGGCCGGCGGATGGGGCGTTTTGCTTTTGATTGCGATGGCCTGGGGCGTTCTCACCGGGACATTTGCGTGGGCGGTGCACCGATTGACCCGCCGAAGTATCCGGCTGGCGTGTTTGGGAGCGCCTTTCATTTGGGTTACATTTGAATTCGTTCGCGCCCACTTGCCGGAGATTAGCTTCCCCTGGAATTTGCTCGGCTATCCGGCATCGGCCAATCTGGGTCTCCTTCAGGTCACTACAATCACGGGAATCTACGGCCTATCGTTCCTCGTGGCGAGTTTCAATGCGCTACTTGCTTGGATGGGGGCGTCGAACACGCCGGAGTTCACGAGACGGTTTACACTCGCGGCCGCTGCCGCGGCCACTCTCTTGATGGTTTTGTTCATTGGCCCGCGCTTGGTGCCCCTGCCGCAAGCCCACCATTATGCCCGCGCCGTTCAGCTCAATTTCCCGGAGTCGCCTTCCTACCCTTCGGATTGGTTTCAGACGCACGCCGCCGACCTCGCGGAAATCGGGCGAATCAGCCTTGCTCCTGCATCGCAAAAGCCGGACCTCCTGGTTTGGCCCGAAGCGCCCGCGCCATTCTCGTTCCAAGATTCGCAATTTGCGAAAATTGCTTCCACGCTCGCGATTCAGTTCGGGCATCCGTTTCTTGCAGGAGCAATCGAATGGAAGCCTCCCGTGGACCCATCAGACGCTGCCCCACCCGGACGACTCATGCCCTACAACAGCGCGCTGCTATTTGATGCGCAAGGGCAGCGCGTTTTCGTGTACGACAAAGTTCATCTCGTGCCGTTCGGCGAATATGAGCCGTTCCCGCTGATCCACCAAGTGGTGACCAGCGTGTCCGAAGAAGTGGGCGGCTTTCACAAAGGAATTAAGTATGTCGTGGGGCGGCTGCCGGGCGGGAACACGTTTGGCGTTTTCATCTGCTACGAGGCGATCTATCCCGGCGAAGTGCGAAAGTTCGCTGAAAACGGCGCGCAGCTCTTCATCAACATTTCGAATGATGGATGGTTTGGGCGGTCCGCCGCGCCCGAGCAGCACCTGCACATGGCCCGGGTGCGCGCGGTGGAAAACCGGCGGTGGATCGTCCGCTCGACGAATAATGGTTATACCGTTTCGGTCGATCCCTACGGCCGCATCTTCGAGCCGCTCCCCCCCGATGTGCGCGCCGCTGCCGAACTTCCTTATGATTTTCGAACGGACAAGACGATTTATACTCGCTTCGGAGACTGGTTCGCCTGGCTCTGCGCGCTGGTTTCCGTTATTCTAGTTGGGACTACTTTTCGAAAGGCGAAGTAGCGCCCTCATTCGGCCGGGCGCTTTTTCTGACAAGACATGATCCTCGAAGACCTCCAATACCGTTACGAAGGACTCAAACAGCGCATCACGCTCGTGCGGAGCTATCTTTGACGCGTCGCAGTACCGCGAACGCCTGAAAGGCCTGGAAGCGCGCGTGGCCGAACCCAATTTCTGGAACAATCAGGAAACCGCGCAGGGCGTACTCCGGGAACGGAAGCGCGCTGAAGTGCAGATTGCGGCAGATCAAAGGCTCAATTCGATCTCCGGAGACATCGACACGTACATCTATCTTGCGCAGGAAGAGACCAACGCGGAACAGAGAAACGATCTGCTGAAAGAGCTGGATCGGGAACTCGCCGCAGCGGATAGCTTTGTCTCCGAACTTGAAACGAAGACGCTGCTCTCCGGCGAGAACGACCATCTCAATGCCATCATGACCATCAAGCCCGGCGCGGGCGGGACGGAATCGCAGGATTGGGCGTCCATTCTTCTTCGCATGTATTTGCGATGGGCGGAGCGCAAAGGAATGGGCGCTTCGGTGCTGGACGAGACGCCCGGAGAAGAGGCGGGGATCAAGTCGGCGACGGTACAATTCTCTGGCGAAAATGCATTCGGGCTTCTCGCGGGGGAAACGGGAGTTCATCGGCTAGTCCGAATCTCACCGTTCGACCAGAATGCGCGGCGGCACACTTCGTTTGCATCCGTCTTCGTGATTCCGGAAATCGACGACCGCATCGAGATCAACATTCGTCCGGAAGACCTGAAGGTCGACACGTTCCGGTCGGGCGGCAAAGGCGGACAAAACGTCAACAAGGTAGAGACGGCAGTGCGGATTACACACCTGCCGACGGGGATCGTAGTTGGTTGCCAGGCCGAGCGCAGCCAGCACAAAAATCGCGAACTGGCGATGAAGATGTTACGCTCGCGGCTATATGACCTGGAAATTCAGAAGCGCCAGGCGGAAACCGACAAGCTCGATGAGAGCAAGCTGGACATTTCCTTTGGCAGTCAGATCCGCTCATACGTGATGCAACCTTATCGGTTGATCAAAGATCATCGGACGAAGTTTGAGGTCGGCGATGTCGACCGCGTGCTGGACGGCGACCTGGACCCCTTTATCCGGTCGTACCTGATGGCCAAAAAGACCAAGGGGAGGCTCGACGTCGAACCGGATGACGATGCAGATGCCGCCTAGTCCTTGTCCGCCCAATGCGCCAGGATGCCGTTCGGGCCGCAATTCCGACCGATTGCCGCACTTCTAAGCGATTTGGAATCAATACGTTGATTCTTATCCCCGTGGATGGTAATTTTATAGCGTTTAACTAAGCATCTACCTGATCTTGGAATCCGCGGCGGTTCACCCCCCGCAATATACAAGGAGAATTGGTTTTGAGCGAAGCCTTACGCAATTTTCTATTTACGTCGGAATCGGTGACCGAGGGGCATCCGGACAAAATTGCCGACCAGATTTCTGACGCCGTTCTTGACGAGGTCATGAGGCAAGACCCGAAAGGCCGCGTTGCCTGTGAAACGCTGGTTACGACGGGCGTGGCGGTCGTCGCCGGCGAAATTACCACCACCGCGCACGTGGATTATGACGAGATGGTTCGCAGCACGATTCGTGGTGTCGGCTATGATCGCGCGAAGTACGGCTATGACTGCGATACTTGCGCGGTTCTGTGCTCCGTGAAGCGGCAGTCCCCAGACATCGCCATGGGAGTGGATACCGGCGGAGCTGGCGACCAAGGCCTGATGTTTGGGTTTGCCTGCGATGAGACAGAAGAACTGATGCCCATGCCCATCCAGCTTGCCCACCGCCTCACGCAGCGCCTCTCCGAAATTCGCAAAGCCAATAAAGTTGATTTTCTTCGGCCCGATGGAAAGTCGCAGGTCACGATCGAATACCGCGACGGGCGGCCGGTGCGCGTCGATTGCGTAGTGATTTCCACCCAGCACAGCGACAAGGTTTCAAACGCGGATCTCCGGGACGCCGTCGTGGAGCACGTGATTAAACCGATTATTCCCGCCTCGATGTTGGATGCGAAAACGAAGTATCACATTAACCCGACGGGTCGCTTTGTGATCGGCGGACCCATGGGCGACGCGGGCCTGACTGGACGCAAGATCATTGTTGACACTTACGGGGGCTACAGCCGTCATGGCGGCGGCGCATTTTCCGGCAAAGACCCGTCGAAGGTGGATCGCTCGGCGTGTTATATGGCGCGCTACATCGCCAAGAACATAGTTGCCGCGGGCTTGGCGCGTAAGGCGGAAGTGCAATTGGCGTATGCGATTGGCGTGGCCGAGCCAGTCTCCGTCATGGTGGAAACTTTCGGCACGGCAGCCGTGCCGGAAGAAACCATCACCTCGCTGATCCGCGAATTTTTCGCGCTGACACCGAAAAGCATCATCGAAATGCTTAACCTGCGGCGCCCGATCTACAAGCCCACTGCCGCTTACGGCCATTTCGGCCGCAGCGGGCCCGGTTTTACCTGGGAGCGTACAGACCGCGCGGACGCTCTTCGCAAAGCGGCCGGTCTCGGAGCCGCTGCGACCGCGGAAGTCGGAGCGCGCCGCTAACTTTCGAATCCCAAGCAATACCGGGCTCGGTGTCCCGCGGGCATTTCGCGAAAGACTTGAGCTCACTCTGTCCCCGACCGAAATTCAAAATTGAGGAGCACGAAATTGGCCTTCGCTGAACTGAAAAAGGGTGATGTGAAGGATATGGGCCTGGCCGACGCCGGCAAGCGCAAGATCGAATGGGCGGGGCAACAGATGCCCGTTCTGGAATCGATCCGCGAACGTTTCGCCGAGGAGCAGCCACTGAAGGGCCTGCGGATTTCCGCCTGCTTGCACGTAACGAGCGAAACCGCAAATCTGATGATCGCGCTGCGAGCGGGCGGCGCCGAGACGGTGCTCTGCGCATCGAACCCCCTTTCCACGCAGGATGAAGTCGCTGCATCGCTGAACCGCGACTACGGTGTTCCGACATTTGCCATCAAAGGTGAGGACAATGACACCTATTATTCGCACCTGAGCTCGGCGCTGGAGCACAAGCCGCAGTTCACCATGGACGACGGCGCGGACCTCGTCACCATGCTGCTGACCAAGCGCACCGATCTGGTTCCGAACGTGATCGGTGGTACAGAGGAGACCACCACAGGTGTGATCCGTCTGCGGGCGATGGCCAAGGACGGCACATTGAAATACCCGATCATCGCTGTGAACGACGCGATGACCAAACATTTTTTTGACAACCGATACGGCACCGGTCAGTCCACGCTGGACGGCGTGATTCGCGCCACAAATGTACTGTTAGCGGGGCTCAAAGTGGTGATTGCGGGCTACGGTTGGTGCGGGCGCGGGGTAGCCATGCGCGCCAAGGGCTTAGGAGCGGACGTCATCATCACGGAGATTGACCCGGTGAAGGGAATCGAGGCGGTGATGGACGGCTTCCGCGTGCTGCCGATGGCGGAAGCAGTTAAGGAAGGCGATGTCTTCATTACCGTGACGGGGAATAAGAATGTCGTCCGCGCTGAGCACTTCGAAAAGATGAAGAGTGGAGCGATCGTGTGCAACTCCGGCCATTTCAACGTGGAGATCGACATCCCGGCGCTGGAGAAAATGTCCAGTGGCAAGCGCGAAGTGCGCCCGCTTGTGGACGAATACCGGCTGAAAGATGGCCGCAAGGTTTATTTGCTCGGCGAAGGGCGTCTCGTCAATCTCGCGATGGCCGAGGGGCATCCAGCTGCCGTAATGGACATGAGTTTCGCCAACCAGGCGCTTTCCGCTGAATACCTCCGCGCGAATTACAAAAACTTGAAGCCGCAGGTGTATGTGGTGCCAGAGCATCTGGACAAGGAAATCGCGCGGCTTAAGCTCGAATCGATGGGCCACAAACTGGACAAGCTCACGCCGGAACAGGAGCGCTACCTCGCCTCCTGGCAGGAAGGCACGTAACGCCGGCGCCTCGACTGGTTTCAAAATCGTGTTATCTTCGTGGGGCGCAATCGGCTGCGCCCCTGAGTTTTTACCGACAGTTTTTCAGTTTGATGGACACCCATGTGGGATCTGTGTACGAACGCACTTGATACCGCCAAGCTGCGCGGCGCTTCTTACGGCGATGTGCGCGTGATGCACTTGCGCCAGCGCGATCTCACGACAAAAAACGGTCAGGTTGGCACGCTGGCTCAGAGCGAATCGATTGGCCTCGGGATTCGCGTGCTGGCGAGCGCCGCCTGGGGATTTGCATCCACCGATCGTTTGACACGCGAAGGCGTCGCGGCTTGCGCGGCCCAGGCCGTTTCCATCGCGAAGGCCTCAGCTCTGGCGAAGCGCAGCGCCGTCGTTCTGGCCCCGGAAAAAGCCTACGTGGACAGCTGGCAGAGCCCATTCCGCAAGGACCCGTTCGAAATCCCGCTCGAAACGCAGCTCGCGCTATTGCTGGCCGCCGACACAGAGATGCGGCGCGTGAAAGGCGTAACGCTGACGGAAACGAACATGCAATTTCGCAAGATCGATTCGTGGTTTGCATCGAGTATCGGGTCACGCATTCACCAGCGCAAAGTGATTTCCGGCTGCGGCATCGTCGCGACATCGTTTCAAGGAGAGGAAATTCAGAAGCGATCCTATCCCAACAGTTTTGGCGGGCAGCATACGCTGCAAGGCTACGAACTCGTTGAATCGCTGGATTTGATGAGATACGCGCCGATCGTCGCGGAAGAGGCCGCCGCGCTTCATTCCGCGTCCCGATGCCCGGAAAAATTCGGGACGCTCATCCTTGGCGGCAGCCAGTTGGGACTGCAGATCCACGAATCGATCGGGCATCCCATTGAACTCGACCGCGTGCTCGGCCAGGAAGCGAATTTCGCGGGTACCAGTTTTCTGACGCTCGACCAGTTGAACCGCCTGAAGTACGCCTCCAACATTGTGAATGTCGTCGCCGACGCGCGGCTCGACCACGGGCCGGGACTCGGCACATTTGCTTACGATGATGAAGGCGTTCCGGCGCAGTGCACGGATATCATCAAAGAAGGGAAATTTCGCGGATATCTTTCGAATCGTGAAACCGCGCACCTTGTGGGTTTGGAGCGCTCCTCCGGAACAATGCGCACAGAAAGCTGGAACCGCTTGCCGATCATTCGAATGACAAATGTCAGTCTGCTGCCCGGCACATGGGACTACGACGACCTGATTGCGGATACGCAAGATGGAATCTTGATGGAGACGAACCGTTCTTGGTCGATCGATGATCGGCGCTACCAGTTTCAGTTTTCCACGGAAGTGGGCTGGGAGATCAAAGGCGGAAAGAAAGTCCGCATGTTGAAGAACCCCAGCTACAGCGGGATCACCACGGAGTTCTGGAATTCTTGCGACGCTATCTGCAAGTTCGATCACTGGACGCTCTGGGGCACGCCCAATTGCGGAAAGGGGCAACCCATGCAGACCATGGGCACGGGCCATGGCGCATCGCCGTCGCGGTTCCGGAATGTTCGCATCGGAACGGCATTTTCGAAGCAATGAAAGCAGCCGCCAAGACGAAGAAAGCGTCAGGAACGAACGCTGGAGCGGCTGAGCTTCTCCACGAGCGTGAGCTTCGTGACATCGTCGACACGGTTCTGCGCCTGGCGAAATCCACGGAAGCAGAGGAAACGGAAGTCCATGTTGACGAAGTTGCGGACGCCTTGACGCGTTTTGCCAACAATGGCATTCACCAGAATGTCGCGGAACATGGGCTGACGATTTCGGTTCGCACGGTCGTTGAAGGACGCAGCGCGCGCGCCACCACCAATCGCCTTGATGAAGATTCGATTCGTTCGACCATCGAAGCGTCTCTTTCGCTCGCACGTAGCCAGCCCAAGAATCCGCGTCTCTTGCCCATGCCGGGAAAGCAGCGCTATCGCGCCGTGCGCCGGTTTATTGGGCGAACTGCTGCACTCACCGCAGAAGACCGAGCCCGCGCGGTCCGGCGTGCCTGTGACCTGGCCGTCAAGAAAGGCCAGGTCGCCGCGGGGATTTTTTCGAGCGGACAGGGCCAAACCGCATTGGGTAATTCACGCGGGCTTTTCGCCGCGTATCGCGAAACGCGCTCACAATTCTCCATTACGATGCAGAAAGACTCTGCCGCAAGCTGGGCCAAGGCGAACTCCGCGGATGTGCGCGCGTTCGATCCACAAAAACTCACCGCGCGAGCGAGCGAAAAGGCGCATCGGGCCGTGAACGCGCGCGAGTTGGCGCCTGGGCGTTACACAGTGATCCTCGAACCCGCGGCAGCGCTCGATCTGGTGGGGTTTCTTTTTTACGATTTTGCCGCGACCGCCCTGGAAGACAAGCGCTCCTGCCTGAATGAACGCATGGGGAAGCAGCTCTTCGGTCAGAACATCAGCATTACCGACGACGTTTATCACCCGCTGCAGCAGGGCGCGCCCTTTGATGGGGAAGGATTGCCGCGGCAGCGGGTTCTGTTGGTGGACCGTGGCATTCCCAGGAACCTGGTGTATTCGCGCGCGGCCGCCCAAGCCGCTCGCAAAGAGCCCACAGGGCACGGTTTCGCGCTGCCGAACGAATACGGGGAAGCGCCCATGAATCTCGTCTTCGCTGGCGGAGATTCCTCGGTCGACAAAATGATCGCGTCCACCAAACGCGGGTTGCTGGTGACCCGCCTTTGGTACATTCGAGAAGTGGATCCTTACGAAAAGGTGATGACGGGGATGACCCGCGACGGTTTGTTTCTTGTTGAAAATGGCCATCTTACAAGCGCAGTGCGGAACTTCCGCTTCAACCAGTCGCTCATCGAAATGCTGAAAAATGTTGAGTCGCTGGGCCCTGCAGTTCGCGCAACCGGCGAAGAAGCCTTTGAGATGGTGGTGCCGGCCATGAAAATTCGTGATTTCCATTTCTCCGAAGTGACCAAGTTCTGAGAATTCGTAACCTTCGGGCTCACTCATCAAAAAATCAATTCAGAGAATCAAAATTCTGCGTTGTACATCCAAGCCCCAGCCGTTTAATAAACTGGTATGTACCACTGGCACGGTCGAGGCCAAAGCGGTCACAAGGATGCGCGGCCCCGGCCGCTGGGGAAGCGCCACCCCAACTGGGGTCACCCAGACCACGACGCATGCGGTACAGGCTTCATTGCCCGCCTCGGTGCCGCGCCTAGCTATGACATTATCCAGTTTGCGTTGACCGCTTTGGAGCGGCTCACGCACCGCGGCGGAGTCGACGCGGACGGAGCCAGCGGCGATGGCGCGGGGCTGCTGACTTCGCTCCCCCAGCCTTTTTTCCGTGCCCGAGCCCAAGAGCAAGGAATTGAGCTGGCTGAGGTGTTTGCGGTCGGACTTGTCTTTCTGCCTGCCGCCGTGCTCGAGGAAGCACGGGCGGCCATCGAACTCGCCGCAGATACCGAGCGGCTACGCGTCATTGGATGGCGCCGCGTGCCGGTGAACACTGATTCTTTGGGCCGCCGCGCCCTCGAAACCATGCCGGAAATCTGGCAGTTTTTTGTCGAGCCGTTCCATCCGGCGCGCAAGACGGCGCGATTTGAGTGGCGTCTGTCTCTCCTGCGGAAGCGCGCCGAATCGCTCCTGCCTCCGCGATGCTACATCTGCTCACTCTCCTCGCAGACCATCGTTTACAAGGGTCTTCTCACGCCCTGGCAATTTCCTCAGTTTTACGAAGACTTGCGCCATCCCTCATTTGCGACCATGTTCGCCATTTTTCACCAACGCTACTCGACGAACACGCAGCCCTCCTGGCATTTGGCGCAGCCCTTTCGCTACGTCGCGCATAACGGTGAGATCAATACGATCGTCTCGAACCGGCGCTGGCTGCGCGCCAAAGAACGCGAAATTCGTTCGCGGTTGACGGTGGGCTCGTGGTTTCCCATCCTGGAGGAAAACGTCAGCGACTCCGCAAGTTTCGACAACGCTTTCGAGCTTCGGCTGCTCGAAGGCCTTTCCTCCGAGGAAGCTATGCTCGCCATGGTTCCTCCTGCATTTGAAAAAGATCCGCTGCTTTCACGCGACGTGCGCGGTGCACTTACCGCGCTTTCGCAACGCACCGAGCCTTGGGATGGTCCAGCCGCGCTGGTGTTTTCGGATGGACAGTTCGTCGGTGCCAAGCTCGATCGTAATGGATTGCGGCCGTTGCGCTACACATTGACGCATGACGGCTTACTGATCGCCGGGTCCGAGACCGGCCTGCTGGATCTGGATGAAACGCGGATTGCCGAGCGCCAGCGGCTTGGTCCCGGTGAAATGATTCTGGCCAATCCTGCCACAGGGCTCTTTTTGCGCTGGCGTGACATCCTCAAGCGTCTCGCGATTCAGCAGGCGCGCAATGCCGTTCCACAGAGGAAGCTGACTGCCTCAGCTACTGCATCGCCAGTTCCTGTTACTGAACCGAAGCGCGTCGCGGGTGCCGCCGGCTGGACCGAGGACCAATTCAAAATTCTCTTTTCCGCCCTGACTCGTGGCAAAGAAGCGGATTGGAGCATGGGAGACGACGCGCCGCCTGCTTTTCTTTCTGCGCTTCCAAGGACTTTGTGGGATTACTGTAAGCAACGGTTCGCGCAGGTCACAAATCCACCGATCGATCCGCTGCGCGAGACCCACGTCATGTCTCTCGATGTTCACTTGCAAGACGGGGTCACGCTGCCGAGCCCGGTGATTACCGCTGGCCAATTGTCCCAACTCGCTGCGATTTTTGGCCCCGAGCAGCGAATTGATACTACATTTCCGGCCGCTACTGGAGTCCCGGGGGCGCGCCGCAGTTTTGCTCAGCTTTCTACTACCCCTCTGAGCGGCGGCGGGCGCCCGGGACTCCTCCTCCTTTCCGATCGTGCGATCGATGCCCACCGCGCCCCACTGCCTGCGCTTCTCGCGACGGCGGCGGTCTGGAAAGCGATGGTTCGTGAAGGCTTGTGGGATGTGCCGCTGATTGTGGAGTCGGCACAGGTGTTCGACACGCATCATGTTGCGCTGCTTCTTGCCGCCGGGGCCAGCGCCGTGATGCCCTATCTCGCGGACCAATTTGCGGAGTCTCTCGAACCGGCGGGGGCGGAAAAGGCCCGAACGGCCATCGACGCCGGGCTGCGCAAAGTGCTCGCGCGCATGGGAGTCTCCACGCTGGCAAGCTATCGCAACAGCCATCTCTTCGAGATCGTGGGTCTTTCCGAGAGCCTCTGCGCGGAAGTGTTTGAAGATGCTGCCGATTACCCGGGCCAGAAATCGCTGGACGATCTCCTCTCGGATTATTTGCGAATGCACAAAGCAGCCTTTTCCGGGCCATCCGATGACTTGGCGGATGCAGGTCTTTACCGGTTCCGGAAGGGAGCGGAACTTCACGCGACTTCGCCTGAAGTCGTGCGCCGGCTTCATGCGCATGTGCGAGCTCCTGAAGCCAAGAAATATTCGGCGTTTGAAGAGCTGGCGGAGCTTCAGGGACCGGTTTTCCTCCGCGATTTGCTCGACACCGTGCCCGACGCGGCGGTGCCGCTGGATGAAGTCGAGCCGCTGGAGTCCATCGTTAAGCGCTTCAGCACGCAGGCGATGTCCCTTGGCGCGCTCAGCCCGGAGGCACATCGCACGCTGGCGCTGGCGATGAATCAGCTCGGTGGCCGGAGTAATACGGGTGAAGGCGGTGAAGATCCCAACACATATCGCTTCGAGCCGGCTGCCGCGAACAAAATCAAACAAGTCGCGTCCGCTCGGTTTGGGGTTACTGCCGATTACCTCGTCCACGCCGAAGAACTCGAAATCAAGATGGCGCAGGGCTCGAAGCCCGGTGAGGGCGGCCAGTTGCCTGCGCGGAAGGTCAGCGAGTACATTGCGCGCGTCCGGCATGCCACCCCCGGGACTCCGCTGATTTCGCCGCCGCCGCATCACGACATTTACAGCATCGAAGATCTCGCGCAGTTGATTCACGATTTGCGCGCCGTGAATCCGCGAGCGCGCATTGGCGTGAAGCTCGTATCTGGCGCGGGCGTTGGCATCATCGCCGCGGGCGTTGCAAAGGCAGGCGCGGACGTCATCACCATCAGCGGGCATAACGGCGGAACGGGCTCTTCGCCCCTGACGTCCATTAAGAACACCGGTCTTCCCTGGGAAATTGGATTGCGCGAGACACACGACACGCTGGTTCGCGCGGGCCTCCGTTCACGTCTCTCTCTCCGCGTGGACGGAGGCCTGAAATTCGCGCGGGATGTCGTGCTTGCCGCGATTCTAGGTGCGGACGAATTCGGCTTCGGCACAGCGTCGCTGTTGGCGATTGGATGCGTGATGGCGCGGCAATGCCATCTGAACACCTGTCCCGTGGGCATCGCGACTCAGGACGAGACGCTTCGTGCGCGATTCCAGGGCAAGCCGGAGATGGTGATCGCGTACTTCCGTTCGCTGGCTGAGGAAGTGCGCAAGCGCCTGGCGCAGCTTGGCGCTCGCTCGCTCAGTGAGCTTACCGGTTGGTATGATCGGCTCGGCGCGCGTTCTGGCATGGATCCTTTCGTGGTTGTGCCCATCTCGCCCTCGAATCGCGTCGCGCCCCAGCAGGAGCCAGGTCTGCATGTTGCGGCACTGGAGGATTCGATTCATTTCAATGCCTCGCTGGCTCTGCAAAATGAGCCCCAGCCAATTCAGAACTCGGACCGCAGTGTCGGCACGGGCCTGAGCGGAGAGCTAATGCGCCGGCTCAAAAATGGCTGCCCCGTCGATGGCGAAATCAGTCAGGAATTTCGCGGCGCCGCCGGGCAAAGCTTCGGAGCCTTTCTGGCGGCGGGAGTGACGCTCAAGCTTCATGGCGAAGCCAATGACTACGTGGGAAAAGGACTGTCAGGTGGGACAATCGCGATCACTGCGGGGCTTGCCGCTTCGCGCCGAGGTGACGTTCTTGTCGGCAACACCGTGCTCTACGGCGCCACGTCCGGCCAGCTCTTCGTTGCTGGCCGGGCCGGGGAACGCTTCGCCGTGCGGAACAGCGGTGCGCTCGCCGTGGTTGAAGGCGTTGGCCAGCACGGCTGCGAGTATATGACCGGCGGTGTCGTCATTATCCTTGGGCCGCTCGGTCTGAATTTCGGTTCGGGCATGACGGGCGGGCTGGCCTATGTGTTGCGTGCCGAAGCCGAGGATGTGCTTCACCGCGATTTCGTGACGCTCGCGGAGATTGATTCGCACGAAGAGAATTGGTTGCGGCGCGCGCTGGAGGAGCACGTTCACTTCACGGCGAGTCCTCGTGCCGCGCGTTTGCTCTCGCGCCGCGAAGTGTTGCCGCTGCTCCGTGTGCAACCTGTGCATTTTCAGGGCACGTTTGAGGCCGCGTGGAGCCCCGTTCTTGCTCAGTTCAAACGGCGTCATGAAATTTTACCGGCGCCGATGGCCGCGCCGATTTCACAATCTGCGATGCATGCCTGAAAGGAAGGATAGTAGCTCCGCATCCGGCGAGAGGGATTTCGTTATAATCTTTCCGAGCGCCCAGACTATGGACTTCGATCAACTCACCACTTTCGTTTACGTCGCCAAACTCAAGAGCTTTTCGCGTGCGGGCCAGAAAGTGTTCCGCTCGCAATCCGCGGTCAGCGCGCAAATTCGCCAGCTCGAACAAGCCTACAAGGCCAGGCTCCTGGACCGCTCTGCAAAGTCAGTCGAGCTGACCCCGGCCGGCGAAGTCCTTTTCGAATACGCGGAGAAATTGCTTCGTCTGCGGGACGAATCCATTCAGCTCGTCGCGGACCGTGGCAACGTTGTCCAGGGCCCGATTGTATTCGGGGCCAACGAAGCGACCTGCCTCTATCTGCTTCCTGACATTTTTGCGGAATTTCAGCGCCGCTATCCGCTCGTGCACATCAGCATTTACCGCAACTTCAGCCACAAGATTTTGCAGCGGGTCGAGGACGGCACCGTTGATGTCGGTATCGTTACGCTGCCCATCAAATCTCCCAATTTGAAAGTCCACCACATTTACAAAGATCGCCTGCGCTTCATGGTGAGTTCGCAAAATCCGCTCGCGCACCGCTCCAAGATCACCCTGGCGGAGGTCGCGGAGCAGCCGCTGATCTTCCCGCGCACCGGCTTTACGCGGCAAGTGCTCGACAAACTCTTTCGCCCCTACCGCTCGCGCATTCATGTGACCATGGAATTGCCGAGCATCGGCATGATCAAACGTTTCGTTGCTGCCGACGCTGGCGTTTCATTTATCAGCGAAAGCTTTGCGCGCGATCAGGTCAAGGCGGGGGAAGTGAAGCTGCTTACCGTCGAAGGTTTGGACCTCTGGCGCGAACTCGGACTCGTCTACCGCCGCGACCGCAGCCTTCCGCGCGCCGCGCAGGCGCTCATCGGCTTGATCCGGGAACACCGCAAACTCGCTGAGCCTGGCGAGGCCGCAGCCAGCTAGAGTCCTCAGGCCCGTTCACTCATATGTCTTCAGATTAATTCGGTAGCAAGACTAGTGGACGTTGAAATCGAGGCTGGAAATGGCGCGAGCGATCACGTTTTCCTGGATCTGGATGAGATCGCTGTCGGCATAGGTCATGCCCAGCACCGTGAGAATATCCTTGCCGCGCGCAACGACGACCAGCTTGCCTGACCAGTCGTGGTCGTCTGCCTTTCCGCGGTACTCATACTCCACCGCGGGCAGTCCGCCGACGACGGTCTTGCGATGTGAGATCCGCTGGTAGTTGGCGTACACCTCATTCAGGCGTCTTTCCACGGCCGCGGCTGCCGCGTCCAATGGATCTTTGGTCTTTTCCTCGCCGACGACCATCAATGTCGATTCGTTTCCTGTGCCCATTGCCACGATTGCGTTCGGGAGCGCGCTACGCGCTTCTTCGATCAGGTTCCAACTTGGCGCTTTGTACATGCGGAAGCCGTAAGTATAATTCGTGTACACGTTGCCCTGGATTTCTTCGCGATTTGCAGGAACTTCGGGCTCTTTGGGCGCGGCGGGAGACGCAGCCGGCGCTGCTACTCCGGTGGCTGGTGTTGTTGGGGATCCCTTGGTCGTCGGCGAGGTGGCATTAGTGGAAGTGGGGCTCGGCGGAATTCCCGGTTTCACCGCCGCATTTGTTACTTTCGGCGATGTCTTCTCCGTTTTACCTGCCGCGCCCGGACTTACACTTTTTTCGCTGGCGTTTGTCGGCGTCGCCGATGCGTTTGATGCTGATGCGACCGCTGGCTCAGCTTGTGACTGTGAATCGCCCGCCGGTTTCGAGGGATGCTGGGCCGTGTCTTTCTTCCCTCCGGATTCAGGCTCTGGTTTTGACGTTGGAGTCGCAGGAACAATCGACGCGATTTTGTCTTTTTCTACGAGGACATATCCAAACTCGGTTTTCACCTTGAACATGTCGTCTTCGTAGGCGACGATCACGCCGTAAAGCTTCTTGCCGTCCTTGAGGCGAATCTCATCTGCCCGCGCGGATGCACCGATCGTGGAGATCGCCAGAGCAACCGCGGCAAGCAAAAGGGGGCCGCGCTGATTGGGGACAGCCATGAAGAAAGTATCCCGCCGCCATGTGCGGGCTGCAACCTTCATGCGCGGGGCGGTGTCCGTCGTGCTACCTCTTCCAGCAGCCCCTGGATTCGTGCCGCGAGTCGCTCGAGTTCATTGATGGAAGCGCTCAGGCGCGCGCGTAACGGTTCAGCCAACTGCGCGTGAGTCTGCTGGAGCGCCAGCGCTTCGGCGATGAGGCGAATCTGCTTGCGGCTGCGGGGATTCAGGCGTTCCCAGAGGCGCCGCTTGGTGCTGCGGTTTCGTCCCAGCCACTCCTCGCCGGTTCCTGCGGGCCGGCCCGCCTCGGGTTCCGCGATTCTATCTGTGTTCTGCTTCTTCGCCTTAATCATGACGCGCTCATCGCAGCGCCGACCGTTCTCGGATGGTTCTTACGCGAATCACGAATCACCAGTCACTTTCTGAGTGCCTCGAGCTTTTCGCCATTGATTTGCCCATCCTGCTCGACGCGGCCGGTCACGCGCATCGTGCGCGTCTCGAAGACCAGGCCGCCATATCGGTCATAGGCATCTGGGAAAAGCACCACCTCGTACACGCCGCGCTGGTCCTCGAGCGTCACGAACATCATGTTCCGGTAATTTTTTGTTCCCACATGACGGTAGGTCACCACCCAGCCGCACAGCGTCACGCGCTTTCCGCACAGGTCCCGCAGCTCGTCGCTCCAAGCCTCGCCGTTGCGCGGCAGAAAATCGAGTGGGTGGCCGCTCACGCACACTTCGAGGATTTCGCGTTCGTAGCGCACCTTCTGTTCCAGCGTGTATTCCGGCGTTTGCATTTCGGCCAATGCCGTGCCGGTCGCATCCTGCCTGTTCGCCTCTGCAAATAATGTTTCTGCTTTCTCTGGCAGCGCCATCCCTTGTCCCGGGCGAAGCGCGCCTTCTGCGCTCCGGATGAACCTGCGGAGTTGCGGGGCTTTCGGCTGCGTGCTTTTGCCTGCCGCCTGCAGCAGGTTCCATTGCCACAACATCTCCGGCCGCGTCATCGCGCGCGCTTCGGCGCATATTTCATCAAATGCTCCGCATTTGATGAGCGCTTCGATCTCATCGCGTTCCACCGGCACACGGCGCAGAAAATCTTCGAGTGCTCGGAACGCTCCTTCTTCTTCCCGCGCGCGCAGCATCGCCGTGATCGTTTCGACGCGCAGGCCTTTTACCTGCATCAATCCGACGCGAAGCGCGTGTTTTCCGCCGTCGCCGGCATCGGCCGTGTATTCCATTCGCGAGTGATTCACCGACGGCAAGCGCACCTCGATACCCCAGCGCTTGGCTTCCTCCACGTACGCCGAGACGTGATAGAACCCCGCGCCCGCGCTGCACATCGCCGCCAGAAATTCCGCCGGATGATGCGTCTTCAGGTACGCCATGCGGTAGGAGATGTCCGCATACGTCGCCGCATGTGCTTTACAAAATCCGAATCCTGCGAACTTCTCCACCATCATCCACGCCTCTTCGCGTTGTTGATCGGTCAGCCCCATCATTCCTGAGGCTTGCATAAATTTCCCGAGCAATCGCTCACGGTCACGCCGCCCCGAGAATTTTGCGGACGCCCGCCGCACAAGATCGGCTTCGGCCAGCGACATGCTCCCGAGCGTCTGTGAAATCTGCATCACTTGTTCCTGGAAGATGCACACACCCAGCGTGTCGCCGAGAATATTTTTGAGCGCGGGGTGCGCATATGTGATTTGTTCCTGTCCGTGCAGCCGCTTCACAAATAATTCTTTTGATCCGTACTCCGCCGCGCCTGGCCGGATCAGCGCCAAGGCCTGCGCTATTTCTTCCAGTGTTCGCGCTTTCATCATTCGTAGCAGTCCGCGCATTGCCGGCGATTCGATCTGAAACACTCCTATCGTTCGCCCTGCCGCAATCACCTCGCATGTCGCTGGATCGTTTTCGGGTATCGCCTCAAAATCAATCTCTCGCGGTTTTGGACATGGCGTCACTCCATCGGGCGCTATTTTTGTGCCGTCATTGCTGCCGGTCCTTGCTTTCTCCACGTTATCCAGCGCCAGCGACATCGTGGTGAACCCGCGCTGCCCCAGTAAATCCATCTTGATCAGTCCAAGTGCTTCGATGGCGTTCATGTCATATTGCGTGACGACGATGCCTTTCGTCGCGCGCTCCAGAGGCGTCAGCCGCGTCAGCGGTCGCGCGGAAATCACCGTTCCGCAGGGATGAATTCCCAGGTGCCGCGGCGCGTCATCGAGACGCAACGCCACCTGCAGGATTGTTTTCCACGGTTCGTCGTCCACCGGCAGGTCGCGGCACTCCGGCAGCCCGCGAATCGCCTGCAGAATCTCGCGTACCGGCCGGTGTGGCAGCCGTTTCGTGAATCGGTCCACTTCGCCCGGTGGCACCCCGAACACCTTCGCCACCTCGCGAACCGCCAGCCGTGCGTGCATGGTGATGAAGCTTCCGATCATCGCCACGTGCTCTTCGCCCCATCGCGTGTACACATAGTCGAGCAGCTCGTCGCGCCGCGCGCCGCAAATATCAATATCGATGTCCGGGCAATCCCCGCGCTGCTCGTTCAAAAACCGCTCGAAGTACAAGCCCCATCGCAGCGGGCATACACGTGAAATGCCCAGGCAATAGGTGACCATGGAGCTCGCCGCCGATCCTCGCGCCACCGCGGGGATGCCCCGCCGTCGCGCTTCTTCGACGACGTCCCAGACCAGCAGAAAATACGGTGCCAGCTTCCACTTCTTGATAACTTGCAACTCGCGCTTCAGCCGTGAAAACACTTCTGGTCCAGGCGGCCGGTAACGCCGTTGCGCGCCCGCGAAACACAGTTTTCGCAAGTGCGAATCCGGAGTCTCACCCTCCGGAACAGAAAATTCCGGAAAAATCAGCTTCCCGAGTTCGAGCTGCAGGTTGCAGCGGTCGGCGATTTCCAGCGTTGCTTGCAGCAATTCCGGATGATCGGGAAAGCATTTTTGCATTTCTGCCGCCGGCTTGAACCAGGCTTCGCCGGTGGTGATTTCGGGTGGAGCGACGGTCGTCAGCAGCCCTCCCGTGCGGATCGCGTTCACCGCGCGGTGATGCAAGTGCTCCTCCGGCTGAAGGAAGTGCACGTTGTTCGTCGCTACCAGCGGCACGCCGAGTTCACGCCCGATGCGTTCGGCCTCGCGCAGCGTTCGTCCATCGCCCGGCGACAGGTGCTGCACCTCGATGTACAGGTGATCGCTGAAAATATCTTTTAATTGGGAAAAGTAATTCGTGACTTGTGATTCGTGACTCGTGGCCGGGATTCCTTGCTCATGGCAATCGGCATTTGCTCGCATTGTCTTTGTAGGGGCGCAGCACTTGTCCCGGCCTTGTCGGGATGCTGTGCCCCTGCATGCACTCGTATCACGCGATCTTGCCGGTAACGGGGACAACGCGATCACGCCGTGGTTGTGTTCCGCCAACTCCTCCAATGTCACGGGCCAGCCATCGGTTTCAGCGGAACCAATGTCTTGTGCCGGCTTGGTCGTTCCCAAATGCCGCAGCGTCACCAACTGGCACAAATTGCTGTACCCCTCCATATCCGCCGCCAGCAGCGCCACCGCCACGCTCTTGAAACTGTCATTCCGAGTGGAGGGCCCCAATCCGGTTGCGGCCCGCAGTCGAGGAATCTCTCTTCGGTCTTGTGGCCATTCCACATCAACCACGACCCCAACAATCGCCTTCACTCCCGCTTTCTGCGCTGCCTTGTAAAACTGCACCGCCGCATACAAACCATTCGTATCCGTCAGCGCCACGGCCGGCATTTTCTGTTCCACCGCGGCAGCGACGATCTCTTCGGGCGACGCCACTCCCCTCAGGAACGAATGGTGACTATGGCAATGCAAATGTACGAACACGGATGCCCCGGCCCGGAAAGGGAAGAAGGTGATGCCCGCCTTTCAGCGGGCATGGTCGTTCATTCAAATCGGGGTAGGGAATCGGGGAAAACTCGAGCAACTTATCGCGACAAGCACGGCGTCGAGAGCACCAGGCCGTTCGGCTTGGTGGCGTAATGTTCGCGCAGCTCGAGCCCTTTGCCGTAGAAAACGGCGTTCCAGCCGTAGCGGCCCCGCACGGAATCCACGCCGCGGTTCAGGTACCACCGCCGGTTGGCGTTGGTATCGAACAATTCATTTTGCCGCCGGTCCGCTTCAAGATTCGTCACGCCCACGCCCAACAGCCGCACCGCCACGCGCCGCGTGAACAATTTGTCGAACAGATCCTTGGCCGCGGCGAGCAGTTCGCGCTCGTCATTCGTTGGTTTCATGAGCCGCACTGTCTGGTGCGCCGAAAAATGGTCGACATACCGTATCCGCAGTCCAATCGTCCGCGCCTGCTTGCTGTATTCGCGCAGAGTCGAACCGATGCGCTCGCTCAAATACTCGATCAGCCCGCCGAGAAACTCCGTGTCGATCGTGCCGCCTTCGATGGTGGTTTCGCGCGAAACCGATTTCGGCGTCGCGGGCAGCAGCACCTCGCGTCCGTCGAGCCCACGGGCGCGCTCCCAGATCTGCTGCCCAATGGCTTCGCCGAAGGCGGCCTGCAGCACGGCCTTGGGCACCTGGCGCAATTGCCCGATGGTGGCAATGCCGCGCTCGGCCAGCATTCCTGCGTGCACGTGGCCAATCCCGTGCAACTTCTCCACCGGCAGCGGCGTCAGGAACGCTTCTTCTTCGCCCGGCGCCACCATGCGAAACCCGCGCGGGCGCTCCAGCCGCGACGCAATCGACGCCACCACTTTCGTCGGCGCCGCGCCAATCGAAACGCTCAAGCCTGTCCGGCTGAAGATCTCCGCCTGCAAGCGCCGCAGCGTGGCTTCGTAATCGGGATACAATCGCTCCGTCCCCGCAAAGTCGAGATAAAAATCGTCCAGCGCGGCGGTTTCGACCGCCGGCGTGTACGTTTCGAGGATTCTTCGCACGCGCTCTGCAAAATCGGCGTAATGCTCGTATTGTCCGGGTACAACCACGGCTTTCGGGCAGACGCGCCGCGCCTCCCGGAAGCTCATCGCCGTGCGCACCCCTTGGGACTTCGCTTCATAGCTCGCCGAAGCCACCACGCCGCGCCCCACCAGCACCGGTTTGCCGCGCAGCCGGGGGTTCAGCACCTGCTCCACCGATGCGAAGAACGCATCCACGTCCACGTGCACAATATTGGGAATTTTGCGGCTGGCATTTTTGCACAGTCCCAGCCACGCCCACGCTGACCACGGATTCTTCTCTGTCGTCGTTTCTGTCCGGGGCGTCTCGGATGAATCGGACGGCCTGGCACCCGGCGTTACAGTTTCCTGCCCTGGATTCGTGTAGCGCGGGACCTCCTTGTCCTGCGACCCGCACTCTGGGTCGCAGGAAGCCCTGCAGTCTTTCTCTTCCGCGGCTGCCTGGCTTGCCAGCATGGCTTCGATGGCTGGGGTGAGATCTACGTTTCCGATACAGTTGACCCCGGCCTGGTCGGGGTCACACGTAACGTTGACCGCTTCGCGGTCACACATAACGATGTCCATGGCGGCTCCTGGCAGGGAAGCGGACGGCTCGGAATTTTCAACGGACGGCAACCGGCTCGTGAGAGCCAGAAATGGCAATGGAGCCGGTTGCCGCTTTTACCCCACGCCCTGTTTCGCAGGACTCGGGGCCGTTTCCCGTTTCCTCTACCGCCAGCACTATAGGCGAACAAAAAGCGAAAGTCAAGAGCTTTTACCGAATTTCTTCGACGCCGGGTGGCTGCTTGAATTATCTTAGACCGAAACTTTTTGTGGGCGACGGACGTTTGACACGGCAGATGGAGGGGTACGGACCATGAGACACATGTGGAAGATTGTGTTTGCGATGATGTTGGTGTGTTCGGGGCTAGGGGCGCAGGAGAAGTCGGCCGGGGCGGCCAAAGCGAAACCGGCTGCGACGGCGGAAAAACCGGCCGCTGTCGCTGAGGCCCAGGGCGCTCCGGCAGGGCAGAAGGCGGCTCAGAAAGGGCTGCCGCCAATCATTGACCGGGAGCTGATTTTCGGCAACCCGGAAATTATCAATGCGCAGGTATCGCCGGACGGGAAATATTTGGCGTTTCTCAAGCCGTGGAACGACACGCGAAACATTTGGGTGAAGAAGACGGATGAGCCGTTCAGCGCAGCGAGGCTGCTGACCACCGAGAAGAAGCGGCCCATTCCGCAGTATCTGTGGAGCCGCGACGCGAAGTACATCATCTACGTCAAGGACAATGACGGCGACGAGAACTTCAATGTGTACGCGGTTGATCCGTCGGCGAAGGCCGCAGAGGGCGCCGAAGCTCCGCCTTCGCGCGATTTGACGGGCCTAAAAGGCGTGCGGGTGGTTCCGTATGCCGTGCCCAAGAGCGACCCCGACGTGGTGTACATCGGGCTGAATGACCGCGATAAGGCTTGGCACGACCTCTACAAGCTGAAGATTTCCACGGGCGAGAAGACGCTGATGCGGAAAAACACGGAGCGGATCGCCGGATGGTTCTTTGATTTGAACGGTCAACTCCGGCTGGCCGAACGCGTGGCGGATAACGGCGACCAGGAAGTCTTGCGTACGGATGCGGATGGATTCAAGAAGGTCTATATGTGCGGGGTCTTCGAGAGTTGCGGGCCGGTGCGGTTCCACAAAGACGGCAAACGCGTGTACATGGAAACGAACAAGGGCGACGATGTGAACCTGGCCGGGCTGGTGCTGTTTGATCCGGGGACCGGAAAGATCGAGCCCGTGGAATCGGATCCCCTCAAGCGAGTGGATTTTGGATCGGCGATGTTCTCGGAGGCCACGGACGACCTGACGATGACGACGTACCTGGATGACCGCACCCGGCGATATTTCAAAGACAAAACCGTGGAAGCTGACTTTAAGTGGCTCAGCGAGAAATTGCCGGGCAAAGAGATTGGCATTGCTTCGCGAAGCCTCGACGAACGCTTGTGGCTGGTGAGCGCGTACGGGGATACAGAGCCGGGTGAGGCGTACTTGTTCGATCGCACGGCGCATAAGCTCACCGAGCAATATCGCGTGCGCGAGAGGTTGCCGCGGGAAGCCTTGGCGTCCATGAAGCCGGTGCAGTACAAATCCTCGGATGGACTGGAAATTCCGGCGTACCTGACTTTGCCAAAGGGAATCGAGGCCAAGGGGTTGCCGGCGCTGGTAATCCCGCATGGCGGTCCGTGGGGGCGGGATATTTGGGGATATAACTCGCTCGCGCAGTTTTTTGCAAACCGCGGCTATGCGGTGCTGATGCCGAACTTCCGCGGGTCCACGGGATACGGCAAGAAGTACCTCAATGCCGGGAACGGGGAGTGGGGCCGGAAAATGCAGGACGATGTCACCTGGGGAGTGAAGTACGTTGTGGACCAGGGTATTGCCAATCCAAAGCGTGTGGGGATCTTGGGTGGCTCCTATGGAGGATATGCAACGCTGGCAGGTGTGGCGTTCACCCCCGATGTGTACGCCGCGGCGGTGGACATTGTGGGTCCCTCGAACTTGATCACCTTGCTCGAGTCGATTCCGCCGTACTGGGAGTCCGGGCGCAAGATCATGTACGCCCGCATGGCCGATCTGGGGACAGCGGAAGGCAAGGCATGGCTGAAGGAGCGCTCGCCCCTAACCGCGGCGGACAAAATCAAGACGCCGCTGCTCGTGGTGCAAGGGGCAAACGATCCGCGGGTCAACAGGGCCGAGGCCGAGCAGATTGTGATTGCGCTGCGCGACCGCGGATTCGCCGTGGAATACCTGCTCGCTCCGGATGAGGGGCACGGGTTTGCCCGGCCGGTGAACAACATGGCCCTCTATATGTCTGCGGAGAAATTCCTGGCCAAGCACTTGGGCGGGCGCTACCAGGAAGGCGGGACCCCGGAGGCCACCAAGCGCCTGGCGGAGATTACGGTCGATCCGAAAACAGTGGTGCTGACGAAGAAGGTGGACCCGGCCAGCGTTGGCGCTCCCAAGCCTGCGGTTGATCTGAAACCTGGGACGTATAAATACCAGGCAAAGCTGGCGATGGGCGGGCAGGAAATGGCGCTCAATATTTCAACCACCATCAAGGAAGAGAATGGCGCGTGGACCGTGACCGACGTCAGGGAAGCGCCCATGGGTCAGGCCACGGACACCGCAACCCTCGAGAAAGGTTCGCTGATTTTGCTGAAGCGCAGCGTGCATCAGGGGCCCATGACGATCAACGTGGACTTCAGCGGAAACAAGGCCGTGGGCGCGATGAGCATGAACGGCCAGGAGCGTCCCATCTCCGTGGACCTCGGGGGACCGCTGTTTGCCGATGCCGCCGGGGCCCGGCTGGCGATCGCCTGTCTCCCGCTGGCCGAGGGTTACACCACAACCTACCGCAACTTTGACTTGCAGAAACAAAAAGTGAAGCTGATCCAGTTGAAGGTCACTGGAATGGAAAATGTGACCGTGCCGGCCGGGACGTTCGATACGTACAAGGTCGAGCTGTCGTCCGCCGATGGTGGCTCTGACAAGGCCACCGTGTGGATCGCCAAGGATTCCCGCAAACCGGCGAAAGTGTCGGCCGTGCTCGGCGATATGGGCGGAGCCACGATGACCGCGGAGCTGGTGCCGTAGCCGCGCACGCGGCCTGGCGGGCCGGGGTTGCGGTTGCAAGGCGCACCAGGACTTAATGAGACTCCTCCCGATTGCTCTTCTCTTCATCTTCGGAATGCTGGGCTGCAAGAGTGTGCAGCCCAGTGATGTCACCGGAACCTGGGTAATGAACGATCAGTCTCGAAAGGAGCTGCCACCTGAGTTTCAAGAAGCATTCGGCAAAATCGTTGTGAATGCAGATGGGACTTTCGTCGCTTCTGAGCTAGCCGAACTGCTGCATCCGGTTCCCCCGTATGACATGAAAGTTCGTATGCGTCTCGATTCGGGAAGTGGTGTCTGGAAACTTGCTTCTTGGGAGGGGGTGCAACATCTGCAACTCGAGTTTCATAACCTTGCCTCCGCCGAGGAAAACAGCCATGGCTCCTATGGCTTTCCGCTCACTGTTTCCAGAGGGTGGTCCACAATAAGTCTGTACTACTCTTTAGGCGATCCGGACGAAGCACGAAGAGCCGAGTTCGAAAAGAAGTAACCCAACCCTGACCGCAACCGCTTTGTTCCTGGCGTGTGGGTGTCAATAAGCATGACTTACTCCAAGATCCTAGAGTTGAGGGCATCTCGTTCTGCTTATGTTCTGGCTGGGATTATTTTCGGCTCTTTGACGCTACTGACTGGCCTTGCTGCTATCAACGATAAGAGTGTCCGCGGACTTTTCATCCTTTGTTTTGGCTGCTGGGTATTTTCGTATGCATGGTTGTTCCGATTTCGTTTTCGTGTGTCGGACGATTCTTTCACATATAGATCCTTATTTGGAGGAACAAAGACTTGCAGGCTAACGGAAATTGATCGAATCAAGAAAGAGATGGGACTGCGTGAGTATTCCGATCGCTTCAAGCCACACTGGCGGCTTGTGATAAAAACTAACCCTGAGATCGGCCGGTCCCCTATTTACGTGAATCTCAGGGTCTTTGGGAGAGCCGGCGTGCGCCAAATAGTAGAGTGTCTGCACGCAAGATTCAATGCGATCGATAAGTCCGAAGTCGTCAAAGGCCTTTGAAACCGTTCACCGGCGGGCGGCGCAGCTTTAAGGCGATAGAAACCTCTTGGGTGGCCTTCGCTCTTATCGAAGGCCACCCCGGATAGCTGTCTCTTATCACCGTGCGGTAATATTTCATAGTGTGTACTTCTGCCGTCCCCGTGGAAAGCCAAAGGCAAACGGTCGCCGCCCGCTGAGAGGAAGTAACTCTATGAATCGCATCATGAAAATATCTTGCGCAACGGGAATTATCGTCGCGGGAATGCTAGATCTGGTTTGGTTCCTAAATAATACTGGAAGACTCGGACTACCCAATCCGGGGTCTGCCAGATTGTTTGAAAAGATTACTCTAATACTTTGGCCGTCGTCGATATTGCTGATGGCGACTGAGGGAGCGAGCACGCTAGTATCGGTCATAATTGTGAGCATTTCCCTAATCTTGAATGGTCTATTCTACTTGCTAATCGGTTATCTCGTGCTCAGGCTTGCTCAGGCGTTCAATTAGGGTGAGGGGCTAACGGGCTGCCCATCGTGGGAACGACGGCGAGCTTTCTGTATGACCCGTTCACGGGTGGCGCAGCTTTAAGGCGATAGAAACCTCCGGGGTGGCCTTCGCTCTTATCGAAGCCCACCCCGGATAGCTGTCTCTTATCACCGTGCGGTAACATTTCACAGTGGGTACTTCTGCCGTCCCCGTGGAAAGCCCAAGCCAAAGGCTGCGCCACCCTGTTACTCCCCCCACTGTCCGAGCAATACGCTGTCATCGGAGATTCCAATGTCAAAATCGTTCCGTAAGAAAACGCGCGACTTCATAATCTTGTTGATTTTACTCCTTGCGCCAATTCAAGGAGTGTCAACGGCACAGGTTTCCAATAACCAGGACACGGTGCTTGCGCGGGCGCAGGATTTCCTGCAGACTTTTTATCCCGAACTTTTCGGAAGAAATCTATTCGTAAGTCTTAACGTTACCCAGAGGATTGACAGCCCCTGGCGACAAATCTATAAAATCCAGTTTGATGTCATGCTTTATGACCCACTCTCGGAGATCATGCTTAACCCGCCAGTTGACGGGAGGACTGGCAAGAGGCTTCCTCCGCCACAAAATACCGTTCTTCAGGGCCAGCTCTCGTTCAACCGGGCCGGGTGGGTTCACCAGTTCGACGCGACAGGCGAGATCGTCCACGCTAAACAGAACGAGGCAGTTCACGAACTTGTTCAATCTCATCCGGAATGGTCGGATACCGACGCTGTCCGGGCATTGAAACAGGCCGGAGCGCGCTATGGCCCCGCCGAGAAGAAGGAGTTTCTCAAAACAATCCAGCTGGAAAAACTCGAGAGTTTTGTCGGTCACCCCCTTAAGCTTAAGTCGGTGGAGTTCGTGAGCCTAACAGAGCCTCATGAGGGAAGCTTTGCACAGCTTTCCTGGTCAGTTGATTTCGAAGCGGGACTTCCGAACGGAAAACGTTCGTCTTATGCTTTCGATTTTGAACCATTCGAGGGAAAACTGACTGTGATTTCGCATGGCCTAGTCGGAGTTCTATCTCCAGACGAATAGACGCATGGCCGGTGGCGCAGCTTTAAGGCGATAGAAACCTCCTGGGTGGCCTTCGCTCTTAGCGAAGGCCACCTAGGATAGCCGTCTCTTATCACCGTGCGGTAATATTTTACAGTGGGTACTTCTGCCGTCCCCGTGGAAAGCCAAAGGCAAAGGGTCGCCACCCGCGAGGAAACAATGAGAACACTTCACGGACTACAATTGATGCTCATCGTGGCTTTGGTTTTCGCCGCCACCGTGACGGCCAAGTGCCTCACTGGAACTGTCACCGTTCATGGCTGGGTGGAGAACTTGCCATCAACTGCTACTGCGGCGGAGGCAACTGTTGTCGTAGGAACGCCAAAGGGAGCATTTTCGAGAACCGAGTCGGTGTCTAACGGGGAATTCACTGTTGACGTGGCGTTCTCAACGACGAGTTCGTCCTTCCTCGGCACCGACCGGTGCCACAACGTGCCAAAATCCGTGGAGGTTAAGATAGTCTCGGCGGGCAAGACTTACGCTCAGAAGAAGCTCCGTTTCAAAGACAACTTCTTCGAGGAGACTGGCACTTACCACTATCGGCTAAAACAAGAGCTATCCCTGGATGTGCCGAAGGAAAGGGCAGATACCACAAAGTGATCCCAGGCCCAAGTACTGGTGGCGCAGTGACCACCAGAGGAGAAAGAGATGTGATGTTTGTAAGAATTCTTCCCGGTAAAGCGGACCGTCCCCGGGTGTCGTGGTGGATTTTCGTCCTTGCTTGGTTGATCGGAAATTTTGCCCTCATCGCGGGGTACGAAGGAGCGCAAGGATTGTTGGAAGACATGCTCGCTTTGTGCGTCTTTGCAGTTGCGTGTGGTGCGTGGTGGGGGGCGTACAAAACCTCCAACTTTCGTAATCGCGGCGGTTTCATAGTCATCGCGCTGTGGATGTCTAGTCTATTAATCCCGCTTCTCGATTTCCGCCACTACATCAGGGACCCTTTCTTCTGGGGCTCAGCAGCCATGCTGGCGTTTCTCACAGGTGGTGCGGCTCTGGCGAGACCACGCCCGGATTCGTGATCCCCGTTTTCTGGCGAGTGGCGCAGCTTTAAGGCGATAGAAGCCTCCTGCGTGGTCTTCGCTCTTATCGAAGCCCACCCCGCATAGCTGTCTCTTATCACCGTGCGATAATATTTTACAGTGGGTACTTCTGCCGTCGCCGTTGAAAGTCAAAGGCAAAGCGTGCGCCACGCGCGAAGAAATGAATAGACAAGCCGCTGGGCTGACACTGTTCTTGCTCCTGGGTATTTCCGGATGTAAGGCACCTGCGAAATCCGAAGCTCAGGTTGTGTTCGTCCGTTGCTATCGGGATATGAATGCACCATTTGAACCTTGGCTTACTAAACTCTCTTACGAATTCTCTCTCACGCAACCAAGGACCAAGAGCGGAAAGCCGATCCTTATAACGACGTATGAAACTAACGACTTCGAGAAGACGCTATCCGACATAGGGACGAGACTGCACCCGGACCTAATCATTGTTTCTTCGGCTTCTCAGATTCCGCAGAATTTAGAAATCTCCAAAGAATTGAAGAACGCGAAAAACATATGCCCCAGCCGAAGTCCTTGTCTCGCATTCATTCCGCCCTGGGTCCAAGGAGATCAACGCGATGCCACAAACCTCTATATTGATTTCCTCCTTGCTCATAGGTAGTCGGGAGACGCATCTACAAATCATCATCTGCGGCCACGAGCGCGTACGCCTACGACGGCGACAACCTCAAATCGGGGCAACCGCTTGCTTTACATCTGCCTGCGTGAAATAATCCTGCCATGATTATTGGCGACCGCCTTCGCGCACTCCGCGAAGAAAAGAAACTCTCCCAAGGTGACATCGAAAAGCGTTCGGGCTTGTTCCGCTGTTACATTTCCCGCGTGGAAAATGGTCATACCGTCCCGGCTATTGAAACGCTGGAAAAACTTGCCAGGGCGCTGGAAGTTCCCATGTACCAGCTTTTCTATGATGGTGAGGAGCCGCCCAAACTGCCGAATCTTCCCAAGCGCAAGTCGTCTGACGAAATTGCTTGGGGTAGCTCAGGCAAAGATGCGCGGTATCTGAGCAAGCTTCGCCGTCTGTTAGCCAAGTCGGCTGAAGAAGATAGGAAGCTCCTTCTGAATCTGGCGCAGAAAATGGCTCGTGGGTAGCTGCACAATTTAGCCCCCTGGAACCGGGGCTTTTGCGGTGCGCGCCAACGCTTATCAATCCTTTCAAGGATGCCAGGCGGCCGCCTGGACCATTCTAGAGTTCTTTCTTGCTTGATGACGCAGAGCGATGAAAGCGCTGGAGGTCTGAGAATCATCTTGACTTCGCCGCCTCGTCCTTCCGGCATCTTCCTGCAATTCATTCAAACATTTGCACTTACAACTTTTCCTTGACAGCGACCGTAATCATGTGGTAATATGTTCTTTGACACTTAGCCACCAACCTGGGCGCACCACACCGCAAGCCGCCCCTCTGCGTAATCTCCGTGCGCGGCGTTTACCCCGCCTGCTCCGATCTTATCGGGGACTTGGTCGGGGCGTCGGCGCCTGCCCCGACTTTGTCGGGGAGCTTCTCGGGGCCTTAGATTTTTCTTCTCTTGGGTTGATCCTCAACCTTCAACTTTCGACTTTCAACCGTGTCTTCTTCTCCCCCTCCTCTCCTCATCTCTGTGCCCTCTGTGTCTTCTGTGGTGAAAACTCCTTGTCATTTCGTTCTTCCCTGATACCTCGTCACTCGCCACTCACCACTAACTCCTTTACAATCCGCACTTCCAAGACCCCCCTCCCGCAACTTCTTTATAATCCGCACTTACAAGCACCCCTCGGATCTGCGGGAAACAAAGGGCTTATAACCCCTTTAGAATCCGCACTTACGAAAATTTCTCCCGTAACCCCTGTAGAATCCGCACTTGCAGAAAAGTGGGGGTGGGGGCCCTGCTTCCCTCTTCGGAGCTTGCCACTCACCGCTCCTCACTCGTCCGACGTCCTTGGCCTCCATCCGCGCGCAACCTCAGAACACTCGCCCCAACTGGAAGAACCACTGGCGGTGGCCGGAATCCCCAACGCTGCCGCCGATGAAGAACGGGCCCACAACCGTCTCCGCAAGAAAGCCCGCGGCCACATCGTTCGGGAAATCGCTCCTGTTGGTCACGCCATACATCTTGCCGAATTCGTAGGCCCCCACGGCGTACACCTTTTTGCCGACAAAGGGTGGCAGGGTGAGCAGGTCACGGAGAAAGCCCCCTCTGAACAAGTAATACTGGTTCCCGTGAAACTCATTTTGACCATAGGCGCCGAGACGCACCGGCCCGCCCAGGAAGAACTGAGGAATTCCCGTGTTCGTCGAGCCAAACGTGCTGCCACCTTCGCTCTCCACGAAAATGGAGGCGGGCCGCGCAATCGGTTGGAAGTACCCCAGCTTCAAATCCATGGAAGGGAAGCCGCCAGCGGCTCCCGGGCTTTGGTCGAACCACCGGAAATTTGTTTCCGCGCTAAAACCACGCCGCGGAATCACGGGATCGTCGGTGTGGTCCAGGAGGTAATGCAGCCGGCTCTGCCCCACGCGCCCTTCTACCGAAGGAATTTGCGATGTTCCCAGTCGCAGCTTTGTATTAAGCGAACCGACTTGGTATCCCACTCGCAACTCGCCGAAGCGCCCGAAGCTCAGTCCCAGGTCGCCCCCGATGTTGATGCGATAGATGCGGTAATCCGCCAGCGGGTCCGTCTTTGCGTAGATCTGAAACGTCGTATCGCTGGCATCGGCATGCGGCGCAAAGAACCACCGGCTCTCTGCCTTGAACGGTCGGTACAATTCGGTCTGAATCCCGTAGGTGTTCCCCAGCAACAAATCGGTGCGCCATTCCGATCGAAAGCCGGCCACGTCCATGAACGTGAAACGCGTGCCTGTGGTGAAATCCACGTTGCCGCTCTGCGACCCGTCCACCTCAAAGGCCATCTGAACCATTGGCGGTGCGTCGTTCTTCTCGACTACCTGCACGAGCAGCCCCGGCCGCCCGCCTTCTTCGGCAAAGCGGTACCCGGCCGCGTTATAGCGGCCTACTCCGGTCACTCGCGTCAGCACTTGGTCGAGTTTCTGCGTGTCGAGCGGTCTGCCTGGAAGAGATTTCAAGTAGCGGCCAACGTCAGTCGCTCCGTGCTCATTGGTTCCCTGGACGTTCACGAACTGTGGCGCGGGGACATCGGTCCGTTTGCGGGCCGCACGCGCCTGCAGATAGTCCTGCCAGCCGGCATCATCGAGAGCGAACGCAGTGAGCAGGCGCGATCTTTCCTGCGCCGCTTCATAGCCTTTCTGCATGATCGCTTCTCTTTTGCCGTAGTCTCTTCCGTTGTACTCGGCCAGATGCACGGAAACGACCGCGTCCGCCTGGGCCATGCTGCGTAACTCGTTCTCTTCGAGGACCACTCGGACGGAGTGCTCCAGCACGTTGAAGAGCGACCGAATGTCCTTGGCTTCCACGGGTGGCGACTCCAGATGCACGGCGATCACAATCTCGGCGCCCATCTCGCGGACTACATCCGTCGGCAGGTTATTCAACAATCCGCCGTCCACGAATACGGTTTGCCCGTCGTGCACGGGCGAGAACGCGCCGGGAATCGACATCGTGGCGCGCAGGGCCACCGCAAGCGAGCCATCTTTGAAGATATAGGGCTTCCCGCTCACCAGGTCGGTCGCCACGCAGCGGAACGGCACCGGTAGCGCATCGAACGATGGCACTCCGTAATAGGGAAGGGCTACGCGATCGATCAGCAAGCCGATCTGATGGCCGGGAATGAGTCCCGCAGGGGCCGATAGGCCATGGCGCAGTCCAAAAATGAGCGAATTCGGATACGCGCGCTGATCTTCTTTTCTGCGGTAGGACAAATCTTCATAGGGCGTCCGGTCGCTCAGAATCTTCCGCCAGTCCAGACCCTCGATGAGCGTCTTCATTTCCTCCGGGTTCATGCCCGTGGCATAGAATCCCCCCACCAATCCGCCCATGCTCGTCCCTGCAACGTAATCCACGGGTATGTGGTGCTCCTCGAACCACTTGAGGACCCCGATGTGCGCCAGCCCCAGTGCGCCACCGCCTTCGAGCGCCACGCCAATTCTTGGACGTGTGCCTGGCGCGCGTTTCGCGTCGGCCACAGCCAGATGACCGGAAGTTTGCGCGGGGGCTGCAGTCGGCTTGGCGTCCTCCTGTGCGCGCAGCAAAGCGGGCAGCAGGAGCATCACGAGAATGGATAGGGTACGGCGCATGCAGAGCCTCCTCAGCGGCGGATCGAGATTGCAGGTCACGTGCTTATTCTATGCGCTTCGTTCAAGGTTAGGATTGTGACGAGAAGGCGGATCGCGATTCAGGCACCCTTATTTTCTTGGATTATGTTTCCGGCCTCGACGACCCGGGCTGGTACCGTGATGAAGGAGGCTTCCGACGAGGCGAGGAAGAGGCATGCAGGAATCCCTGCGCCGCATCATGTCTCGGGCGGGGCATTCGCATATGGCACGGCACGGCCACGCGGACAGGTGCCGAATTGGCCTCCAATTGCCGCGAATCGGTTGCCGCTGAGCGTTTTGCGCGGTTAAGGTTTGATTGAGGAACCCGAGCTTCCTGGCTGCTTCTCCGCCACGACGTTTTGAAGTGCGGCGCGTGGCGGCATCATGGGCCAACTGCCGCGATTTCAAACTCTTGGAAGAGGGAATCATGACGCAAACGACTCCCCCGATGAATCAGCATCAATTCGCCCATGCCGCGCCCACAAGCGCGACGCCGTGGAAGCGGATCTTTCGAATCATTCGCTGGACGACCTACGCGCTGGGCGTCGTTACGCTCGTTCTGCTGCTCCACAAGGTCCCGCCGCCCCCGGTGGAGACGAGTCCACAGGCGGCTACGCGCGCCGAGGAAAAATTTGAGCAGGCGGAGAAGGCCGTCGCCAACGGGCGGCCCGCGACGCTGCGCATGGATGAAACCGAGCTGAATTCCTACCTTGCCACTCACCTCGATCTTGCAGGAGATGGCACGTCAAAGGCGGCGCCCGGCAGAGGCGCGCAAGCTGCTCCCCATGGCGCAACCCAACGCCACAGGATGTCGAGCAGATGCGTTCGAACGTGCGGGACGTCAAGGTCCAATTGATTGAAGACCGCGTGAAAGCTTACGTCCTCTTCGATGTCCACGGAAAGGACATGACCTTGCAGCTCGAAGGCCGCCTGGGCGCGCAGAACGGCTATCTGCGGTTCGATCCCGTCAGCGGCCAGATCGGCTCTCTACCCATTCCTCAGTCGACTTTACAGTCGGCCATGCAGCGGCTCATGGATTCGCCTGAAAATCGCGAAAAGCTGAAACTGCCCTCCGACATCTCGGACTTGCGCATCGAGAACGGCGAAGTCGTGGCCAGCTATAAATAAGCGTACGCGGCGTGGAGCAAGCGCATCCCGCGCCTCCGCTCGTCATCCGCGGCGCTATCTCTTCCTCGAAGTCAGTTACAAGCGAGTTCTCAATTTGCGGGCCGACTTGATCTGGCGGGCATTTCACTTTTCGCAAAGCTGAAATGCCATTCCCCACCAGCTTCGGTATAATTCCTCCCGGCCGTCGCGGTTCAGCCCGAACGGAGCTTTTTCGCCCTTCCGGCGAAGAGGGAACTCATGCAGCCAGGTCGTCGCCATCTATCCACGCTCATTTTCATTACTCTACTCATGTTTTTGCTGATGCTTTCTTCAGCGGCCGCACACGCCGTGCTTCTGGAATCGAGTCCCGCACTCAAGGCAGCGGTGCCGGGACCTGACGTCCCAATCAAGCTCCGCTTCAATGTTCGCATCGACGCTGCCCGCTCGCGGCTTACCCTTGTTGGGCCTGACGGCTCGGCGCAAGCCCTCGAAATCAGCAAGCAGACCCCTGCGGACATCCTCACGGCGCAAGCCAGGGATTTAGCGGCCGGCGAGTACCGCCTGCGCTGGCAAGTTCTCGCTTCCGATGGGCACATTACCAGGGGCGAAATCCCTTTTAGCGTCACGCGGTCCTGATCGGCACACATGGCCCGGCTGCTTCAAATCTTTGGGTTCCTCTCGGTGTTGTTTCGCGGCGCGACGCTGACGTTTCAGTCGCTCGTAGTCGGCGGAGTTGTTTTTCTGATTTTCGTGCTGCGCCGCGCCAACGTTGAGGCGGATGCGTTGAAACCGGCGTGTTTGCGTTGGATTCGGCGCGCGGCCTTTGCGCTCGCGGCGATGCAGATCGCTTACGTTATGGCGAACTCTCTCATCTTGATGCAATCCGCGGGCATCAGCCTCGCTGAGGTGAGCGGCGCAAGCTTTGTCCTGGCTGGCGAGCTCGGCATCCTGTCGGCGTTCACGATTCTCGCCCTTGCCGGTCCGCGGCATTCGAATGGCTACGCCGATCTGCTTCTTCCCGCAGCCGCCATCATCGCTTCCTCGGTCATCACCAGCCACGCGATGGCTCGCCTGGAATATCGCCTGCCGCTGGTTGCTTTCACCGCCTTGCATCAGGGGGCTACCGCCGCGTGGCTCGGCGGCCTGCCCTATTTGCTCATCGCTATACGGCGGGCATCGAGTTCTGATTTCGCGCGCCAACTGAGCGCCAGATTTTCGCAACTCGCTCTGCTGAGCGTTGCCGTTCTGGCCTCCGCAGGTTTGGCCCTCAGTTTCGCCTATGTAGGGTCTTTTCAGGCGCTCTACGGCACTTCGTACGGCGCGATGGTGGCCACGAAAGCCCTTCTCTTTGGACTTCTCCTGCTTCTCGGCGCGCTCAATTTTCAACTCGTGCGGCGCGGACCCGCGAGCGCCATTCTTGCCAGCCTCAAACGCTTCGGCGAAGCGGAAATCGGCATCGGCGTCACCGTGATCCTCACCGCTGCTTCGTTGACATCACTTCCTCCCGCCGTCGATCTCGCGCGCGACCGCGTCTCCGGGACGGAAATTTTCGCGCGCATGGCCCCGCGTCCCCCGCGCTTCGCCAGCCCGGCCATGCAGGAACTTCCCGAAGACATTTACGCAGCTCAGAAAAAAGCATTCGAGTCCGGCTCGCTCTCGACCGAATCGTATGTGCCGGGCCAAGCCGGAACGCGCCCAAACACTCCGGCCGAGAAGGCTTGGTCAGAATACAATCACCACTGGGCCGGTATCATCGTTCTGGCAATCGGACTTCTGGCACTCGTCGCGCAAGCCACAAATCTCTCTTGGGCGCGCAATTGGCCGCTCATCTTTCTGGGACTTTCTGTCTTCCTCTTTTTGAGAAGTGACCCCGAGGTTTGGCCCCTTGGCCCCAACGGCTTCTGGGTGACTCTTGCGGACCCCGAAGTCCTGCTGCATCGTTTCTTTGTCCTCTTGGTAATCGTCCTCGCCGTGTTCGAATGGCGCGTGCAAAGGGGCCACGTCGCTCCCGGCAGCGCCCGCCTGATTTTTCCAGTACTAGTGGCCGTCTCCGGCGCGCTACTCCTCACCCATTCTCATAGCCTCGGCAACATCAAGGAGGAAGTGCTCGCGGAGCTGAGTCACATCCCGCTTGCGATTCTCGCCGTCACGGCAGGCTGGTCGCGATGGTTGGAGCTCCGCCTACCAGGTGAAAATCAAATGCGAAACGTCGCAGCCCGTCTGTGGCCGCTGTGTTTCACTTTGATCGGCGTCCTCCTGCTCAACTACCGCGAAATGTGATCGAGGTGTACCTTTAGGGCTTGGCTGTGGCAGTTCTTGGGAGCTACTTTATGAAAACAAATTGGTTCCTGTTGTCAGTATTCACGATCGCTGCCTCTTTCTTATCTTTCGCCGTTCCGCGGACGACGCACGCTTCGCCATTCCCTAAGCCGGCGGAGGCGAAGACCCGCGTCGCCATCATTGGTCTGGATCACGACCACGTCTGGGGGCTGCTCAAAGACCTTGCCGCCGAGCCCGACGCGGAACTCGTCGGCATTGCCGATGCGCACGCTGAACTTGTCAACCGAGCGAAGTCTCGAGCACCTGCCAATGTGAAGTTCTATTCCGATTACGTCCAGATGCTCGATGATGCCAAGCCGGATGCTGTGATTGTCACCACAGAAAATGACCTCCACCTGGCAATCCTGCGCGAGTGCGCGAAGCGGCATATTCACTACTCCACCGAAAAACCGATGGCCACGAATGCCGCCGACGCGCGCGAGATGGAACGTCTGGCAAACCAGTCAGGCATCAAGCTGATGGTCAATTACTGGAACGCCTGGGTGGCGCCGACGCACGATCTGTTTCACCGCGTGCTGGAAGGGCAAGTGGGGCCGGTACAAAGAATCATCGTTCAGTACGGTCACAGAGGTCCAAAGGAAATCGGCGTCTCGGAATATTTCGCTAAGTGGCTGTACGATTCCCGGAAGAACGGCGGCGGGGCCATCATGGATTTCGGATGCTATGGAGCGGAATGGGCGCTGTGGCTCAAGGGTCGCCCGGCGCGAGTTCTTGCCACGGCGCAAAAACTCAAGGTCGAGCAGCACAACGATGTGGACGACGACTCCACCATCGTCCTCGATTACCCCGACGCTACCGCGGTCATCCAGGCTTCCTGGAATTGGCCCTATAGCATGGGGCAGGTGCAGGTATTCGGTCCCAAAGGAAGCCTGCTCGCTACTCGCGACGAATTATTCTTTCGCTCTGCAAATAAAAGCGGAACAAAGGCCGGGCTGGAAGGCCAGCGCGTCACGCTCAACCCCGTCCCGCGAGAGACGAGCAATCCAATTTCCTATTTTATTGATTGCATTCGCCACGACAAACCGATCGAAGATCCGGTTTCAGCGAAGCTGAATGTCCAGGTGCTGGAGATTCTGGATGCCGCTCGCGAGTCCGTTCGAACCGGGCGCCCGCAAGAACTGCGCTGATGGCGAGGCGGCTTACCGCCGAGCCATAAGGAAACCCCTTGCAGGGCTCATCTAGCATTGTTGCTGGATTTTCCCCAAGGTCGAGGAAAGCTCGAACTTAATTCGCCGAAAGGGATTGGCTCCGGGGCCTGGACTCGAACCAGGATAGCCAGCTCCAAAGGCTGGTGTCCTACCAATTAGACGACCCCGGAACCGATACTAGCAGTGTAGCAGAGCGCCGCAAATGCCCCCAAGGGCCGGCGGTCGGCTCGTCCAGTGCCGGTATCCATAGTGATTGCTTCTTGAGAAAATCAGCCGTGTAACCGACCATCTCGCGATGTGCGCGCGAAGAGAGTTTCTGCTAAATTGATAATGTTGTTTCCATCGCGGGAGAGGTGTCCGAGCGGTTTAAGGAGCACGCTTGGAAAGCGTGTGTAGGAGAAATCCTACCGTGGGTTCGAATCCCACCCTCTCCGCCACTTCTGCAACTCCTTTATTTAGCTACCTTTATATTCTTGGTGGCTGTTCTGGTGGCGGTGATGTGAATCTCCCCAGCAAACGCCTCGGTTGAAGAAAATCTCCCCAGTCTCTAAAAGCCTCTGTTTATAAGGGATTTCGGAGTGAGTGTCCGGAAGTCTCCATCCTTGGCACCGGTATGGGTGAGAGCGTGTCCCTCTCACCCATACACTTCCTCCGTCCGAGGGCTCGAACGGTGTAGTTTGGCATTGAGAAACCAGGAGCGGCGGACACAGCAGATACAATATGGCCTTTGCGCGGTCTACCGTTCAGATGTCCGGGGAGCTATTGATCGTAGTGAAGAGGATCAGCGCCCGCCGCCAGGCGCGGGTCCCATCCCCTACAGAAAGTTCCTCTCCCGAGTCTGCGATCGTAGGCCGCAGTCTCAAGATGTTGGAAGTTTACCGTGCCAAAGCCTGGTTACAGTAAAAGGATGAGATTATCTCAGAGCACGTGCAGCTAATTTGGTTCGGTTTGACTCAATCCCAGAATATCTGGTTAACTGCCAAGTTGCGGTGATCGGAAACGGAACCTTGCCGTGCATTCTCGTCGAAAATTCTTGACTCAGGTCGGCGTCCTGGCTGCGGGCACCATGGGCGCGCCTGCTCTTCCGGCAGTCGAGAAAACATCGGGCTTCACCGCGCCGGAGACGGTGAGCCTGTGCGGCCAATGGTGGTTCCGGACTGATCCCGGAAACGTTGGTGAGAAGCAGCGTTGGTATGGAAGCGATCAGTCCATAGATGCCTGGCACAAAGTCCGCGTGCCTCACACTTGGCAAGTTGACCCCGCTTTTGTCGAGTATCGAGGTGTCGCCTGGTACCGGCGGACGTTCGACGTCCCGAGTGAATGGCAAAACTCTACGGTACGGATCGAGTTTGAGGCCGTATTCCACACAGCCACAATCTGGCTAAACGGGGAATTGGCTGGAGAGCATGTTCGCAAGGGTTACACCGCGTTCGTGCTTGATATCACTCATCTGCTGCGCTGGGGAAGTTCCAACGTCGTTGTGGTCCGCGTTGACAATGCATTCGATGAGCACATGGTGCCCAGAGGACATTCCAGTGACTGGGCGCACGACGGAGGCATCTACCGGCCCGTGCAACTGATCATTACAGCGAAAACTTTTCTGGAGCGCGTTGACGTCGAAGCAGTTCCGGATCTCGCCAGCGGAGACGGAAAGCTTGCCATCACCGCCTATCTGCGAAATACAAGTTCGAAGTTATGGACGGGACGAGCCTCTTTTCGAATTATCGACGATGAGACCGGACTGACAGTGCTGACCGGTTCAGATACCCAGGGCTTCACAATTAAGAGCAGCGAAACCCAGACGCGAAAATTTGAAGCTACGCTGCCCAAGGCGAAGCTATGGCATTTCGATCATCCGCATCTTTATCAGCTTATTTTTTCAATCGCGGGCGGACAAGAGACTCATCAACTCACAGTTACATTCGGGGTCCGGAAACTAGAGGCCAGGGGCAACGGCTTTTATTTGAACGGTGAGCGCGTGCGGTTGATGGGTGTCGAGCGTATGGCGGGGAGCAATCCGGAATTCGGAATGGCGGAGCCCGGTGAATGGATCGCGCACGATCACGACGACTTGAAACACCTTAATTGTGTGTTTACGCGCGTACATTGGCCTCAAGACAAGAGAGTTCTCGACTACTGCGACAGGCATGGCATTCTGATGCAGAGCGAAATTCCAGCCTGGGGCTACGACACGTTTGCCGGCATGGGAGCAGAACCCGATGACGATGTCCTGCAAAACGGGCTTGAGCAATTAAGAGAAATGATCGCCCGCGACCGCAATCACCCCTCGGTAGTGGTCTGGGGCCTTTGCAATGAGATTAGCGGGCAAAACCGTCCCGCATATCAATTTGCGAAACATATGTTGGAGGAGGCGAAGAGGCTCGATCCCAATCGGCTTTGTTCTTATGCTTCGAACTCCTTGAACGAAACTCCGGAACGTGACGCAGCTGGATTGATGGATTTCATCGAAACGAATGAGTACTTCGGAAGCTGGGCTCCGGGACCTCCGGAGGCAGTGGCTAAACACTTGGATGACTTGCATGCCGCATTTCCGGGCAAGCCCGTGGTCATTTCAGAATATGGATACTGCGCTTGCACGGAAGATCGTCCGGAAGGCGACGGGCACAGGATCGAGATTCTGCGATCCCACGACGCGGCTATCCGATCCAAGGATTTCGTGGCCGGCGCTATTTTCTTCTGCTACAACGACTACCGTACGCATGTCGGTGACCGCGGTGTGGGCCTGCTGAAGCACCGGGTTCACGGCGTTGTGGACCTTTTTGGAGCGCAAAAAGCTTCTTACGAAGTACTGCGTCGGGAATCGAGTCCGGTCGAGTCGTTGACTGTGGAAAACCACTTGAACGCCTTCCAGCTCCGGCTAAAAACCCGGCATGATGTTCCGATGTACACTCTTCGGGGATATAAGCTGAGGGGAACTTTCTATGGCGAAGGCGATATCCCTGTCGAGCGACAAGAGACAGAACTTCCTGAAATCGCTCCCGGTGCAGAAATCACAAGCAATCTCTCATTTAGCCAATCCGGCGTACCACTGCATGTCAAATTTGATGTCTTACGACCCACAGGTTTTTCGGCCAGTTCCTGGAACTGGAGACCTTGAGTCACCTTTATCGGATAAGGTGGGTGATTATGTGGAGACTCTTCGTTGGGTTTATCTGCTTTTTCTCCCTGCCGCTGCACGCTGTACAGCGTGACAATCTTTCAGCCTGGTTCGTTGATTCGCTGGTAAAGGTTTTTCCTGACACTCCGGCAGCAACATCAAAGCTCGAACTGGCTCTGGTATCGGCGCGCAATGGTCACGTCAGCCTGCAGGTCGCGTTGCGGTCCGAAGAACACCGAGTGGTACGGGTGCGCGTCATTGCTCCGCGCTTAGGGAATGCGGCACTTCGGGTCCAGACTTACCGAGTAGGAAACGTAAAGGTGAATTCTCACCCTACCGACACGCCCTTGGAAGAAGTGGTGCGTTCGGAAGTAGGTCCCTATCCCGATCCCTTGTTTCCGCTAGAGAAGGGAATCGCTTTGGAGGCATCCCGGACCGAGACATTATGGGTCTCCGTATTTACGCCGGAGCACACGAGATCTGGGATTTACCGGGGTGTGGTCGAGATCGACGCCGGGAAACAGAAGTTGAGGCTGCCCTTTCATGTAGAAGTCTTCGCTGCAACCGTGCCGAAAGAGCAGAAGCTCTGGGTGACGAATTGGCTCTGGTTCGACCACGAACTGATGGAGAAGCACTATCCGCAATTGAAGTCTGATCCAGATCGCTACTGGAGAGTGTTGGAGAACATAGGGCGGACGATGGCGGAGTACAAACAGAATGTTGCGTTTGTTCCGGTGCGGACGTTAGCTAAAGCGCAAATGGCGGACGGCTCCGTCCATTACGATTTCGGCTTAGTCGACCGCTGGATTGAGATCTTCGACAAAGCTGGTCTGGCGCGCATGATCGAGGGCGGCCACTTGTGCGGACGGCTCGGCGGTGGATATGACTCGCAGTATGTGCTCCCGACTGACCTGGTCGAGAACGGTCAGGTTGTGAGGAAGGAACTGCCCGCGAACGATCCGCGGGCAGAACAGAATCTCCGGGAGTTTTTGCGGCAACTTCGCGTTCACTTGGAAGAGAAAGGATGGCTCGGCCGTTACGTCCAGCACGTTCACGATGAGCCGCATGGAGCAGAGATGCCGATTTACCGGCGCTTCGTGCATATCGTCAGTGAGGAACTGCCAGGAGTGCCGACGCTGGACGCCATAAGCCTGCGCGAAGATATTTCCGCCCAGGAGGAGACCACGATCTGGGTGCCTGAACTCGGCACATTCGATGAACGCCTAGATGCAATCGCAGCGCATAGGGCGCGTGGAGGCCAGAGTTGGTACTACATTTGTCTGGGTCCGCGCGGCAAATACCTCAATCGATTTATCGACTTCCCGACGCTCAAGGTGCGGCTCCTGCCCTGGGTCAACTATCGGTACGGACTTACTGGTTACCTACACTGGGGCGGGAATTTCTGGACGGACCGGCCGTTCGAGAACGTTCAACCTGATTGGGGCGGAGGATTCTTCCTTCCCGCCGGTGATGACGCCATCGTATACCCCGACCCGGAACATGACGGGGTGTTTGTATCGCTGCGTCTGGAAGTGATGCGAGAGGGCATCGAGGATTACGAACTTCTGAGGGAATCCGCTCGACACGCTCCAGAACGCACCGACGCACTGGCCCGAACTGTGATGCCTACATTTACGGAGTACCTACGCAATGTAAGTCAGTTTCGAAAGTTCGAGCGCGAACTGCTTGTGCTGGCCGCGGAGGCGCAGAGGGAATGATAGGGAATGGAGCGCCCACAAGATCTTAGGGAACCAGATACGGAACTCATCCTGGAGCTCAGGCGCAGCATCACAGTCCAGGATTTTGATTAAACAAGCATTGGAGATCACAGAGTGAAAGATCCTTCCCCAACTGAACGGGTACGCGCCTGGGAAGAGACCGTAACGATCCCAACATATCCCGCGCCCGCTCCGGATCGCAATCCCATGTTTTTGGACAAGCGCGTTTACCAGGGCAGCAGCGGAAAAGTGTACCCGAACCCTTTTACCGACCATATCTCAGACACAAAGTTCGACAAACCGTATCGGGCGATTTTTCTAGAGAATGAATTCATCCGCATCATGATCTTGCCGGAGATTGGCGGACGGATTCACATCGGGCAGGACAAGACCAATAACTACGATTTCTTTTACCGGCAAAACGTTATCAAGCCAGCGCTCGTCGGCCTGCTGGGGCCTTGGATTTCCGGCGGGGTGGAGTTCAACTGGCCGCAGCACCACCGACCTTCCACATTTATGCCTGTGGATCACCAGATTGAAGAGCACGAAGACGGGAGCTGCACGGTCTGGCTCAGCGAACACGAACCAATGAACCGGATGAAAGGTATGGTCGGGATTACGCTGCATCCGGGGAAAAGCATCATAGAAGCCAAAGCTCAGCTATATAACCGCACGCCATTCGTCCAGACATTTCTGTGGTGGGCTAATGTCGCCGTACAAGTGCACGAAGAATATGAGGCTTTTTTCCCTCCGGATGTCGCTTATGTCGCGGACCACGCGAAACGGGCCGTGTCTTCCTTTCCACTGGCGCGAAACTTTTATTACGGCGTGGATTACACACCAGGGGTGGACATAACCTGGTACAAAAACATTTTAGCGCCGACTTCGTACATGATACTCGACTCGAAATATGACTTTTTCGGAGGATATGATCATCGACGACGCGCCGGCCTGGTGCACGTAGCGGATCGACATATATCACCCGGCAAGAAGCTGTGGACGTGGGGAAACGCGGAGTTCGGGTACATGTGGGACCGCGAGCTTACCGATTCCGATGGACCCTACGTGGAGTTGATGGCCGGTCTTTTCACGGACAACCAACCGGATTTTTCATGGCTTCAGCCGTATGAGACGCGCACCTTTAGCCAATATTGGTACCCGATTCAAGAAATCGGACCAGCTAAAAACGTCAATCGGCTGGCCGCCGTAAACCTCGAAATCGAGGGACGTAAGCTGAAAGTCGGCGTGTTGACTACCGCAGCCGTTAAACAGCTTCGCGTGATCGTAACGGCCGGAGAACGCGTTGTTTTGGAGGAAACTCGGGATATTCGGCCGAGTCAGCCCTTCATCGAAACAGTCGAGCTGTCGGTCGACTGCACGACAGCAGCTGTGCTCGTCCGTGTGCTTTCCTCCGACGGAAAGGAAATGATTCGATTCCAGCCCGAGGAAAAGAGGGGCGCTCCCTTGCCGGAGCCTGCGACGGAACCCCCGCCCCCCACAGAAATCGCGACCATCGAGGAGCTCTACCTGATCGGCCTGCACTTGGAACAGTATCGCCATGCGACGCGTTTCCCTGAAGCGTATTGGGAGGAAGGGCTCCGCCGCGATGCACACGACGTGCGCTGCAACAATGCTATGGGATTGTTGTGCCTGCGCCGGGGCAAATTTCAGGATGCCGAACAATACTTCCGGTGTGCGATCGCGCGGCTGACACATCGCAATCCGAATCCTCGTGATGGCGAGCCATTTTATAATCTTGGGCTCGCGCTAAAATACCAGGAACGCGCGGAGGCAGCATATGCCGCTTTCTACAAATCCGTCTGGAATCAGGAGTGGCAATCTGCCGGCTACTATGCTCTAGCCACCATTGATTGCCAGCGCGGCGATTTCGAGCGGGCATTGGAGCATTTGAACAACTCGCTTTCCGTCAATCGATCCCATTTAAAGGCTCGCAATCTGAAGTCAGCAGTCCTACGCAAGATGGGCAGAAACAAAGAAGGGCTCGATTTGGCTCGAGACACAATTGCCTTTGATCCTCTCGACCTGTGGTCCAGGAACGAACTCGTTGCGTTCAGCGCCGCACCGCACTCCCCTGATTCACACGACGCTCTCTTCCGTTCCTTGCTTCTGGAAACCCACATCTGCCTGGATATCGCCTTCGACTATGCCGACGCAGGACTGTGGCGCGAGGCGATCAACCTTCTCCAGCGACACCTCGCCGTGCTTTCCAAACAACAACCCTATCCAATGGTTCTCTATTCGCTCGGATATTTCTTCGACAAGAGTGGTGAGCGTGACAAAGCTCGCGAGTACTGCAAGAAGGCTGCCCATGCCTCTGCTGATTACTGCTTTCCAGCTCGAATCGAGGAGATGCTAGTTCTCCAAAGCGCAATTCGGACAAATCCTTCCGACTCCAAAGCCCTCTATTATCTTGGCAATCTGTTGTATGACAAGGGGCAACGAGAAGAGGCCATTCGACTCTGGGAATGCTCTTGCCAGATTGATCCCCGGTTCTCCATTCCGTGGCGAAATCTAGGGATCGCGTGGTTCAACGTAAGGAAGAACCCGGGACGGGCCCTGGAATGTTATGAAAAGGCATTTCGATCGGAGCCATCCGATGCGCGTTTGTTGTATGAGTTAGACCAATTGTGCAAACGCAGTGGAACCCCACCCGAGCGGCGTCTTTCAAAGTTGGAAGAGCACCGCGATTTGGTTGACCAGCGCGACGACCTAGTGGTCGAACTCGTCATCCTTTGCAACCAAACACGTAAAACTGCGCAAGCTCTGAAAATCCTTAGTTCTCGGCGATTCCACCCCTGGGAGGGCGGCGAAGGTCTGGTGTCCGGCCAATACGTAGCAGGACATCTTCTGATGGGCCGCAAATTGCTTGAAACCAGGGAACCAAGCGAGGCCCTGGCTCATTTTCAAGCGGCACGCGTGTATCCCAAAAATCTCGGAGAAGGAAAGCATCTGCTCACTCTGGAAACACACCTCGATTACTTCGCTGGTTTAGCTCTTGATAGTTTGGGGCATGCCGAAGAAGCGCAGCAGTGCTGGAAAAAAGCCAGCGAGGCTCAGACAGGATTCAAAGACATGGCTTACTATAGGGCCCTTGCGCTCAGGAGCCTTGACCGAGAATCGGAAGCGGTCTCGGTGCTGGAGGAACTCCTGGATTTCGCGTCGCGTCAACTCGATGCGGAAGTCAGAATAGATTACTTCGCAACGTCTCTGCCAAACTTCTTGCTCTTCGATGATGACCTGCAGAAGCGAAACCGGACCGAGTGTTTGTTCCTGAGAGGGCTTGCGAAGCTTGGGCTCCGGCGAATCGAAGAGTCGGCAGCTGACTTCCGCGAAGTATTGACCCTGGATGCGAATCACATATGGGCGCAGGCGGAGTTGGAACGCATAGAACGTGTTCAGGCGACAAGGTTGAAGCCATGAGTGGTCCCAGGCACCGCCAAACTGCTGGAGAGGGGATCGTGGCTGCAGGCAGCGCTGAGACCCTAAAGATTGCAGCCGACCAAAAGATCTATCTTTGGGCAATCTCCTTTGTCGCGGCTCTAGGAGGCTTGCTTTTTGGATATGACTGGGTCGTGATTGGAGGAGCCAAGCCGTTTTACGAAAAATTCTTCCATCTAACAGATGCTGCGCAACAAGGATGGGCGATGAGTTGTGCTCTGATCGGTTGTCTGCTGGGAGCGGTGATCTCCGGGAATCTCAGCGACCGCTTTGGCCGAAAACGCCTGCTAATCCTGGCTGCGCTACTCTTCGGAGTCTCCTCCGCTGGCACCGCGCTAGCCAGCGTGTTTCACAGTTTTGTGATGTGGCGAATCGTTGGGGGAATGGCCATCGGTCTTGCTTCCAATCTTTCTCCCATGTACATCGCGGAAATTTCGCCTGCCGCGGTGCGAGGCAAGTTGGTCTCGCTAAATCAGCTAACCATCGTTATTGGAATTCTGCTGGCCCAGTTCGTGAATTGGCTTATCGCCCAGCCTGTGCCCACAGGTGCTTCCGCGATGGAGATTCTGAACTCATGGAATGGCCAGATTGCATGGCGCTGGATGTTTGGCGTCACCGCGTTACCCTCTCTGCTATTTTTCCTCGGAATGCTGATAGTGCCGGAGAGCCCGCGCTGGCTAGCCCGGAATGGTCGGCGCGAGAAAGCAGGGCGCATCCTCGATCGCCTTAACGGCGAAGTAGACGCCAAACAAGCCCTTGCGGAGATTGAATCGAGTCTAGCGACCAGCGAAAAGGTCAGCTTGTTCGCCCTGCTGGATCCCAGACTCGTTGGTGTTCTCTTCCTCGGCGTTTCGTTGGCAGTGTTTCAGCAATGGTGCGGTATAAACGTGATCTTCAGCTATGCAGAGGAGGTGTTTTCCGCAGCGGGCTATCATGTCTCTGACATTCTGCTCAATATCGTAATCACCGGTGCTGTCAATCTGGCGTTTACCCTCGTGGCCATCGCCTTGGTGGACAAAGTGGGACGCCGCAAATTAATGCTTTTCGGCTCGTTGGCTTTAGCGCTGATCTACTGTTTGCTCGGATTTGGTTTTTATAGACACAGCCGTGGAATACACATGCTCCTGCTGGTTGTTGTGGCCATCGCCTGTTATGCCATGTCGCTCGCCCCGGTTACGTGGGTAGTCATTTCAGAAATTTTCCCCAATCACATTCGTGGTGCAGCGATGTCCGTGGCGGTCACCTCACTATGGATTGCCAGCTTCATTCTTACCTACACGTTTCCATTACTGAACCGGGGCGTTGGGCCTGCGGGAACCTTCTGGATCTATGCCGGAATTTGCTTGGCTGGCTTTCTGTTCATTCGCTGGCGCCTTCCGGAAACAAAGGGCCAGACACTCGAGGAGATCGAGCAGACCTTAGCGAGCTGAGTGGGATTTCCACGAAACTATTGCAAATACCCGCTACCCCGCTCCGGGTTTCTGACAGGATTAAGTACAAGGATCCGCGGGAAGCAGCCTCAAATCTACAGCTCAGCAGACGTTTTCCTGAGGCGAATGATGGCGTTGTTGATAATGGGTCGTGCCCAGAAGCCGACGCTGAGGACAAACCCAAACGTGAGGTAGAGGAACGCCAACCCGCCGCGCAGCCCAACGTAGTCTCCGATGCGACCAATAACCACCGGCACTACAGCCCCTCCTATGATTCCAGTGCCTAAAATGCCCGAGAAAGAACCTTGGAACTCGGCGACGGAATTGAGCGCAAGCGACACAACAATGGGCCACATGACCGAAGCAAAGAGACCTATAGCAGGAAAAGCAAGTACGGAAACTTTTGCGGGTCCAAACAGGGCGGCAGACAGAAAGAACAGAGCACCCAGGGAAGCGCAGATGAGCACCCTGCGGCTGTCGAATATCTTGAGCAATAACATCCCCACCAGACAACCAGCCGTGAGTAAGCCCCAGAACCAGGAAACCGCCGTCGCACCCGTGGTATGGGGATCCAAACCGTGATACTGGCGCAGAAAACTCGACATCCAGTCGGCGGTTCCTTGTTCGCAACCGACGTAAGCAAACATCGCTGCAAAGTAAAGCCACACAACTCGTTGGCGAGACAAGGCTCGGTACATGTCCAAAGAGCCCACCAGTTCTTCGGCGGTGTGCTGAACCTTTGGGAATTTGGAAACGAACAAAATGATCACCATCGCCAGCGCGGAGACAGCGAAAACCCAGTAGATTGAGGCCCACGGCAGCTCCGCAGGAGTCAGTCTTCGCAGGATGCGCAAAACAATGTTTTGACCGGTAGATGAATCCTCAAGGTTCAACACAAGATAAGAGTAGATTCGCGGACTAATGAATGATGCGCTGCCGAAAACCAATTGGGCCAGAGTCGAATTGAAGGCGTAGTGTTCCTCGCCGCCGGCGACCCGCAACAACGGATTGATGGCCACTTGGAGAACGGCCATGCCAGTGCCGATGGTGAAGTAGGAAATGATGGCTACGCGATATCCGGGGAATAATGCGAAACTCAGCGATCCCAGCGTCCCGGCCAAAAAAGCCAGCACCATCACAGGTTTTTCGGTGAATCGTTCCACCAAAAAACCGGCGGGTATGGACATCACTCCATAAGCGATGAAGAAAGCGAAAGCCAGAAATCCCGCGGCGGTCAGGCTGACGTGAAAGCTGCTGATGATATCTGGGACAATGGGACCAAGAATATTGGTCAGCAAGGAGATCACGAAGAATGTGAGGAAAACTAAGCTGACCAAGTAGCGGCTTCTCACCATGCGTTGCCTTTCTCTCTCTCCGAACTGATTGCTGCGGGTCCTGCAAGGCCGCGAATTGGCTGGATGGGTCTGGCACCCGCCGTTCGCGGTGGTGCGTTACGCAGGCCGGCCGACTCCCTGCCTGAAGCGATGGTGCCAGACCCGCGCCGCGCCTATGAGATTGGCGTCCTCTCCCAAGGAAGCCAGTGCCAGCTCCGTCTTTTCATAAGGAACGAACCGGCAACCTTGACTAATTACCTTGCGAATGCCGTCAAGAAAGACACCCGCGCTCTTCATGATGCTCCCGCCTAAGACGATCACGTCCGGCACAAAAAGATTGATGAGATTGGCTAGACCCAGACCCAAGTAATACGCCTCACGCTCAAGCGCCCGGCGAGCCAACGCATCTCCTTGTTGCGCTAATTGGTAGATTTGTTTTGCAGCGAGTTCTTCAGGATATTGATGCTCCGCGGGTGCATTACTCTTGAACCATGCAGCCAAAGCCGGACCGGTCGCCAGTGATTCCCAACACCCGCGGAAACCGCAGGAGCAAAGCGGTCCGGATGGGTCGAGAACGTGGTGACCGATTTCAGGATGGGCCATATCCACACCGCGGTAGAGTTGCCGATCCAAAATGATCCCGCCGCCGATGCCCGTGCCCACGGTCACATAGACCAATCGCGACTTGCCTTTTCCAGCGCCCCAGCTTGCTTCCCCGAGGGCCGAAGCATCCGCGTCGTTTTCTAAGGCCACGCTAACGTTGAACGCCCGCGCCAGATCTTCCACCGGGTTGTTCCCTTGCCATCCCGGGAGAAAGTCAGCGTCGCCAAAAGCGCCGCTGATTGGATACACCAAACCAGTGGATCCGATGCCGATGCCGGAGATTTCGACGCCGGCGACCCGCGCCGTTTCCCGCAGCATGCCGATCATCCGTTCGAGGCCGTGTGAATAGCCAAGTTGAGCGTCAGTCGGAGACTCCAGCTTGGACAAGACCCTGCCGGTGTCATCCACGATGCCAACGGCTATCTTTGTTCCACCGATGTCAACGGCACCAATCACGATCTTCTCTTCAGAGCCTCATTAATTTCATTAACCAGTACTCGAGACTACTGGTCATCTTTGGAGGTTCTAGCTTCTTCGCGTAACAGGCCATACTCGTCTTCGACAATGAAGGAACAAAAACGAAAAGAATCGCAATCAACTCCGGAGAGCTGCGCCAGCCGTTCGGCTGCCAGTTGCGCTGGGATGATGTCGATCAGAAATTGCCAGCCGAGCGGCGTGGCCGGAACCTGGAACACAAGGTCCCCCGCATCCTGTGGGAGATCTCGGCCGATCAACATCACGCGAGCCGCTAGTTTCCTAAGATCCTGGGCCACGGCTAGGTCCTGCCCACGCATACGCTCCCCATCAATCCACATGCCGAAGCGCACATCCTTGTTAACCATTTCCTGCGGGCCGTGCCTAAAGCTGCCGGTGCCCATCGCGGTCGCAGGCGATTTGACCCCCTCCTCCCAAAGGAGTCTGGCCTCTTGGCAAGTCCCAAGACTGGAACCACGAGCCAGAAAGTAATAAACGGCTCCTGGCGCAAGCCAAGGCGTGTCCGCAATCTGCGCCAGCCAGGCCGAAATAGCCGAGGCGGTCTCTTCGACGGCGCGGGAGAGCGAGGTTGCAAGAGTGGAATTCCAGGAGCCAACAACGGAACTCGCGAGAATCCCGGCGGTGGCCGCCAGAGTTGAGTAGGTGTTGACGGAAATCGCGTGATCTAGCTCGGTCGGAACCACGATGGAAATTTGCGCTTCTTTTGTGAGCGGCCCACCTTCTGAATTGGTGATGCCGATGACGGTCATGCCGCGGTTGCGAACTTTGGTGAGCAAATTGACAACTTCCACACTGCGGCCGCTGCGCGAAATCACGATGATTGCTGAGTCAGGCGGAATAGTAGCGAACTCCAACAACTCGGCCACGTCGAGCATGAGGACTGGGCATGCGCCAAGGTGAAACAACGGCCCAGCAGTCAATGCTGCGTGCCAACTGCTGCCGATTCCAGTCAAGTAGACATGGCGAGCGCTCCGGATTGCGGCCGTCGCCGCGTCCAAAGCGGGTCGGCCCGCTCCTAAAAGAAAGTCGATTGTGCGTTTCAACGTGTTCGGTTGTCGAAGAATGTCGTTCAAGAAGTGAGTCATTGGCCGTGTCGTCGCGTGCTGATCGGTGTTACTTCTCCGCTGGCGTGATAACGATGCTGCGATAGGATACGTGCCCTTTTTCACCACCTTGAAGATAAATGGGTCCCGGCAGTTCTTCAAGGCTGTCCAGTGCGCCGCCCGTGATGCCCGGGATTTCCTCGTTATCGATGATGGTCTGGCCGTTTTGAACGACGGTGATCCATCGCCCGATCAGCGTGATATCGAAGGTCTGCCATTCTCCCGGCTTGCGGGGCAGCTCCGGCGAACCCGCCAAGAAACCGTATACGCCGCCCATGTGGTGACTCGGTGGTTCCTCGATGGAGTCGGTTTCGATCTGAACTTCGTACCTGCCGCGCAAATACACGCCGCTATTGGAATTCGCGGCGCAGTTGAATTCAACATGCAATTTGAAATCTTCAAATTTGGCATCATCGATCAGTTCAGGACCGTTCCCGGGACTCACCAAGCTGCTGTCCTCGACCTTCCACACGTTTGTACCGGTTCCTGCCATCCTCCATCCCGTCAGATCTTTTCCATTAAACAAGGGAATTGGCTTCCCCCACTTAGGTGAGCTACCTGCCTTCAACACCGGCGCTCTCTGGCCGGTCCACTGCCAGGGGGTCCCGTCTGGCCCAGTCGTGGTCCCCGACAACATCTTCCCGAAGAGCGTTCCTTCGAAGACCATATCGTCGGACCGGCCTTCTTCCTCTTTGGGAGAAACGAAAGTGAGGCGACCATTCGACAGCTTAACTTTGGGAAGCGGTCTTGCATTTCCCCAACGGCCCACCATCTGGGCCTTTAACTGTCCACCCTCCTTGCGGAGTTCCAACCACGAGGGATATTCCCGATCCGGCGCCTTCAGCGTCAAGTCCCAGCGGCCCAGGAAAGCTTGGACGGACTGGGCCGAGCGCGAAGAAGACTTCTTTTCAGCCTGCGAATAGACTTTGGCGGGAGACAGCAAACTCGCCACCAAAGCCATGAGTCCGATTCTTTGAAGTTTCATAGAACTGCGCACCTCTTCCCGCTGAACCTCAAGACTTAATCGTCTGCGAAGCGGCGTCCCAATACACCGGGCTCTTCCGATAGTAAGACTCGTTGGCCATATGGCAGCCAAGTGCCCCGTTGTGGCCGAAAACAACGTCCTGCACGACTGGTTTCCTCGATCTGACGGCTTGGAAAAAATTCCAGAGATGTGGTCGCAGGTCGTCATAGTCGTTCCCCCGATAGGTTTGAGTCTCCGGGGCGGGTTCTTCTCCGGGTTTGGGGTCATGTTCTTCGTGCCATTGCTTGAAATACGCATTCTTCAAGCGGCTCGGAAGACCATAGCAATAGTAACTAGGAGCCAAATCGATTCCGGCTTGAGGCGTGTAGCTGACGCTAAACTCAGTAAGCTCGAGGATGCCCTTGGAGCCCATGAACCGCGTGACTTCCGCTGTTTCCGTCCCTAGCGTCAAGCGCATGTATACAGGAACGTTCGCGTATTCAAACAGAACAGGGTGCACATCCGGCGTATTCCGCCCATCTTTCCAACGGTAAATGCCGCCAAAAGCTGACGCGCGTTTGGGAGATTCATTGATTCCAAGGACAAACTGCATCCCGCTAAGCAAGTGGACCAGCAAGTCACCTGCCAGACCTGTTCCATATTCCTTCCAGCAACGCCAGCGTGCGAATAGATACGGGTCAAAGGGCTTCTTCGGCGCGGTGCCCAGCCACGTATCCCAATCGAGATTCTCTGGAGACAAGTCCGCGGGAGGTGGATACTCCCATGCTCCAGTGGGATCGTTGCGGCCCAAGCTTCCTTCGACGAGACTTAGTTCTCCGATGGCGCCGCTTGCGTAAAGTTCTTTGGCTTTGGCGCACAACACGGAACTCGTTCGCTGTGCGCCAATCTGCACGATCCGATCCGTTTTCTTTGCGGCTGCGACCATAGCCGCGCCATCTGCTGGGCTGTGTGACATTGGCTTCTCGCAATACACATCCTTGCCTGCACCAACGGCGTCCACGAGGACTTGTTTGTGCCAGTGGTCGGGAACGGCAATGATAATGGCGTCGATTGCTTTGTCGTCGAGCAGCTCTTTGTACCGCCGCGTTGTCTTGATAGGTTTTCCTGCAATCTCTCGCGCCAGTTCGTGACGGCCATCGTAAAGATCGCAGGCAGCCGCGCACTCTACCCCGGGAAGCTGAATCGCAGTTGTCAGCAGCCCGGTGCCCTCCATGCCGACTCCTACAATCCCGAAACGAACTCTGTCACTGGCGCTAGTCAACCGAGGCAAAGCGACCAACGGATCGGGCCCCAGCAGAATGGTGTCGCCGACAAGCGAAGCGCCTGCTATTCCTGCACTCCTCTGCAAGAACTCACGGCGCGAGTAATTAGGCTTAGTCATACGGCAAACTCCTTTGGCGTTAGGTCATGAGGTCGATGCAGCTCGCTCGGAGTAAGCATGCGAAATCTGGAAGCTCATGAAACCGCCTGCTGAAACCGGTTTCACACTACGCCTTTTGTATGCTCTCCATCTCGTCGCCGTCAAGTTCTTTTTCTCTTAGCTCTGGGAAACCTGCTGATGGCAAATAGATCCTAACTCTTCAGAAAGCAGGCGGCTGGATTAGTTTTCTGCATTTTCTCTTGTGGGAGAACAATTTGTGGACTGATCTCGCGCCAGGCGCCGGCTCTCCTCAATGCCGACCTCTTGTACACCCGTTTAACATGGCTCTACCGAGCAGTCGCGGTCGACCTGCGAACGACGAGTTCTGTTTCCAAATAGTAGTCCGCACCTTTTCGCCGTTTCAGCTTCAGCATCCTATCCAATGCGTCGAAGGCCGTCGTCCCGACCCGCTCGCGGGGCACTCGGATCGTGGTTAGCGGCGGGCGTGCCAGGAAAGCAAAGGAGATGTCGTCGATGCCGATCACGGAGATGTCTTCCGGAATCCTCGCACCCGCCTCTTCGAGGGCGCTCATGGCGCCCAAGGCGATAAGGTCGCTGCCGCAGAAGATCGCCGTGGGCTTCTCCGGCGCTGAAAGAATGGCGCGTACTGCTGAGGCCCCCGCATCGATGCGGTAGTTACTGCTGATCACTGTTAATGGGCTGAGGTCTCTCGCTTTCAATCCGGCAACCAGCGCGTCCTTAATGGTAATGGCCGTCCGGTTGTCGTCGGGTCCCGCAATGATCGCGGCGCGGCGGTGACCGAGTCCTACGATATGCTCGATAGCCTGCGCGATACCCCGCTGATAGTCTATCGAAATGGTGCTCACCAGCTTCTCGGCCGGGCTCACGTTGCAGAACACCACGCCAATTCCCGCATCAATGAGCTCCGAAGCAATGCCCTTGTCGATCGAAGAGGTCATCACCGCGACTCCGCGTACGTCACTCTCGATCAGCTTGCGCAGGATGGATTTCGTACGAGCTTGGTCGTATTGGGTGTTGCAAAGAAGGACGTCGAACCCGCGATCCCAAGCGGCGGCCTGGAATCCGCGAATGATTTCGGGGAAATACGGGTTGGCAATCTCCGAAATCACTAGCCCGAACAAATCGCTGCGGCCGGTGGCCAACCGCCGGGCATGTACATTCTTGAAGTATTTCATTTGCCCGACGACTTCCAAAACGCGCCTCTCGGTCTCCACAGAGATGTAGCGGGTCTTGTTGAGGACGCGGGAGACCGTAGCGGGAGAGACTCCGGCGCGTTTGGCCACTTCCCTCATTGTGTGGCCCATGCGTTTTCCTCCGTGAAAAACGAGTCTGCTGCCGAGGTGACGCTGAGGTAGCGATCCCTCCCAAGCGATGGACAGTGCTAGGAAAGCGCTTTCCGCCAGCGATTGTCAATGTGCGCCCAACCTATCACGATTTCGGGGCGGAGACTACGGCTATCAAGAGGCGAGATAAAGAAGAGAAAAAGGACTTGACAAGGCTCAGCCAGCACTGATAAAGGGGTTAGCAAGCAACCGGTTTCTGAAACCGATTGCATAAACAGCCTCATCGGCGTTTTTGCCGGTGATGAGACTGACGGCAGGAATTTCAATGGTTCGCTCGGAAGGCGAACAGCTGTTTATGATTCGGTCGCCCGCGAAGTAGAGGGTTTGTTCGGTGATCGGTGCCTTTTTGGGGGGGGAAATGCGATTCAATCTGTCCTTGCTGAGGTTTCTTTCCTTTAGTTTTTTCCTTACATTCTCCGGAATAACGGCTCGAGCTCAGTCGGACCGCGGCGCCATCGCCGGCACCGTCCTCGATAGCTCCGGTGGTGCTGTTGAAGGCGCAACCGTCACCGCGACGGACTCTGCGACCAATACCGTCTACAACGCTACTACCGGCCCGACCGGGGGCTATCGCCTCTATGACTTGCGCGTCAGTGTTTACCGCGTCACTGTTGCGGCACCCGGCTTCAAGACCGTGGAGAAGACCGGTGTCGTGGTGCAAATCAACACGACCTCCTCCCTCGATTTCTCACTCCAGCCCGGTGATGTAAAAGAGACACTCACGGTTCTTGCTGATGCGCCTGGGCTCCAGACGGAATCGTCCGACATTGGTACGGTTGTGGATAAGCGGCAGATCGAGGAGCTGCCTCTAGCTCTCAACTCAACGGGCCAGAGCCACTTGCGCTCCGCCGAATCTTTCGTTTTCCTCACTCCTGGAACTGCTGGGCCAGGAACCAACAGCGACTCGCCCTCCTCGGGTATTTTTGAGTCCAAACTGTCTGGCGGACAGAACTTCAGCACGGAAGTGATTCTGGATGGCGCCAGCATCACGCATGCCGAGCTGGGCTCCACATTCGATGAAAACGCGCCCTCCGTGGAGGCTCTGAATGAATTCAAAGTCACAACCTCGACTATCCCCGCGGAATTTGGAAGGACTTCCGGCGGCGTCGAGAGCTTTACGACCAAGTCGGGAGCAAACGCTTTTCACGGAACAGCTTTCGACATACTACGTAACGACAAATTGGACGCAAATTCTTGGTTCAATAATTTGAACGGCGCGCCCAAGCCAAGAGATCATCAAAACGATTTTGGTGGAAGCCTAGGCGGTCCGATATGGGTTCCTAAGCTGTACAACGGCCACAACAAGAGCTTTTTCTTTTTCTCTTGGGAACAGTATCGGAACAACGAAGGCCATAGTAGTATCACGACTTTGCCCACGGATGCCGAACGCACCGGCGACTTTTCCGCCCTGCTTGGTGCACCCACCGGAGCAACGAATCCCTGCGACAACACACCCATTCTTCTTGGCCAGATCTTCGATCCTTCGACCGCTTCTTGTCCCACCGGCTTCGTGGGGGGCCGCATCGCTTTCCCCAACAACAAGGTCCCTCTTAACAGCGCAGTGGCCCAGAAAGTGCTCTCCTTCCTGCCAGTCCATCCCAACGTCACCCCAACTCCGACTAACTTGAACGGGCTCATCAACAATTTTCTCTTTCTTTCCAACAGACCCATTCGGGACACGACCATGACCTTCCGGATTGACCAAAACTGGGGTAACGCAAACAAGTTCTTTTTCTCCTACAGCAGTCGCGATCAGGCGCAGTTGAATGGAATTCTCGCGATTCCCCCGCCGCTCGATACGAATTTTTTCAAATCACGCTTTTCTCACTACCTTCGCTTTGGCTGGGACAAGACCATTAGCCCGACTCTTCTGAACCACTTGACTATTGGTTTTAATCGCCTCAATGATCCCAGTAAGGGAGTCGGTGTGACGGGCCAGGACTGGGACAAGACTTTTGGCATCACCGGCGCCAGTGGCATTACGGTTCCGCAATTCAGTTTCGGAGGCAGTCCAGTTAGCATCGGGTATCAAGCGTTCGGAGCCGGCAACAACGACATCGCTATCCCCAATAGCTTGATCGTTGCTGACACAGTCTCTTGGATCAGGGGCCGTCATTCGTTACGTATGGGATTTGACTGGCGGCACTCGCAGTTCACTAGGATCGACGGCATCAACACTTCTCCTGCATATGATTTTGAAAACCTGCAGACCGCGGTCGCGCCCAATAACACGAAGACGGGAGATCCCTTTGCCAGTTTTCTGCTAGGCGTTCCTAACGGGGAAAGTTTGACGGTCTCATCGCATATTCCACGTTGGAATCAAAACTACTACGTTGGGTTCGTCCAGGACGACTTCAAATTCCGCAAGGACCTGACCCTGAACCTCGGCTTGCGATACGACGTGGATACTCCGCGCCACGAAGCTACCGGAGCCCAGTCCGTCTTGGACCTCAAGGTTCCCAATAGTGGCAATGCTGCTGTTCCGATTTCTCCTGCTGTGCCCGGCGCTCTGATTTACGGATCGAGCGCCACGGGCGCCAAGACCTACTACAAGGACTTCGGCCCGCGCTTGGGCTTCGCCTACGCTCCGGAAAGACTGTTCGGCCACGTCCGCAATACAGCGATTCGAGGCGGATACGGCATCTATTACGCAGCCCTGAGCTACTCGGATTTTGGCGATTCGCTCACAAGCGGAACGACCGCGACTCCGACCTTCAGATCGCAAAATGGCTTCGCTCCCGTGCAATCGCCCGATGCTGGCTTTCCCAGCTACCCGCCACCCTCCAACCTTAAAGATCCCGCGTTCCTGAACGGAAGTTTTCCCACCTACGTGGCGCCGGAATATGGCCGCCCGGGTATGGTTCAAAACTGGAGTCTGGAAATCCAGCACCAATTGGCGACCGATCTTATCTTGAGCGTGGGATATGTCGGGACGCATGCTACCCGCTTGCGCTCGAATCTTGTGCAAACCAACAGCATTGATCCTAAGTTTTATTCTCTGGGGAAAAAACTGAACCAGCAGACTGTTGGGGACCCGGCAGGGCAAGCCACTTTGGCCAGCCTGGGTGTTACCGTACCCAGTTGGTTCATCCCACTGTACGGCAGCAGCGAACCGATCGGGCAGGTACTTCGCCCGTTCCCTCAGTATCAGGACATCGGCACGAATTGCTGCCTCGAAAACGTCGGCCAGTCCACGTTTAACGCTCTCGAGGCGAAGCTCGAGCGGCGCTTCCGCAACGGGCTAAACCTCATTGCCGCCTATACCTTCTCTAAGACTCTTACCGACGCCGATAGCTCGTTCCCGTTCTTTTCCGCTTTTGCCTCCAACAACTTTGGTGCGCAAAATCCCTTCAACCTGAAGACGGAAAAGGCCCTGAGCTATCAGGACACACCGCATGCCGTCGTTCTCAGCTATATCTATGAACTACCCGCCGGTCCAGGAAAAAAATACCTAAGCCATGGCCCAGCTAGTAAAGTGCTGGGTGGTTGGCAAATTAGCGCAGTGCACCGGTACCAAAGCGGATCACCCGTTATCATGAACAGCTTTGCGCCATCTCCGCCGTTCAGCGGCGGCAACTTTAAGTACAGCCGCGTAGCGGGCGTGTCGATCTTCAGCCCGAACAAGTCGTCCTTCAACCCCGCGCTGCCGACCGGTTGTCATGAGAACGCTAACGGGACTTTCAGCAGCGTGACCACCAATAACTACTTCAATTGCGCGGCTTTTTTAGATCAGAACGCGGATAGCCTTGTGGCTCAGCGCGGCTACCTGTTTGGAGATCTACCCCTGACGCTTGGCAATGTCCGCAGCGAACACTACTTCAGCGAGGATTTTGCAATTATCAAACGCACTGCGCTCACAGAGGGACATTCCTTGATATTTAAGGCGGACATCCCCAACGCCTTCAATCGCCATATCTTCGGGACGTTAGATGGACAGATTGGTTTTGGTGACACGACCTTTGGCGTGCCCAAGGGTCCCCGAGCCACCATCAACGCAGTACGGCAGATCCAGATAACCTTGCGCTACCAGTTCTGAAACGTGGGCCGGCTTCGCACAATCAAATCCTTTTGCTGCTTAAGCTGAAGCAGGAGGATTTTCTTGTCAGAGAAACTTCTCGCTGGCCCGTGCCTAGGAAGGTATAAGATTTCTGCGTGCGAATCCGTATGAGATTGCATGCCTACCATGCGTTCGGGAAATCGATGGCGACCTGGTTGCAGAACCACGGAGCCTTGCTGCGGCTAATGTCTCCCGTTCTCTTGTGCATGATCTGCGGCGTCATGGTTCCTCTCTGGGCGCAGAGAAGCTCCAGCGTCGATGATCGCTTCCGCCAGGCAACTGAAGCGATGCGAAAGGGAAATCTGGAAGAAGCCGGCGAAGGGTTCGCCGCGATCGTAAAACAAGCTCCAAGCTTTGCCGAAGCGCATCTCAATCTCGGTTTGGTGCGTGAAGAGCAGGGTCGTCACGAGGAAGCGATCGCCAGCTTTCAAAAGGCGCTCGGGTTAAAACCGCGCGTGCATGGCGCAAACCTCTTTCTTGGCGTCGCTTACTTCCACCTCAACCAATTGGACAAAGCCGTCGTCGCGATTGAGAAAGAGACTGCTGCCTACCCAAAGGCCGCGCCCGCCTGGATGTGGCTCGGCGTCGTGCGGCTTGCTCAGAATAAGCCGGAGGAGGCCGCCGGAGCGCTTGACAAAGCGGCCAACCTCGCGCCGGATGATATCGACATTCTCTACCACCGCGGCCGCGCGCACTTGCTGGTTTCCAATAACAGCTATGGCAGGATGTTCAAAATCGATTCACATTTCTGGCGCGTACATCAAGTGATTGCCCAGGCGAACGCTGAGGCTGACCGGCACGTGGATGCCATTGTGGAATACCAGGCGGCGATCAAACTCGCTCCCACACAGCCGGGCCTGCATGAGGAGCTGGGTTCGGAGTATCGCAACCTCGGAAAGAGTCAGGAAGCCGAAGAAGCATTCCAGCGCGAGCTGGAGATCGATCCCAACAACGTGCTCGCCCGATACAAGCTGGGCGTACTCACCGTTGAAAAGGGTGACGGCGCCAAGGGGAAAGAGCTGATCGAAGCAGCGCTCCGTGAAAAACCGGGCTTGCTTCACGTGGACTACAATCTTGGCCGCGCAGAAATGTTGCTTGGGAATGACGCTGCTGCAGCTCAACATTTGGAGTACGCCACCACCGCGGCCGGTTCGGACCTCGACGTCGTCGAGCAGGCTTGGTATCAGCTCGGAATCGTCTACCGGCGCCTTCATCGCATGGAGGAAGCGCAAAAAGCCATGGCTACATTCCAAAAGCTCAAGGACGAAGAGGCGGAGGGCTCGCAGAAGGCGCTGAAAAGGTATCAGGTTCAGCAGAATCCAAATTCTTCGCAACCATCTCCCAATCCCCAGAATCCTCAATGACCGGTTGATAAGGACACGAATGTATCCATCGGCAGAATTTCTGAGACTGATCTTGTGCCGTGCATCGCTAATGTACTTGCTGGCAGTATCAACCGTTTCCGGGCAAGAGGGAAAAACCATAAAGCCCTCTCCAACCACTCGAGCCCCGGGCTCCATTCATGTCGATGTCGTTGAATCCTCGGAAGGCTTGCAAGAGGCGCTTCGCGAGAAGCCTGCGTTGCAGTTCTCGTCCACTCAACCAAAGAATCTCACCATCCTGGTCGACGAGTCCCGTATTTACCAGCAAATCGACGGCTTCGGAGCGTCTCTCACGGACTCTTCCGCATGGCTTCTCTCACAAAAACTCACGCCAGCTCAGCGAACGGCGCTTCTCAAGCAGCTCTTCGACACAAAGCAGGGGATCGGCCTTGCCATTCTCCGCCAGCCCATGGGTTCCAGCGATTTTTCTCGCGAAGACTACAGTTATGACGATGTGCCGCCTGGGCAATCCGATCCCGAACTGAAGCATTTCACCATTGATCGGGATCGCCAATACATTCTTCCCGTTCTTCGCGAAGCACTCGCCGTGAATCCCAAGCTCAAAATCATCGCCAGCCCCTGGAGTCCGCCCGGATGGATGAAAACCTCCGGCTCGATGATCGGAGGCACGCTACTGCCGTCGTCCTTCACGCCGCTTGCGCGCTACTTCGTGTGCTTCCTGCAGTCATACGAAGCCGCGGGCGTGCCCATCTTTGCTGTTACCCCTCAGAACGAACCGCGCAATATTCCTGGTGACTATCCCGGTATGGGGATGACCGCGGAGGAGCAAACCGTGTTGATCCGCGAGCATCTCGGCCCCGCACTTCGAGACGCCCATCTCAAGACGAAGATCATGGCCTTCGATCACAACTGGGACTTGATCGACTTCCCCGAAAAAATCTTGAGCGATCCCAAAGCCGCGGAATTTTCCGCGGGCACTGCCACACATTGCTACGGGGGCGGCCCTGACGCCCAGAGCAAACTCCACGATCATTTTCCCGCCAAAGGCATCTGGCTCACGGAATGTTCGGGCGGCGAGTGGCAAAAAGGCAATTTGCTTGTGGCTCAGGCGGATCTCATTATCGAAACGACGCGCAATTGGGGGCAGAGTGTCGTTCTCTGGAACCTCGCTCTCGATCAAAATCACGCGCCACATTTGGGTGGCTGCACAGACTGCCGCGGGGTGATCACCATCGACCACTCGAAATCACCTGCTGCGGTCACCCCCACAGTGGACTTCACTGCTCTGGCCCACGCCAGTAAGTTTGTTGCGCCAGGTGCGTTCCGCATCGATTCCATCGCATCTGAGGAATCACCGCTCAAACGCGTTGCCTTCCGCAATTCAGATGGCTCGATTGTGTTGCTAGCGCTCAATCCCACGGAGAGTGCCATCATTTTTAACGTTGCCTGGCAGAGCCAATACGCGAGCTACACGCTTCCGTCCGGTGCTGTAGCTACTTTCCACTGGCAGCCGAAATCGCGGACACGCCACTAGCAAAGAAGACCGTTGCCGATTGAAGATGTCTTTAGGGAAATCTATTGCGGTTTGGAAGATGCTGCACGGCTCTGGATTTCCGCCGTGCGGTCGAACTCCGCCTTGGCGCGGTCTAGGGCTTTCATCTCTTTGTACAATTTTCCCAATTGATAGTGCGCGGCCGGGTCATCAGGCGCGAGTTGCACCGCCTTTTCCAAATCCCGTTGCGCGTCTGTTAACTTTCCCTGCCGCAAATTAGCCGTGCCCAGCTTCAGGCGGCAAATTGCATCTCTAGGCGCGAGTGCGACCGCTTTTTGGAGCAGCGGAATCGCGTCGTCCAACCGTAATTGTTCCATCAGCAAACTTCCCAAGTTTAGGTAGGGTTGCTCGCTCGGACGCACACTTTGCTCCTGCCATTGGATTGCCTTGCGATACGCATCCATCGCCGCGTCAGGCAGCGCTTCCGATTCAAGAATCAATCCCAAATTGTTTTCCGCTTTGGCGTCACGTGGATCCAACTCCAGCACCTTTAAGAATGCTTTGCGTGCTTCGGGGAGATTGGACTTCGTGTAATAGGCACGCCCCAGAAAATACCAGGCTTCCTTATTCTTCGGCTCAGCCTCCACGGCTTTCTCCAGCCATTTGATCGCGTCCGGATAGTCATTCAACAAAACATAGTTCAGTCCAACTATCTTCAAATCATCCCCGGCTGGTGTCCGATGTTGCGCCGCTTTTGTGTACGTCTCCAGCGACTCTGTTGCTTTGCCCTCCCGGTGCAACACGTAGCCAAGCAAATACAGCGCGTCAGCAGAGGTAGCATGCGCTAGAAGATAACGCCGCAAAGCACCTTCCGCCGCCGTGAATTGTTCCAGATGAATGTGAGCCTTGCTTTCATAGAGCAAGGCATCGGTTGTGCCCGGGGCGGCCACTTCGGCCCGAGCAAAAAGCGCCGCTGCCGAACTGAAATTCCCCTTGCTGAATTCGCTCAACCCAAGCGCAAGATCGCCGGATGTTTGCGCAGAGCTAGCAATGGCGCAAACACAAGCGACAAGAAATGAGACTAACACGCGCATCCTGAGCGCAGTAGTGCCTTCCCCTTTTTTGCTACCAGCGCGGGGACCCGCTTGGTTCATCGATTTGCAGAATCTGGTTCGCACGAACATCTTTAAATGTTTGCACAATCCCGCTAGGCCAACGCACCTGAATCTGCTGTACGACTTCGTTCCTTCCGAGTCCGAAGTGCACGCGCTTGTCGCTCGCTGAAAGGTAGCTGCTCGCCGTCGTAACTGTCGCAAATTGTGCTCCGCTTGCGGTCACAGCCTTCACTTCAGCGCCAATGCCATCTCGGTTGCTCTGGTGGCCCACTAGTTTTACCAAGATCCAGTGATTCTCCGTAGCCGTCTCGTTATGAAGCACGTATGCCGGCCCTTCATTCGTATTTACAACCGCATCTACGCGCCCGTCGTTGTCCAAGTCTCCGATCGCCATTCCTCGGGCCACCCATGGCTTCCGAAATATCGTCCCAGACTCAGCGGACACGTCGACAAAACCTCTACCCGTATTTCGCGCCAGCAGCATCGGTTCGCGGTATCGCAAATTGGGGTGCGTTAGTTCTACGGTGTCCAAATCGTGCCCTTGCGCAATCAACAAGTCTTTCCAGCCGTCATTGTCGTAGTCCAGAAACCGAATCCCCCAGCCTGAATGTGCCAACGTCATCTTGCTGATTCCGGTAGTGGTGCTCGCATACGTGAATGAGCCATCGCCGTTGTTTCGATAAAGCGCATATCGTTGATTTGCCAGGTCGGTAACCACGATATCGGGCCAGCCGTCATTGTCATAGTCTGCGAAATCCACGCCCATGCCTGCGTAGGTTCGCCCGTCAATATCCACGGCCACTTCAGACGGCAGCCCCACCTCTTCAAACGTTCCATTTCCTTTGTTGTGATACAAGAATTCCACCATCGAGTCGTTGGCCACAAACAAATCGATGTGTCCATCGCGATCGTAGTCCGCGATTGCCAGTCCCAAACCCTTTCCCGGCCGCGCCAGTCCCAGCTTTGCGGCGACTTCTGTAAAAGTTCCATCGCCGTTGTTGTGGTACACCAGCGGAGAAACCGGCTTGAAGAAATCCGGATGGCAGTATGCCCGGTAGCCTTCTTTGTGTTCTCCGCACCAAATATCGTCAAAATCCCATTCGAGATACCGCAGTACCACCAGATCAAGGAATCCATCGCCATCCAGGTCCACCCAAGCCGCACTCGTGGACCAGCCGGTGCCTCCCACGCCGGCTCGTTGCGTTACATCGCTGAAAGTGCCATTACCATTGTTGTGATAAAGCTTGTTCCCGCCGTACGCAGTAATATATAGATCTTCGTAGCCATCATTATCGTAATCCCCGACGGCTACTCCCATCCCGTAACCTGTTCCCTGCAGTCCCGCTCTCTCCGTAACGTCTTCGAAGGTGCCATCTGTCTTCTGATGATAGAGCCGGTTCCAATACTGCCGCCCCATTTTCTGGGGAATCGTCCCCTTGGGGGTCGGGGCGGCGAGTGGCGCACCGTTGACCAGGAAAATATCCAACCGCCCATCGTTGTCGTAGTCAAACAGCGCCACTCCCGCCCCCATCGTTTCGGGCAGATATTTTTTGGAGGTGTGCGACGCCTGGTACTGGAAATTTATGCCGGAGCGCGCGGTAATATCCACGAACTTTCCGGGAGGACCAGATGGAGAGGCCGATGGCGTGGAACCATGCTCCTGACCAGCCACAAGCAGCAATGGAACGGGAAGCAGCAAGCAGAGAAGCAGAAATGCAAATCTGGCATCAACGTTCCCATAGCAGCGATGCCGAATAGCAGTTTTCGGCCAGCGTTTCACGGTACGACGATTCCTTTGCCTTCCTTCACGGTATAGATGCGGTCAACCGCAGGAATCGTGATCTGCTCTTTTGCACCGCCAGGCCAGTGAATCTCCACCCGGTCTACATTCGTTGCCGCTCCAAGGCCGAAGTGCAGGCGTTGGTCGGAACTCGATGCGTAGCTCCCCCCACTGAAGACGTCTCCGCGTTGCCGCGCGCCTCCGGCCGTGACAAATACCTTGGTTCCAATCGCGTCGCGGGGGCTCTTAGGGCCTCCCACCAATTTCAATGTGATCCAATGATTCGAGTTCTTGACCACGTTGCGTAACAGTGTAGGCGTCGAATCGATGTTGTTCAGAACCACGTCGATATGACCGTCGTTGAACAGGTCACCGAACGCCGCTCCTCGTGCCGTTACTACCACGGCGAGGCCGCTTCCCGTAGCCGCAGGCACCTCCTGGAACTTCGATCCATCCAGATTACGCAGCAACAACGGGCGCTGCGCCCAGGTCGTGCCCCAGTCCTGCAAATCAACTCCCGGATACACGTGCCCATTGGCCACGAAAATGTCGAGCAACCCGTCGTTATCGTAGTCGAGAAAGCCGGTGCCCCAGCCCAGAAATGGGATCGTCAGCGTCGCGATTCCAGCGCGAAAAGTGACGTCGGCGAACGCCGCGTCGCCTTCATTCCGGTAAAGCGTGTTGTAATCGTCGGAGAAATTCGTGATGTAAAAATCGACTTTGCCATCACGGTTGTAATCGCCGACTGCAATTCCCATGGCCGCTTGCTCACGCCCATCGTCGTTCAACGCAAACCCCGAAAGATAGCTAATATCCTCAAACGTGCCGTCGTGCTTATTCCGGTAGAGATACTTCGGCACGGAATCGTTGGCGACCGCTAAATCAACCCACCCGTCGTCATCCACGTCCACAAACACAGATGAAAAGCCGTAATATCCCTTCGCGTCGGCGACGCCCGCTTTCAAACTCACGTCCGTAAACGTGCCGTCGCCATTGTTGTGAAACAGGTGATCACTCTCCCCCGGCAGGCCCCGCGGGCCGCACATGACCTCGACCCCACGAAACTGGCAAAATCCTGCCGGAATCCCGCCTTTGCCCGCGATCGGAGGGTTATCGGGATTGAACTTCGCGTAACCCGGAACAAATAGATCAAGATAACCATCGTGGTCGTAGTCGCCCCAGGTTGCGCCCGTCGACCATCCCCCAAGTGTGACACCAGCAGCTTCCGCAACGTCGGTAAACGTGCCGTCGTGATTATTATGGTAGAGACGATTTTTGCCGAAGTTCGATGCGTATATGTCCGGCCAGCCATCGTTATCGAAGTCCCCGATTGCCACGCCGAAGCCCCACCTTTCATTTGCTACGCCAGCTTTTTCTGTGACGTCGGTGAATGTCCCGTTATGGTTGTTGTGCAAGAGCATCGCGCGTGGCAGAGCTTCCTTGCCTTTCAACGCTGGAAACGTCGAGCCATTCAGTAGATAGATATCAAGCCAGCCATCGTTGTCATAATCGAGCAGCGCCACCCCTGAGCCGGGCGTCTCTAGAATCGTCCTTTTCTCGCGCCCCCCTGACCGGTGGTGAAATTTGTCGATGCCGGATGTGTGGGTCACATCCATAAAAATGACTGGCGCGCCGTCAACAAAGCCTCCGGCTGTAATCGGCCGCGAAAGGGCGTCCTTCACTGGAGCGTGCGCACTGCCCGTGCTCATGCCGCTCTGCTGGCTCGGTGCGCCCTGTTTTTCCGTAGGACTTTGCTGCGCCGGCACGCGGCTCAGAATCAAGGCCAGACAAAATGTTTGTATCACTGCGGCGCGGGAAACGCGCCTAGGTTGGAGGGATCGCGAGGATAGCATCAGGCCCCAGGTGAGTCTTGTTTACCCAGGGAGCATCTTCGCACAAAGGTGGCAGGCCGGTCTAACCTATGGGGAGGAAGATAGCGCGTCTGGAGAGCCCTTGCCCTCTTGACACTGCCGTATCAGGGAAGTCGAATCACAGGACAGTCCGATGACCTCACTATTTCCGGAACCTTCGTGGGGAGAGCCGGAACTGTTGGCGGGTCTTGCACGGGCCAACCTGCACCGAACTACACCGGACCTGAATGCAGCGGAGCAGTATGCACGTCCAGCGCTGGAGCTTGTCCCATACTGGCGTTATGTGCGGGACATTCTGATTCCACAGATCCAAGAGGCCAAGAAGAAACCGCGGTAAGGAGTCCAAATCTCACTCCGCGACTTGGCATTGCAGGCCTTCCAAGCCGATGCATTCCGCCCGCATGATGGGCCACTCGGAACTTGGCGATGGCCCATCCTTACTTCCGGATTGCCTACAACTCGTCCAGAAGCTAATTTTTCGCTTCCACAATCCCGTTTCGGAACCGCAGCTTGCTTCTCTAATGTGCTAACACAGTGGTTAAGTGCAAGACATCGATGGAAGGGCGGCTCATCTCAGGCAACATTCTCAACGTCAACGCTCGCCGTCGTTTCGCACGCGATTAGGGCCTTAGCGGCGCCGCGCTGCCATACTCCGCGGCAGTCGGCTTCCCGTCCCTTGCACTAATGTCGCTGCCTGAAAAACAACCCTGACTTTGGTCACTACGCCCGGCTTCTTGGCTTGGTGTCTTTGGTGTCTGTTTGGGTCGGAAATTGGTGTTACTTATACGAAAGAGTTGAATGTGTTGCACAGAGCGAGAGCGAAGAAATCGCCAATATTCATGCTGCTTTTATGGATGTTGGTGAAAGGATGGTAAGATAGCGAATAGGAGAGGGTGAGTATCCCACCCTCTCCGCCACTTCCTGAGGGCCAAAAGATCAAATTTCCGGATGAAAATGGCCGAGCGGCCCGGGCTTTCCTGCATTTAATCGGCGATCATTGTTCAGAAGTGGCAGGAGGCTGCGCCGCGCTTCTGCAGATATTTCTGGTGATACTCTTCGGCGCGATAAAACGTGCTTGCAGGCGCGATCTCCGTCGCGATGGGCCGCTTGAACTTGCCGCTGGCTTCCAGCGCCGCCCGCGATTTCTTCGCAATTGCTTCTTGTTCCGGCGAATGAAAAAAAATCGCCGTGCGGTACTGCGTGCCGAAGTCCGGCCCTTGGCGATTCACTTGGGTCGGGTCATGCACCTGCCAAAACACATCCAGCAACTGTTCGTAACTCACTTTTCCCGGATCAAAAGTCACCTGCACCACTTCCGCGTGCCCGGTTTCGTCCGTGCATACGTCTTTGTAAGTCGGATTCGGCATTTGCCCGCCGCTGTAGCCCACGGCGGTATCAATTACACCGGGCACGCGCTGAAACGCCGCTTCCACGCCCCAGAAGCACCCCGCTCCAAAAGTCGCAATCTCCGTCATGGATATCTCTCCGTGGATCAAGCTCTTCGTTATACTCTGCGCACTCAACTTAGATGCGCGAACGGCTTTCCCCGATTCCGCGCGGGATTTACGACGGTTTCCGCCGCGCCGGCGCGGCTCCCGCCAAGCCCTTCAACTTCTCCTGCGCCAGCACCTTATACGGACTGTTCACCGAAGCTGCCTGCGCGAATGCGTCCTTGGCCTCGGCATTTTTCTTTAAGTTCAGGAGCGCGAATCCAAGACGATATTGATTCCGCGCGTAACTCCCATCGTCGGCCTTCAAAAGCGGCGACGCTGCCTTCAGATTCTCCGCAGCCTGGGCGTTGTCCTTCTTTTCGATGTTCACCTGACCCAGAGAACTGAGCGCCAGTCCCTTTTGCAGCCCCTTCTGCTGAGCCCACTGATCGTCGGTCATGCCTTCCGGCTTCTGCGCCTTCTCCAGAACCGAGATGGCCTTCTTGGCATACGCCTCCGCTTTGTCGAGTTGCTCGCCTTTTTCGCCGTAATAATCAGAGAGCAGCAGCAACATGCCAAGATTGCTGGGATCCTTGGCCAGAAGCCCGTTGGCCACTTCCAGCATCTTCGGCCCATTCTGTGCCTGCTGATAAGCCGTCGCTGCCACGCCGAGCGCCTGATTCGCGTACGGCGAATCCGGAAAGATTTGCGCGAATTTGGTCAAGAGGGCCGCGCGCTTGGGTGCATCCTTAGCTTGGTATGCGCCGCTGAAGATCGCCTGTTGAATGTAAACGATGCTGTCCTTGTTGCTCTCCAGCGTCCGCGCCTTCTGATCTGCCCAAGTCTCCGCCGACGTCCCGGCGGGCGCAGGTGAATCTTTGTATCGCTGCAGAATTCCTTGCGTCTTTTCACCATACGAAATCAGCCGGTCCGCATCACCCTTCTCCGAAGCGGCGCGGATCATGTTCATCGCATTTGAAAAGCTATCCGGATCCAGCGCAAAGAGTTTGTCGCCATACTCGAAGGCCTTCGCGTAATTTTTCTGCGCGAGGTAGTAATCCACATAAAGACCGTCCGCAAGGATGGGGTAGTCGCCCTCTTTGCCCGGCCCCTCCGCGAATTTGTCGATCAAGGCCAGCTTCTGCGCTGGATCGGCCGTCGCATTAATCTCCGTCACCGCGTGATCTACTTCCGAGCCCGCCTGAATGGGAATGTATTTGCCGATTTGCTGCGCCAACCCGGGGTTTGCCGAATAGCTCAGCAGTAAAAAGGTTCCGATCAACCACCTGGTGCGCCGCATAAGCACCTCCATGCTTGGGGAATTGCCTGCATCTTAGTGCCGCGCTTTGCGCCAGGCAAATAAAATCCTTTTTCGCAAACACCCAAACCACGACGTTGACGCTTACCCCCGTTTCGCGAGACGATCTAAGTTTTGGGTGGGGTGCGGAAATGGATCTGGGGCTTAAGCAGCGCGTGGACGGCCTGCTGCTCTCGAATTCGGTTCGCGCGGCCGTAACCGGCCTTGCTCGGACGCTTGCCAACGAATACGCCGCCGCCGGCATCACCGTAAACAACGTTTGCCCCGGCTACACACGCACCGCACGCCTTGATGACCTCGCGTCCACCATCTCTGGTCGCACACGGATCAGCCCCGAAGAAGTCTTCGCCAACTGGGCGCGGGAAATCCCCGCAGGACGCCTTGGCACGCCGGAAGAATTCGCCGCCGTCGTCGCTTTCCTCGCTTCCGAGCGCGCCGGCTACGTCAACGGCACCTCCGTCGCCGTTGACGGCGGCCTGGTCAGGAGTCTCTTCTAGCTCTTAATGGCCGCCTCGACCCGCCACCTCGAACTCACCCTTCTGCCGGATCGCTTCGCCATTTCGCGGCTTGCCGCCGATGCTCCCATTCCCGGCTGGGCGACGCAAGGAGCGTTTTTCTCTGTCACACGCACGCGTGATGAACTTTCCGTCGTCTGCGACCTCTCGCGCGTTCCCGTCGGCGTGCAGTGCCAATCGGGTTGGCGCGTTCTGAAAGTCCACGGGCCCTTTGTTTTGTCGGAGATCGGCGTGCTTTCCGCGCTCGCCGCACCGCTGGCCGCGGCAAAGATCAGTTTGTTCGCGGTTTCCACCTTCGATACGGATTACCTGCTCGTCGCTTGCGAAGCTCTGTTGGCCGCCGTCGCTGCTCTCGAGCACGCGGGACATACCGTAAACAGGAGCGCAACCGAATGATCGGGAAACCTCTTCGCAACAGCAATCGCCGGAGTAGTGTGGCCGCGTTTTTTGCCCTCGCAGTGCTCCCGGCGATTTTCGTCGCCGTCTTGCAAGCCCGCGCCGACGAGCCTTACGCCCGCAGCCGCGACTATGATTTGCAGCATTCGAAAATCACGCTGCGTTTTGACCTCGAACACAAAAAAGTTCTCGGCGATGTCACCCACTCGCTCTCCATTCTTCGCGACGGCACCACAAAAATCGTTTTCGACTCCGCCGGCCTGACCATCCAAAGCGTTACGTTGAACAAAGCCCCTGCGAAATTTGAAACCTCCGCGGACAAACTCATCATTCCTCTTCCCACACCCGCGAAGGCCGGTGACAAATTCGACGCCGCCATCCGTTACGAAGGCAAACCCAGCAAAGGAATGTATTTCATCCTGCCGGACAAAGACTATCCGGACCGCCCGAAACAGATTTGGACGCAGGGCGAATCCGAAGACACACGCTACTACCTGCCCACCTACGACTATCCGAACGATCGCCTCACCACAGAAACGATCCTCACGGTTCCGGCCTCCTGGATCACCGTTTCGAACGGCAAGCTCATTAGCGTCACGGACGCTGGCAAAGGGCTGAAGACCTGGTATTGGAAGGAGTCCGTCCCCAGTTCCACGTATCTCATCACCGTTGTGGCCGGCGAATTCGACGAACTGAAGGACACCTGGCACGGCATCGCCGTCACCTACTATGCGCCGAAGGGCCGGGGAGACCGCCTCGCCATCAATTACAGCCGCACGCCCGCGATGATGGATCTGTTCAGCAAGAAGCTGGGCGTCGATTATCCCTGGGAAAAATACGCGCAAGTCATGGTGGATGATTTCGTCGCGGGCGGCATGGAAAACTCCAGCGCCACCACCAACAGCGGCACTTCGCTCGTTCATCCTCAGCTGGCTCCCGAATACCCCGCCGGCCAAGACGCCTTGATCTCGCACGAGCTCGGGCACCAATGGTTCGGCGATCTGGTCACCTGCAAGGACTGGGGCGACATCTGGCTCAACGAGGGCTTCGCCACCTTCATGGAGACAGTCTGGAGCGAAGCCCACTACGGAAAGGATCAGGCTGACTACGAGCGCTGGGAACGTGCGCGAGCATGGTTCGATAGCACGAATCTTTGGAGCAAGCCCGTCGTGCGCCACGACTTCGACGATTCCAGCGAATTCGACGGCAACGTCTATGACAAAAGCGGCTGGATCCTCCATATGCTTCGCCACCAGATCGGCGAGGATGCTTTTTACCGCGGCCTCAAGCACTATCTCGAAGCGAATCGCGGCAAGAACGTCGTCACCGCCGATTTCGCCAAAGCCATCGAAGAAGCCACGCACGTCAACATCGATCAATTCCTCGGACAATGGATTTACGGTGCTGGCGCGCCCAAGTTCGACCTGAGCTACACGTACGACAACGAAAGGCATCAGGTTGCGCTGACCGTCAAACAGACGCAAAATATCGAAGGGCGTGTGGGAGTCTTCCGCGTGCCCGTGGAAGTCGAAATCAGTACGGCGGCGGGACCAAAGCTCTACAACATCGCCGTTTCGAAAGACAAACAGACTTTCTCATTGCCTGCACAGTCCGCTCCCCTGATGGTTCTCTTTGACAAGGGCGGCCATGTGCTCAAGTCCGCGGAATTTCACAAGGAAAAGAAAGAGTGGCTCTATCAGTTGAAGAACGCCAGCGAGGTTGCGGATCGCGGCGATGCCGTCGTCGCTCTCGGCAAAATCAAGGGAGATGACGAAGTCGTCGCCGTCCTGGGTGACACGCTTCGCGGCGACAAAGCCTGGGGCGTCCGGGTGACCGCCGCCAGCACTCTTGGCCAGATCGGCGGAGCCGCCGCTTCAAAACAGCTTCTGGAGGCGCTTGACACCGCGAAGGAGGCGGCCGTCCGAAACGGCATCGTCAAAGCTCTCGGCAATTTCAAGGATGACGCGGCCATTGTGGCGAAGCTCAATTCCATCGCCAAAGAGGACAGGTCCTATCGCGCGCGCGCCGCGGCGTTGCAGGCGCTTGGCAGCCTGAAGGCGCCCAATGCTTTCGCCACGCTCGACGCTGCCGTTGCCGCGGATTCCCCGGACGGGTTCCTGCGCAACGCCGCGCTTCGCGCTTTCGGCCCGTTTGGCGACGACAAAGCTGTGCCGCTGCTGTTGCAATGGTCTGCCGCCGGCAAACCGATCGAAGCGCGCACCGCGGCCATCAACAGTCTCGGACGCTTGCAGAAGGACAATAAGGACATCACCAAACAAATTGCCTCTTATCTCACTGAACCACACTTCCCGGTTCGAACGGCTGCTATCTATGCTCTGGGCGCCCGGGGCGATGCCACTGCTATCCCGGCGCTCGAAGCCTTGTTGAAGAACGACGATCTGAGCATCGAGATGGTGCCAATGATCAAGGGACAGATCGCGCGCCTGAAAAAACCGGATGGCGCCAAACCCAATCCCCGCGGCGAGGAGGGTCAGGAAGGTGATGGAGAAGGCGGCTCCGCTTCAGAAAAACCAGGCGCGTCGGACGACTCGGCCGGCGTCACGCAGCGTCTGGACAAACTCGAACGCCTCGTTCAGGAAATGAACGAGCGCCTCAAGACCATCGAGACCCGCCTCGCGCCTCCGAAGAACTGACTGGCAGTTGATTCAAGACTGTAGAGGGTCGCATTGAGCCGGGCGTCATTCCTATCGCCGGCAGGATCACGGGGCCGCAATCAAAATCCGCAGATCGCGCAGATTATTCCCCGTCGGGCCAGTCACAATCACATCGTCAAATCGCGAAAAGAACGTGAAGGCATCGCTCCGGCGAAACGCTTCAACCGGATCGAGACCAATGGCCCGCGCCATTTCCAGAGTTTTTCCGTCAGCTACCGCTCCCGCCGCGGGGCTGTTGCCGTCAATCCCGTCAGTGCCCGCACTGAGCACCGCAATCTTCTTTCCCGCGATTTTCTCCACACACGCCAGCACAAATGCGGAATTCCTACCCCCGATTCCATTCCCCGTTACCGGCGAACTCACTTCTCCATCTGCAATTAGCGCCACCCGCTGACCCTGGTGCATCCTGCGCAAGTCTTCCAACTGCTCCAGCAAATTCTCCGCGGCCTTTTCCACTGGCCAGTCATCAGTCGAATTATCGCAGCAGGCGATGAATCCATTCGCTTCTGCCGCATGGTGTGCGGGATGAAACAGGTCATCCATGCCCAGCAGCAGCGAAAAATGCGACCTTAGAAAGGCCTCGTCACTCGCCTTCGGTGTCTCGGGCATTTTTTCTCCATCCAGCCAGCGCTGTAACGCGGCCGGGAGTTTTTCGCGCGGAGAATACTCCGCGATGATGCGCTTCACGTCCGCGATGGTGGTCGGATCAGGCAGCGTCGGCCCCGACGCCAGTGCTGATTCCTTTCCCACCGGCACGTCGCTGACCGCCAGCGTGATCTTCGTCGCGCCATTCGCCGCGGCGGCGAGCCGTCCGCCCTTTACTGCGGAGAGATGTTTTCGCACGGTGTTGATTTCGTCGATGGACGCGCCGCAAGTCACCAGCGCGCGGTAAACCTGTTGCACATCCTCAAGCGTCTGCCGTGGATCGAGCGGCAATTCCACCAGCGCCGACCCTCCCCCCGAGAGCAGAAAGAACAGCAGGGTCTTCTCATCGCATTTTTTCAGCAGCGCAAGAATTTCCTCCGCCGCCTTCCAGCTCTCCGCATTCGGCAGCGGATGCCCGGCGACAAAATATTTCATTCCCGCCACTGGCTTGCGCGCAGGAGTCGGCGCCGACACGACTCCCTCAAACCTCACGAACGGCGCCAGCACGAGCGCGAGGCCCTCCACCATCGCGTGCGCCGCTTTTCCGATTGCCACGACCCGCAATTTGTCAAATTCACCCAGGTCGGTCGTGGCGCCGCCGCACACCACGCGAGTCCTGTAGCGTCGCAGCTTCCGTTGCATTGCCGCGGGAATATCGATCGCTGCCAACGTTTCGTGGAAAATCCGGCGTGCGATTTGCTTCAGTTCCGGCATGATGAGGTTTGCCGCGGGAATCGTCAGGAGGCCCTCAGAACTTCCGGATTCAGTATGTTCGGCGGGCGCTGTCCGTTGAACAACGCCACGACGTTTTCCGCCGCCATGCACGCCATTTTCGTGCGCGTTTCGAGCGACGCGGACGCGATGTGCGGCGCCAGCACCACATTCGCGCGTTTTAGACCTGGATGAATGACCGGCTCGTTTTCGTAGACATCCAGGCCCGCTCCCGCGATCTTCCCCTTCTCCAGGGCAGCCACCAGCGCCGCCTCGTTCACCACCGGTCCCCGCGAAGTATTGATCAAGAATGCCGTCGGCTTCATCCGTTGAAATTTTGACGCATCGAACAGCCCGCGCGTCTCCGGCAGCAGCGGCACGTGCACGCTGATAAAATCCGACTCCGCCAGCAGCGCACTCATTTCCCGAAACTCCGCTTTCAACTCTTTCTCCACATTCTCCGGCGCGCGCACCGCATCGGTGTAGATCACCTTCATGTGAAAACCGCCCGCCCGCCGCGCCACCGCCCGCCCGATTCTTCCGAATCCCACGATCCCGAGCGTCTTCCCCCACACATCTGTGCCTACGAGCTGGTCCAGGTCCCAGCCCTTCCAGCTCCCCGAACGCGCAAGCGCTTCGCCTTCCGCCAATCGCCGCGCCCCAGCCATCAGCAGGGTCCAAGCAAAATCCGCCGTCGTTTCATCCAGCACGCCGGGCGTGTTCGTCGCCGCGACCCCGCGCTTCGTACACGCCGCCACGTCAATATTGTCGAATCCCACGGCCACATTTGCCGCAATCCGCAGCTTCGGGGCGGCCTGCAGCAACTCCTCATTTACTTTCTCCGTCAGCAAACAGACTAGCCCGTCCTTGTCCTTCACCCGTCGCAACAATTCCTCTCGCGGCGGGCGCTCGGGTTTTGTCCAGAATTCCACTTCGCAGCTTTCCTGAAGGATTTTCCTCGCTGCATCGAACAAGCTATGCGTCGCAAGCACTTTCGGCTTGGCCATCTCGCCCTCGTCACAATTTTTGAAAAATTACACTAACACACCCTCGTACTCCGGGCATAACTTGGCGTTGCACACTCGCGGGAAGTCTCACTATAGTGCCAGTAGCGCGAATTCCGCGCACCCTATGATCTCTGGCCTCGTTCGGGACTTTGAAAAACTCCTCGGCTCGTCCTCCGTTCTTTATCAGCCGGAAGATCTTCTCCTCTATGAATATGACGGCTCCGTCGAAAAGGGCCGTCCCGACGTGGTCGTTTTCCCAACCACCACGGAACACGTCTCCCGCATCGTCCAACTCGCCGCCAGACACGATCTGCCCGTTGTCGGCCGGGGCGCCGGTACGGGCCTTTCCGGCGGCGCGCTCGCCCCCACCGGCGGCGTGATGATGGTTTTCGCGCGCATGAATCGCATTCTCGAAGTTGACGCCGAGAATCATCGCGCCGTCGTTCAACCCGGCGTCGTGAATCATGATCTCACCCTCGCCGCCGAGCCCCACGGCCTGTACTTCGCTCCCGATCCTTCCAGTTGGAAATCCTGCACCATCGGCGGCAACGTTGCCGAAAACGCTGGCGGCCCGCACACCCTCGCTTACGGCGTCACCGCCAATCACGTCGCCGCTCTCGAGCTTGTCCTTCCCAGCGGCGAGATTGTTCGCATCGGCAGCAAGCACGGCGACGCGCCCGGTTACGACCTCACTGGGCTCATCGTCGGCTCAGAAGGCACACTCGCTCTCGTCACGGAAATCACCGTGAAACTCTCGCGCAAGCCCGAAGCCGTGAAAACGCTTCTTGCCATCTTCGACGCCGTTGATGACGCGGCGGACACCGTCGTTGATATCACCGCCCGCGCCATCACTCCCGCTGCCTGCGAAATGCTCGATGGCTGGACCCTTCGCGCCGTCGAAGACTACATCCACGCCGGATTCCCCATGGACAGCGCGGCCGTCCTTCTCATCGAGGTGGAAGGTCTCAATGAAGCTGTGGTCTCGCAAGCCTCCGCCGTCACTGAAGTTTGCAACGCGCATCGCGCCCGTGAAGTTCGTGTCGCCCGCGACTCTGCCGAACGCGAACTCCTCTGGAAAGGCCGCAAAAACGCCTTCGGCGCGCTCGGCCGCCTTGCTCCCAGCAATTACGTTCTCGACGGCGTTATTCCTCGTTCGAAACTTCCTCAAGCGCTGCGCCGCATCCAGCAAATCGGCCAGCAATACGGCTTTCAAATCGGCAACATCTTCCATGCCGGCGACGGCAACCTGCATCCCATCGTCCTCTACGATCCGCGGGATGCCGCGCAATTCGAACGCGCCCTCGAAGCCTCCGCCCAAATCATCCGCTATTGCGTGGAAATCGGCGGGGCGCTCACCGGCGAGCACGGCGTCGGCATGGAAAAGAGCGAACTCATGCCGCTTCTTTTCTCCGACGCTGATTTCGATCTCATGCGCCGCGTCCACGATGTCTTCAATCCCGATTCCTCACTCAACCCCGGCAAGATTTTCCCTCTCAGCAAGGGGTGCGGCGAAATCCGCATCCGCAAACCGCCTGCACACGTTGCGAGCACCAAGTGAGTCTCCTATTCACGGCGCTGTTCGTCGCTCTTACGCGTTTTTCTATTCTTCTCTGCGAACCTCTGCGCTCCTCAGCGTCTCTGCGTTATCTTTTCTCTTCTCGTCAGTTTTTTCTTCCATGACCAAAGCATCCGCCAATCTCGCCGCGCGCCTCGAATCTCTTATCGGTGCCTCCCACGTCACCGCTGACCCGTCGATCTGCGCGGATTACGCAGTCGACGCAATTCTGCCTTCCGCCGTCGCAAAGCCCGCTTCCGCCGAAGAAGTCGCCGCAATCGTCCGCTTCGCCGCGCTAGAAAAACTCGCCATCGTCCCGTGCGGCAATCGCACCAAACTCCGCATCGGCATGCCCCCCTCCCGTTACGACCTCGCCCTCGACATGACCGCCCTCAACCAGATCGCCCACTACGACCCCGGCGATCTCACCCTAAGCGTGGATGCAGGCCTTCCCATCGCGAAATTGAACGCGCTTCTCTTCGAGCACAAGCAATTCCTCCCGCTCCTCGTGCCCTGGTATTCCCGGAGCACCATCGGTGGCACCATCGCTTCCGGCATTGACTCGCCGCTTCGCCAGTTCTACGGCACCGCCCGCGACTTTCTCCTCGGCGCCGAATTCGTTGATGGCGCTGGCAAACTTTGCAAGAGCGGCGGCCGCGTCGTCAAAAACGTTACCGGCTACGACCTCCACAAACTCCTCATCGGCTCGCTCGGCACCCTCGCGGTCGTCACTCGTCTCAACTTCCGCACGTTTCCTGCGCCGCTTGCCAGTCGCGGCTTCGTGGCCTCATTCCCCACGCAGGAAGGCGCGCTGACGCTTCGCAGCGCCATCGCCGAATCGCCCCTTCGTCCGCTAACTCTGGATATCCTCAGCCCCGGTCTCGCGCACGTCTTCGCCACACGCACTCCCGCCACTCCGGAAGTCGCGGTTTTCGGCGGTGAGAATCGTGAGACCACTCAGGCCTTTCTCCCTCCCGTCGGCGACTGGTTCCGTCCGCGCGAATGGCAATTGTGCGCCGCCTTTGACGGCACTCCTGAAGTTCTCGAACGCTACGCTCGCGACCTCACTCGTCTCTCCGAGCAATCCCGCGCCACCTCGACCGCCATCCTGGACGACTCCACACGCCCATCCGTTTGGGGCCGTCTTCGCGAAACTCTCTCCATGCTTCTCGAAGCCTCACCCGCCACCGCGATCTTCACGCTCAGCGTCCTCCCCACGCAGCACGCCGCTCTTTTCTCAACCCTGTACAACATCGCCGAACGCGCCGGCCTCCCGCACGCCCTCGTAGCCCGCTCCGGTGGCACTCTCTACTTCGCACTTCTCCCTGCTACCGCAGACGACGATACAGTTGGCTGCCTTGCCCAAGCCGCAATCCAAATCTTCGAGTCCGCCTCGTCCGTCAAAGGCCACGCGATGCTGCTCTTCGCCCCGCTCCCCCTGAAACTCGCTTTTGGCGTCCCGGATGCTTCTTCCGGGCAGCACCTCAACATCTGGGGTCCACGCCGGCCGGACTTCGCTCTCATGCACCGCCTCAAATCCGCCTTCGACCCACGCAACATCTTCGCCCCCTCCCGCTTGATCGAAATCCCCGTTTCTTCTCCGGCCACCCCGTGACTGCGACCCCTGCCCGTTCGGTCAGGTACTCGTTCCGCAACCACAGCTCCGTCATGTCATGTTTTCGAAGATGCGTTCTCCCTAAACTTGGGGTGCGGCAGTTCAGGAGAACCCATGCCTTCCCCCATATACCGAAACCTTGGAGTCCTTCTTCTTGTGTCCATTTTTGTTACGAACTTCTCACACGCTCAAGAGAAGAAGCCGCCCGTCACCAGCCGCATCTTGCTTGCTCTCGTGGCGGGCAACGCGCTCAGCGAAAACGTGGCTCACGAAATCTCCTCGCGCGGTTTGGCATTTCGTGCCACGGACCAATTGCGCGCTCAGCTCACCGCCGCCGGCGCTGACGCCCGAGTTCTCGCAGCCCTCGCCAAAGCAGCCAGCGTCAATCTGCCCGACGCGGAAAATAAGGAATCCTCCGAACTTCTTCAGCGCCTCTCTGTGGCCGGAAAACTGATGCGCAGCAATCAGTATCAGGAAGCGGCCGAAGAGCTGAATGCCGCTCTCCAAACTGGTGGCGGCCCGGAAACGGGCTTTGTCATGGGTGAACTCCTCCGCCGCCAGGAACAATGGGCCATGGCTGTTTCCGTATATAAGGAAGTCCTCGAAAAAGATCCCGGCTTCCCTGAAGTTCACACCAAGCTCAGTTACCTGCTCTACCGTCTGGGAGATTCCGAGGAATCCCTGCGGGAAGCCAAAGCGGCCCTGGCTCTCGCTCCGAATAACGCGGAAGCCCACAAGAACGCCGGGCTGGCCTATCAAGTCATGCGCAAATTCGACGCCTGCTCCCTGGAATTCAAGGAAGCGCTCCGTGTCAAGCCTGACTATGAGTCGGTCCATTTTGATTTTGGCATTCTCTTGTATTACAAGGGCGATCTGGAGGGCTCCATTGCAGAATACAAGAAGGCCCTCGCGCTCAGCCCAAATGATGTGGACGCGCACACCAATCTGGGGCTCTCGTTCCGGGAAAAGGGCGATTTACCTTCCGCCATTCGCGAGTATCGCGAAGCCAAGCGTTTGGACCCAAAGAATTTCGAAGCGCGCAAGGGTCTGGGGTCCGCTCTCGCCGCTGCCAATCTCAACGCCGAAGCTGTCGCCGAATTCCGCGAGTTGGAAGCCATCGCGCCGGATTCTGAGGTTTGCCACATTTGCTTGGGAGGCGCGCTCCATCGTACTTGGGACTTCGAGGGCGCGGCGAACGAGTATCGCAAAGCCGCCGAACTGGATCCTTCCGATCCGGAACCACACAATCGTCTTGGCGCTGTCCGTGAAAGTCAGAAAAACTATGATGCCGCTTTGGAGGAGTATCGCCTCGCCCTGCAGTTGGACGAGAATTCCGACGAGGCCCACAGAAACGCCGGGCGCGCTTTGATTGCCAAGAAAGATTTTCCACACGCTTTGATCGAACTAAAACGCGCCGAGGACCTCAAGCCCAGTGATTCGCTCACGCATGATCTCTACGGCCAGGCGTTGCTTGCTTCAGGCGATACGGAATCCGCCATTGGCGAATTCCGCCAGGCTTTCTCGCTCGAGCCGCAGAATCTGACTCTCCAGTTGGAATTGGCCACGGCCCTCGAGAAGAAAGGCGATTGGATCGCCGCTCTTGATCAGTACCACAAGGCTGCGCTCACTCGTGCCAGTCTTGATTACCGCAACCGAGTCGAGCGCGCCGACACACGGAATCCCCAAACAGAGTACGAGGCCGCCAAAGCGCGTTTCGACCAGCATCTCGCCGTCTTGAGGACCTCTGGCAAATCCTCTGAGGCTGCCGCACTGGAAGCGCGCTTGCGCACAGTGAGCGCGGCGCCGAATCTGTCCATGAAGTTGGACGAGGCCATGCAAGCCGGTGCGGCGGCCGCCGCCCAGCGGCGCTTTGATATTTCGCGCATCAAGTACAAGGAGGCGGTCCAGCTTGCCGAGCAAACTCAGCCGCATGACTCGCGCCTCGTTACCGCCCTCGACCAGCTCGGGAACCAGTACATGGGAGAGGACTTTGCCGCCGCCGATGCGGCGTACTCCCGCGAACTCAAGGTCGTCCAGGAGCTTTACGGCCCCCTTTCTCCCATGATTTCCATGCCACTCCAATCCCTCGGCACCAGCGCCCTTATGCGCCACGATTATCCCGCCGCCCAGAAGTTCTATACGCAAGCGGTTGAGGTAAATGAAAAGGCCTTTGGCGAATCCAGCGACAAAGTCGCCGACAGCCTGCGTATCCTCTCTCGCATCTATTTCGTGCAGAAACAGTTTGACCAGGCCGAGCCCATCCTCCTCCGCGCCGTCAAAATCGACGAGTCCCTCTTCGGCCGCGATGGCAGCGGCCTCCTCCTCCCCCTCGCCGCTCTCTGCAGCCTTTACGATAACTGGGGCAAGCCGGACAAATCAGAACCCTGCGACCGCAAACTCCTCGCCGTTCTGGAAAAGCAGTTCGGCGAAAACAGCCTTCAGATTGTGCCCATCCTGAAGAGCCAAGCCCAGGCGCTTCGCAGCCTCGGCCGCGCCCGGGAAGCCGCCGCCGTCGACCAGCGCATCAAGTCCATCCAAGCCTCCGCCATGAACCAAAACTGATGGCATATCTGGCCACGCGGCCCGCCGCAGCGGCGCCGCCACGGTAACGAGAACAATCACGCTCATCGAGCATTTGTTCTCGATTCCAGGAATCCTGTACTCGGACTGCGCATTTCTCTATAATCGCAAGGTGATCTTTCGAGCCCTCCAATACTCCAAGGAGAATCTATGCGATCCAGTCCTCTTCAAGCCCCGCTCCGGGTGGCCCTTGTGCTCCTCGCGGCCTGCTTCGCTGTCGCCGTAGCGCGCGCGCAGGATGTGACCCACGTTGTCTCCGGCACCGTTGAAAAAGTCGATGCCGGAGCAAAAACCATTGCCGTGAAAACCGCTGACGGCACCGTCGAAGCGGTTAAGTTCACTGAGAAAACCACTGTCCACGGCCTCAAGGATGCCGCCAAAGGAGCCGACCTCGCCGGCAAGGAAGGCGGGCACGTCATCGTCCACGCGACGGGCGAAGGCGCGGACAAGACCGCCCATTCCGTCGAGTGGCTCGGCGACAAAACGGTCCATACCGCCGAGGGCACTGTCGACGATGTCGGCAAGGGCACCAAGACCGTCGCCGTGAAAACCGCCGATGGCACAAAGCAAGCCTTCGAAGTTTCCGAGCATGCCACCGTGGACACCGGCAAGACCGTTGGCCGATATTCCGCGGTCGGCGCTAAAAAGGGCGAGCACGTCACCGTCTACTACACCGAGGAAGCCGGCAAGAAAATCGCCCACGTCTTCAAGCATCTCTAGCCAGCCCGGCATCTTTTATTCCATACCGCCGGGAGCCCAGTTGAGCCATACCTCGTAAGCCCTTGTAGGGGCGGGGCTTGCCCCGCCTTCTTCTTCCCTGTCCTCAGAGATGACGCCTGACAGTGGTATATTCATCCCTTGCCAAAAGCTTCCTGGACAACAGCATGACGCCACTGACCGGAACGCCGCAAGCGGCTTCGGCAGCCACGTACAATGTCAACAATCAGCTTACGCAATGGAAGGGCGCAAGCCTCGCGTACGACGCCAACGGCAACCTAACTGGCGCAACCACGACCAACAGCTTTGCCTACACTGGCCGTGAACTCGACCCCACCGGCCTCGATTTCTTTCGCGCCAGATACTACAATCCGACCCTCCAAAGGTTCATCAGCAAAGATCCGATTGGTTTTTCGGGTGGAGATGTGGACCTCTACGCATACGCTAGCAACTCGCCAACCAACTTTATTGATCCAAGCGGTAAGTCAAACCCTATCGTCCATCTCTTAGAAACATACGATGC
>Ga0209180_10000022_pt1 | contig 93138 bp, 87 predicted proteins | sample CZO8metaG_3_FD_188355 | JGI IMG/M metagenome (GOLD analysis project Ga0209180, IMG submission 188355) | Vadose zone soil microbial communities from the Eel River Critical Zone Observatory, Northern California, USA - CZOApr15con2H2.8 metaG... | ecosystem: Environmental > Terrestrial > Soil >...
ATCGAGGCAAGGGCGGCGGAAGTGCGAGAAGCGATGCGGACGGCCCTCGCCCGCCTCGATTGGCGCGAGGCTCGCCGGCAGGCGGACCTACTGCACGCGATGGGATTTGGGCGGAAGACGCCAATGCGCCAGCAGGAGCGAGTGGAACTGCTCGCGAAGGTGACCAAGCTAATCGCAGACGCGAAGGCCTATCCCATCCATCCCAGGTACGTGCCGATGAGCGGTGAGCCGAATCCGTGAAATCATCCCAAATCTCGAAGCTCACGGCGACGCGTCTACTCGATGCTAGAGCACCGAACGGTTTGAATCCAGCGTAGTCACGCGGCTCGGCGAGCGTGGAGCACTTCGAGGTTGAGAATGGCGGCGTGGCGCCGGGAATCGAGGAGGTTCTTGCGCAGGCCGCGATAGCGAGCGAAACGACCCTGCTTCTGGGCATGGTGGGCGAGGCGATGTTCGATGGCAACGCGCTGGCGCTGCGCGGCGCGCCCGGAGCGCGAGGCGGAGAGATTGCGCAAGCGCCGCTGTAGCGGCTCGTCGGCGGCGATGGAAAGGGTGCGCCCGCGGCCGAGGGCGGAGGAGGTGCAGATGACCCGGAGCGGGCAGGCGGCGCATATCTCTGGATTGAATCGGGCGACCTGGCCGAGAGTAACAGGGATTGATTGTCCGGCTGGACAAGTGGCGGTTCCGGCGCGCAGGTCGATCTTGAAATCGCTCTTGTCGAAATAGCCGTCATTGGCCGCGATACCACGGGCCTTGCTGATCAGCTCGGTGCCCTGCGCTATCAACTCGTGAGTATGTTCCGCGCCGACGTAAGCCCGGTCGACGTGCAGCTCCTCGATCGGGTGCGGGATGACGCGGGCCAAGTCGTTCTTCATTGAATCCAGTCCCTCGCCCTCGGGCCGATTGGCGGGCGTGACGGCGCAGGCCAGCACCAGCTTCTGGTCGAGGTCGGTGGCGAGATGGCTCTTGTATCCAGAAAAGGTGCGGCTCTTGCTCTTGCGGCCGTGGCGCATCTCCGGGTCGCCGAGTGAGACGCGCCGGTCTGGCGCGACGCCTTCGCGGATCTGCGCCTTGCCGCCTCCGGGCGGCTCAGGGTCGAGGTCCTGCTCCCGCAGCTGCCCGAGCGTTGCCAGCTTCTCCGCGACCGGCGGCTCTCCAGCGCGCTCGCCCAACTCCTCGCGCACCCACTCTTCCAGCGCCGCGATCGCCGTCAGCAAGCGCGAGAGCGCCGCGCTCTTTTGCGCCTCATTGGTCCAGTCGGCGATATCGAGCGCGCTCTTGATGCTCCGCCCGAGGAGCAGCTCGGCGCCGATCCGCTCGGCAATCTGTTTTGGCTCTTCGCCCTTCACCTTTGCAGCGCAGGTCAACAATTGCCGAGCCGCTCGCCCCAATAGGTTGAAAGTATCCTCGACCCGACCTGCTCCGATGAGCGGCCTTGAATCGACCGCCAGCCGCAGCGTCTTCGGCAGCTTCTTTGGGTCGAAGCCGCCGGTGCGCCTCGCCAACTCCACCGTGCGCTCGAGCAAGCGGCGGTCCATCTCGTGCGCGATGAGCCGGTCACGAAACGGACTCAACACTCCCTGCGAAAACGGTGCTTCCTCCTCGCCCAGCACCCCCAGCACCATCTGCCAGCGGGCGTTGTCCATGCTCAGGTCGACCGCCTCCGCATCCGATGCACCCGTGTACGCCTGCAAGAGCGTCACCATCGCCAGCAGCGCGGGTGCGACGGGCTCCTTCCCCTCTCCCCTCTCGCGATACATCGACGCCAGCTCTTTCTGGAACCCTTCGTCGAACAATTCATGCCGATACTGGCGCAGAAATCCGAAGAGCTTCTTCGTCCGCCGCTTCAGCAGCGTCTGCTCTCGGCGACTCAGCTCTCTCGGGGGATTCCAACTCGGAACACTCATCGGCTCCTCCTCGCGCCCTGCGCGTACGGTGGAGCCGATCACAGTCTGTCGTCAGAGTCGATCCCCTCCTCGTAAGCGATCGAAATGATCGAGCTTTCGAACCGATCGCCGCTCTAGTCAGAGGCCTCCCCGTAGGCGCGGGCTTGACCGGCCGCGGCTCGTGCGCTAATAGTACATACAATAGTACTAACATAAAGGCGCGGCGATGAAGACTCCGACCGTCGAACGCGAGACCGTTACCTTCCGGTTGCCGGCATCGCTGCTGCAGCGCGCGCGACAGGACGGCGCTGCGCGTGGGTTGGCGTACGTGCGGTCCGTCGAAGAGGCATTGGAGCTGTACTTCTTCTCGCGCCTGCCGCCGCCGATGGCGGAGGCGCTCGAAGCAGACATCAAGGACTTGAAAGTCTCGCGGCAGAACTACTTCTACTCGCTACTTGACGCGCGATACCGGGAGCTGATCGCGAAACGGGCTCTTGGCGACGCGAAGAGAAGCGGGACGAAGAGAAAATAAAGACGTCGAAACGATGGGTCCGCGATGAGCGAACGAGTCGAACGGAGAGCCACGCCGGACCGGAGAGTCGGGGACCGAAGACGAGCCGCGCTTCCGCAGCTCGTTGCCGACCGGCGTTCAGCCCGTGCCCACAGAGGCCGGCGCCGAGCGGATCGCCAGGTCCGCAGCGCGCACAGGCAGCGCCCGTCGCAGAGCTCAGTTCCATTTCTACTTACCGTCGACGAAGTCGCGGACGCGCTGCGCACGACGCGCAAGGCCGTCTACGCGATGATCGAGCGGGGATATCTCCCCGGCCTCGTTCGAGTCCGACGTCGAGTCCTCGTCCGTCAGGCCGCCCTGCTACAGTGGCTGAAGGAAAAGGGTGCGCCGTCGCTCAGGGAGCCTGAGCGATGAGCGTGAAGGTCAGGAAGTTCAGAAGAGGCGGGTACGAAGTGGACATCATCGTGCGGCTGCCGGACGGGACGAGGCTGCGGGAGCGCAAGAAGACTCCGTGCACGTCCAAGTCCGCGGCGCAGCGCTGGGGCGAGGAGCGCCAGGCCATCCTCCTCCTCCACGGCAAGCCGCGCAGGAAGGAGGTTCCGACGCTGGAGGCGTTCGCGCCTCGCTACATGGCGGAGCACGTGAAGGCGAACCGGCACAAGCCAAGCACGCAGTCGCTGAAGGAGCACATCATCGACTTCTACTTGAAGCCGAGGTGGGCGAGGCGGCGGCTCGACGACATCCACGACGCGGACGTGCAGAAGCTCAAGGCCGATCTCGCGGACCTGAGCCCGAAGACCGTGAACAACGTGCTCTGCGTGCTCAACACGATGCTCAAAGTTGCCCTTGAGTGGGACGTGCTCGAGGCGATGCCGGCGCGCGTGAAGCTGCTCAAGGTCTCGCCGTCAGAGGTGCCGTTCTACGAGCCGCACGAGTACGAGCGGCTCGTCGAGGCGGCGAGGAGCATCGGGGACCACCGGCTGCTGGTCTTCGTACTGCTCGGCGGTGACGCCGGACTGCGCTGCGGGGAAATTATCGCTCTGGAGCAGACCGACGTGGACCTCAAGCGCGGCATCCTGCACGTCCGGCAGAGCGAGTGGGAAGGCCACGTGACCCTGCCCAAGAGCGGGCGAGGGCGGAAGGTCGTCCTCACCGAGCGGCTCGCGGCGGCGCTGGCGAAGAACCGACACCTCCGTGGCCCGCGCGTACTCTGGCGCGAGGAGAGCGAAGGCAAGGTGACCCAGGTGCTGCTCGCGAAGTGGATGCGGCGCCTGCAGCGCCGGGCGGGGCTCAAGGAGACCGGGCAGCTGCATATCCTCCGGCACACCTTCTGCTCGCGCCTGGCGATGGCTGGCGCCTCGACGATGGCCATCAAGGAGCTGGCCGGGCACCAGCAGATCAGCACCACGCAGCGCTACATGCACTTGAGCCCGGCAGCGAAGTCGGCGGCAATCCGGTTGCTCGACCGCGGCGCCGATCGCGCTGCCGAGGACCTGCAGGATACTGAAAATCGTGGAGACACTGTGGAGACGGTCTCCCCGTCCCCGCAGATTCCGAGCAATTCCATGTAATTAGTTGGTCGGGGAGACAGGATTTGAACCTGCGACCCCCTGGTCCCGAACGGGCACCAGCGGAATCCCACTGCGTATCCTCGGCTATCACCGCGGAGCAAGCTTCGGAAAAGACAAGCGAGCAGGAAGCCCCGAGTTTGGATACGGTGGCATCCGTTCCACCGGTTGAGACTGCGTTTGGTGCGCCGGTGGTGCGCGAACTTCCGCCCGACCCAGGACCACATGAGCGGCTGCTCACGGTGCGCGAGGTCGCGAGCCGCCTCGGCGTGAGTTCAGCCTTGGTCTACAAGCTCTGTCAGCGAAAGCTGCTGCGCAGCCTGCGAATCGGAGGAGCGCTTCGTTTCCAAGCACAGGCCATAAGCGAGTATTTGTCGGGCACGGGAGCCCGATGAGCGTGAGATCGCAGTGGGTTCCTCGTGGCTCTCCTGGTCCCGGATACCGCTCGGCGCTCTTGGTGCGATGATCGGACTTCGCCTTGGCAACGAGGCAGTCCAGCACATCCACGATTGTTCCCCATTCCACGAACCAGCAAGAGGCGGCGATTTCCTTACGGTCTCTCGACGGCGGAGCCGAGGCCGGTTCCACGATTCTTCACGCGGATTCTCGATGTTCATGTGCCCAGCGCGTGCCACGATCGCGCCGCAGCACCACGCGCCCCTCGCTCGACGTGGTGCAGGTGGCAGCGTTGCTAGGATGTTCGACCGCTCACGTCTACCTGCTGTGCCAGCAGGAGATGGCCAGGATGCTCATCAGACCCCAATGCAGGCCAGGAAGGTGGTTCGCCTCCGCAGCACGATGGCGATGCAGCACCGCCACAACGTTCCGACGCCGAACTCGCGGGCGATCAGTCCGGCATGCGCCACGACGTCCTTGCCAGTGATCATCCCGCGGATCGCCATCGAGCCTCCGAAGACTTAGACGCGATGGCAATACGTTTCGCTTCCCCCCTCTTGAGGGGAGAGGCCATGCTGAGGCGCCGGCGGCGCACGGACGACCGCAGGAACCATGCTCCGAGAGTCGCCAAGGCCAACAGATCCGCTGGACCCGAGATCGAGCATCCGTACGCGGGCGCGAGAGCTAGCCCTCCCGCTCCTCCCGGCGAGTTGGGATCCTCGCCGGCCTTCAGCGCATCGATGTCGGAGATTCCGCTGCTGTTGCTCGAGTGGTGCTCGCCGGCGGCGGCGAGCAGCGCGTTTCGCAGCGAGGATTCGTCGAAAGGGCGAAGCCCGCGGCTGCGCAGATAGACGCCGAACGGCTGCACCACGGTTCCGGCGCCGCCCGCATCGGTCGCGTGGCAGATGGTGCACCGGGGCGGCGCGGCAAGGTCGAGTTGCTGGCGGATCACTCCGGGGAAATCCGGCGTCGCGACCAGGGCAAAAGCGATGAGGATTGGCTGCATGTCACAGGTACCCGTTCAGTTGGATGAGGAAGGTGTTGGTCGTCGGCGAATCCGACGAAGTGCGGCGGACCACGTCGGCGCGCACGTCGAGGTGCGGAACGATGAACCAGGCTGCTCCGCCCCACCAGCCGTACTGGGCGGCGCCGCCGGCGGGCGAGCTGAGTCGCTCGGCGGCGGAGATGAGGTGCACGCCGCGGAGCACCTCGAGATCGGCCTGCAGCCATCCGGCGTGGCCGGTCTTCACGCTGGAGCTGCCGAGTCCCGAGGAGAGGAGCGCGTCGGCTTCGAAGGAGAGGACAAGTGGGGTCCAGGGCGCGGCGCGCGCGGTCACTCCGTACGCTTGACGCAGCGTCGGAGATCGCGTGTCGAGCGCGGCGGCGGCGCGCGTCGCCAGCGCGCTGACGCCGACGGCTACCTTCGGCGAAAGCGCCAGCTCGAGGTAACCGGCCAGTCCGCGCTCCCGGAACGCATCGGGTCGCACCGAGTAATTTCCGAGGATCGCCATGACCTCGGCGCGCCAGCCCTCGTCGACGAGCGCGAGCGCGATGCCGTCGTGCTGGTCCTCGTTGATGTCCGTCTGCGTGGCCGACCGGACGAACGAAGTGTGCTCGATGTTGCGCAGCCCAAACGGTACGTTGATCCGTCCAGCGCGGACCAGGCCCGTCGAGTTCGCGAAAGCAAGCCCGATCCAATGTTCCCGCGAGACGAGATTTCCGCCGTCCTGGTTTCGAGTGACCGAGGCAAGGCGGGTTGCTCCCTCGCTGGCGTAGCCGAGCTCAGCCGCCGCCCGCACCGGCCCGACCCTCACCTCGGCGGCAACCGAAGTCCGCATGTGGAGCTCGCGGTTGTCGACCAGCTTTCCGTCGACCGTGTTCCAGATGTAGCCCTCGCGCACCCAGCCGCCGAGCGTGAGCGCATCGGGTGTCTTGAGCACGCCGAAGAGGAACTTGCTGGCCGCGGACGCCTCGGCATCTTCGGCCCGGCCCCAGCGGGAGCTGAGCAAGAGCTGACTCTGCGCGCGGCCGTACTCCGTGAGCAGCGTGCCGCCAGACGGGTCGGTGTGGCACGACACGCACTGCGTGTAGCCGTGCCGGATCATCGTCGGATACGCGCTCGCGGCCGTCGAGCAAAGCCCTACGGACGCGAGGACGAAGAGGGCGGCTTTCACGCGCCCTCCACGGCCATCTCGACTGTGACCTCGACCTGCGGTGTCACGCTCACTCCGAGATACGATGGCGACTTGATCTCGAAGTCGCGCATGTCGAGTTGCACCGAGCCGTGGACCCTGGTCACGCCGGCGGCGCCCCTCTCGGCGCGATAGCGCACCTGCACAGGGCGAGACCGGCCGTGCAAGGTCAGGTCGCCTTTGGCCGTCCTCTCCGCAGGGTCGTGCTCCTTGGGAAACGTCAGCTCGGAGCGCGAGACCCGGAGGATGGCGGCTGGGAACTTGTCCGCCTCAAGGGTCTCGCGCAGGTGGCGGTCGCGCAGTCCGATGCCGGTTTCGATCGGCGCGATCGGCACTTTGAAGGTGAGCACGGAAGCGTCTTCCTCGAGATCGATCTGGGACGACTTGCCCTCGATGCGCAGGCCTGCGGGACCGCGGGCGAGAACGGTCACCGAGCTCTCGCGCGCGCGCGACAGAGCGATTGCTCCTTGCCCCACTACCGAGACGACGAGGAAAAACCCGGTGAGAACATTGCGGGTGTTCATGGCAGCTCCACGGTCAGCCACGACGCGAGGTCGTGGGTTTTAGACGTACCGTTCTTCGTAGAGCGCGGTTCCGGTATGCGCCTCCCCTGTCCAGGGGACTGCCTCGGTGGCGATGTCGATCTTGCGGATGGTGTGGTTGAAGCTGTCGCTGACGAAGAGGTTGCCGGATCCGTCCGCAGCGACGCCGACGGGTGTGTTGAAGCGTGCCAGATCGCAGATGCCGTCGGCGCTCCCGTCTTCTCCCGGCGACCCGGCGATCGTGGTGACGAAGCCCGAGGCGATGTCGATCTTGCGGATGGTGTCGTTGCCGGTGTCGGCGACGAAGAGGCTGTCGGAGGCCGCAGTGATCCCAAAGGGTGTGTCGAAGCGCGCCGCGGCGGCCGGGTCGTCGGAAGCGCCGAATTCCCCGGCGAGGCCGGCGAAAGTGGTCACGGCGCCGGACGCGAGATCGATCCTGCGGATGGTGTGGTTGAAGGAGTCGGCCACGAAGAGGCTGTCGCCGCCGCGGGTGAGAGCGAAGGGAAAATTGAAGCGCGCGGCGGCGCCGGTCCCGTCGGAAGCCCCACGCTCGCCTGCCGAGCCGGCAAAGGTGGTCACCGCGCCGGAGACGAGATCGATCTTGCGGACGACCTGGTTGAACGTGTCCGCGACGTAGAGGTGGCCGGCGCCGTCGCCGACCACCCCCGTGGGAAAGTTGAATCGCGCGTTCTCGCCGGTATCGTCGGCGTAACCGGGGCCGCCCGGCGCGCCGGCGAGAACGCGCAGCTGCTGCGTGCTCGCCGGGCATTGCACGGTGAGGGCGAAAGTGGCCGCGGCGGTCTGCGAGCCGGAGGTGCCGCGCACGCTGATTGGGACGTCCACGACGGAGTTACCAATCCGCCCGTTGTGGAACGTGAGCGTACCGCTGCTCGCCCCGGCCGGAATCGTGAGCGGATCGATGACGACGCCATCGGGCACCCCATCGAGTGAAATCTCGATGGTGCCGACGGAACCCCCGGTCCGCGCCACGCGCAACGTCGCCGTCGCGCTGGCCCCCGGCGGGAGCGTCAGCGAGGAGGGCGAGATCGCTAGGCTGAACCCCCCCCTGCGCCGGCGGCTGCGAGGTGTTCGTGGCGGAAGTCCCGCCGCAGGCGGCGAGAAGGGAAAGAAGGACGACCTGGGCGACAGCGTGGCAGCCGCGCATGGTCCTTTGGATCGTAGATCTCGATGCTGCAACCGGATTCGGCATTGATATTCCTGTCGCGCCGTCCGCGGCGCATTTCGGTGGCCGGCGAATCATTCGAGGCTCGTGTGACCGCGCCTGCCCTGATCAGGGGATCGAGACTTCGGCGAGCGGCGGACTCCTTCGCGGGTCCCGGGCGGCTGGGACCCGCGAAGGCGCCGCGCGCTACTGCTGCGCCGGATCGATGTTGAACCAGTGTCCCAATCCGGGCGGGAACGTCAGGCCCTTCACGTCGCCCGGGACCTTGTCGTCGACAAAGTAGTAGAGCGGGTGGCCGTCGAAGGCGGATTGCCTCTTGTTGTCGGCGCGTGTGAACACCGTGAATCGCGCAGCGTCCAACCCTGTGGGCGTCACGGCGCTGTCGGTGAGGAAGATCGGCCAGTTGCCGACGCACGTCGTCCGGTCGCCAGGCGTGCCGTCGCACGCGCTCGTCGGCGGCGACCCCACCGTGTCCAGGTTGAAGTAGTACAAGCTGTTTCCCGCTGCATCGGCCAGTCGCGTGGCGCCCGTGGCGGAGTCGGTGAGCGTCAGCACCGTGAAGAACGGAGACCGAAGAAGGAACCAGACCGCAGTTGGACCTCCACCTGTGGACGCGTCGCCGGTGATGTCCGACGGTTTGCTGTCGCCGACGTAGTAATAGAGGGGCCATCCCTTGTACGTGGTCTGCTTGCTGCCATCCCCGCGGGTCATCTGACCCACGTCGTTCATGTCGATCCCCTGCACCACGACGTTGTCGGTGTGGAAGATCGGCCAGTACGAGACGCAGCTGCCAGTGCAATTGGATACGGCCGCCTGGCCGCCACCGGCGGGCAGGTCGAGCGCGAAGTAGTAGAGTGCGCGGCCGTTGCCGTCGACCAGGTAATTCCCGACGCTGGCGGCGTTCGACAGCTTGAGCGTCGAGGGCGAGGACGCCGGCATCGTACTGCCGCCGCAAGCTGCGGCGAGGAGGGCGGCGGTCAGCGCGCTCGCCGCGCGGGTCCAACTCGAGTTCTTCATCGTCTTCTTTCCTCTGCAAGTCGCCGGCTGGATGCTCGGCGGACCTGCGTTGGTTATGGGAGCAGCCGCGGGCCGACCTCCCCTATCTGGGTGGGGACCGACAGCCACCTGCTGCTGCGCGGAGTCACCAGTCACGACCTTCGCAGGCGTCGCCGGTGAAGCAGGCGCGGCTGGCGGCGGCGGCACCGCTGCGCGTTTCAACTTTCCCACCGGCATCGCCTTCGACGGCGTGGACACGCTCTTCGTCGCGGACACCGTGAACCAGCACATCCGCAGCATGTCCCTCACATCGGGCGACGTGCTCGTCGTCTGGGGCGCCACTTCCCGTGTGTGCATCCAGGCGGAGGACCCCGGCCGCCTCTGTTTCCCGCGGGGTGTCGCGGTCGATCGAGGCACGCTCTACGTGGCCAATACCGCCGTCGACGACATTCGTGCGGCTGTGCTCACCCCCGGCGGCCGCGACATCGACTCTATTCGTACCGTCGCCGGACTGCCTCTCCACCGCGGCAGCGAGGGCCCGCGCTTCGACAATCCGATGTTCATCGCCAGCGACGGCGCGGACTCGATTTACGTGGCCGACACCAACAACGACGAAATCCGCAGGGTGTCGCTCTCCTTCGGCCCTTCCACCGTCACCGTTCGCGATATCACCACGCTGGCCGGATCCCCATCCCCCGACGGCCTCCTCCGCTGCGAGGACGGCATCGGCGCCGACGCGAGCTTCGGCCACCCCTCCGGAGTCGCTGTGGACGGAGGTACCATCTACGTGACGGACACGTTCGGCAGGACCATCCGCAAGATCGTCATCGCCACGGGGGATGTGACGACCATCGCCGGCAAGTGCTTCATGCCGGGCTTCACGGCCGCCGTGGGGCCCGACGCGCGCTTCACCGCGCCCACCGGAATCGTGGCCGACGGCCGCGGTCTTCTCTACGCCGCCGACTTCTCGGCCATCCGCGCCATCGATGTGGCGACGCGCGGCGTGAGCACGCTGGCTGGCACGTTCCAGCCGGGCAGCGCGGACGGAATCGGCGGGTCGGCCCAGTTCAACTCTCCCAGGGGCCTGGCCCTCGACGCGATCGGGAATCTCTACGTAGCCGACACCGGCAACCACACCATCCGCAAGATCGTCCTCGCCACCCCGGCGCTCACGACGTTGGCGGGAGCGCCCGGCATGGCGGGCTCGGCGGACGGCGTCGGCGCCGGAGCGAGATTCAATTCACCGATCGGCCTGGCCCTCGATGGCGAAGGCGGGCTGTTCGTGAGCGAGAGCAACACGATCCGCAGGATCGATCTCGCGACCGGCGCCGTCAGCACCGTGCTCGGCCAGCCGGGAATCCGGGGGGTGAAGCTCGGAGCTCCTCCCGCGCGCCTCAACCAGCCCGCCGGTCTGGCGTTGATCGGCCCCGGACTGCTCGCCATCGTCGATCAGGCGGAAAACGTGCTGCTCACGCTACGCTGACGGTCGCTCGGCATCGGGATCGATTCAGCGCACGGCTCAAGGCGAGGAGGAGTGACAATCCTGCGACCCGGAGAAACGAAACGACGAGCTCGTCATCGCATCCCGGCATGGGGGATCTGGTCCGGCACGACCAACTGCGCAAGACGTTGACGTTGATCCACGAAGCGCGCGAGATCCGGCGTGGACCGGAGCAGCGGCTGCATCTCGCGCGCGGCCTCGAGCGGATCATCGGGGCGGCCATGACCAGCATCGGTATCTACAGCAATTTCGGCCCTAACCGCCGCGGAATGATCGAGGAGAACACCACTTCGTGGGTGGACGGATCCGCCCGCAGCGTGTGGGCGACGCTCAAGGAGCGAGGCATCTCGTTCAGCCCGAGCATTCGCGCCCTGGCGAACCGCTGCAATGGCACGCACCCTGTTGCAGTCCGGCGGCGCGATCTCCTCCGCGACTCGGAATGGTACGGCAGCGAGTATTTCGCCGATCACTACGGCACCAGTGGATTCGACGACTACGTGAAGGCGATGAGTCCTCTCCCGCGCAACCGGGTCGCCACCATCTCCGCGAACCGCGGTACGCGGGATCGCCCGTTCACGGAGGAGGATCGGAACCTCATCGCTGTGTTCCACGAGGAGTGCCTGCGTCTCGACGCGGTGCAGGCGAGCGAGGCAGATGGGCCGCGCCTCACCGGTCGCGAGCGGGAGGTGCTCGACGCGCTACTCCGCGGCGGCTCTGAAAAGGAAGTCGCCGCGGAGCTAAGGATCAGCCGTGAGACGGTTCACACGCACGTGAAATCTATCTATCTGGCTTACGGCACCAGATCACGCGCCGAGTTGCTCGCGCGATGTCTCTCGCGACGAGGGATGATGCCTCCCGTGCAGGTCGCGCGAGCGGCAAGAGGCCCAACAAGTCTCGAAGAAGCCTAAACCAGCCTCGTTTGCCGACGAAGTTGATATGGTGGAGCGCCTCGCGAACGTCTGACCGAAACTGTGGATCCTGGCCCGATCGCGGCTTGGTGCGCCGGTGGTGCGGGGCGGCGCGTCATCGGAAAAACGCGCCCGGCCTCGTCTTCGAAGTCGAACAAAAACCGGGCCTTGGATTGGTCGGGGAGACAGGATTTGAACCTGCGACCCCCTGGTCCCGAACCAGGTGCTCTACCAGGCTGAGCCACTCCCCGACGCGATTGGAGGCGCGGGAGTAACGTAAAGACGGGCGGGGGTCAAGGGATCCGGCCTGCTTGCCCCAGCGATGGCCGGGCGGGCATCTTGGGCGCCCATGGCCCTGCTGGCGATGTCGCGGCACCTCTCGTTCCATGCCCGCGGGGACGCCGCGTTCGTCTGGCACGGGCTCACCGGCGACGTCGCGGAGATGAGCCGGGACGTGCTGGCGCTATTGCTCGCGTTCGATCCGCGAGCGGACGAAGCGAAGCTGAAAGAGGCTCCTCCGGCGGGGCTCAGCCGGGAGAAGGTCGAGGAGTTCGTGCCGGTCCTGCGGTCGCGGCGCTTCATCGTGACGGGTGGGCAGGGTGGGCAAACGGTAGACGAGTACTCGCCGCTGCTCGCCGGGTATCCGCGCGTTCCACGCAACGCCGTCTTCCACCGGGGCGCCGACCGCGTCACGGTCTACGGCCGCGGCACGCCGATGGAGTTGGACGCCCGCACCGCCGGGCTGTTCCTCCGCTGCGACGGCGAGCGCACGCTGGGCCAGGTGCTGGGCGACGCCGGGCCGGCCGCGCTGCCGCCGTTGCTCCGCCTGGCGCGGGCCGACGTGGCGGCGCTCAAGGTCCTCGCCAAGGCGGTCTCCCACGGGGGCGTCGCCTTGAACCCCGCGGCCGAGTCGACGATGCCCTATCCGGAGCTCGCCGATCCCAAAGCCTACGCCGCTGGTGACCCGCCTCAAACGGGCGGTCCCGATGGCGACATCGCCGGACCCGACGAGCACGAGATCACGCTGGCCCACCTCTTCCGCGCTCCGCATCCCTCGCTCAAGGGCCGCACCTTTGGCGCGGCGCTCGCGGACGGCCTTCTCCGGCGCGACGCGCTCCAGCACGTGAAAGGCAGACCGGCGCGCGTGCTCGTCGACGGCGGCGGCCCCGGCGAGCTCGCCGCAGCACTGTGCGAGGCGCTCTCTCGCTCGGCGCCGGTCGCGCGCCGCGACGAGCCGCTCCCCGCGGCCGAGGAGTCCCTGGACCTGATCGTCTCGAACGAGACGGCCGGGAGCCTCGAGACCCGGGCCGAGGGAGATCGGATCGTCAACCAAGGCGCCCTCCAACTCGTGCGGGACGCGGCCGCGGCGCTGGCCCCGGGCGGCACCCTGGCGGTGTCCGAGATCGGCGACCCGACGGCCGATCCGGTCCGCGGAGACCGCGGCGAGTGGTCTGTCCGGTTCGCCGATCTGCAGCAGGAAGCAGCGCGGCTAGGCCTGCGCGCCCAGCTGATGCCGCTGAGCGAGGTGTTGTCCCTGGACGGCGCGCCGCAAGCGCTGAGCACGACCCGTGCCTCGTTCGCCGCGCTCCGGGCGCTTTTCGCGGCCCACAGCCTGCAGCTCACCCGCCGCGCCTGGCTGCGCAGCGAGGTCGAAGAATCGTGCGCCGGCAAGCTCGATCTGTCCGAGGTGCACGGCCTGCAGTGGGCGCCTCTGGCGGAGCGCACCCTGGGCCTCTCGCCGCGGCAATTCTGGGTCCTGCTCGCCCACAAGCCGGAGCGCGTGCTGCACTAGCGCCGCCGCCCGCTCTCCGCGGCCGTGCGCAAGGCCGCGATCGCGTCGCCGTAGCTCGGCTTGCCGAACACCGCGGTGCCCGCGACCAGCACCGTCGCGCCCGCCGAGGCGACGCGCGGCGCGGTCTCCGGCGTGATTCCGCCGTCCACCTCGACGCGGGTGTCGAGGCCCCGCCGCTGGATCGTCTCGGCGATGCGCTCGATCTTCGGCAGGCAGGCCTCGATGAAGCTCTGGCCGCCGAAACCGGGATTCACCGTCATGATCAGCGCCATGTCGGTGATCTCGAGCACGTAGTCGAGCACGTCCGGCGGCGTGTGCGGGTTGAGGCTCACGCCCGCCGTCGCGCCCGTCGAGCGGATGTGCTGCAGCGTCCGGTGCAGGTGCGGCGACGCCTCCTCGTGCACCGTGATGTTCGCCGCGCCGGCATGGGCAAAGGCATCCACGTACTTCTCCGGCTCGACGATCATCAGGTGGCAGTCGAGCGGCCGGGTGGCGGCGCGCTTCATCGCGGCGACGACCGGCGGGCCCCAGGTGAGGTTGGGCACGAATCGCCCGTCCATCACGTCGACGTGGATCAGGTCCGCGCCGGCCGCTTCGACCGCGCGGATCTCGTCGCCGATGCGCGACAGGTCGCAGGAGAGGAGCGAAGGCGCGATCTCGATCTGGCTCATGCGGTCTCCTTCCGCAATCGTACCGCGAAGAAGCCGTCGGTCCCGGTGCGGTGGGGGAAGATGCGCAGGCGTCCGTCTGCGTCTAGGCAATCGGCGTCCGCCGGCGGCAGCGCCCAGCCGGGGGGCGGGCGCTCCCGGCGGAACTCCGGATGCTCCGATACGAACCGGTCGACCCGCTCGTCGCACTCTTCGGGCGTGAGTGTGCAGACCGCGTACACCAGGAGCCCTCCCGGCTTCACGGACAGCGACACCTGCGCCAGGAGCCGCGCCTGCAGCGCCGCGAGACGGTCCACGTCCTCCGGCGTGCGCCGCAGCTTCACCTCGGGATGGCGGCGCAAGGTCCCCAACCCGGAGCAGGGCGCGTCGACCAGCGCCAGGTCGAAGGGGCCCTCGCCCTGCAACGGAAGCGTCGCGTCGGCGGCGAGCGCGCGGACCTCGGGTAGCCCGAGCCGCCGCGCGGCTTCCTCGACGTCGCGGGCCTTCCGGGCGTGCACGTCCAGCGCCAGCACGCTCCCCGCCCCCAGCTCCGCCAGGTGGCACGCCTTTCCTCCCGGGGCGGCGCAGGCGTCGAGCACGCTCGCCCCGGCCGGCGGCGCCGCGTAGAGCGAGACGAGCTGCGCCGCCTCGTCCTGCGCCTGGAACAGACCCTGCTCGTACCCTTCGATGTCCAGCGCCGGTGGAGCGCCGGGGGCCAGCACCAGCGCGTCGGGCGAATACCGGCCCGGGGTGGAGCCGATCCCGCTCTTGCGCAGCGCCTCCTGCGCCTGCGGGGGAGTGGCGCGGCGCCGGGCGACGCGCACCACCGCGGGCGCTTGCTGCTGGTTGGCGCCCGCCAGCTTCTCCGCTTCCTCCGCCCCCAGCCATTTCGCCCAGCGGTCGACCAGCCAGCGCGGGTGCGCGGTCGCCGCGGCGATGTGGCCGACGGGGTCGACGTCGCGCGGCGGGGGTGGCGGCGCGGCGCGCGTCTCCGACAAACGCCGCAGCACGGCGTTCGCATAGCCCGCCGCGCGCGCCAGCCCCAGCGCGCGGACCAGCTCCACGCCCTGATCGACCGCGGCCCGCGCCGGCACGCGCGGATGATGCAACAGCTCGAACGCCGAGACGCGCAGAGCGGCCCGGAGAGGCGCGTCCAGCTCGGCGGGTGGACGGGCGCTGTGCGCGCCCAGGGCGCGGTCCAGCTCCAGCTGCCAGCGCAGGGCGCCGTAGGTCAGCTCGGTGCAGAGCGCCGCCTCGCGCGGCTCCAGCGCGCCGGCCGACCGCAGCGCCCCGTCCAGGGCGAGGTTGGCGAACGCGCCGCCCTGCTCGACGCGCAGGAGCACTTCCGCCGCCAGCCTGCGCGCAGGGGAAACCGCCACCCGCGGGCTTCTACAGCCTCGCGTCCGTTTGCGTCCACCGGCGTCCGCGGCTAGAGTCATCGCCATGGGCAACCTGCACCGGAGCCGTCTTTGGGTGCCGCGCGGCCGCCGTCGAGCTGCCCGGTGATCTGCTGACGCCGTTCGGCGTCTTCTGCCTTCTCGACCAGCAGCAACCTCCCGGGGGAGACGCCTTCCTCTTCGAGGGCGCGCTCGGCCGCTACAGCTACGTGGGCCTGGGAGGCGGGCGCGAGGGACGCCGCGGCCGCAAGCCTGCGCCGCGGCTGACCATCCGCGGCGGGCGGCCGGAGGCGCTCGACGGGTTCCCGGGGCTTCCCGGGCGGCCGCTGGAGGCGTTGCGCGAGGCGCTCGGCTCGATCGCGTACGAACGCGCGGACGAGCTCCCGCCGTTCTGCGGCGGGTTCGTCGGATACCTGGGCTGGGCGGCGGCGGCCTGGAGCGAGAGGCTTCCGCAGCGGCTCGGCCCCGACCCGCTCTTCCCCGAGGCGGATCTCCTCTACGCCTCCGAGCTGGTGGCCTTCGACCACCGGCAAGGACGAGCGTGGGCCATCGCGTCGGGAGCTGGCGCCGGCGCGGATTCGCCTGAAGAGCGGGCTCGGGTGCTGGCCGAGCGCGTCCTGGCGGTGTTCGGAGATCGGCGGGCCGGTGTCCGGTGGCCCGAAGCGTTGCGCCGGCCCGCTGCCCAGTCGCTGGGGCCGCGCCTGGTTGGCGGCGTCCGGCGTGGAACGTCTGTTCAGGGAAACGGCACCCGCAACGTGCGCGCCGGCGCCGTGCAGCTAAAGCGCCTGCCCGAGCCCCGACCCGTCGGCGGGGGCGAGGCCCCCTACAAAGCGGCTGTCCGCCGGGCGCTGGAGTACATCCGCGCCGGCGACGTCTTCCAGGTGGTGCTCTCGCAGCGCTTCGAGCTGCCGGACTGCGACGGGTTCTCCCTCTACCGGACGCTGCGCGCCGCCTCGCCCGCGCCCTATCACTTCTACCTGCGCCTGGGCGGCCGCGAGCTCTTCGGCGCATCGCCGGAGCTTCTGGTCCAGGTGGACCGCGGCGAGATGACCCTCCGGCCCATCGCCGGCACGCGCCCGCGCGGCGCCACCGCCACGGAGGACGAGCGGCTGGAACGCGAGCTGCGCGCCGATCCCAAGGAGCGGGCCGAGCACACGATGCTGGTGGACCTGGGCCGCAACGACGTCGGCCGGGTCTCGCGCATCGGGTCGGTGCGGGTGGCCCGGCTGATGGAGACGGAGCGGTTCAGCCACGTCATGCACCTGACCAGCGAGGTGACCGGCCGGCTGGGCTCCGGCCTCGGGGCGGTGGACGCCTTCGCCGCGGCGTTCCCGGCCGGGACGCTGTCGGGCGCGCCGAAGATCCGGGCGCTCCAGATCATCGACGAGTTGGAGACGGTGCAGCGCGGCCCCTACGGCGGAGCGGTCGGCTGGTTCTCCGCAGCGGGCGACGTGCAGCTGGCGATCGCCATCCGCACCTTGTTCCGCTCCGGCGGGCGCCTCTTCGCCCAGGCAGGCGCGGGGATCGTGGCGGATTCGAGCCCGGAAAACGAGTGGCGCGAAGTGCTGGCCAAGGTGCGGGCCTCGGTGGGAGCGGCATACGGCGCGGTGGCGGGCCGCACGGTCGAGCCGCACGCGCTCGCGGCAGGAGCCGCGCGATGAGCGCCAGTCGCGGGAAGGCGCGGGCCAGCAGCCGGCGCGCGGCGAGCGCGAACGGGGTCCCGCGGGTCCTGGTCCTCGATAACTACGACTCGTTCACCTACAACCTGGTGCAGCGGATCGGCGAGCTGGGGGCGGAGGTCGAGGTGGTCCGGAACGACGCGATGGGGGCCGACGAGCTGATCGACCGGCTCCCCCAGCGCCTGGTGTTGTCTCCGGGGCCCTGCACGCCGGACGAGGCGGGCATCTCGCTGGAGCTGATCCGCAAGCTCTGCGGGCTCTCCGGAAGGCCCGCGCGCCTGGTCCCCATCCTGGGCGTGTGCCTGGGCCACCAATCCATCGGGCAGGCGTTCGGCGGCCGGGTGGTGCGGGCCCGCGAGCCGGTCCACGGCAAGGCCGAGGAGATCGTCCACGACCGCAGCGCTCTCTTCCGCGGCATGTCCCAGCCGCTCCTCGCAGGCCGTTATCACTCGCTGGTGGTGGCCGAGCGCGGGCTGCCGCGCGAGCTGGAGGTGAGCGCGCGCACCCGCGACGGCATCGTCATGGCCCTGCGCCACCGGTCGCTGCCGGTCTTCGGGGTCCAGTTCCATCCCGAGTCGATCCTCACTCCGGACGGGCAGACGCTGCTCCGCAATTTCCTGGAGGTCAGGGCCTGATGCTGCGCGAAGCCATCCAGTCCGCCGTCGAAGGCCGGCACCTGTCCCGCGCCCAGGCGGCCGCGGCCGTCGACGCCATGCTCGACGGCAGCGCGCCCGCGTCGCAGATCGCGGCGCTGCTCGTCGCGCTTCGCGTCAAGGGCGAGACCCCGGACGAGATCGCGGGCGCGGCGCAGGCGCTGCGGGCGCGCGCCGCGCGGGTCACGGTGCCGCTCGACCGGCTGGTCGACACCTGCGGCACGGGCGGGGACGGGGCACATACCTTCAACATCTCCACCGCCGCGGCGTTCGTCACCGCCGCCGCGGGCGGCCGGGTCGCCAAGCACGGCAACCGCGCCGCCTCCTCGAAGTGCGGCAGCGCCGACGTGCTCGCCGCCCTCGGGGCGGAGGTGGAGCTGGCGCCGGAAGGCGTCGCGGCCTGCATCGAGGAGTGCGGCATCGGTTTCCTCTTCGCCCCCCGCCACCACGCGGCCATGCGGCACGTCGCGCCCATCCGAAAGGAGCTGGGCATCCGCACCTTGTTCAATCTGCTCGGCCCGCTGGCGAACCCTGCCGGGGCGCGGCGGCAGCTGTTGGGCGTGCCGGCGCCGCACCTGGTGCCGGTCCTGGCGCAGACGCTGGCCGAGCTGGGCGCGGAGCGGGCATTCGTGGTCCACGGCCACGGCGGGCTCGACGAGATCTCGCCGGCCGGTCCCACCCGGGTGGCCGAGGTCCGCGGCGGCCGGGTGCGCGAGTTCGAGATGACGCCCGAGGAGATGGGCGTCGCGCGCGGGGCGGTCGAGGACCTGCGCGGCGGCGATGCCGAGTTGAACGCCGGGCTGCTCCGCGACGTGCTGCGGGGCGGCAAGGGCGCGCGCCGCAGCGCCGTCCTGCTCAACGCGGCCGCGGCCATCGCGGCGGCGGAGGTCTGCGAGTCGGTTCGCGACGGCGTGCGCCTCGCCGAGCAGGCGATCGATTCCGGCGCCGCGCTCGAGCGGCTGGAGCAGTTCGTGCGCGCCTCGCGCGCGCACAAGCCGCCGCAGGGGGCTTCGTGAGCGGTACCCATCTCGATCGCCTCGTCGCCTCGGCGCTGGAGCAGATGGCCGGCCGGGCCGCGCGCGCCCCCCTCAAGGAGGTGCGGGCCCGGGCGCTTTCGGCTCCGGGGCCGCGCGCGTTCGCCTCCGCGCTCCGGGCCGCGAAGGAGCGGGGCCGGGCGTTGATCGCCGAAGTGAAGCGCGCCTCGCCCAGCCGCGGGGCGATAGCGTTGGACCTGGATCCCGCCGGCATGGCGGCAGCCGTCGAGCGGGGGGGCGCCGCCTGCGTCTCGGTGCTCACTGACCGGGCGAACTTCGGCGGATCTCTCGAAGACCTGGCCGCCGCCCGCCGAGCCTGTGCGCTCCCGATTCTACGGAAGGACTTCCTGGTCACGCCGTACCAGATCTACGAAGCGCGCGCGCACGGGGCGGACGCGGTGCTGCTCATCGCCGCCGCGCTGACGCCCCCCTTGCTCTCCGAGCTTCGCGCCCTGGCTCGCGAGCTGGCGCTGACCGTGCTGCTCGAGGTCCATTCGGAAGAGGAGCTCCCCGCCGCCCGAGCGGCGGAACCCGATCTGCTGGGGATCAACGCCCGGAACCTGAAGACGCTGGTGGTCAGGCCCGAGACTTTCCGGGAGCTGGCTCCGCAGGCCCGCGGCATCGCACCGCTGGTGGCCGAGAGCGGCGTGCGCACCGCGGCCGACGCCCGGCGATACGCGGAGCTGGGCGCCGACGCCCTGCTGGTGGGCGAGGCGTTGTCCTCCGCCGGCGACCCCGAGGCCGCCACACGGGCACTGGTGCAGGGATGAGCGAGCTGCGCATCAAGCTGTGCGGCGTCCGCCGCGCGCGCGACGCCGAGCTGTGCGCCCGGGCCGGAGCGGACGAGGTCGGCGTCGTCTTCGCGCCTCGCAGCCGCCGCTGCGTCACTTTGGAGACCGCTCGCGAGATCCGGGCGGCGCTGCCTGCTGCCGCGCGCCTGGTGGGCGTGTTCCAGGACGTCGAGCTGACAGAGGCGCTGCGCGTCGCCGAGGAGGTCGGGCTCTCGGCGGTCCAGCTCCACGGGAAGCTTCCCGCGCCCTCGGGGATGCTGCCGCTCTACGCGGCAGTGCAGGTCGACGGCGAGCCCGCTCTGGCGCGGCTCGAGGCGCTGCGGGGCTTCCGGAGGGTCCTGCTGGACGGCCCGGCCGGCGGAGGCGGCGGCGTGTCGTTCGCCTGGGCATTGGCGCAGAAGGCCCGCGCCCTCTGTTCCGCCGAGGTGTTCATCAGCGGCGGGCTCACGCCGGAGAACGTCGCGCAGGCCATCCAGGCGGCCCGGCCCGACGGCGTGGACGTCGCTTCGGGCATCGAGGGGCCGGACGGCTTCAAGGACAAGAGCCGCGTGCGCGACTTCATCGCGGCGGCGCGCGCCGCCGCACTGGAGATCGCATGAAGCGCGCGCTGCCTCTCTTCACCACCGAGCCCGGCGAGCTGCCCGATGCGCGCGGCCGCTTCGGCGCTTACGGAGGGCGGTTTGTGCCGGAGACGCTCATCCCGGCGCTCGACGAGCTCGAGTCCGCCTGGCGCGCGGCGCGGGCCGACCAGGGCTATCGAGAAGAGCTCTCGGCGCTCCTGCAAGACTACGCGGGCCGGCCCACCCCGCTGTCCGAGGCGCCTCGGCTGGCACAGGCGCTGGGCGTCGCCGCGCGGGTGTTCCTCAAGCGCGAGGATCTCCTCCACACCGGCGCGCACAAGCTGAACAACACGCTGGGACAGGCGCTGCTCGCTCGGCGCATGGGGAAGAAGCGGGTGATCGCGGAGACCGGCGCGGGGCAGCATGGCGTCGCCACCGCGACCGTGTGCGCGCTGCTGGGGCTCCAGTGCATCGTCTACATGGGCGTCGAGGACGTCGAGCGGCAGGCGCCCAACGTCTCGCGCATGGGACTGCTCGGCGCCGAGGTCCGCCCGGTCGAGGCCGGTTCCCGCACGCTGAAGGATGCGATGAACGAGGCGATCCGCGACTGGGTCACCAACGTGCGCACCACCTACTACTGCATCGGCAGCGCCGCCGGGCCGCACCCGTATCCTCTGATCGTCCGCGAGCTGCAGTCGATCATCGGCGAGGAGATCGCCGCGCAGTGCGCCGAACGGTTGGGCCGCCCGCCCGATGCGCTGGTGGCCTGCGTCGGCGGCGGGTCGAACGCCATCGGCGCCTTCCACCGCTTCGTCCCCGAGCGCGGGGTGCGCCTCTTCGGAGTGGAAGCCGCCGGCCTGGGGCTCGACTCGGGGAAGCACGGTGCGTCCTTGTCGCGCGGGCGTCCCGGCGTGCTGCACGGGTCGCGCTCGTACCTGCTCCAGACCGAAGACGGGCAGGTGGTGGAGGCGCACTCGATCAGCGCCGGGCTCGACTACCCGGGCGTGGGCCCCGAGCTGTCGTACTTGCGTGACGTCGGCCGGATGGAGGTGCTCGCCGCGACCGACGCCGAGGCACTGGACGGTTTCCGCGCGCTGGCCCGCAGCGAAGGCATCCTCTGCGCGCTGGAGTCGGCGCACGCCATCGCCGCGCTGTCGATGCTGCCCGCCGGCGTTCGCGGTGCCGCCGGCTCGGCCGTGGTCGTCAACCTGAGCGGGCGCGGAGACAAGGACCTCGGCACCATCCTCAAGGCCCTGGGAGGCGCGCGATGAGCCGGCTCTCCGACGCGTTTTCCCGGGGCCGCACCGGGCTCGTCTGCTACGCGATGGGGGGCGACCCGACGCTGGCGGCGACGGAGGAGCTGCTCCGCGCGATCGACGGCGAGGGCGCCGACGTGATCGAGATCGGCCTGCCCTTCTCGGATCCGATCGCCGACGGTCCGACGCTGCAGGCGGCAGCCACCCGCGCGCTGCGCGGCGGGACCACCCTGGCGCGCCTGCTGGAAACCGTCGGGCGGTTGCGGCTGCGCGCTCCGCTGGTCGCGATGGGCTACATGAACCCGGTCGAGTCCATGGGCAATCGCGCCTTCGCGCGCGCACTGGCGCGGGCGGGGGTCGCAGGCGCGATCGTCCCCGACCTGCCGCTGGAAGAGGCGGCGCCGCTGCGGGCCGATCTGGCCGATGAAGGCGTCGATCTGGTGCCGCTGATCGCGCCGACCACGGGCCCCGAGCGCGCAGCGGCCATCGCGCAGAAGGCGCGCGGCTTCCTCTACTACGTCAGCGTGACCGGAGTGACCGGTGCGCGCGCCGAGCTGCCGCCCGACCTGGCTGCCCGGCTGCGTGAGCTGCGCGCTCTCTCACCGGTCCCGGTCGCGGTCGGGTTCGGCATCTCCCGTCCTGAGCAGGCGGCCGCCCTTCGCGGCCTCGCCGACGGAGTGGTGGTGGGGAGCGCGCTGGTCGCGACGCATCACCAGGGCGGCGTGCGCGCCGCCGCCGATCTGGTCCGCGGCCTCCGCGCAGCCCTCGCCTGAGGTCGCATCAAAGAGATCACCGCGGAGACGCGGAGAGCGCGGAGGATCCGGCTTGAAAAGCGAAAACCTCCGCGTCCTCAGCGCCTCCGCGGTGATCCTGGGGTCCGGATCGCGGTAGCGAGCGGGGTCAGCGGGGGTGCGCCACCAGCCACTCCAGCGCCTCGAGGTAGCCGCCGATTCCCTTTCCCATGATCCGGTGCGCCACCACTTCCGCGATCACACTGACCCGGCGCCACGGCTCGCGCTGCGCGAGGTCCGTGAGATGCACTTCGACGACGCGCAGCTTGGTGGCGGAGATCGCGTCCCGCAGCGCGTACGAATAGTGCGTGTACGCGCCAGGGTTGAAGATGACGCCGTCGGCCCACTTGCGGGCCTCGTGCAGCCGGTCCACCAGCGCGCCTTCGTGGTTCGACTGGAAGGCGCGCAGCGCGGCGCCCAGCTCCCGGGCGCGCTCGGCGACGAGCGACTCGAGCTGCGACAACGTAGTGGTGCCGTAGATCTCGGGCTCGCGCTCGCCGAGCAGGTTGAGGTTTGGCCCGTTGAGCAGCAGCACGTTCATGAGAGGCTCGCCTCCAGCGCGCGGACGCACTCCTGCGGCTCCACCTCGACCAGCCGCGGCGTTCCCAGTCCCGCTAGCACCACGAAGCGCACGCGCCCGTCGCGCGCCTTCTTGTCGCGCCCGAGCGCCGCGAGCGCGGCCTCGCGGGCGGGCGCATCCAGGCGCCGATCGGCGGAGATCTTCAGCCGGTCCACCAGGCGCCGCGCTCGTTGCAGCCCGGCGTCGTCGAGCAGCCCGCGCGCCCGGGACAACCAGAGCGCCCCGCGCAGACCGAGCGCCACGGCCTCGCCGTGCGCGAACCTGCCGTACGCCGTGGCCGCCTCCAGCGCGTGGCCGACCGTATGACCCAGGTTGAGGAACGCGCGCGCGCCGCCTTCCCGCTCGTCTTCCGCCACGATGGCCGCCTTGACGCGCACGCACGCCTCGATGAGCGGCGCTAGCGCCTCTACCTTTCCCTCCGCCGCGCGCTCCAGGTCGCGCTCGCAGCGCTCGAGGAGCGGCATCCCCGAGGCGTCCTGGGCGGGGGATAGCAGGGCGCATTTCACCACTTCGGCGAGGCCGCTCCAGCGCTCGCGCACAGGGAGCGTTCCCAGGACCTCTGCGTCGCAGACGACCAGGCGAGGCTGGTGGAAGGCTCCTACCAGGTTCTTGCCGGCGCGCAGGTTCGCACCGGTCTTCCCGCCCAGGCCCGCATCGACCTGGGCAAGCAGCGTGGTTGGCGCCGAGACCCACGGGACGCCGCGCAAGTACAGCGCCGCGGCCAGCCCGCCCAGGTCGGTGAACACCCCGCCTCCGACGGCCACGACGAACCCGTCGCGCTGCACGCCGCGCGCGGCGAGCGCGTCGCACATCTCCTCGACCTCCTCGAGCGTCTTGCGCGCCTCGTCGACGGGCCGCGCCAGCGGGGCGCCCAGCCGCGTGGCGCCGTATGCGAGCAGCGCATCCCGGTGGGAGGTGGAGAGGAGCCGCGCGTCGCAAAGAAGACCGGCCGTCCCGGTCAGCCCCACCTGCGCGGACAGCTCGTCCAGCCGCCGCAGCCCTCCGGTGGCGAAGACGCAGCGGGTCCGCGCGCCGGAGCGGAACTCGATCTCGAGGTCAGCGCCAGGCACGCTGCGCCTCCAGCGCGCGCGCGGCGGCAGCGCATTGCTCGGCAACCTGCGCGGCCGAGAGTCCCGGGACGTCGACCACGGCATCGGCCAGCCGCTCGTAGAGCGGATCGCGGGCCGCCGCGAGCTGTGCTACGCGAGCCGCGGGGTCCGCGCCGAGCAGCGGCCGCCCGGTGGGCGCCCGCGACGCGCACAAGTCGGCGGGCGCGCGCAGCCAGATCAGGTGCCCGGTCCGGCGGACCCAGTGCCGGACGCCGCGGGTCAAGACCGCTCCGCCTCCCAGCGCGATGACGGAGCGAGGTCCGCCCACCGCGGCGCGCAGCGCCGCCGCCTCGCGCGCCCGGAAGCCGGCTTCCTCTTCCGCGGCGAAGATCTCTGGCACCGAGCGCCCGGCGCCGCGCTCGATCTGCTGGTCGAGATCGATGCAGGGAATGCCCAGCTTCGCCGCCAGGAGCGGGCCCACCGTGCTCTTCCCGCTGCCCGGCAGCCCACAGAGGAGCACGTGGCCCTCCAGAAGCCGCGCGCGCTGCCAGGCGCGACGCAGCGCCGCTTGCAGCTCGCTCAACGAGTCTCCGCCGAGCTTCTGCAGCAACGCATCGGCCACCGCCAGCGCCATCACCGCCTCGCCCACCACGGCCGCGGCCGGGACCGCGCAAGTGTCGCTCCGCTCGACATGCGCCGCGTCCGCCGCGCCGGTGGAAAGGTCGACGCTGCGCAGCGACGCGGGAACCGTCGCGAGGGGCTTCATCGCCGCGCGCGCCACCAGCGGTTCGCCGTTGGTGACGCCTCCCTCCAACCCGCCGGCGTGGTTCGTCTCGCGGAGCACGCCGCCGCCACCGCGACCCATCGGGTCGTGCACCCGCGACCCGAACAGCTCGGCGTTGCGCCATCCGTCGCCCAGCTCCACCGCCTTGACGGCCGGGATGGACGCCAGGGCCCGCGCCAGGAGGCCGTCGAGGCGCAGGTCGTGCTGTGTGTAGCTGCCCAGCCCCGGCGGCAGCCCCGTGACCCGCACCTCGAAGGTGCCGCCCACGGTGTCGCGCTGCTTCTGCGCCTCCTCGATCTGCACGCGGAACGCCTCGTCGGCACCGGCGTCCAGGGCCCGCACGCTGGACTTGTCCGCTCGCAGCGCCAGCTCGTCGGCGTCCTCCGCCGCCAGGTCCCGCAGGTCCGGCGGAAAGCCCTCGCGCGCGTGCGCGGCGCCGATGGAAGCGACGAACGAGCCGACGCGTACGTCCAGCTCGTCCAGCAGGCGCCGCACGGCGGCGGCCAGGGCCACGCGCATCGCGGTTTCGCGGGCGCTGGCCCGCTCGAGCGAGTTGCGCAGGTCCCGGTGGCCGAACTTGATCGCGCCGGTCAGGTCCGCGTGGCCCGGGCGGGGCAGGGACACCTCGCGGCCTGGGTCCGGAACGGGCGCGACCGCCATCCGATCTGCCCAGGCCTTCGCGTGGTCTGCGTTCTCGATCAGCACCGCGAGCGGGCTTCCGATGGTGACGCCGTGCCGCACGCCGGCCAGGATCCGCGGCACCTCCGGCTCGATCTTCATGCGCCCGCCGCGCCCGTATCCCTGCTTGCGCCGCTGCAGGTCGCGCTCGAGGTGCTCCGCGAGCAGGCGCACGCCCGCGGGCATCCCGTCGAGGATCCCGACCAGGGCCGGACCATGCGACTCGCCGGCGGTGAGGAAGCGGAGCCGCGTCATGCGAGGGCCGCCTCCCGCAGCGCGGGCGCCAGTGGATCGAGCTGCGAGCGCGAGAGCCAGACCTCCAGCGAGGCAATGGCCTGGTGGACGAGCACGTCCACGCCGTCGACCGCGGCGAGATCGCGTTGCCGCGCGGTCCGCACCAGCGCCGTCTCGCCGGTGGCGCCGCGGTAGACCAGGTCGGCCAGCGCCGCTCCCGGCGCGAGCAGCGCCGGATCGAACGGCAGCGCGTCGTCCAGGAGGCCCACGGTGGTGCAGTGCACGACGAGCGCGGCTTCCTGGAGCGCGCGCCGCGCTTCCGGTGAATCCAGCGCCGCCGCCTGCGCACGGCCGCCCGCCGCTTGAACTGCCTGGGCGAGGGAGCGGGCCCGTTCCGCCGTTCGGTTGAGGACGGTGAGGCCCCGGGCGTGCTCGGCCAGCGCGAACGCGGCCGCGCGCGCCGATCCGCCCGCCCCGACCACCACCGCCCGCCCGGTCGCGTCGATGCGCCGGGCGCCCAGTGCGCGCAAGAGGCCCGGCGCGTCGGTGTTGTGGCCCACCAGCGCCTCCCCGTCGCGCGCCACGCAGCTCACCGCGCCGATCCGGGCGGCGCCGAGGTGGAGGCGGTCGACCAGCTCCGCGACCGCCGTCTTGTGCGGCACGGTGACGTTGAAGCCGTCCACGCCCAGCGCCCGGATCCCGTCCACCGCCTGCTCGAGCCGGTCCGCCGCCACCCGGCAGGGCGCGTACGCGGCATCGACTCCGAGCAGCGCGAAGGCCCGGGCATGGATGGCCGGCGAGCGCGAATGCGCGACAGGATCGCCGAGGACGAGGAACAGCTTGCGCATCAGCTGAGCAGCTCCACCTCTGCGCCCAGCGAGCGCAGGAGGTCGTAGAACCCGGGGAAGGATACGTCCGCCCACTCGGCTCCGGAGATCACCGTGGGCGAGTCGGCCGCCAGCGCCGCGATGGAGAATGCGAGCGCGATCCGGTGGTCGTGGGCGGAATCGATCTCCGCTCCACGCAACCTCCGGCCGCCCTCGAGACGGAGCCCGTCGGGCAACTCCTCGACCTGCGCCCCCATTGCGCGCAGCCCGCGGGCCATCTGCGCCAGGCGGTCCGATTCCTTCACCCGCAGCTCGGCCGCGCCGCGAATGACGGTGGTGCCGCTCCCGATCGCTCCCAGCACCGCCAGGATGGGCACCTCGTCGATCGCCCGCAGGACCAGGTCCGCGTCCAGCTCCGCCCCGCGGAGCCGCTGCGCGGACGCGGAAAGGTCGCCGGCCGGTTCGCCCCCCGGCGCGCCGCCGGCCTCCCTCTTCAGGTCGAGCTGGACGCGTGCCCCGAGCTGGGTCAGCGCGTCGAGGAACCCCGCGCGAGTCGGGTTGAGCCCGACGTGCGCCAGGGCCACCGAGCTCCCCTCGGGAGCGACCAGCGCGGCGGCGAGCAGGAAGGCCGCCGAGGAGAGATCGCCGGGCACCTCCAGGGCGGCGGGCGAAAGCCGCGCCGGCCCGCGCACGGCCACGGTGGTTCCGCGCGTGGCGACCGGCACGCCCATCTGGCGCAGCAGCCGCTCGGTGTGGTCCCGGCTCCGAGCAGGTTCGGTGAAGCTCGTCTCGCCCTCGGCGAACAGACCGGCGAGGAGCACCGCGCTCTTCACCTGCGCGCTGGCCACCTCGGAGGCGACGGCGCCGGCGCGGAGCGCGCCTCCAGTCTCCAGGGTCACCGGCGGCCGCCCGCCCGGCCCGGTCCGGACCCGGGCCCCGAGCTCGCGCAGCGGACCGGCGACGCGCTCCATCGGCCGGCGCGAGAGCGAAGCGTCCCCGAAAAGCGTCGCCGGGACGCCCGCGCCCGCCAGGATTCCGGAGAGGAGCCGGAGCGTGGTTCCCGAGTTGCCGCAGTCCAGGTCCGAGACCGGCGCGCGCAGGCCCCGCAAGCCGACGCCGCGCACGATGGCGTCGTCGGGCCCCATGTCCGGATCGCGCTCCGGCAGCGGCGCGGAGCCGGCCGGGCGAGAAGGAGGTGAAGGGCCCTCTCGCGTCGCGCTCCAGGGCGTTCCGTCGCCGCGCAGGAGCGGTACGCCGAGCTGAGCCAGGCAGCGCGCCGTCGATCGCACGTCGCCGCCGGGAGCCAGCCCGGCGATGCGGCTTTCCCCCTCCGCCAGGGCGGAGAAGAGCAGCGCGCGGTGCGAGATGCTCTTGTCCCCCGGCACTCGCACGCGCTTGCCCTCGAGCGGCCGCCGGAGAGGGTGGACGCGCGCCTTCATTCCGCGATCCGGTGCAGCGGGCGCCCGATGGCGCGCGCCACCGCTTCCACTTCGCGCATCAGACTGGCGAAGAGCGGCAGGTCGAGCGACTGCATCCCGTCGGAGAGCGCGCGATCCGGGTCGGGATGCACCTCGATGAGCAGGCCGTCCGCGCCGGCCGCCACGGCGGCCCGGGCCATGGGCAAGACCGCCGAGCGGATGCCGGTGCCATGCGAGGGATCCACCACCACCGGCAGGTGCGAGTGCGTCTTGAGCATCGGTACCGCGTTCAAGTCGAGCGTGTTGCGGGTCATCGTCTCGAAGGTGCGGATGCCGCGCTCGCAGAGGATCACCTGTTTGTTGCCGCGGGAGACGATGTATTCCGCGGCCATCAACAGCTCCTTGATGGTGCTGCTCATGCCGCGCTTGAGCAGGACCGGCTTGCGCAGATCTCCGACCGCCTCGAGCAGCGAGAAGTTCTGCATGTTGCGGGCGCCGATCTGCAGGAGGTCGGCCGCCTCGGCCACCTCCGGCAGCGTCTCGGTGTCCTTCACTTCGGTGACCACCTTGAGCCCCGTCTCGGAGCGCGCCTTCGAGAGCAGCTCCAGGCCCTTTCCCTTGAGGCCCTGGAAGTCGTACGGGCTGGTGCGCGGCTTGAACGCGCCTCCGCGGAGCAGGCTGGCGCCGCTCTGCGCCACGCCGCGCGCCGCGGTCAGGATCTGCTGCTCGCTCTCCACCGCGCAGGGGCCGGCCATCACCACCAGCTCGCGCCCGCCGATCGGCACGCCCGAGACGTCCACCACCGTGTCGTCGTGCTTCACCTCGCGCGAGACCAGCTTGTACGGCGCGGTGACGGGGATGCATTCCGCCACGCCGGGCAACAGGCTGAAGTGCCCTGGATCGATCGGGCCCTTGTTCCCGGTGATCCCGATGGCGGTGCGGCCCGCGCCTTCGATGGCGTGCGGCGTGAAGCCCAGCTCGCGCACGCGCGCCTCGATGGCGGCCTGCTGCGCCGGGCTGATGTCGGAGTGGAGGACGATCAGCATGTAGGAGAAATACCGCAGATCGTTCGCTCGGAGGGGACACCATCTTGATGGTGTCCCCCATTTGCCCTTCCCGCGCCGGACGGACGGTCAACTCCCCAGGCGCTCTCCGGGGCGGAGGGGGTGTCCTGTAACGTAGGCGGAAGTGGGCATCGGCCGCTTCCCTTCGGGCTGCACTTCGAGGAGGCGCCAGACGGTCCCGCTTCCGCACGACACGTCGATGCCCTCGGGGCCCGAGGCGATCACCTCGCCGGGCTCACGCCCGCGGGCAGCGAGCGGCAAGGCGGCGCGGATCTTCAGCACCTTGCCGGCGTGCGTGGTCCACGCGCCCGGCCAGGGAGTGAATCCGCGGCGCCGCCGGTCCAGCTCGAGCGAGGTGCGGGAAAAGTCCACCCGCCCATCCTCGCGCTTGAGCATCGGCGCCAGCGTTGCGCGGGAATGGTCCTGCGGCCAGCGCAAGAGCTCGCCCCGCTCGAGCCTGCGCAGCGAGACCCCGAGGAGCCTGGCGCCGAGCGGGGACAGCTTGCGCAAGAGCGACTCGCCCGTCTCGTCCGGCGCCACTTTGCAAGCCCTCTGCAGGCGGATGTCGCCCGTATCCAGCCCCTCGTCCATCTGCATGATGGTGACGCCCGTGCGCGCGTAGCCGCGGGCGACGGCCCACTGCGCGGGGGCCGCTCCGCGCAGCTCGGGAAGGAGCGAGGCGTGCACGTTCAGGCAGCCGTGCCGCGGGACCGCCAGCGCGTCGGGCGGAACGATGCGGCCGTACGCCGCGACCACCGCCACGTCCGGCGTGTAGCGCGAGAGCACCTGCGCCAGCCGGCCTTGTTTCACCTTCTCGGGCTGCTCGACGGGGATGCCGTGCTCCAGCGCCCACCGCTTGGTGGGCGGCGCCTGCGGCTTTCCCGATCTTCCCACCGGCCGGTCGGGCTGGGCGACGACGCCCACCAGCTCTCCCACACGGACGCACGTCGCCAGGATGGGCAGCGCGAACTCCGGCGTCCCGAGGAAGACGATCCGCATCGCCGGGAGCGTATATCCGGTGAGGCGCACGCGACGGAAGTCACAGCGGCTCACGCTCAATCCTGGCGTAGGATAGCGGCCATGCGCGTTTGCGTTTGCGCCCTGGCGATCCTCCTCTGCGCGTGCCGGCCTTCCGATCCGAAGGACCCCAACACCTGGGTCAAGCGACTCTCCGATTCCGACCCACGCACGCGGCAGCAAGCGGTGCAGGAGCTGCGCAAGCTCAAGGCGCGACAGGCGGCCCCGCAGGTGGCGCAGCTGCTCAAGGACGTCATGGTCCGGGAAGACGCGGCCGTCGCCCTGCGCGACATCGGCGGCGCGGACGAGGTGCCCCCGCTGCTCGACGCGGTGGACACCACGGTGGGCGCCGGCAGCGACACCGCGACGCGCGCCGCCAACCGGACGAACGCCCGGATCGCGGAGGCGCTGGGGGAGATCGGCGATCCGCGCGCCGGCCCCGCGCTGCTGCGCCTGGCCCGGAGCAAGGACGAGTACGTCCGGTTCGAGGCGGTGCAGGCGCTCGGCGCGGTGAAGTTCAAGGAATCGGTCCCCGAGCTGTCCCTGCTGGTCGACGATCCCTCCGCGCCGCCGCTCCTGGTGAAGAAAGCGGTGGTGGCGCTGGGCCAGATCGGCGACCCGGCCGCGATCCCGGCGCTGCAGCACGCGCTGGTGCTGGAGAGGCAGGGCGTCAGCCTCTTGCCCGAGGCGTCCTACTCGCTGTTCCAGCTCGGATCCGCCGCGGTGGTCCCGCTCATCCACATGGCGAAGGACGAGGACGCGGCCTACCTGAAATGGGCGCGCGAGAACAATCGCGCGCCCGCGGGCACGTACGCGAAGGCGGCGCTCGTCCTGGGAGACCTGGGTGACGCGCGCGCGGTGCCGGTCTTGCTCGAGAAGCTTCGCTACAAGGATCCGGATCCGCTCCCGGGCACCGCCAGGATCCTCACGAACCTGGTCCGGCAGTTCGCCGCCAACGCGCTGGGGCGCTTGCGCGCCAAGGAAGCCGCGGCGCCCATCCTCGCGTTGGCGCAGACCCGGGACCCGCAGGACCTCGACCTGGTCAGCTTCTGCTCGGAGGCACTGGTGTGGATCGGCGACCGCTCCCAGGCGAAGGAGCTGATGAAGCGCGCCGAGTCGGGGGACGTGCGCCTGCGGCTGGTGCTCGCGCAGGCCGCCGCCCTGTTCGGCGACGATTCGCTGCTCAAGCAGTTCGACGCCCTGGGCGCCCGGGAGCGCAAGGCGCCGCCGTCGCAGTGCGCGAAGGAGGTCGAGGCGCTCCAGATCGGCGACACCAAGGACAAGCCGTGCGAGTTGGTCGCGGCCCAGTTCGAAGGGCTGGCGATCGCCGTCGAGGCGGCGCATGCCTGCAAGGATTCGGTCCCGTGCTGGCAGGACAAGCTCAAGTACACCGATCCGCTGCTGCGGGCGCGCGCGGCGTACGAATTGGGCCGGCTGGGCGCTTCCGAAGCAGTGCCCTCGCTGGTCCAGGCGGCCGGGGACCAGGACCTGCTCGCGCGCGTGGCGGCCATCCGCGCGCTCGAGTGGCTCATCCCCGTGCCCGCCGCGCAACCCGGGCTCAGGGCCGCCGCCGACAAGCTCTCCTCCCAGCTCGCCGCCGAGCAGGGCCGCGCACAATTCGTCAAGGTAAACGAAGAGTTACGCCGCCTGCAGGCCCGGATCGCCCACCTCTGACGCCTGGGCGCCAGCCTCTCCCCGAACTTGATAGACTTTCCCGGCCTTGCCCAAGCTCATCGGCATTCCCGCCTCGCCCGGTGTCGCGATTGGGAACGTGCATCCCATCGACCGCCGCCGGGCCCGGGTGCCCCGGTTCCACATCGCGCCCGACCAGACGGCGGGGGAGCTGACCCGCCTCGACCACGCCGTACGTGACAGCGTCGAGCAACTGCGCGCCATCCGCGAGAGCCTGGGCGAGGGGGAGCAAGGCGACATCCTCGACGCCCACCGGATGATGGCGGACGACCCGTCCGCCCTGGAGGGGGCGCGGTCGCTGATCCGGGACGAGCTGCTCAACGCCGAGTGGGCGGTGCGCCGCACCTTCCGGGAGATCAGCGAGAAGCTCGGTAACGACGGCTACCTGGCGGAGAGGCGCGCCGACCTGGACGAGGTCTCGGACCGCATCATCCAGAACCTCGTCGGCGAGGCGCCGACGACCCATCTCCAGCAGCCGCCCCAGGACGCGATCATCGTCGCCTATGACCTGGCCACCGCCGATGCGGCCGTGCTGCTCTCCGGCGGGCGCGTGAAGGGTCTGGTGACCGATTTCGGCTCCAAGACGAGCCACACGGCCATCCTGGCCCGCGCGCTGGAGGTGCCGGCGGTGGTGGGCGCGGGACAGGCGAGCGAGCTGTGCCGGGAGGGCGACTCCATCGCGCTGGACGGGAACACGGGCGAGGTGCTGATCGCTCCCGATCCCGAGGACGTGCAGCGCTTCGAGGCGGCGCGCGCCGAGGCGAAGACCCGCGAGGCGGCGCTCATGGAGGAGCGCGACCTGCCCGCGGTCACGCTGGACGGACGCAGGGTGGGGCTGTGGGCGAACATCGAGTTCCCCGAGGAGGTCCCCTCGGTGCTCGCTCACGGCGGGGAGGGCGTGGGCCTCTACCGGACCGAGTTCCTCTACTTGAACCGCGAGGAGCTGCCCAGCGAAGAGGAACACTTCAAGGCGTACGCCAGCATCCTGCAGCAGATGGGCGACCGGCCGGTGGTGATCCGCACGCTCGATCTGGGCGGCGACAAGCTGCCCATCGGCCACCGCTCGCACGAGCCGAACCCCGCGCTGGGGCTCCGCGCGATCCGCTTCACGCTGCGCCACCCGCAGCTCTTCCGCACCCAGGTGCGCGCCATGTGGCGCGCTTCCACCCTGGGCCAGCTGCGCATCATGCTGCCGATGATCGCGGCGGTGGGCGAGCTGCGCGAGGCGAAGGCGCAGATCCAGGCCACCCGGATGGAGCTGGTGCGGGAAGGGGTGCACGTCGCCGAGCGGGTGCCCGTCGGCATCATGCTGGAGACTCCCGCCGCCGCGCTGGCGGCCGACCGGTTGGCGCGGGAGTGCGACTTCTTCTCCATCGGCACCAACGATCTCATCCAGTACTCGCTGGCGATCGACCGGGCCAACCGCGACGTGGCGTACCTCTACCGGCCCCTCCACCTGGGCGTCCTGCGCCTCTTGCAAAGCGCGGTCGAAGGCGCGCGCGCGGGCGGGATCGAGATCGCCATGTGCGGCGAGATGGCGGGCGATCCGGTCTACGCGCTGATCCTGCTCGCCCTCGGCCTCGACGTCCTTTCCATGAACCCCGCCGACATCCCGCCGGTCAAGCGCGTGCTTCGCTCCGCCGAGCTGCGCGACGCGCGCGAGATCCTGGATGCGGCGATGTCCTTCAGCTCGGTGGACGAGATCGAGCGCTTCGTGGTGGAGCAGATGCGCGAGCGCTTTCCCCAACTGGTCTCCAGTCCCCGCGACCTGCAGTGATCGCGCGCCGGGAAGGGCGCAGAAACGCCGGTTGACTTTGCCCGCGTACGAGGCCATTCTCGGCCTCGAACCAGCCGCATCGAGGCATCTACATATGCAACTACGCGACGCCCTGTTCAGCTCCGAGTCGGTCACCGAAGGCCATCCCGACAAGGTGTGCGACCAGATCTCCGACGCCGTGCTGGACGAGTGCATCCGGCACGACCGGGGAAGCCGCGTGGCCCTGGAGACGGCGGTGAAGACCGGCCTGGTGGTGCTGGTGGGCGAGATCACCACCCGCTGCACGGTGGACTATCCGCGCCTGGTGCGGCGCACGGTCGAGCGCATCGGCTACACCGACGGCTCGATGGGGTTCGACGCCAAGAGCTGCGCCGTGCTGGTCGCCGTCGAGCAGCAGTCGCCGGAGATCGCCATGGGCGTCGATTCCAGCGCCAACAAGGAGCAGGGCGCCGGCGACCAGGGAATGATGTTCGGCTACGCCTGCGACGAGACGCCCGAGCTGATGCCGCTGCCCATCGCGCTCGCGCACCGGCTCACCCGCAGGCTCGCCGATTGCCGGCGGTCGAACCTCCCGTTCCTCCGGCCGGACGGCAAGAGCCAGGTCTCGGTCGAGTACCGCAACGGGAGGCCCTACAAGGTCCAGGCGGTGGTGATCGCGGCCCAGCACGAGGAGAGCGTCTCCACCGAGCACCTGCGGCAGGCGGTCAATTCCGAAGTGATCGACAAAGTGGTCCCGCCGGAGCTGCGGGCGCCGGACATGAAGCGGTGGGTGAACGCGACCGGCCGCTTCGTCATCGGCGGCCCGCAGGGGGACTCTGGCGTCACGGGCCGCAAGATCATCGTCGATACCTACGGGGGGATGGGACACCACGGGGGCGGCGCGTTCAGCGGGAAGGACCCGAGCAAGGTGGACCGCTCGGCCGCCTACGCCGCCCGGTGGGTGGCGAAGAACGTGGTGGCAGCCGGGCTCTCGCGGCGCTGCGAGGTGCAGGTGGCGTACGCGATCGGAATCGCCGAACCGGTCAGCGTGATGGTGGAGACGTTCGGCACCAACGCCGTCCCGGAGGAACGCATCGAGCGGGCCGTCCGCGAGACGTTCAGCCTCAAGCCGGCCACCATCATCAAGGACCTGGACCTGCTCCGCCCGATCTACGAGAAGACGGCCGCCTACGGCCACTTCGGCCGCAGCGAACCCGAATTCACCTGGGAGCGCACCGACCGCGCCGAATCCCTCCGCAGCGCTGCCGGCCTCAAAGGCAAGGCCACCAGCGCCGCTTAGAGGGACTACAACCGTTTCACGCAGAGGGCGCGGAGGATAGGGAGAGCGCGGAGGATCTTGTTTCTTTGAAAAACGAATCTCCTCTGCGTCCTCCCCTTCCTCCGCGCCCTCTGCGTGAAACGTAGTTTGAGCACTTACGGAGGTATCCAGTGGCTGTGGTGAAAATGAAGAAGCCGCACGATGTGAAGGACTTGAGGCTGGCGGAGAAGGGGCGCGGCCGGATCGAGTGGGCTTCGCGGTCCATGCCCGTCCTGGCCAGCATCCAGGAGCGGTTCCGCAAGCAGAAGCCGCTCAAGGGAGTGCGCGTCTCGGCCTGCCTCCACGTGACCACCGAGACCGCGCATCTCATGCAGACGCTGCAGGCGGGCGGCGCCGACGTGACCTTGTGCGCCTCGAATCCGCTCAGCACGCAGGACGACGTGGCGGCCGCGCTGGTCGAGGAGGGCATCTCCACCTTCGCCATCAAGGGCGAGGACCGGAAGACCTACTTCGAGCACATCCGGGCGGCGCTCGACCACCGGCCGCAGATGACGATGGACGACGGCTGCGACCTGGTCAGCGCGCTCCACTCCGAACGGAGGGAGCTCCTCGGCAACGTGATCGGCGGGACCGAGGAAACCACCACCGGCGTCATCCGCCTGCGCGCGATGGAGCGGTCCGGCATGCTCGCCTTCCCGGTGATCAGCGTCAACGACGCGCTCACCAAGCACATGTTCGACAATCGGTACGGCACCGGACAGTCGACCATCGACGGCATCGTGCGCGCCACGAACCGGCTCCTCGCCGGATCGGTGTTCGTCGTGCTGGGCTACGGCTGGTGCGGCCGCGGGCTCGCGCTCCGCGCCAAGGGGATGGGCGCCGACGTGGTGGTCACCGAGATCGATCCGCTCAAGGCGCTGGAAGCCACCATGGACGGGTACCGGGTGATGACCGGCCTGGAGGCGGCGAGGATCGGCGACTTCTTCTGCACCGTGACCGGCAACACCAGGGTGCTGGAGCGGGAGCACTTCGAGCGGATGAAGGAAGGCGCGATCGTGGCGAACAGCGGACACTTCAACGTCGAGATCGACATCGAGTGGCTTGCGAAGAACGCCAAGAAGCGCACCGTCCGCGAATTCGTCGACGAGTACACGCTCAAGAACGGGCGGCGGATCGCGGTCCTGGGCGAGGGGCGCCTGATCAACCTGGCCAGCGCCGAGGGACATCCCTCCAGCGTCATGGACATGAGCTTCGCCAACCAGGCGCTCAGCGCGGAGCACATCGCCAAGCACGGCAAGAAGCTGGAGAAAAAGGTCTACCCGGTGCCCGCCGAGATCGACCATGAGATCGCGAGGCTCAAGCTGCGGGCCATGGGCGTGAAGATCGACAAGCTGACACCAGAGCAGGAGAAGTACCTGGCGTCATGGCAGGAGGGGACGTAAAGAACGTCCCCGCATGTCGATCGCGCAGGCCATCGTCCTGGGGGTGGTGCAGGGGCTCTCGGAGTTCCTGCCCATCTCCTCCAGCGCGCACCTGATCCTCGTGCCCTGGCTGTTCGGCTGGCAGGATCCCGGCCTCGCCTTCGACGTGGCCCTGCACTGGGGCACGCTGGTCGCGGTGTTGGTCGTGTTCTGGCGCGACTGGATCAAGCTCATCCGCGCGGGCGTAGCGAGCCTCCTGGAGCGGCGCATCGGGGCGGATCCGGAGCGCCGCCTGTTCTGGGCGCTGGTCCTCTCCTCCATCCCCGCCGCCGTGGTGGGCAAGCTGTTCAACGAATGGGCGGAGGAGACGCTGCGCCAGCCGCTGCTCATCGCGGGGACGATGTCGGTGATGGCAGTCGTGCTCTGGATCACGGATCGCTACGGCAGGAAGGCCCGGACCGAAGGCGACATGCGCATGCCCGAGGCCGTGGGGATCGGTGTCGCGCAAGCCTTCGCGCTGGTGCCGGGCGTCTCGCGGTCGGGGTCCACCATCAGCGTGGGGCTTGCCTACGGTTTCACCCGCGAGGCGATCGCGCGGTTCAGCTTCCTCATGTCCACCCCCATCATCTTCGGGGCGGGGGTGCTGAAGTTTCCCAAGATGTTGCGGGAGATGCACGCGGGCGCCAGCCACATCGGGCCCGCCGAATTGATCGCGGGCCTGGTCGCCTCCGCGGTGGTCGGTGTGATCGTCATCCGTTGGCTTCTGGCCTGGTTGCGTACCCGCACCTACGACGTCTTCGTCGTCTACCGGCTGCTCGTCGCCGTGCTCATCGTGGTGCTGTGGCTGTCGGGAAGGCGATGAGTGAACGAGCGCCGACGCTCGCGCAGATCCGGCGCGCGCTGGCTCGGCACCGTCCGGAGAGATCCAGCGAGACCTTCCGCCCCGCCGCGGTGCTGGTCCCGCTGCTCCCGCGGCCCGAAGGGCTGCACGTCCTCTTCACCGAGCGCAGCAAGGACCTGCGCTCGCACGCCGGACAGATCAGCTTCCCCGGCGGCGGCATCGACACTGGCGACGCCGACGCGCGCGCCGCCGCGCTGCGCGAGGCCCGCGAGGAGGTCGGTCTCGACCCGCGGCACGTCGAGATCCTCGGCCAGCTCGACGACTGCCCCACCTTCGTGACCGGGTACGTGATCGCTCCGGTGGTCGGAGTGGTCGACCCGCTCGCCTTCACCGCGGCGGGGCGCTATCCCTGGACCCCGAGCGCCGCGGAGATCGCCGCGCTGCACGAGCTTCCGTTGGACGCGTTCATGGACCTGCGGAACCGGCGCGTCGAGCAGCGCCTGCGCGACGGACAGCCGTACGAGCTGACGTGGTACACCGTGGGTGGCGCGACCGTCTGGGGCGCCACCGCGCGGATCCTCCGCCAGCTGATCGAGATCGCGTCGGCGCCCGTGGAGGCATCGTGAGCACGCACGCGGTCCTCTTGGCGGGCGGCAGCGGGACCCGCTTCTGGCCGCTCTCCCGTGCGCACCGGCCCAAGCAGTTCTTGGAGCTGGTCACCGGCCGCACGCTGTTCGCCGATACCTACGCGCGGATCGCGCCGCTCTGCGGTGCCGACCGCACCTGGGTGGTCTGCGGAAAGGACCACGCGGAGGCGGTGCGCGCGAGCCTGCCCGGCCTTCCTCCCGCCCACCTGCTGGTGGAGCCCGCGGCGCGCAACACCGCGCCGGCCATCGGGCTCGCCGCCGTCCGCGCGCTGAGCGAGGATCCCGACGCGGTGCTCCTGGTGTTGCCGAGCGACCACCACATCGCGCACCCGGACCGCTTCCAAAAGGCTCTGCAGACCGCCGCCCGGGTCGCGCAGCAAGGGGATCTGGTGACGCTCGGGATCCGGCCGACGCGCGCGGAGACGGGATACGGCTACCTCCGCCGCGGCGCCGAGCGCGAGCCGGGCGTGTTCGCGGTCGAGGCGTTCGTGGAGAAGCCCGACGCGGCCACCGCGCGGACCTACCTGGCGGACCGGCGCTATTCGTGGAACGCGGGCATCTTCGTCTTCCGGGCCGACGCGCTCCTCGAGGCGCTGCGGCGGCACCTGCCCGCGGTGCACGCCGGGCTTCAGCAGATCGGCTCCGACCCTTCTCGCGCCGCGGAAGTCTTCCCCCGGCTGCCGTCGATCAGCATCGACTACGGCGTGATGGAACCGGAGTCGTCGAGCACCCGCCGCATCGCGCTGGTCGCGGCGGACGATCTCGGCTGGAGCGACGTCGGATCCTTCGCCGCGCTGCCAGAGGTGCGCCAGCTGGACGAGCGCGGCAACGCGCTCAGCGGCGACGCTTTGGCCATCGATTGTGCGGATTGCGTGGTGCTCGCGGAGGGCGGCCGGTTGGTGGCCACGCTGGGTCTCTCCGGCCTCTGCGTCGTCGACTCGGGCGACGCCCTGCTGGTGGTGCCGCGCGACCGCGCCCAGGAAGTGCGCGCAGTGGTCGACGCGCTCAAGGCGCGCGGGCGCGGTGACAAGCTGTAGACTGAGGCCATCATGGCGATTCCCAAGCACGTCTTCCGCGAGTACGACATCCGGGGACTGACATCGACCGAGCTGACCCCGGACTTCGCGGAAGCGCTCGGACGCGGCTTCGCCGCGTACCTGTTGGAGAAGTCCCCGGGCGCCCAGAGCATCGCGCTCGGGCGCGACCATCGCACCTCCAGCCCCGGGCTGGCCGGGGCCTTTTCCCGAGGGATGCGCGCTGGCGGCGTGGACGTCTGGTCGATCGGGATCGTCCCCACCCCGCTGACGTATTTCGCGGCGCACACGTTGCCGGTCGACGGGCTCTGCATGATCACCGGCTCGCACAACCCGCCCGAATACAACGGCTTCAAGGTCGGCATCGGCCGGAGCACGCTGGCCGGGCCCGAGATCCAGGAGCTGAAGGAGCGCGTGCTCGCGCGAAAGGGGGCTCCGGCCGGCCGGCAGGGGCGGGAGAGCGAGTTCGAGGTGGTCACTCCCTACCTGCACTTCGTCACCCAGACGCTGAGCGCGGCGCGCCGGCTGAAGGTGGTGGTCGATGCCGGGAACGGGACCGCCGGGATCGTGGCGCCTCGCCTCCTGCGCGCGCTGGGCCACGAAGTGATCGAGCTGTTCTGCGAGCTGGACGGCACGTTTCCCAACCACCATCCCGATCCCACCGTCCCGGAGAACCTCCGCGACCTGCAGGAAAAGGTGCGCACCTCGAAGGCGGACCTGGGCGTCGCATTCGACGGCGATGCCGACCGGGTCGGCGCGGTGGACGAGAAGGGCAACATCCTCTGGGGGGACCAGCTGATGATCCTGTTCGCCCGCGATCTGCTCCCGGAGCATCCCGGGGCCGCCATCATCAGCGAGGTGAAGTGCTCGCAGACGATGTACGACGACATCGAGGCCCGCGGCGGGCGCGCCATCATGTGGAAGGCGGGGCATTCGCTGATCAAGGCGAAGATGAAGGAGGAGCACGCGCTCCTGGCCGGAGAGATGAGCGGCCACATCTTCTTCAAGCACCGGTACTACGGCTACGACGACGGCATCTACTCGGCCGCACGCCTGCTCGAGCTGCTGGCGCGCGACAGCCGGCCCCTCTCGCGGATGCTCGACGGCGTCCCCAAGACGTTCAGCTCGCCGGAGATCCGCAAGGACTTCCCGGAGGAGAAGAAGTTCCAGGCGGTGGAACGGGCGAAGGAGAAACTGCGCAAGGCCGGCCGCACCATCGAGGTCGACGGAGTGCGGGTGGTGGTGCCGGGCGGCTGGGGCCTCATCCGCGCATCCAACACGCAGCCCCTCCTCGTCCTGCGCTGGGAGGCGCAGAGCGAGGAGAAGATGGCCGAGCTGCAGCGGCTCATCGAAGGGACCGTGGAGGAGGTGCGGAGGGAGCTGCAAGCCTGATAAACTCCTCTGACGATGAAGGCGCGCGACGAGGTTTGCGTCGGCGTCGACCTGAGCGGCAGCAACGTGCGGGCCGCGGTGGTCGATCCGGCTGGCCGCGTCCTCGGGCAGGAGCGGCACCGGCTCCTTTCGAAGGAGCCGCCGCAGGTTGCGGAGGCGGTGGTGCGCGCCGCCAAGACCGCGTGCGGCGCGGCCGGGCTGCCGTTCGGGGAAGCGCGCGCGCTCGGGGTGGGCGTCGCGGGGCAGGTGGAGAAGGGGAGCGGGATCGTCGCCGCGTCTCCGGGGCTGGGGTGGAAGGACGTTCCGCTGCAGAAGCTCCTGCAGGCACGCGCGCCCAAGCTGCCGATGACGCTCGCCGGCGATCTCGCCGCGGCGGCCTGGGCGGAGCGCGTGGCCGGCGCGGGCAAGGGTGCCGACGACCTGGTGGTGGTGCTGGTCGGGAGCACGGTCGGCGCCGGAATCGTGATGTCCGGCAAGCTCCACGAAGGCACGAGCGGCGCCGCGGGGGAGCTGGGCCACGTCAAGGTGCACCCGAACGGGCGCGTCTGCGCGTGCGGGCAGCGCGGTTGCCTGGACGCCTACGCCAGCGCGCCGAGCCTGGCGGCCTGGGCGCGCGACGATCTGCGCATCGCCGCCGCGGCGGCGCGCGCGAGCGGAAAGCCGCCGGGCCTCGGGCGCAGGTTGTTGGATCACGCGGGAGGGGACCCGGAACGCATCACCGCCGCGGCGATGGAGCGGGCCGCGCACGAGGGGGACGAGCTGTCGAACCGGTTGCTCGACGAGGCGGCGAAGCTCTTGGGGCAGGCGGTGGCGAACCTGGTCACCGCGCTCAACCCGGAGCGCCTGCTGCTCGGCGGCGGCCTTCTCTCCAATTCCCCCCGGATGCGCCGCACCGTCGTCGAGGCCGTCGAACAGAACCTCTCCGCCGCCTCCCGCGCCGCCCTTCAAATCGGCTCCCCCGCCCTCGAGGAAGATGCCGCCGTCGTCGGCGCCGCGCTCATCGCCCGCGAAGCCCTCTCCCGCTGACCCGGATCGCGGCTGATTGCGAAATCGGACTTCAAACGTTTCACGCAGAGGGCGCGGAGGAGAAAAGAGAGAGCGCGGAGGTGCTTGGAGCTTTTGAAAAAACGAATCTCCTCCGCGCCCTCCCTTTCCTCCGCGCTCTCCGCGTGAAACGCTTGTAGGCAGATGCCGCGTCCGGTCAGTCGAGGACGAAGTGGAGGACGTAAGTGATGGTGGTGGCGACCGGTTGGCCGCCGACCTTGCCGGGGCGGAAGTGGAATTGTCGGATGGCGCGCTCGCCGGCGGCGCCCAGGCCTGCCCCCGGATCGCCGATCACGTCTACCTTGGCCAACGAGCCGTCGGCGTCGATGAGGAGGCGCAGCACCACGTCGCCTTGCACCCCGCGCTGCCTGGCCGCCTCCGGATAGAAAGGCCGCAGCGAATCGGGACGCCCGGAGACAGAGGGTAGCTCGTTCACCTGCGAAGCGGCGACATAATGCTCCGCCTTGTACGGCTTCGCCTCCGCGGGGTCGCTCGCGGTGCGCGAAGGCTGGCCGTACAGCGTGTTCCCGGCCGACGCGGCGAAGGACCCGCCTTGGGAGGTGGACTCCAGCGTGATCCCCGGCAGCACGACGGGCTCCTGCTGCGCCTCCCGCGAGGGCGGGGGCGGGGCGTCCGAGGGCGGCCTGGGCTGCGTGAGCGCGGGGGGCGGGGGGAGATCCTGTGTGGCGTGTTTCGGCGCGCGGGCGAACTTCATCCGGACCGGTGGCGCAGGCGCAGGCGCGGGCGGAGGCGGCGCGGGCTTCTCGACCACGGCGACCTCGAGCGGCTGCGCCGCCGGCGGGGAAGGCGCGGCAGGCGCGCGCCCGAGGAGGGTCACCAAGGCGGCGTGCAGGAGCAGCGACGCCCCGAAGAGCGCGGCCATGCGCGCGGCGCTGTGCTCGACTCTCTCCATCACCGCGCCGCGGGCTGCTCCGCCTCGATCTGGATGGCGAACCTGGTCACTCCGGCTCCTTTGAGCACGTCGAGGAGGTGCGTGACCGTCCCGTGGGTGGCGTTCTTGTCGGCGCCCACGATCGCTTGCACGTCCTCGCCTTTGTCGCGCGCGTTCCGGACGGCGGCGACGAGGCCGGCATCGTCAGTCTCCGCGCCGTTCAAGTACGCCTTGCCTTCCTTGGTGACCACCAGCGCGAACGTCTTGTTCACCGTCTCGCCGCCGTGCGCGGCGCGGGGCAATTGCACCTCGATGGTCTGCTTCACGATGTACGTGGCGGTCACCATGAAGATGATGAGCAGCACCAGCGTGATGTCCACCAGCGGGGTCACGTTGATGCCGGTGATGCCCTCCTCTTCGTCCTGGATCTGGCCGGCCATTCTAGGGCCCCTTCCCGTTCGCGCGCGCCACGTGCAGCCCGGCGGCGATGGCATTGCCCAGGGACTGTGAGCGGCCCACCACCCGCTTGAGCAGGCGCTGGTAGATGTTGAACGCGAGCACCGCGGGGATGGCGACGAAGAGGCCGACGGCAGTGGCGACCAACGCCTCGGAGATGCCGGCCATCACGGTGGAGGCTCCCGCCGCCGCGCCGCTGGGATGTGCCGCCAGGTCGGCGAACGCGCGGATGATGCCGAGCACGGTCCCGAACAGTCCGATGAACGGAGCGTTGTTCCCCAGCGTGCCGAGGACGAAGAGCCAGCGCTCGTACTCCAGGCGGCGCCGGTCGATGGTCGAGGCGACCGCCTTTTCCACCGCCTCCTGCCCGCTGGAAGCGATTCGCGCGGCGGCGCGCACCACTTCGGCCTCCATCGCGTCGCCTTGCGCGAGCTCTGCCGCCTTGGCGAGCGAGCCGTCCTGGCAGAGGCGGAGCAGCTCCGGAAAGCGCTTGGACATGCGGCGCTGCCCGAAATAGAGCCCGCGCTCCAGCATCACCGCGACCGACAGGACGGAGAGCGCGACCAGGAGCCAGAGCACCCAGCCCGCGCCCAGGAGCGTGAAGGCCAAGAGCCGCTGTTCGATCACCGCGCCTCCCCGGGGTCGAACGCGCCCACCGACTTCGCCACTCGCAGCGCGGCGAGTTGGACCGCGAGCCGCTGCTGGATGGCGGTCTGCTCGCTCTGGAACAGGGCGCTCTCCGCGTCGGAGACTTCCACCTGCGTGGCGGTGCCCGCCTCGAACTGCGCCCGCACCAGCCGCTCGTTCTCGCGGGCGTAGATCAGGGTCTGCTCCGCCTGCGTGCGCAGCGCCCGCGCCGACTCGAGGTCCAGGCGGGCGCGCCGCATCTCGTCCTCGATCCGCGCCGATTGGCTGCGCTCCTGCGCCTGCGCCTCGCGGGTGCGGCTGTCGGCATCCTTGAGCGCCACGTAGCGCAGCCCTCCGTCGTAGAGCGGCAGGGTGAGCGCCAGGGTCAGCGCCCAGGTGAGGTGATTGCCCTCGAAATCCGCCTGGTTGTTGTAACGGCCGGTGGCGTTGAACGCCAGGGTGGGGAGGAACTGCGCCCACGCGTCGGTCTTAAGCCGGGCAGCGATCTCAACGTTCGCGCGCGCGGCCGCCATCTCCGGGCGATCGCGCAAGGCGCGCTCCATCATCTCGCGCAGGTCCCCCTGGATCTCGGGAGGAGGCTCGCGGGGCTCCTCCAGCTCGAACGCGGTGTCGCGCCGGCCGGTCAGCTGCGCCAGCTGGCTCTTGGTCGAGGCGTAGCTGTAGACCGCGCGGCGCACCTCCTCGTCGGCGCGCAGCACGTCCACCCGGGCCCGCACGGCGGCCGAGCGCTGGATCTGTCCCGCCTCGAAGCGCGCCTGGGCCTCGATGGCGTGGTCGCGCGTATTCTCCGCGGTGCGGAAGGCCACCCTCGCCAGCTCCAGCAGCTGGACCCCGGAGTAGTAGGTGGAGGCCACCGCGAGGAGCAGCTCCTGTCGCTGCTGCGTTTCGTCCAACCGGGCCACGTCGACCCTCTGCCAGGCCGTGGCGATGGCGGGGAAGGCTCGCCCGTTGAGCACCGGGACTTGCAAGCTCAGCGCACCGGCCACGTCATTCGGGCTGCCTTCCACCACGGCGATGAAGGTCCCTCCGTCCGGCGTGGTCGCGGTCGTGAATCTCGGCGGCCCGACCGAGTTGTGCGTGTAGCTCCCCGTCCCGGTCAGCGTGGGTTTCAGCTGCGTCCAGGCCCGGGAGACGTCGTTGCGCGCCTGCACCACCCGCTCGGCAAGGACCTTCAGGTCGGGCGAGTTGGCCCGCGCCTCCGCCAGTGCCAGCGGGAGCGGCAGTACCGGACCCTCGGGAGGCGGCAGCGGCGGCGGCGGCCCGAGGTCGGCGATCAAGGCCCGCGCCTTGGGCTGGATCACCGTGGTCGGCTGCGACGCGGCGGCGGCGATGAGCAAGGCGACGGTGCTGCGGACCAAGCTCCCTCCACTCTGGCCTCGCCGGCCAGCAGCCGCCGCGGAAATTCAGCGAAGGGCTTTGCGATGTCAACCCGGGAAAGCGACCCCGGCCGCGCGCAAGCATTTCCGAGCCAGCGAGGAGAGACCGAGCTTGGAGAGATCGGCAGGGGATGTCCACCGCAACCCGTCCGGCGGAGGGGCGGCGCGGGTCCGGGCCGTGAACAGCAAGACCCGCAGATCGCGGTGCGTGAGGAGCTGCCGCACCTCACCCCGGGGCTCGAGCCGCGGCCGGCCGGACACCCCGCACGCCGCCAGCGCGGTCTGCAGCGCAATGGCGACGTCGCCCTTGCGCACTTGCGCCGAGGGGAGGTCCCACAGACCGGCGAACAGCTCGCCTTCCTTGCGGCGGCGCAGCAGGACGGACCCGTCGCGCCGGAGCAACGCGGGGGCGGCCCAGACCAGCCGTTCGCGGATTTTCTTTCGCTTCGGACCCGGGAAATGCTCCACCTCGCCGCTGAGGCGCGCGCCGCAGCCGCGCCAGAGCGGGCAGCCCTCGCAGCGAGGCTGGCGAGGCGTGCAGACCGTCGCGCCCAGCTCCATCAGCGCCTCGTTGAACTCGCCCGCCCGGCCCGTGGGGAGGAGCTGCGGCGCGACCCGCCAGGCGCGGTCCCGCACCTCGGCCGCATCTCCCGGGAGCCGCAGCACCCGCGCCAGCACCCGCGCCACGTTGCCGTCGACCAGCGCGACCTGTTCGCCCCACGCGAGGCTCGCCACCGCAGCCGCCGTGTAGGGTCCGAACCCGGGCAGCTGGCGGAGAGCAGCCGCGGAGTTGGGCAGCCCGCCCAGCGCCGCCGCGGCGCGGGCGGCGCGGTGGAGGTTGCGGCCGCGGGCGTAGTAGCCGAGCCCGCTCCAGAGCGCGAGCACTTCGTCCTCCCCCGCTTCCGCCAAGACCTGAAGCGTCGGAAAGCGCTGCAGGAAGCGGCGGTAGTACGGAATCACGACCTCCACCCGGGTCTGCTGCAGCATCACCTCGCTCAGCCACACGCGGTAGGGATCGCGGCGCGCCTCGCGCCAGGGCAGGTCGCGCCGCGCCCGCGCGAACCAGGGGAGGAGCGGAGCGAAAAGCGTGCTAGGAGTACGCAACCTTCGCCTCCTGGAGATCGCCCGCAGTGAAGCGCATCCGCGTGCACAGCGTCGAGCAGTACGTGGCCGAGATCGGACCGCTGATGAAGCAGGGCCTTCCCTTGTACCGCGCCGACGACGTCGAGCACGGGCTCCTCGGAGTCGGCTTCACCGGCGCGGACACCGAGGTGCTCATCTCGATCCAGGAATTCAAGGAGACCGGCGACCTCGTCAAGTACGGGGAGCTGATCGAGCCCTACGAGCCGGAAGGCAAGAAGACGCAGAAGGTGAAGGCGGACAAGAAGTAAGTCCTCATCGCTTCGTGGCGGCTTCCACGGCTTCCACCGTTCGCGGGATCGCGGCGGTCAGGTTTTCGTGGCCGGCCTCGGTGATGAGGATGTCGTCCTCGATCCGGATGCCCAGGCCGCGAAGCTCGGCAGGCGCCTTCTCGTCGTCGGGCGCGACGTACAGCCCGGGCTCCACCGTGAAGACCATTCCGGGCTCCAGCTTGCGCGGCCCGCCGTCCGTTCCGCGGTAGCTGCCCGCGTCGTGCACGTCGAGTCCCAGCCAGTGGCTGGTCCGGTGCATGTAGTAGCGCCGGAAGGCGGAGTCCTTGATCAGCTGGTCCACGTCGCCCGACAGGAGGCCGAGCTTCACCATGCCCTCGGTGAGGATGCGCACCGCCCCGTCGTGGAGCGCGTCGAGCGTCGCCCCGGGACGCGCGGCCGCGATGGCGTGGTCGGCCGCCGACAGCACCAGCGAGTACGCCCCGCGCTGCGCCGGGTTGAACCGCCCGGTGGCGGGGAACGTGCGCGTCACGTCCGCCGTGTAGAGGTCGGCCTCGGCGCCCGCGTCGATCAGGATCAGGTCGCCCTCCCGCACCGCGTCCGCGTTGTCGTTGTAGTGGAGCACGGTCGCGTTGGCGCCGGCGGCGACGATCGGATAGTAGCCCCAGCCTCTGCCGCCTCCGCCGCGGAATTCGCGCTCCAGGAGCGCCTGCAGCTCGTACTCGTGCGAACCGGGCCGTCCCGCCGCCATCGCGGCCAGGTGCGCCTTGCGGGTCAGCTCGACGGCCTTGCGCAGCGCCCGCAGCTCCTCGGGAGACTTGTGCAGCCGGAGCTCGTGGACGATCTGGCCCGGGTCCTCGATGCGCTGCGGCGCCGAGGTCCCGGCCCGCGAGCGCATCCGCAGCGTTTGCACCATGCGCGCGATCCGCGCGTCGAAGGCGGGGTCGACGGCGCCCAGCCGGTAATACAGGGTGTGCGCCGATCCCAGCAGCTGCGGCAATTGCTTCTCCAGCTCGTCGATGGTGAACGCCTGGTCGGCTCCGAAGGAGGCTTTCGCCCCTTCGACGCCGGCGCGCCTGCCGTTCCAGATCTCGCGCTCCCGGTCCCGCGGCCGGACGAAGAGCGTGAGCGGTTTGCCTTCCGTGGACAGCACCGCCACCGCCTCGGGCTCCTCGAACCCGGTCAGCCAGAACAGGTCCGAGTCCGCGCGGTAGGGGTACTCGACGTCGTTGTTGCGGGTAGCCACGGGAGTGGCGGGAAAGACGGCCACCGAGGGACCGGGCGAGAGCTCGCGCATCCGCCGCAAGACCTCGGCGCGGCGGGCCTGGAAGACCTCGGGCGGAAAGGAGGGGGTGGTCGCCATCGGAAGAGCTCCTCCCTGCCTGGATTGCCCTGGCACAGCCGCTTCCGCAAGCGCTTTCGGCCGGCGGGGTGTAGAAGAAGCGGGGCGGGGCCTACCTTGCCGTAACGAGCTTTGAGCGGGGAACGTCCATGGCCGAGCAGAAGGGTCTGTCCAGCGAGGCGGAGACCAAGGCGGCGCTCGAGGAGCTGCCGGGCTGGAAGCGGGAAGGCAAGGCGATCACCCGGACCTACGACCTCAAGGGGTTCAAGGCCGCGATGGCGTTCGCGGGCACCGTGGGCGAGCTGGCAGACCGGGCGGACCACCACCCCGACATCCTCATCCAGTACTCGAAGGTGACCTTGACCCTCTGGAGCCACGACAAGGGCGGGGTCACCGATCGCGACCTGCGGTTGGCCCGGCAGATCGAGGCGGCCGCGAAGGACCAGCTCGCGTAGTACCCTGCCGCGCATGGCGGCCTGGCACGAGCTTCCTGAACGGGAGCTGCTGGCGCAGTGCGAGGTGCAGGTGCACCGGGCCGGCGGGCCCGGTGGGCAGCACCGCAACAAGACGGAGACCGCGGTGCGCCTGGTGCACCGGCCCACCGGCGTCGCCGCGGAGGGGAAGGACCAGCGGTCGCGCGGGCAGAACCTGGCGGCGGCGCTGGAGCGGCTGCGGGAGAAGCTGGAGAGGAGGGCGTACCGGGCGCCGACGCGGCACAAGACGCGGCCGAGCCGGGGGGCGAGGGAGAAGAGGATCGAGGAGAAGAGAAGGACGGGACAGAAGAAGAAGGATCGACGGTGGGCGGAGTGACTTGCGCTCCCGTCCTTGCCGCGGCCGTCCTCCTGTCGTCTTCAACCTCAGCCTCTCCCTTACCCTCGACCTCGACCACGACCTCCGCAGGGAGGCAGGAGAGATTCGTCTACCTGCTACGGACGTACCCGGAGAGGCCACCCAGGGAAACGCTGGGGCAAGTGGAGAAGCTGGTCGGGGAAGGAGACTTTGCCGAGCGGGACCGGGCCGAATACTGGCTCGGGAGCGCGTGGCTTTCGCTGCAGGAACGCGAACGGGCGCGGCGCTGGTTCGAGCAGGTGCAGCGCGACCACCCCGGATCGGTCTGGGTGGAGCGCAGCTGGCTCGGGATGGGTGATGTGGCGGCGCAGGAGGGGCGGTACGGCGTCGCGCTGGAATGGTATGCGAAGGCGGAAGGGGCGCGGGACCCGGCGGTCCGCGAGATGGGGCGGGTCGCGGCGCACTCGACGCAAGTGCTGCGCGCGCGCCAGCGCTGGGCCTGGGCGGCGGCCGCGGTCGTGCTGATGGTAGCGGTGCTCCTGGCGGTCTCCGTCGGCCGGCACGGCCCATTGCGCCTGTGGCCCTTGCCGGCCGAGACGCGGATCGTCCTTCCGGTGCTGGCCGTGCTCGCGATCCTCGCGGTGCGGCAGGATCCCGGACCGCGCGCAGCGATCTGGGAGCTGTGCGGCGGCGCTGCCGTGCTCGTCACGCTCTCCGGGCTGCGGCTCCGCGCAGCCGCCCCGAGGGGAGCGGCGCGGGGGCTGCACGTCGCCGGAACGCTCGTCGCGCTCGGTGCGCTGGCGTACGTCGCGGTGTACCGCGGCGGGTTGGTCGGCATGCTTCTCGAGACGCTCCGCGCCGGCCCGGAGTAGAGTGCGCCGCCATGCCGATCTCTCCCGAGGAGAAGGGGTTCGGCCAGGGCTCGCCAGAGTTGGCGCGCTGGGCCGAGAAGGTGTTCCAACCCGAGGACGCGGTGCTCGCGGAGATCCGCGCGCGCAGCGTCCGAGAGGGATTGCCGGCGATCGCGGTCGGCCGTTTCGACGGGCTGCACCTCGAGGTGCTGGCGAGGCTCGTGGGCGCGCGCAAGGCCGTCGAGATCGGTACCCTGGGAGGCTACAGCGGCGTGTGCCTCTTGCGCGGCATGCCCGAAGACGGGGTGCTGCATACCTTCGAGCTGGACGCGCACCATGCGGAGGTCGCTCGCGAGTCGTTCCGCAAGGCAGGCGTCGCGGGCCGCGCGCGCATCCGCGTAGGGCCGGCCAAGGACAATCTGCGCGAGATCGAGGACCAGGGGCCGTTCGACCTCTGCTTCGTCGACGCCGACAAGACCGGCTATCCCGCCTATCTCGACTGGGCCGCGCGCCACCTGCGGGTCGGCGGCGCCATCCTGGCGGACAACGCGTTCGGCTTCGGCGGCGTGTCGAAGCCGGACGGCGACGAGGGCGTCCGGGCGCTGCGCCGGTTCAACGAAGAGCTGGCCCGCGGTGGCCGCTTCCGCGCGACCATGATCCCGACCGAGGAGGGCCTTGCCCTGGGCGTGAAGGTGCGCTGAAGCCGGGGCTACTTCCCCTGCGCTTCCGCGTCGGACTTGAGCACCTCGTCCGCCCGCTTCTTCCGCCAGGCGCGGAGCTTCTCGCGCAGATCCGGCCGCTTCGCCGCCAGGATCGAGATGGCCAGGAGCGCCGCGTTCGCCGCGCCCCCTTTGCCGATCGCCAGCGTGCCCACCGGGACGCCCTTGGGCATCTGCACGATGGAGAGCAATGCGTCGACGCCGCCCAGCGTGGTCGAAGCGACCGGCACGCCCAGCACCGGAAGGACCGTCTTCGCCGCCACCACCCCGGGCAACGCGGCCGCGCTGCCGGCGCCCGCGATCAGCACCTCGAGCCCGCGCTCCTCGGCCGTCTGCGCCCATTCCAGGACCCGCTCGGGCGTCCGGTGCGCGGACAGGATGCGCAGCTCGTACTCGATGCCGAACTCGCGCAGCACCTCGACCGCCCCCTGGAGGATCTCCAGGTCGGTCTTGCTTCCCATGATGATGCCCACCAGAGGCTTGCCGGCCATCCGCGGCGGGTAACAGAGCGCGGACGCCGGGTCAAGGCGCTTGACTCGGACGTCGGCGAGCCGACAGATCCGGGCAATGGATTTCCGCGAGCGCGACGTGCCCGTGCGGGGGATGTCGCTGCGCGTCCGCGAGCGCGGGCCGCAGGAAGGGCCCACCTGCGTGCTCCTGCACGGATGGCTCGACCATCGCGGCTCCTTCGATCTGCTGGCGCCGCTCCTGCCCGGGCGCACGGTCGCCGTCGACCAGCGCGGGCACGGCGACTCCTCCTGGGCCGGCGCGGGCGCCTTCTATCATTTCGTCGAGTACGCGGGAGACCTCGACGTCCTGGTGCGCGAGATGCAACTCCCCCTGCCGATCCGCCTGGTCGGCCACTCCATGGGCGGCGCCATCTCGCTGCTCTACGCCGCCGCGCGCCCCGACCTGGTCGCGCACCTGACGCTGCTGGACGCGGCCCCGCTGCGCATCGGGCCGGCCGAGGTGCCGGATCGCCTGTCGGGATGGCTCGAGGACCTCGGCAAGCCGCGCACCCGCCGTGCCGTGGAATCGGTGGACGACGCGCTCCAGCGGATGATGCGCGGCAACCCGGGCCTCACCCCGGCCGCCGCGCGCCTCCTCGTCCAGGGGGCGGTCGGCCCGGACCCGGCGCTGAACGGCGCGCTGGCCTGGAAATGGGACCCGCTGCTGCGCGCGCGTTCTCCGCACCCGTACACGCAGGAGGTCCTCCAGGCGCTCCTCGCCGGCGTGCGCGCGCCGGTGCTGCTGCTCCGCGCCGAGCGGGGACGCCTGCCGGACGAGCACCAGCTCCGATCGTGGCTCTCCGCCGTACCGTCGCTCGCGGTCGAGACGGTCCCGGGGGTGGGCCACCACCTGCACATCGAGCGTCCGGAGCTGGTCGCCGAGCGGATCCGGCGGGCGTGGGAGGGGACCCGTCGCGCCGCGCCGCCGCCCGGCCGGTTATAAAGCGGCCGCCGTGCGCGACATCGGGGTCTACATCCACTTCCCGTACTGCCTGTCGAAGTGCCCGTACTGCGACTTCGCCTCGCGGGCCGAGAAGGTCATCCCGCAGGAGCGCTACACCCGCGCCGTGCTCCGCGAGCTGCGCGAGCGCGCGCCCGAGTTCGCCGGCCGCCGCGCGGTGTCGATCTACTTCGGCGGAGGCACTCCTTCGCTGTGGGACCCGTCGGGGGTGGACGCCGTCCTGCGGGAAGTGCGGTCCAGGTTCGACGTCGTGCCCACCGCGGAGATCACGCTGGAGGCGAACCCGGGGACCACCGACGAAGGGCGCTTCGCCGCCTTCCGCGCGGCGGGGGTGAACCGGCTGTCGATCGGCGTGCAGTCCTTCGCCGGGGCGCAGCTGGTGGCGCTGGGACGGCAGCACTCCAGCGACGACGCGGTCAGGGCCTACCGGACCGCCCGCGCCGCCGGATTCGAGAACGTCTCGCTCGACCTGATCCATGGCGGGGAGGGCCAGACGGAAGAGGGGGCAGCCCGCGACGCGGCGGCGGCGGTCGCCCTCGGCCCCGAGCACGTGAGCTGCTACGCGCTCACGCTCACCGGGCTCGCCGAGGAAGTTCCCATGGCCAAGGCGGTGCGCCGCGGCGAGCTGAAGCTGCCCGACGACGAGGCGCAGGCGGCGATGGGCGACGCCGTCCGCGGCGAGCTGCGCCGTGGCGGCTATGCCCGCTACGAGATCTCCAACTATGCCCGCCCCGGGTACGAGGCGGTGCACAACTCGCTCTACTGGCGCGGCCTGGAGTACGCCGCCGCCGGCTGTGGCGCCTGCGGCTTCCGCCGCCTGTCCGGCGGTCCCGTAGTGGCGCGGCGCTGGATGAACGACCGCTCGCCGGAGCGCTACCTGGAACGGGTCGAAGAGGCCGGCCTCGGAGAGGCGCAATCCGAGGAGCTGGGCGCCGAGGAGCATCTGCGCGAACGCCTCTTCACCGGGCTCCGCCTCGCCGCCGGCCTCGACCTCGCAGCGCTGGAGAACGACCTGCGCCTTCCGGTGCGCTCCCGTTTCGCGTCGCAGATCGATCGCCTCCGCCGCGAAGGCCTCGCCGAGCTGGACGGCCAGACCCTGCGCCTCACCGAGGCCGGCCTCGACCTGCACAGCGAAGTCGCGCTCCGCTTCTTCTAAAGCTGCATGGCGACGATGAGACTTGAATGCGCTCTGGTCGGTTTGGTTTCGGCTGCGACGCTGGCCGGTTGCAGTGATCGCAAGGGGTGTTTGCATTCGAAGAAGGATGTACGAGGTCGATGTGAATGGCCGTAGGGGATACGTTCAATTCGATGGAGGTACCCTCGGCGAGCTCGCGTATGACGGCGCCTTGCCTGCGGCTAGCTCAAGGAGCCAGCACTAGCTCCTGTTCCTCCACTTCGTCGACGCGGCGGGCGAATTCGGTGAACTCAGCGTAGCGGGCCGGAGGGACGCGCTGCTGGACGAGGGCGAACGACTCCTCGATGATCAGCTTGCCGCGCTCTTCGCGGGCGCTCCAGGAGAAGTCGCCGTAGGGGGTGTGCAGAGCGACGGGAGCGGGCGGGGCGCGCAGGTGGAAGCCGCCTGGGAGGGCGATCTTGGCCCGGGTGATCTGCTTCTCGGTGGAATCGACCAGGAGCGGCAGCTTGCGCTCCGCCTTCTCCACCCACCGCCGCGACAGCCGCTGCGGGGACAGGGAGCCGGGCAGGAAGAGCTGCGTTCCCTCGTGGCGGGCCAGCTGCACGCGGAGCCCGTACACCAGCGTCGTGGTTCCTCCCACGTCGGTATCACCTTCGGAGGCGAGCGTTTCCAGCTCCACGGCGCGCAGCCCGCGTCCCAGCATCGACTCCACGGCCTGCTTGCGCTGCGTCTCGTCGAGCCGCTCCAGGGCGTCCTTCAGCCCGGCCGCTTCGAAGCCCAGATGGCTGTCCCGGCCGTCGCCCGTCGCGGCGCCGGCGGCGTCGAGCGAGAGGTGGAAGACGGTCTCGCGGCCGTCCTCCGACGGCCCTGCCGGAGTGCGGATCTGCTGCGGCTCTTCGCCCGGCTCGGGAACCACCCAGGCATCCTGACCTCGCAGGAAGGCGGGCAGCCGATCGAACGGCGCCAGCCGGAAAGTCGGGTCGACCCAGGCCGCTCCGTCCGGGAGATCGATGCGCAAGACCGCCCAGCCATAAGCCTCGCCGCGGGGGAAACGATACGGCGCCTGGTCCTGATTGAACCCGCGCACCAGCACGATGTGGCTCCCGATGCCGGCGGAGGCGAGCGCCGCCTTGAGCGGCAGCAGCCGGTTCCCCCGGCCCTGGGCGAGGACGTGCGCGGCGGGCAGCGAGAAATCCGATCCCTGCGATCGGCCGCGCACCGCCTGCGCCAGGGCCGCGTGGATGTGCTCGGCCCGCTCCCGGGGGGTCGAGCCCCCGGCCGCGCGGGCCAACTCGTCGGTGGCGGAGCCCGCCCGGCCGCGGAGGAGCGCCCAGTCCGCGATCGAGCGCGTCAGCTCGCGCTGGCCGGCGCCGGTGCCCAGCTGGACCCAGGGCATCGTCTCTGCCTCGGGCGGCTGGTGCGGCTCAGGCTCCTGCGCCGCGATGTCTCGCGCCGTCATCCGGAAGCGCTGCCCGCCCGCCGCTTTCTCGATAGGCGGGGCGGCCGTGTTGTGCGCGTCCAGCTCCAACGGCTGCCCCGCCGGCGCACGCACCTCGTAGGTGCTCTCCAGCATCGGCGTCTGCTCGTCGCGGAAGAAGAACCCGCCCAGCGAGAGCCCCGGGAGCTCCGGCCCTCGGGGCGCGATCGCGTGGAGGTAGTCGATCTCGATCGCGTCGCCCGGCTCCAGGCCGGGCAGCGTCACGCCTTCCTTCTCCGGGATCGACTCGGGTTCGAGCGTGCGTCCGTCGCGCTTGATGGTGCGCAGCTGCAGCACCTCGGCGTCGCCGGGGAGACGCGCCTCGCCGAAGCGCGAGATCCCCTTCTTGTCGAGCACCCGGACCACGCTGTGCACCCGCTCGACTGCGCCGCCGTCCGGGTAGATCTGCACCGCGCCGTGGTCGAGCAGCCGGACCGCGGACGCGCCCGGCGGGACCTTCACCTTCGCATCACGGGCCAGCGAAAGGCCGTCGCGATCCGCCCAGCGCAGAACGTCCTCGCCGCGGGAGAGCGCGAGCTGGCGCCGCAGGGAAAGGTCCCCGGGGGCCAGCGCCAGGGCGCGCACGCGCTCCTGTTCCGCTGCCCGGGCGTCTCCGCCCGCCTCGAGCGCGCCCGCCAGCCGGCGGAGCGGGTCCGCGCTGCGCGGCGCCAGGGCGGCGGCCTGCCGTAGCGTACGCACCGCGGCGTCGGTCTCCTTGCGGGCACCTTGCACTTCGGCGAGGGCGTGCAGCCGCTGGGGCTGGGCCGGATGCGCGGCGGCGAGCGCCGCGAGCAACTTCTCCGCGCGCGGCAGGTCGCGCCGGTTGCGCAACAGTCCGGCCAGAGTGGATGCCCCGTCGCCGCAGGGGAGGAGACCCTCGGCGGCTTCCTTCTGGTCGGAGAGGCTGCCCTCCCGCCGGGCCAGCTCGTACCGGAGCGTTCGGGCGTCGCAGCGCCCGGGATCCGCTCGCAGCGCGGCTTCGACCCCGGCGCGGGCCGCCGAGCCGTTCCCCTGCGCGTCCAGAAGCCGGGCGCGGGCGAGCTGCAAGCGCGCCGGCAGCGCGACCGCCGGCGTTGGGCGGGCAGGCACGGTGGCGGCAGCGGGATTCGGGGACACCATACGGAACTCCCCACGCCAATCCTCCCTGCCCGCTGAGTTGCGTATGGTGTCCCCGAATCCCACTGGAAAGTCGCGCAGGTGGCGGAGGGCGGCCTCTGCCTGTTGCAGCTCCTGCGCGGCGTCGTCATAGCGTTCGGCGTCGCGCTGCAGCGCCGCCGCGGTGATCCGGGCGCGCAACAAGAGCGGGTCCTTGCGCGCCGCCAGCGACAGATCGACCAGCGCGCGCGACCGGCCCAGCCGTTCCGGCACCTCGGGATCCCGGAGGACCTCCTGTGCACGCAGGAGCAAGGCCGGAGCGCCGGAAGCGGTAAGGGCCACGGCCCGGTCCACCGCCACGCGGGAGAGCGCTCGCTCCTCGCCGATCACCGCGCGCGCCAGCAGCCATGCCGCCAGCGGGTCGCCGCCGTCTCCGGCCAGGCGCTGTTCCGCCAGGCTCTTGAGCGACGGTGGCTCCGACCATGCAGCGGTGGCGGAGCAGCTCCCGCCCAGCGCGCAGGGCGCCTCCACGCGCGCGCCGGTCAGCTTCGCGGGCGCGGCGCTGACGAAGTCCGCCGCGGCTCCGTCCGCGCGCACCAGCGTGAGCCGGAAGCGCGCACCCTCCGCGCGGCTCCACCGCACCAGCGCCTGGTGCGTCCCCGGGGCGAGCTTCACCGCGACGCTCTGCGAGCGCGGCATTTCGCGCGGGTAGGGCGTGCGCGACAGGACGACCGCACCGTCGAGCCGCAGCTCGAGCGCGGCTGCCCCTTCGATCCAGGCGAGGTAGTCGCCGCCGCGGGAGAGCCGCAGCTCGCTCGCGGCGTAGTAGACGTCTCCGTCGGAGGGCTCGAGATCCAGGCCGACGTCACCGTCCGGGAAGTCGAGCGCGCGCGAGCCGGTCGGACCCGCGGGACCCTGCGCGGGCGCCGCTGCCGGCGAGGGCCCATCCAGCGAGAGCGGGCGGAACAAGTCGAGCAGCCGCAGAGCTGCGAAGGGACCCGCCACGCGCCAGTTGCGCACCACCCCCATCCGCCTCCACGCCTCGGCCTCGGCTGCCGGACCCACTTCGGCAACCCTGGCGTCCAGCGATCGCGCCGCCCCCTCGCGGAGGAGCCGCGCCGCCCGCGGCGGAAGGCCCTCCGGCGCCCGATCCGCCGCTTCCACGATCGCGTCGTCTACCGCCCGCGAATCCCCCTGCAAATCTAGCAATCTGGACGCAGCCAGCTCGGCGAGGGGATCGCCGGGCGCCGCGCGCAACGCATCGATCCAGGCCTGGACCGCAGGCAGGCTGTCGAGGCGATTCTCCAGGATCTCCCCCAGCCCGCAGAGCGCCAGTCCCCGGGCGCGGTCCTTCCCCTCCCGCGCGGCCGCGCGCAGCCGCTCCTCCGCCCCGGGAGCGTCCGACGCGATCAGGTACCGCAGCCAGCCCGCGCGGGCCGCCGCCATCGGATCGGCGGGCGCCGCGCGCTCGGCATCGTCCAAGCGCCGGCGCGCTTCCACCGCCGGGTCGGCAGCTCGCTCCGCCGGCTTCGTCGCATGGCTGCAAGCGAAGCCGAGCGCGCAGATGGCCAGCCAGACGGCCGGACGCGAATCCCTCTGCACGGTCAGCGGGCCTCGTTCACCGCGGTCTGCGCGGGCGGGGACGCTTCGACCTTGCGGGACAAGGCCTGGTCGAGCCTGCCCAGGAAGGAGCGGAATGCCGCGTAGTCCTGCGGCGCCACCATGCCGCCCTTCAGCTCCAGGAGGAGGCTGGCGGTCACCTTGCCCTTGCCGCCCGCGTAGCGGATCGCCCAGTTCCCCTGCGGCGCCTGCTCGGAGGCGTCCTGCGGCAGGGTGGCGCGGAAGCCGCGCGGCAGCTCGATTTCGGCGGCCACCGTCAGCCGCTGCGGCGAAGGCAGCCGCTGGGGCAGCGTGCGCCGCGAGAGCTGCGCGTACGACTCGACGTAGCTGCGCTGCTGCCCGAAGGGCGAGAAGCGCAGCGCGCCGGAGGACAGCGCCGCGAACGCCGGAGCGTCCGCCTGGAAGCGCGCGGTGAACGGCCGCTCGATGTCGTGCGGGTCGGAGACCTCCACCGCGGTCACCTTGACCCCGGGGAACGCCGCCCGCGCCAGCTGCTCCTCGGCGCGCGCGCGCCGCTCGTCGGGAGACTCGAACGTCCGGCGCAGCTCCGCCGTCCAGGGGCCGCGCGCGCTTTCCGTCAGGTCCAACGTGGCGCTTCCGTCGGCGCTGAGCGACAGGCGCGTGCGGGTCTCGCCGACGTTGTCGGCAGGCCGCGCGTCGGGAGTGCGGCGGATGTGCGACCCGGTGCCGTCCGGCTCGATCACCAGCGCCTCGGCGCCGCGGTCGTCGGCGGGCAGCTCCCCCGAGCCGTGGAACTCGGCGGTGCCGTCCAGATACAGCTCGTACTTGGGGACGTACAGGATGGCGTGATCGAAGACGGCCAGCGAGGCCGGCGCCTCTCCGAGGTTGCCCATCCGGCGGGTGCGCAAGAGCACCAGCCGCGAATCGATCCCCAGCGCCTCGAGCATGGCGTGCATCAGCGAGGCCTTGTCCTTGCAGTCGCCGAAGCGGCGGGTGAGCACCGTCTCCACCGGGTACGGCTTGAAGCCGTGGATGCCGAACTCGAGCGCCACGTAGCGGGTGCGGGATACGACGTAATCGTAGACGGCGCGGATGCGCGCCTGTTCGTCGTCGGGCGCGATTCCCCGGACCGCCTCCGCGGCGGCGGCGCGGACCTCGTCGGTGACCCGCAGCTGGTCCTTCACCAGGCCCCAGTAGAAGCGCGCGACGCTCTCCCAGTCCTGGTAGGTGGAGACGTGCACGTACGCCAGCAGGTCGCTGGCGCCGGGCATCGACGGCTCCGGGATCACCCGGGGCACCTCGCGCGCGGTCCAGCGCTCCCAGGTGCCGCCGTCGGGGAGCTTGCCCTGCGTATGGGCCAGCCCCGGGAGCGGCGTGGCCGCGGTGTAGAAGGTCCGTCCCGGGGGCCCCAGGAGCACGTAGTCGGCGATGCCCTTGCGCGCGTATCCCTGCAGGTACTGGAAGTCGCCGAAGTAGTCGGAGAAGAAGTTGGTGCCCGAGTCGTCGATCCGCTGCACCAATTCGAGCGTGTCGCCCGGCTCCAGCTGCGGGAATCCCACCACTCGCGAGCGCAGGTCGTAGTACATCGCGTACCAGGGCTCGCTCACGTTGCGCTCGCCGTCGCTCCGGCTCTCCACCACGGAGCCGTCCTTGCGGACGATCCGGGCTCGCTCGATGCGCACCACTTGCCGATCGGGCGAGTACTGCACGGATTGCCAGCGCGACTGGTCCACGCCGCGCTGGGTGAGCGCGCGCAGCACCAGCTGGCGCGTGCGCGAGGAGAGGCCGTTGGCGAAGACCCGCGTCACCGTCAGGTCGGCCAGGACCTCCACGTCGTCGCCGGCCGCGGCGCTGGGCGTCCGCGCGAGGGTGGCCGAGTCGTAGAGGTAGGGCGCGGCATACTGTTCCTCGGGCCGCACGGTGCGCATCAGCTCGCGCAGCGCGGGGTTCTGCGGCTTGAGCGCGAGCGCCTGGGTGAACGCGGCCAGGGCCCCGGCATCGTCGCGCTGCCGCAGCCGGTGGCGTCCGATCGCCTCGTGCACGTCGGGGCGGTCCGGCGCCAGGTCGATCAGCTCGGCATAGGCGCGGTCCGCCTCGGCGGCGCGCCGGTTCTGCGACAAGAGCTCGGCGGCGCGCAAGCGGCTATACGGCGAGGCGGGGTCGAGCGAGATGGATTCGCCGAGCAGGCGCAGCGCGCCGTCCAGGTCGCCCCGATCGATGAGCAGGCTGGTCAGGTCGCCTCGCGCCTCCGAATCGTCGAAGCGCACCGCGAGCGCCGCGCGCAGCTCGGCCTCCGCCTCGGCGGCCCTGCCCAGGCGCCGCTGCGCGTCCGCGGCCGCGCGGCGGGCGGCCGGGAGCGCCGGATGCTCACGCGCGGCCTGGAGCCGCAGCAGCGAGGCGCGCGCCGTGAGGCCCACTGCCTCCAGCGCGCGTGCGAGCGTCAAGGTGGGCTGGAGGTCGCCCGGCGCTGCCGAGCGCGCCTGTTCGGCGAACCGCACCGCGCCCCAGGGATCTCCGTGCTCGAGGCGCTGTCCGGCGAGCGCGTCGAGCACCGCGGAATCTCCCGGATTGCGGGCCAACGCCCGCTCCAGGGCCGCCCGGCGGCGGTTTCCGTCGCGGTCTTCGTAACGCGAGAGGCGCAGCTCGATCCCCGGATCTCCCGGCGCCGCGTCCGAGGCGCGCTCCTGCGCGTGCAGCGCCAGGCGCTCTCCCAGGTCGTCTGGCCTGCGCCAGGCCAGCAGGATGGCCAGGTCCTCCTGGGCGCGCGCGTCCTGCGGGTGGAGCCGGGCTGCCTCGCGCAGCTCTCCGAGCGCGTCCGGGACGCGGACCCGAGGTTTCGCTACGGGGGCTTCCCGGACGGCAGCCAGGGCGCCCTTGCCGCCAGGTGCGCGCGCCGAGCGGGCCAGCGCCGGCAGAGGCTCGTCCCGTCCGTCGCAGATGCGCAGCGAGAAGCCGGGCTTGCCGGTCCCGTGCGCCACCTTGAGGAGCAGGGCGTTGTCTCCGGCCCGCAGCTCGACCGCGAAAGCCGCCTGGTCCCAGCGCGAGGGGTGGACCGCCGGATCCTCGCGCACGAGCTTCCCGTTGACCCACAGGCGCGTGGCGCCGCTCGCGCCCAGGTGCACGATGGCGGTCCGCGCGCGCGGCGAGCGGAGCACCGTAGCCGCGTACACCGTCGAGTCCTGGGCCGGCCACACCGCCGAGGACAAGTCGACGTACCCCAGCGGGAAGAGCTGCTGCGGCAGCGCCCTCCACGAGACCACGTGATCCTTTCCCGGATATTTCGCGGCCGGGTCGTAGCCGTCCGTCTCCGGTCCGTAGACCGCCCGCAGCCCGGTGCGCCCGTCGTTGTCGAAAGGACCGATCACCGACCAGGCGCGCACCGGCGCCGCCCGCTCGATGATCGACCGCGCCCGCGGGAGCTGCCCTTCCGCCGCCGCGAGTTGGGCGCGCAGCTCCAGGGCAGCGGCCCGCACCTCCGCGCGCGCGCGGCGGTCCCCCGCGATCTTGTCGAACAGTCTGCCGAGGGCCGGCAGGTCGGCCACCTCGTCGTGCAGCTCGTAGAGGCGGAACAGGTCGGGGAGCGCGCGCGCCGAGCGCAGCTCGCCGGCGAGGCGCGAGGACAGCGCCGCCGCGCGATCGCCGCTCGAGGCCGCCGGGGCGGCGGCGGAGAGCAGGAGTGCGAGCGCGGCGAGTCGGCTGGGCATCGGGCTCCCGGAGAGGGGTCAGACCCGCAACGGCCCGGCGCCCTGCAGCATTCCTTAGCGCGCCGCGCGCTCGCCCGCTACCCGCCCAGGCGGCCACCTGCTCCCTAGGTCGCCCGCGCAAGCGTCCGCACTTCCACCCGAATCGCACCGGCAAACAAGAGGGCCCGGGCTGCTTCCGCGGCAGTCGCCCCGGTCGTGAGCACGTCGTCGACCAGGCAGACTCGGACGCCCGCAGCGCCGCGCCTCGCTCGGAACGCGGCGCGCACGTTCTGTTCGCGATGCGCCCGGTCGAGGCCTACCTGCTGCCGTGTCGGGCGCACCCGTTCGAGCAGCGAGCGCACCGGCAGCCCGAAGCGCCGCCCGGCTTCGCGCGCGAGCAGCGCCGCCTGATCGTATCCCCGCGCCCGCAGGCGGGCGGGGTGCAGCGGGATCGGCGCCATCACGTCGACCCGGGGCGGGTCGCAACCGGCGAACAGCGCTCCCAGGGGGCGCGAGAGCTCCTCGCGTCCTTCGTACTTGAGGCGGTGGATGGCCTCCGCCAGGGCGCCGCCGTGGAGGAACGCCGCTTGGGCCCGGGCGAAGGGAGGCGGCTCCTTGCGGCAGCGCGCGCAGCGGCGGGGCCGGAGGGCGGGCAGGAGGGCTTCGTCTCCGGGCTCGCCGCAGAGCGGACACCCCGCGGGCACCGGGAGCAGCGTCTCCGCGCACGGCGCGCAGAAAGGCCCTTCGCACAACGACTCGCATGCTCCGCAACGGTCCGGGAACAGGAGCGCCGGAATCGCCTCGAGGACGTCGCGAAAGAAGGCTCTGGCCATGCCTTGCAGCGCGTGCACGCGCCAGGCCAGGAGGCGTCAGGAATCGAGCGCCAGTTGGGGGATGAGGTGGTTCGGGAATGCCGGCAACTCGCCCGATTGCCAGCGGCGGGCCTCCCGGAGGGTGCGCTGGACTTCGGGCAGGAACCGGCCCAGCGAGACGCCGAGGTACTCGGGCGGCAGCGGCTCCAGCTTGTCCAGGCCGCTGCGCAAGAGCTTCACGCAGCCGTTCGGCTGCAACTGCACGGTGGCCTTGTGGTACCCCGCCGCCACCTGGATGAGGCCCTGCAGGAAGAGGCGCACGTCGCCCTCCTCCTCCAGCCAGGCCTCCTCCCAGGCCTCGTGCGCCTCCCAGAAGCGGCCCTGGTCGAACAGCGCCGCTCCCCGGCGCAGCGCCGACATCGTCGCGGCTGCCGTCATTGCGCGCCGCGCGCGCCCGCGACCTCCGACGAGATGCGGAAGCTCGCGCGCACTGCTTCGAAGGTGTCCATGTCCCGCGGGAAATAGTAGCGCTCAGGCGCGCGATACATGAGTTCGTAGAAGGAGTCGCCCGCCAGGACCCCGTAGACGACTGCCTTCGTCTTGAGCCCGTCACCGTCCTTGAAAGCGAACACGAGCTTGAACCCCGGCCGCCCCGCGACCTCCGCCGGACCATTCTCGATCAACGACGCTCCCTGCATTCCGGGTGACGACACGATGGCGTCCTGGACGACCTCGGCTGCTTCCTGGGGAAGCATGCCTCGCGCGAAGACCTTCTTGGTGCTGCCGAGCGGTTTTCCGACTTCGTGAGTCCGGACGTCGATGCGCTGCAGGAATACGCCGTCGCGCGAGGCGATCAGCGAATCGGTCTCGGGGTGGAGCATCCACCCGTTCGGAAGCCGCACGGTGAAGCGTCCCGACTGCGCCGTGTAATCGCCGGCGGCAGGGATCCAGCGAGGAGGACGAGGCGCCGAGGCGCAGGCGGCGGTCAGCGCGACGGCGACGACGAGGCCCCGCTTCTCCATGCGCTTCATCTGGAGCTCCCGATGTATTGCTCGACGTAGGCGCGGTCTGCGGCCTGCGGTGCGAGGGACAAGTACTTCTCGAACGCTTCGCGCGCGGCGGCTTTGTCGCCGCGCTTGTACAGGACCAGCCCCATCGCGCGGTACGGATCCGCATATGCCGCGTCGAGCGCGATCGCGCGCCGGTACTCGGCGAGGGCCGTCTCCGCCCCGCCGTCCGCGGCGCGCTGCCGCGAAATCTCGCCGAGAAGAAATGGGCCTCGCGCGGCCGACGGATCCATTCCGGCGTACTTGCGCGCGCCGCGCTCGGCCGCGACGAAGCGACCCGCCCGCAGATCGAGCAGCGCGTTTTCGTAGACGATGCTGCGCGTCCGGGCGAGAAACGCCTCTGCGTTGCTGAAGCCACGCGGCCGCCCGCCGTATTGCGCCTGGATGAGGCGGCGGTAGTTCTCGATGCGCGCATCGAGGGCGGGGTGCGTGCCGAAGAAGAACGGCTCGCTCTTGTTATCCTCCACCAGCTGCTCCTTGAGGTGCGCGAACAACGCCGGCGCCTCTTGCACGTCGTATCCGGCGTCCGCGACGAGTCGAAGCCCTTGGTCGTCCGCCTCCGTCTCCATCTCGCGCGAGTAGCCGCGCACGGCCGACAGGCCGGCCACGCTGCCGACCCCCGGCAGGATCGAATTGAGGCTGAGCGCGACGGCGGCGTTGTTCTGCAGGTCGCGGAATTCCCGCACCGCGTGCCGGTGGGTCGCGTGGGTCATCTCGTGCGCCAGCAGCGTCGCGAGCTGCGCCTCGTTGTCCATCCGCGCGAGCATGCCCGCGTGCACATAGATGCGGCCGTTCGGCAAGGTGAACGCGTTGAGATATGGGTTGCGCACCACGCGGACGCGGAAGGGGATCGCCGCCCAGACGGAGGGTGGCAGAAGCCGGCGAGCGACTTCCTGGAGGTAGCTTTCCAACTCCGCGTCGGGGTAGACGAGACCGCCCGCCTCGAATCGCTGCTCGGCCTCCTCGGCCTGCCGCCACAGGTTCCGCTCGTCCTCCTCCAGGCGGAAGCCCGAGGAGGTCGCCGGCGGCAGCTTGGTGGTTGCGCAGCCGAAGACGACCAGCGCGACGATCGCCGCTCGCTGGTTCATGGCTTGTGCGCGGGGAGGTCCTCGACCATCGCCCGCATCAGCCCGGCCGCGCTTCCGCCGCCGCGCAAGTCTGCATCCCCGCCCCTCAGGCCGCGCGTGTTGTACCAGACGACGTCGCCTGAGCGATCGACGATGATCAGCGCGACCTGCGTGGCATCCACCTCGCTCGCCCCAGTGGAGAACCCGGCGAGAAACCTGCGTCCGTAGGTAGTCAGCCTTCCGCGGCCCACGACGAAGACCAGCGCGTCTACGCCGTAGCGATCGAGGAGAGGGGCGACCGGACCGAGCGAATACTCGAACGGGGCGCCGGGGAACCCGACGCTGGCGGTGACCGCCTGCGAGAGCGCGCGCAGGTCGTCGACTTCTTCGGCCGTTTCCGGTGCTACCTCCACCCGACGCAACTCGATGTTCCGCGCCTTGAACTCGGCGATGAGCGCGCTCCCGATCGCCTCGCGCGCCGCCGCGCTCCAGTCCTCCTTGAACTCCGCGACGCCGCCCGCGGACACCAGGTACTCCTTCACGTCGAGTGAGAGCAGCGCGGCGCTGCGAATCTTCGGAAGCCGGGCCGCGGCGTCAGCGCGGACACGCGCTGCGCTCGCCGTCGTCTCGGTGCACGCCGCAAGCAATCCCAGTGCAATTGGAACAATCGCGATGCGAGCCATGGCCGCTCCTCGCTGCGCAAACCCATCCCCGCGTGCCGGCAGTATCCGCCGCGCTCCAGGGGGCGATCAAGGTTGCGGCGGCAAGCCGCGGCGCGGCTACGCTTCAGCTCTCCAGGAGGCTCTTTCCGGACATGGCCGCGGGCTTGGGTAGGCCCATGACCTCGAGCAGCGTGGGCGCCACGTCGGCGAGGATGCCATCCCGTCGCAGGCGAGCGCCCTGAAGTTGGGGATCGCACAAGTAGATGGGCACCGGATTCAGCGTGTGCGCGGTGAACGGCTCGCCCGTGTCGGGATCGATCATGGTCTCGATGTTCCCGTGATCGGCGGTGACGACCATCGCCATCCCGCACTTCTGCGCTGCGTTCCACAGCCGTCCGATGCACTCGTCGACCTTCGCCACCGCCTTCAGCGCGGCGGGCAGGACGCCGGTGTGGCCCACCATGTCCGGGTTGGCGTAGTTCACCAGCACGAACCCGAACTCGCACATCCGCTTCTCCAGCTGCCGGGTCACCTCCTCGGCGCTCATCTCGGGCTTCAAGTCGTAGGTCTTCACGTCGCGCGGGCTGGGCACCAGGATGCGCTCCTCGCCCGGGAACACCGTCTCCCTTCCGCCATTGAAGAAGAAGGTCACGTGCGCGTATTTCTCCGTCTCCGCGCAGCGCAGCTGGCGCGCGCCGGCCCGGGCGACCAGCTCCGGCAGGATGTCGGTCGGTTGATCGGGAGGAAACGCGACGGGGATTCCCCGCTCGGTGAACTTCGCGTCGTACTCGGTCAGCGTGGTGTACGAGGAGAGCCGCGGGCGCGCCTTGCGCACCTCGTTCACGGGCGGCCACTTCTTGTCCCAGCCCGCCGGGTCGTCGAAGGCGAGGAGCTGGGTCATCTCCCGTGCGCGGTCGGCGCGGAAATTGAAGAAGATGACCGAGTCGCCGTCGCGGATCAGGCCGCGCGGGGACCCGTCCGGCTGGACGATCACCGTCGGTTCGATGAACTCGTCTCCGACGTTCCTGGCGTACGACTGCTTCGCCGCTTCCACGCCCGACGGCGCGCGCAGCCCTTCGCCCAGCACCATCGCCGCGTACGCGCGCGCCACCCGGTCCCAGCGTTTGTCGCGGTCCATCGCGTAGTACCGCCCCGTCACCGTCGCCACTTGCCCGTGCATCCCGCCGGCGCTGGACTTCTGCCCGAGTACCTTCTCCAACTCCTCGAGGTACCGCACGCCCGCGCTGGGGCTCGTGTCCCGCCCGTCGGTGAAGGCGTGCACGAAGAGGCGCTTCACTCCTTCGCGGCGCGCCATCTCGACCAGCGCGGCGAGGTGGGTGTCCTGGCTGTGCACGCCGCCGTCGGAGACCAGGCCCAACAGGTGCACCGCGCCTGCTGGCCTGGGCTGCATCGCCCGCCGCAGCGCTTCGTCGTGGAAGAACTCGCCCGACTCGATCGCCCGGTTGATGCGCACCAGGTCCTGGTAGACGACTCGTCCGGCGCCAAGGTTGGTGTGCCCCACCTCGCTGTTGCCCATCTGGCCCTCGGGCAAACCGACCGCGAGGCCGCTGGTCTGGAGCTGCGAGACCGGGAAGCGCGCCGCGAGCTCGTCCAGGTTCGGGGTGCCTTGCAGCAGGATGGCGTTCCCCTCGCGGCTGGCCGAGTTTCCCCAGCCGTCCAGGATGACCAGCAGCACGGGTCGCATCCGCATCTCGGTAGTCTACTTGTGATAGGGCCCGCCGCGCAGGATCTCGAACGCCCGGTAGAGCTGCTCGAGAGCGACGACGCGGGCGAGCCGGTGGGGCAGCGTGAGCCGCGAGAGGCTCCAGACGAGCCGCGCCTCGCTCGCCACCGCGGGTCCGAGCCCCTCGTCGCCGCCGATGGCCAACGTCAGATCCAGGGCGGCGTCGCGCAGCCGCCCCAGGCGCGCCGCGAGCTCCTCGCTGGTCAGCTCGCTCCCGCGCTGATCGAGCGCCCAGAGCTCGCTGCGGGGGAGGCGCTTGGCCAGGATCCGCTCCGCTTCGCGATCCTTCGCGTCAGGGCCGGTCGCGGCCGCAAGCTCGATCAGCTCCAGCGGGGCGAAGCGCCGGATGCGCTCCGCGTACTCCTGGGCCCCCTGGGCGGTGAACTCCTTGTCCCGGCCGACCGAGACCAGGCGGATGCGCACCTCAAGGCCGCGTCTTGGGCGCGTCGGACCAGAGGCCTTCGAGATCGTAGTAGGCGCGCTCCTCCTGGTGGAAGACGTGCACCACCACGTCCCCGAAGTCGAGCAGCACCCACCGGCCTCCGCGCCCGCCTTCCAACCCGATCAGCCGCTGCCCCGCGTCGCGCAACGACTTCTCCACCGAGTCGGCCACCGCCTCGAGCTGGCGCTCGTTGGTCCCCGAGCAGATGACCAGGAAATCGGCGTAGGTGGCCCTGCCGCGCAGATCGACCAGAACCACGTCGTCCGCCTTCTTCTCCACCGCGGCCTCGGCCGCGCGGCGCGCGGTGCTCTCCGCGTCCTGCACGACCCCCCGCGCGCGCGCGGGATCCAGTGCGCTCAGTGCGATCGGGACGTTCTGCATCCGTTTCCTTCCTCCACGCGTTGCGTTCACGTACGTACCTGTCCATCGCCCCGCACCACGAACCGGGTGCAGGTCAGCTCGCGCAGGCCCATCGGGCCGTACGCGTGCAGCTTGCTGGTCGAGATGCCGATCTCCGCCCCCAGCCCCAGCTCGCCGCCGTCGTTGAACCGGGTCGAGGCGTTCACGAGCGCGCAGCTCGCGTCCACTTCCCTCACGAATCTCTCGGCGAGCTTCTGGTCGCGTGTGCAGATGGCCTCGGTATGCCGCGAACCGTAACGCGCGATGTGGCCCAGCGCACCTTCCACGCCGTCCACCACCGCCACCGCCAGCTTGAGGTCGAGGAACTCGCGGCCGAAGTCGTCCGGCGCGGCAGCGAGGGCGCCGGGCAGGTGGGGGAGCGCCCGGGCGTCGGCGCGCAGCTCGACGCCGGCCGCCTGCAACGCCCGGCCTAGCCGGGGGAGGGCCTGGGCGGCGACGCGGGCGTCGACCAGCAAGCATTCCAGCGCGTTGCACACTCCCGGCCGCTGCGTCTTCGCATTCACCGCGATCTTCTCCGCCTGATCCAGGTTCGCGTCGGCTGCGACGTAGAGGTGGCAAACGCCCTGGTAGTGCTTCACCACTGGGATGCGCGAGCGCTCGGCCACGAAACGGATCAGCGACGTCCCGCCCCGCGGGATGCAGAGATCGATCCGGTCGTCTTGCTGCAGCAGCGTGTCCAGGAGCGTGCGGTCGGGAGGCACCAGCTGGACCGCGTCCTCGGGCAGGCCCGCCTTGTCGAGGGCCCGCTGGAACGCCTCCACCAGCACGGAGTTGCTCTGCAGCGCCTCCGACCCCCCGCGCAGGAGGGCGGCGTTGCCGCTGCGCAGGCAGAGGGCGGCGGCATCGGCCGTGACCCCGGGGCGCGATTCGTAGATCAAGAGCACCACCCCCAGCGGCGCGCGCACCCGCTCCACCAGCAGGCCGTTGGGCCGGGTAGTCCGCTCCACCACTTCGCCGACCGGATCGGGAAGGGCGGCCACTTCGCGGACCGCGCGCGCCAGCTCGCGCAACCGGCCCGCGTCGAGCCGCAACCGATCGAGGAACGCCGCCGTCTCCCCGGAAGCCGCTCGCAAGTCGGCCGGGTTGGCGGACTCCATCGCGGAGGCCACCCGCGGCGACTCCAACTCGGCGGCGAAGAGCTGCAGCGCCTTGGCGCGCTGCTCCGCGGAGCCTCGCGAGAGCTCGCGCGAGGCGGTGCGCGCGCGCTCGGCCAGCTCGACGGCCTGGAGCTCCCGTTCCACGCTCACGCGGTCACCACCAGGTCGTCGCGGTGCACGACGCAATCGAGGAGCCGGTATCCGAGCCGCGCCTCGATCTCCGCGCTGCGCAGACCCGCGATCCGGCGCACTTCGTCGGCTGCGTACACCGCCAGGCCCCGCGCGAACGGCCTGCCGTCCAGGGAGACGATCTCCACGGGGTCGCCTTGGGCGAAGCTGCCGCGCACCTCGCGCACTCCGGAAGGGAGCAGGCTCTTCTTGCCCTCCAGCACGGCTGCGCGCGCGCCGTCGTCGACCCGCAGCTCGCCGCGCGCCTTCAGATCGAGCATCCACCGCTGCCGCAAGCGCAAGCGCTCTCCCTGGGCGAGGACCAGGGTCCCCACGTCCTCGCCGAGGAAAAGCCGCTGCAGCGCCCGGGGCTCGCCGGGGATGATGGCGCACGGCACGCCCGCCTCGGTGGCCCGGCGCGCGGCGCGCAGCTTGGTGACCATTCCTCCGGTGCCCACCTCGCTCCCGGCGTCGCCCGCGAGAGCCTCCACCGCGGGAGTGATCCGATCGATCACCGACAGGCGCTGCGCATCCGGATGCTTGCGCGGGTCGGCCGAGCAGACGCCCACCGCATCGGTGAGGATGACCAGCAGGTCGGCCTCGACCAGGTCGACCACCATCGCCGCCAGCGCGTCGTTGTCTCCGAACTTGATCTCCTCGACCGAGACCGTGTCGTTCTCGTTGATCACCGGCATCACGCCCCGCTCGACCAGCGCGCCGAGCGCCCGCCGCGCGTTCAGGTAGCGGCCGCGGTGGGCGATGTCCGCGTGGGTGAGGAGGACCTGGGCGCAGGTGAGCCCTCGCGCCTCGAAGGCATCGTCGTACAGGCGCATCAGCCGGCTCTGGCCCGCCGCGGCGGCGGCCTGCTTCAAGGCCATCTCGCGCGGCCGCGAAGGGAGCTTCAGGCGCTCGACTCCCAAGGCGACGGCGCCGCTGGACACCAAGACCGGCAGGCGCGCCCCCCGGTCGGCCACGGCGGCGACGTCGTCGCAAAGTGCCGAGAATCGTTCGCGATCGAAGGTGCGGGCGCCCGCCTGTCCACCCCCTCCCGCCAGGACCGCCGAGCCGATCTTGATCACCGGCCGACGGGTCTGGGCGAGCTGGGTGCGGGGGCTCTGCGTCATCGGAAGCGCATCTGCGCCCCCGTACGATAGCAAGGGAGTTCCCTCGGGTCGACCGCGGTGCCGCCCTGGCACGCCCTTCCGGAGCGGTCGACCTATTCTGCGCGGAGGCAGACCGCTTCGATGTTGTAGCCGTCCGGATCGAGGACGAACGCGGCGTAGTAGGTCTCGCCATAGCTGGGCCGGGGACCCGGTTTTCCGTTGTCTTTTCCGCCTGCCGCGAGCGCCGCCGCGTGGAAGCGCTGGACCGAGGCTCGATCCTTGGCCTGGAAGGCCAGGTGGAGCACGAGCCCCGTCTTTCCGGGCCCCAGCCAGAGCTGCGGGGCCCCGGGCTTCCCGAATCCGGCAGACTCGCCCTTCGGGTCGTGGGATTCGAGGCCGTACCCGAGCGGCTCCAGTGCCGCCCGATAGAAGCTCACGCTCTTCGCGAAATCCGAAACCGGCAATCCGACGTGGTCGAACATGGGGTCCTCCGTGGGTAGGGCTCGCTAGATAGCTCCCTCGGTCTGGCCGGTCTTGGCGAAAGTTGCCGTGCCCGGCCCGATGCCGTTGCGAGGCCGCAAACCCCCGAGCAGGATGCAGGTCATGGCGCTGGCGGTGCGGCGGACGAACTGTGCTCCCGGAATCTGCTTCACGGAAGTCTCGTGCGACGCGGGTCCCGCGGACGCGCCGTTCGAGGAGCACCACCACATCGCGAGCATCGCCTTCGTGACCCAGGGCGGGTTCGGCTACCGGTGCAGCGCGGGCTCCGCCGTGCTCGGCCCCGGCGCGGTGCTGCTCGGGAACGCCGGAGCGGCGTACACCTGCTCGCATGCCGCTCCCGGTGGGGACCGCTGCCTCTCTTTCGGGTACTTGGCCGAGGTGGTCGAGGACGTGGCCGCCTCGGCCGGCGGCACCGACCGATTCCGGCGCCCGGCGCTGCCGCCAGCGCCCGAGCTCGCGGCCTTGCCTGCGCTGGCCTCCTCCGCGGCGCAGGGAGCCGGGCCGTCGCTGGAGGAGATTGCGGTGGAAGCGCTGGGCCGGGCCCTCGGCGCAGGCAACGCGGATGGGGTGCTTGCCCCCGTCCGGCCGCGGGACGAGCGGCGGGCAGTCGAGGCCATGCGCGCAATCGACGCCGGCGCGGGCGAGCCGCTCAGCCTGGGAGAGATGGCCGGCCGTGCGGGGCTGGGCCGTTTTCATTTCTTGCGCGCCTTCCGCGCCGCGACCGGCACCACCCCGCACCAGTACCTGGTCGCGGCACGGCTACGCCGGGCAGCGCGGCTGCTTCTCACCACCGACCTGCCCGTCACCGACGTAGCGCTGGAAGCCGGGTTCGGCGACCTGTCGAACTTCATCCGCACCTTTCACCGCGCCGCCGGCCGATCGCCGCGCGCATTCCGGCGTGCGCATGCTAAGACCCGGGTGCGGCCGTTTGAGCCGCGGGAGCTGGTACGCGCGACGATCTGTACGGCAATACGGCGGGCCTGAAGGCGAGCCAGGCCCGGCGGCTCCTCGCCACGTACCGCCGGCGCGTCCAGCCGCGCGAGCTGTGCTCGCCGGAGCTCGCCCGGCACCTGACCGAGCTGTCGCGCGAGGTCGGCCGGCAGATCGGCGTGCTCCTCAACCGCCGGGGCGAAGTCGAGCACGTCCTGGTCGGCGACGCCCGCCAGGTCGAGCTGCCCGACGTCGGCCGCGCCCGCGCCGGCCAGCTCCGCCTGCGCGGCCTCCGCCTGGTGCACACCCACCTCAAGGACGAGCCCCTCACCCGCGACGACCTGACCGACCTGGTGCTGCTGCGGCTCGACGCCGTGGCGGCGCTGGTGGCGCGCGACGACGGCCTGCCGGGCAAGGTCTATCTGGCCACGCTGCTCCCGTTCAATCCCGGCGGCGACCTGTACCGCCAGGATCAGGCGCCCTCCTTGCCCGAGCTGCAGTTCGACGCGCTCGCCTCGGCCGTCGCGCTGGAGCAGGAGATGGCCCGTGCGGCTCCCGGCCGCGCGGTGGGGAGCGAGGGCCGTGCCCTCCTGGTGGGCGCGTTCACCGGGGCACGCGCCGCGGCCGAGGATTCCATGGCCGAGCTGCGCGAGCTGTCGCGCACCGCCGGAGTGGAAGTGCTCGACGTGATGCTCCAGGGCCGCAAGGAGATCGATCCCCGCACCGTCGTCGGCGAGGGCAAGCTTCAAGAAATCCTGGTGCGGTCGATGGCGCTGGGGGCCGATCTGCTCGTCTTCGACCGCGACCTCTCGCCCTCGCAGGCTCGCCACATCGGCGAGGCCACCTCGCTGCGCATCATCGACCGGACGCAGCTCATCCTCGACATCTTCGCGCAGCGGGCCCGGAGCGCCGACGGCAAGCTGCAGGTCGAGCTGGCGCAGCTCAAGTACCTCTTGCCCCGCCTGGTCGGCCGGGACGACTCGCTCTCCAGGCTCTCGGGTGGCATCGGCGGCCGCGGACCCGGCGAGACCAAGCTCGAGGTGGACCGCCGCCGCGTGCGCGACCGGATCTCGCATCTCGAGGACCGCATCGACCGGCTCAGCGCGGATCGGGCCACCCGCCGCCGCCAGCGGAGCCGCGCCGGAGTGCCGGTGATCTCCATCGTGGGCTACACCAACGCGGGCAAGAGCACGCTGCTCAACGCGCTGACCGACTCGGTGGTGCTGGCGGAGGACATCCTCTTCGCCACCCTGGACCCGACCAGCCGCAGGCTGCGCTTCCCAAGGGATCGCGAAGTTGTCGTCACCGACACGGTCGGGTTCATCCGCGATCTTCCGCGGGACCTCGTCGCCGCCTTCCGCGCCACGCTGGAAGAGCTGGAGGAGGCCGATCTCTTGCTGCACGTCGTCGACGCGTCCGATCCGCGGCACCAGGAGCAGGCGCGCGCGGTGGAGGTGGTCCTGGGAAAGCTCGATCTGGAAGGCACGCCCCGGCTGCTCGTCTTCAACAAGATGGACAAGGGCCCCGAAGCCGCGCGGGCGCTCGCCCACCGGGAAGGAGGCGTCGCCGTCTCGGCCGCGACGCGCGAAGGCTTCCCCGAGCTGATCGCCCGCTGCGAGGAGATTCTCTGGCGGCGCGGGCGGGTACAGGCGCCGGGCCCTTTGCCCGAGTTCCTCCGTCCGCGCGGCGGCTAGCGACCAGCGCAACCCGGCCGGCCTAGGGCGCCGAGGCAATCTGGCGGATCAGCTCCGTCCGCAGCCGGCCGATCGCGTCCTGCGTCGCTTCGTCCAGCTTCTCCCGGTGTGCGACGCAGGGCACTGACTTCGCGTGCCCGGTGACCGTCCCGTGCCAGACGAGCTTCCCCTCGCGCTCGAGGGTGGCGTCGAACGAAAGGCTGGTGTCGTCCCAGCCCGCGTTCGTGCCGCCGCTGCGCTCTTCGAAGGCCCTCCCGGCGGGCGGGATCCTGAAGTTCGGAGGGCCGCGCTGGGGGCCCACGTACTCGTCGCCCGTGCCGGCGAAGATGATGGAGAGCGAGAGCACCCAGGGCGCTTGCTGGGCGAAGGACACTCCCGTCTCCCCGAGCGAGGCCACCACGGCGCGTCCCACCGTTTGCGGCAGCTCGGGGGCGAACTGCCCGCATCCGATGCTGTCGGACCTGCGCACGTCTTGCAGCGGCGGAACCGAGAGGGCCACGCCCCGCAGCGCGGTCGGGGATACCCGGGCCGGCTGCGGCTTCGCTCCGGCGCAGGCCGCGCAGAGAAGGCCGATGGACCAGGCGCGCATGGCGCTCAGTGTACCTACTAAGCGGCGCGGCCGGCGCCGGTTTTCCCGGGCCGGCCGCAGGCCGAAAGCACCAAGCCGCAAGTCGGATCAGGTGTCGAAATAGAGCGCGAACTCCGTGGGCGTCGGCCGCAGCCGCACCGGGTTCAGCTCCTTCTCCACCTTGTGCTCGATCCAGGTGTCGATCACGTCCTCGGTGAAGACGTCGCCCTTGAGCAGGAACTCGTGGTTCTTCTTCAGCTCGCCCAACGCCTCCTCGAGCGAGCCGGGCATTTTCGGGACGTTCTTCAGCTCCTCGGGCGAGAGCCCGTAGATGTCTTTGTCCAGTGGATCGCCGGGGTCGATCCGGTTCTGGATCCCGTCGAGCCCTGCCATCAGCATCGCCGAGAAGGCGAGGTAGGGATTGCACGACGGATCAGGCGAGCGGAACTCGAGCCGCTTCGCCTTCGGGCTCGGCGAGTACATGGGGATCCGGACCGCCGCCGAGCGGTTGCGCGAGCTGTAGGCGAGGTTGATCGGCGCTTCGAATCCGGGGACCAGCCGCTTGTAGCTGTTCGTGGTCGGGCAGCAGAAGGCGGCGAGCGCCGGCGCGTGCTTCAGGATACCGCCAATGTAATGCATGGCGGTCTCGCTCATCCCGGCGTACCCGTCGCCGGCGAAGATCGGCTTGCCGGCCTTCCAGATGCTCTGGTGCGTGTGCATGCCCGAGCCGTTGTCGCCATAGATCGGCTTGGGCATGAAGGTGACGGTCTTGCCGTTCCGCAAGGCGACGTTCTTGATGATGTACTTGTACCAGGTGAGCTTGTCGGCCTGCTTGAGCAGGCTCTCGAAGCGGATGTCGATCTCCGCCTGCCCCGCAGTCGCCACCTCGTGGTGCTGCTTCTCCACCTGGATGCCGACCTGCTCCATGACGAGGATCATCTCGCTGCGCAGGTCCTGGAGCGAGTCGGTCGGAGCGACCGGGAAATAGCCTTCCTTGTAGCGTGGCTTGTAGCCGAGGTTCGGCCGGGTGGTGTGCTGCTTGCCGTCGAAGACGTGCTCGACGGCGTTGCCTGTCTCCCACTGGCCCTCGCGCGACTCGATCTTGTAGAAACCGTGGTTCGGGCCGGTATCGTACGAGACGCCGTCGAAGATGAAGAACTCGGCCTCCGGACCGAAGTAGGCGACGTCGCCGATCCCGGTCGACTTCAGGTGCTTCTCCGCCTTCTGCGCGATGAAGCGCGGGTCGCGGGAAAACTGCTCCTTGGTGATGGGGTCGACGATGTTGCAGATGAGCGACAGCGTCAGGTCCTTCATGAAGGGGTCCATCACCGCCGTGTCGGGGTCGGGCACGACCAGCATGTCGCTCGCGTGGATGGGCATCCAGCCGCGAATCGAGGAGCCGTCGAAGCCCAGCCCCTCGTCGAAGACGGCCTCGGTGAGCTCGGCGATGGGGACGCTGAAGTGCTGCCACAGCCCCATGAAGTCCATGAACTTGAGATCGACGATCACCACCTTCTTGTCTTTCGCCATCCCGACGACGTCCTTGCCCTTCGGCATCTTCGATTCTCCCCGTTAGTGTTCGCGCCTCGTTTTCGGGCGAGGTCGCGCCGTTCCTTCTTTCCCTTTAGAGCGCCGGCTCGCCTCGCTCGCCGGTGCGGATGCGGACCACTTCGTCCACGGCGGTCACGAAGATCTTCCCGTCCCCGATCCTTCCGGTCTTGGCGGAGCGCTCGATAGCCTCCAGCGCTTTTGGCACCATCTCGTCGGTCAACACCACTTCAATCTTCACCTTTGGCAGGAAATCGACGACGTATTCGGCGCCCCGGTACAGCTCGGTGTGCCCTTTCTGACGCCCGAACCCCTTCACCTCGGTGACCGTCAGCCCGAGGACACCCACGTCGGCCAGCGCCTCCTTCACCTCGTCGAGCTTGAAGGGTTTGATGATGGCTTCGATCTTCTTCATGCGGGTCGGCTCCCGGGAGGCGGGCACTGTACTTGCACCTCGCCCTCGCCGCAACGGACGACTGACAGGACCCGGGGCCGGTCCGTGACCTTCCGCGCCCTTCCGACTCCGATCGGGGACTGCCCAAGTCTCGCCCGACCCCTGGAGGTTCCCCGTGAGAAGCTCGCTCGTCGTGCTCGTGGCCCTGGCCGCATCCCCCGCGTTCGCGATCACCGACCCGGAGATCGCCGACGTCGCTTTGACCGCGCACAAGATCGACATCGCGCGTGGCAAGCTGGCCCTCTCGAAGACCAAGAACGCCGAAGTGAAGCAGTTCGCGCAGCAGATGGTCGACGACCACGGCGCGGGCCTGAAGGAGGCGGTCGCCCTCGCCACCCGGCTGGGCGTGAAGCCGGAGAGCAACGCCACCTCGAAGAGCCTGCAGGACGGCGCCAAGAAGGCGGCGGCGCGGCTCAAGAAGGAATCGGGAGCGAAGTTCGACAAGGACTACATCGACACCGAGGTGGGCTTCCACCAGGCGCTGATCGACGCGGTGAAGAACACCTTGATCCCGAACACGCAGAACAAGGACTTGAAGCAGCTGCTGAGCGACGCGGTCACGACTCTCGAGGGGCACCTGCAGCACGCGAAGAACGTGCAGGCGCAGCTGGGGGCAAAGGCCTCGAAGTAAGCCGCTGCCGCACCGGCGCGGAGGCGGTTCCACGCCTCCGCACCCCGGCGCACCCGGGCGAACTTGCCGCTCACCGGGGCATACCGTGCACAGTTGCAGGTATGGCCCTCCTCCCCGCCCGCCGTCCCCTGGAGCTCGATCCGCATGCGCTGGCCCAGCGCCGCCTGCGCAACTTCGGGGTCACGGCCGTGCTGGTCGCCATGGGCGCCGCGTTCTGCGCCGGATCGGTCGTCTCCGCCCGCCAGGTGGTGCAGGAGCGGGTGCTCTGGTCGCGCGGCATGCAAGGAAAGCTCGTGCACCTCTCCGGCAAGGTGGAGGAGACGCAGAAGCTCGGCCTGACCTTGTTCTACGACTACGACCTGGACGTGAAGTGGCTCGACTCGCAGGGCCGGCAGCACTCCGGAAAGGCGAGCTTCGGCCGCACCTTCCGGGCCGTGGGGAAGCGCGAGCCTCCCCGGCTGCGCTACGACCCGGAAAATCCGGACCATTTCGTCCTCTCCTGGGCCGCGCAGGGCGGAATGCCCCGGGCCGGAGTCGCTCTCCTCTGCGGGCTTCTGGGCGGCCTGATGCTCCTGGGCGCCCGGACCCTGGCGAAGATCGAGCGGCGCCGCCTGGAGCTCTTGCAGATGTGCGCGGAGGACGGCGAGGAGGTGGTCGGCGAGGTGGAGAAGGCCTGGAGCCACAAGGGCATCCACTATCTGCGCTACCGCCTGCCGGACGACATGCGCGTGCGCAAGTACCAGGGCGACGCGCCGTTCGTGTTCGCCCGGGAAGGAGCCCTGCACGTGCTGGCGCTGCGTTCGCCTCGCGCGCCGGACGCTCCCTTCCTGGTCGAGGCGGATTTGCGCTCCTTCGACCTGCCCATCGAGGTTCGCGCCCGGGTGCTCTCCGCGGCTGGGGCCGGGTAGGGGACCACCTCCCCCTCATCCACCTGCGCAGCCGGTGTAGGAGCGGTCCCGGGACCGCCGGATCTCAAAGGTTCGAGGCCCGCTTCGTGCTGCTACAGTGGCCGGCGTGGGTTACGCCGACGAGCGCCCGGCGCTGCTCGCGCGCCTGCGCGAGCGCGTGGAAGGCCGCGCGGTGCAGGACGCGCTCCGCCTCGACGGCCGGACGCTGCGCTTCCATCTCGGCACTTCGCTCGCCGATCTCCGCGTTCCGGTCGCTTTGGGCGGCGATCTGCGGCGTGCATTCACGGCGGCGGTCCGCGACCTCTACTTCCTGCTCTGCGTGCGCCATCGGCCTTTGCTCAAGGAGAGCGAGTTCGACCAGCTCCTCCTGCAGGACGGATTCGATTCCAAGGCCCTGCGTCCGGTGTCCTTCTCGCCGCCCGTCGCGGTCGCCCGGGAGAACGTGCGCCGCGCGTTCGTGGAAGCCCCCGAGCTGCACCCCGCGCTCGACGCCGGCGTGCTGGCCTCCTGGATCGCCTCCGGGCGCCCGGGCCGCGCCTGGCTAGGCGCGCTGAACGCCGTCCTGCGCCGGTCGATGGCCGAGGCGGCGGCGAACGATCGCCAGGAGCCCACCGCCTACCTCGTCGCCCTCTCGCTGCGCACCTTGGCGGACGAGGCGCACGCCATCCTGCGCGCGGTCCCGCTGAGCCAGCCCATGCAGCGGGTGATCCACGGTGCCCTGGCGACCGGGCTCCTCGTCGCCGCGCGCCTCGCCGCCCGCGAGGCCGGCGCATTCGAGGCGCCCGGGGGCGTGCTGGTCGAGGCCGCCACGCAGGCGCTGGGCTGGATGGGAGGGACGCGCCACCTGGTCGGCAGCTCGAACCAGGCGTACGGAGTGGCGTTCGCGGATCCGGTGGTGCGGATCGACCTGTATACCCAGAAGGTGATGCAGGGCACGGCCCCCGAGCAGCTCGCGCGCGAGGTGGCCGCCGAGCTGGGTGGTGAGGAGGACTCGTTCCACCGCGCCGAGCGCGCCTTCACGCTCATGGCCATCCGATCCGATCTGCTGGAGCTGCTGCGGCTGGCGGAGACCACCCGGACGCAGGCCTTCGGGCTCGACGGCATCGCGCCCGCGCAGCTCTTCGGATCGCCGGGCGCATTGGAGCGGGTGCTCGCCTCGCCGGAGCGGCGCAAGGAGATCCAGGCCCGCGCCAAGGCGGCGGCGAAGGCGGCGACGCACGAGGAGGCGCGCGCCGTGCTGCAATCGCTCTTGCGAGTCGGCAAGGAGTGGCGGGAGGACCAGCCGTCCATCTTCGCCGCCGCCGACGTGCAGGAGGGCACGGGACAGGCGTTGGCGGCGCTGGCGGTGGACGCCGCGCTGGAGAAGCTGCTCCACCAGGCCGAGACCTCGCTCCTGCACCGCTCCGGGCCGGAGAACGCCGACGCCATCGAGGCCGAGCACGAGCGGGGCCGCCTCTACCTTTTCGGCGCCGGCGAGCGGCCGATGCTGCGGGGCAGGGCCCAGGCCCTGCAGATGGGACATCTCTTCTGCGACGTGAAGGACTTCACCCGGCGAACTGCATTCCTGAAGGAGGCGGTGGTCGCCGACTTCCTCTCCCGGGAGTTCTACACGCCGATCCTCACCGCGGCGACGCGCCACCACCACGGGGCGGATCATCTCCACGACAAGGGCGGCATCTACCTGAACAACTTGCTCGGCGACGCGGTCACCTTCTCCGGCGACGTGGCCGCGCTGGTGGCGCTGGCCCACGACATCCGGCGGGCGCTGAACAGCTACGCCCGGCGCCTGGACAGCGAGAGCAGCTCCGAGGCAGTGGCGAAGAGCATCGCCTCCATCGAACAGCGCGCGGCCGTGCGGCGAACCGAGCTGCAGCAGCAGGTCGCGCAGGCGCAGGCAGCGCTGCGCGGGGGCGCAAAGGACCCGAGCGGCGAGGACCCGCGGGCCAAGCTGTCGCGGCTGCAGCTGGAGCTCTCCCGCCTCGAGGAGGAGCGCCAGGCGGAGACCGCGCTCGCCGCCGGCGAGAAGCTGGAGGCAGGCATCTTCATCTCCTACGGCGCCGCGCCCGAGGTGGCTACCTTCGAGGACCACGTGTTCGGCTCGATCAAGGTCGCCATCGCGGAGAAGATCAACGAGAGCGCGCGCGGCACCGCGCGCAACGGCGGCGTGCGGGCGCGCATCGACTCCCTGGTCAAGCAAGCCCGCGCCTCGCGGGGTCACGCCGAGCTGTCCTGCCCGTTCTCGGTGTTCGTTTCCCAGCCGCTTTCGATCCCGGTGCCTCCCGAGGCGGAGCTGGCCGTGCGCGGCTGTCTCGAGGACGGCGACCTGGGCGGAGCCGAGCTGATGCTCCAGGAATCGGTCCGCCAGTTCGTCGCCCGGCTCTCGCAGGACACCGGGATCGCCGGCGGGGGCGACATCTACAACGGCGGCGCTGCCCTTTCGGAGGAAGCGCTGCGCGCGTACATCCAGGCGCGCGGAGGCGAGCTGACCTTCCTGCGGCGCCGCCTTCCAGTGGCCGCGCTGCACGCCTCGATCGGCGAGCGCTTCGTGTTTCCCATGCAGACGCTGCAGCTGGTCGCGGCCGTCGCGCCCGACGGACTGAACCTGCACGAGCTGTACATCCACGTCGGGCGAGCGCTCTTCAAGGGGTTCGAGAAGACCGGCGGCCTGGGCGTCTACGAAATCGTGCCGCCTTCCTCCGGCCTGTTCTCCTTGCTCGCCCAGCACCACCTGCCTCGCTGGCTGGTCGAGCACGAGCACGGCATGGAGGAGGAGGAGCCGCGCTCCGAGGCGGCAGGGACATGAGCGAGGAGAAGCAGATCCAGCGCTATCCCCCTCCGGAGCCCGAGCCTCCGGAGCCGAGCTTCAAGCAATACCTGCTCGGCTGGGGCGCCATCTTCCTGGCCCTGGTCGCCCTCGGCATCCTGCTCGGCCTGTTGATGCGCTTCCTGCGCTGAGTAGGCGGCTAGTCGAGCTGGAACGTCCGGAAGGTACCCTTTTCGTCCAGCACCGTGCCCCAGACCTTGTGCGAGGCCTGGTGCTCGCTCATGCCGAAGCTGAGCGAGGCGCCGGTGCCCAGGTCGAGGCTGCGGATGCTCTCCAGCGCGTCGATGACCTTCTCGGTCTCCAGCGCCTGGGCGCGCTTGAGGCCCTCCACCAGCAGCGTGCCGGCGACGTACCCCTCCAGCGAGACGAAGTCGGGCTTCTCGCTGGGAGCGTACTTGCGCAGCGCCTCCTGGTACTTCAGCACCGCCGTCGCGCTCGACTGCGGCAGCGGGACCACCTGCGTGACCACCGTCCCCTGCGCATACTTGGGTCCTAGCGCCACCAGCTCCTCGCTCAGGGCGTTCGCGCCGACGAAGGAGACATTGGTAAAGATGATGTCAGACCCCTTGTCTCTCATCTTCTCGATGAGCTTCGCCTCCGCCTTGTACGTGGGCACGCAAACCACCGCGCGCAGGTTCGGGTGCTTGGACAGCTCCGCGACCGCCTCCGAGACTTCGGAGGTGTTGCGCTGGTACCCGACGCGCAGGATCTGCGACGGGTCGCGCCTGTACTTGCGCATGGCGCGCGCCACGCCCTCGAAACCCGCGTCGCCGTAGCTGTCCTGCTGGGCGAACACCGCGATGTCTTGCGGCTTGATGTGCTTCTCCTCGACGAGGTGCTGCACGATGGCGGCAGTCTCCTCGGCATAGCTCGCGCGGTAGTTGAAGACGTAGCGGTCGGGCGGGTCCTTGCGCAACAGGCTCGCGCCGGTGAAGGGGCCGAAGAAGAGCATTTTGTGCTCGACCGCGTACGGCACCGCGACCGCGGCGGGCGGCGTACCCACGTTGCCGATGAACCCGAAGACATGCCTCTGCTCCGCCAGCTCCTTCATCGCGACGATGGTACGCGTGGGCTCGTACCCGTCGTCGAGGGCGATCAGTCGCAGCCTGCGCCCGTGGACGCCGCCCGCCTCGTTCGCCACAGCGAAGGCGACCTCCACGCCGGTCTTCATGCCGCGGCCCAGCTCCTTGGCAGGCCCGCTGAGCGCTGAGGCCATGCCGAAGAGCAGGTCTCCTTGCGCCACCTGCGCAGCCTGACCCAATGGCTGCACCACCGACGCGACTTTCACCACGCCCCCGGCGGGCCCTTCGCTCGACCAGTACGAGCGTAGAAGGAGCACGCCGGGACCGCCCAGCGCCAGCGCGGCGACCACGCCGAGAAGCAGCGCGCCCCTGTGGTTCTTGGCGGGCGCCACCATGGGTGGCGGCTGGGGCGGCATCGGCACGCGCCCGGTCGGGGGACGCATCGTCCCCGGAGTCGGGCGGGCTGGAGTGGGCTTGCGATCCGAAGTCACGACTGCCTCCTTGTCCAGGCCGGCGAGGACGTCTTCCACGTCGCGGTTGGCCTCGTCCTCGCGCCAGGCCTCCTCCAGCAGCACCTTGGTCCAGGGCTCGTGGATGGCGCGCGCCGGGCAGACCGCGTTCTTGTCCACCCGGAAGGTCCCGTCGCGCAGCCGCATGGCCGCGCGAATTGCGTCGAGGCCGCGGTGCTTGCCCAGATGGGCGTCGACCACGTCCCCGTTCTGGATGAAGAACGTGCCCTCGCCTCGCGAGGTGCGCACCACGAGCGCCACGGTCTCCCGGCGCTGGCAATAAAACTGTACCAGGTCGGTGAACGGCGTCTCGCTCAAGTCTCCGGTCAAGGCCACGGCGGCTTCTCCCTGGACAAGCAGCGTAGCGCGCTCTCAAGAAAATCCAAAAATTTCACTGCATTAGCTCACATCCGAGCAGGATGGAGCAGGGGGTGGGGCAGGCTCCGCCGCAGCCCGATTCGCCCGTGGCGGAGCGTGCTTACCGCCGATGGAGGGCGTGAGATATGAAAAATATCACCGTAGCTAAATCCGCCCAGAAGGCGCTCGCGAGCACACCGCGCGGGCGTTTTCGCGTGACCCCGGTCACTGATCCTCGACCAGCCTGAGGTGGGCCTCGGCCAGCGCCCGGGAGGCGGCGGCGAAGATCCGGTCGCCCGCGGACGCGGAGGCGAGCGACGGATCGGAGCCGACGCGCCCGTCGGGATACCGGCGGCGGAAGTCCTGCGCGCCCCAGGCCACCATCTGCTGCACGGCCTCGAATCGATCCATCGGCGGGAGATCGAGCACCGCCCGCGGATAGAAGCGGCGGACCACCGACAGCTCGGCGGGGGTGGCGTGGTGCCCTTCGCGCGCGCCGAACAGCTCCAGCACCAGCGATTGCACCTCCGGCAGCTCCCACCAGGAGACGAGCAGACATCGGGAGTCGGGCAGGTCCGCGTGCGCCTGTGCGCAGGCCGCCTGCAACGAGCCGGCGGACCCGGGATGGCCGTTGACCAGCAAGAACCGGCGGAACCCGTGCACGTACAGGGCGCGGAGCGCGTCGCGTACCAGCGCCAGCAGCGTGGATGGCTGCACCGCGATCGTCCCGGGAAATGCGGCGTGCATCGCCGACACGCCGAACGGGATGGCCGGGGCGACCATCGCCCGCCGGTCCTCGCCCAGCTCCTGCGAAAGCTCCTCGGCGACGATCAAGTCGCTGCCCAGCGGGCCGGAAAGACCGTGCTGCTCGGTGGACCCGACCGGCACCACCACGTCGTCGCGGCGGGCGAGGTACTCCTCCACGTCTTGCCAGATGGCCAGCTTGAGCAGCACTGCTCGAAGTCTACCCGGGCCTCCGGTCGCGAGCCTAGACGGCCGCAAAGAGCTGCCTCAGGATCGTCTCCACCAGGATGAACCAATCCTTGATGGGCGGCTTGGCGCCCACGTCGGTGGGCAGGTCGAGCAGCTTGGCGCCGCCCTTCTCGGCGACGAGCCGAGCTGTGTTCAGGTTGTAGAAGTCCTCGGCGAGGAGCAACTGGACGTGCTCGGCGCGCATCGACTGGATGAGGCGGAAGAGATGGTCGGGGTCGGGCGGGATGCCGGGCTTCGGCTCCAGGTAGCCGATCTCCTCGAGCCCCAGCCACTGCGACAGGTACGTCCAGCTCTTGTGGTAGGTGACGATCTTCACCCCGCGAAGCTTGCCGATCATCGGCTGCCACTTCTTCACTGCCGCGTCGACCCTGAGGTTGAACGCGGCCAGGTTCTTCTGGTAGGTCGCCGCGCCCTCGGGGTCGAGCTGCGAGAGCCGCTGGGCGATCTCGCCCGCGATGATCCGCGCGTTGGCGGGCGGGAGCCAGTAGTGCGGGTTGCCTTGGGGATGGATATCGCCCATCGAGCGATCCACCTTGGTGGTGGGCACGTCCAGGACGGGGATCGCGCGCGAGCAGTCGAGGTTGCCCAGCTCGCCGGTCTGGATCTTCGGGTTCCGCGAGCCGAGCACGAGCGGCGGGAGCCAGCCGATCTCCAGCTCGAGCCCGACGTAGAGCAGGAGGTCGGCCCTGTTCAACACCAGCATCAAGCTCGGTTTGGGCTCCACGAAGTGCGGATCCTGGTAGCCCTTGCCGAGAGACTCGACTTCGACGCGGTCGCCGCCGACCTCCTTGGCGAGCGAGCCCAGCGTGGGGATGGACGACACCACGCGCAGCGCGGCAGCGGCGGGGCGCGGCGCGCAAAGCGCCAGCGTGGCGAGCAGGGCGAATCGTCTCATGGCCACCTTTCGACTCTCCTCCGGATTGCGATCTTCAGAACGGATGCGCTCCGTGCGCGCCCATGGAGATCTCCAGCTGCAGGAAGGCGGCGACCGCGTCGCCGGGGACGACGGGCGCCAGGGACACCCGAGGCGCCGAAGGTCCGGAGACGACGTGCTCGGCCTCGCCGTACGCGCGCACCCGGGCGAATTCGCTCAACTGGAAGGTCACGCTGGCCGACCCGCGCAGGGTCTGCCCCAGCGAGCTGGAAGTGGGGATGCCGACCACGTCTCCGCGCACGCCGAGGAACCACCGGCGCGCGACCTGCAGCACGACCTGGCTGTAGAGGCCGCCGTCCCAGCCGCCGGGCAGGTCCGCGGCGTCGTCGAGGTGGCGCCAGATCGCCTCGGTCTGCCAGGCGAGGGAGTTGTATCCCGCAGCGACGTTGGGAGGCTTCCACTTGACGTACAGATCGGCCCCGACCAGGTAGCTCCGCCGGTTCGCGCCGATCACGTCGACGCCTGCCGCCGTGGGTTGGAAGAGGCCGGGGGAGACGCCCGTGGCACCGTTCAAGCCCAGGTAGATCGACCAGGCGTCACCGAAGGGAAAGAAGGCCTTCGCCTCCACCGCGTACGTCAGGTCGTCCGGCTGGCCGCCGCCGAAGGTCGCCACCGGCGGCGCCAGAGTGGTGCCCGCCGCCGGCTCGTCCGGAGCGCCGATCGAGAACGCTTCCGCGTACAGGGTCAGGTAGAAGGGGAGCGGCGCCAGCCACGACACCTGGACCCCGGGTCCGCGCAGCCCGTCGGCGCCGAGGAAAGCGGCGTTGATGAGCGGCCGCCGGGTGAAGTCCTGCATGTGCAGGTGCTGGCCGTTCTGCCTGCCGAAGGCGCTGCGGAAGCTGCCGCCCTTGACCTGGAGGTTCCAGGGCAGGCTGGTGCTGGTGGCGAACGCCTCCTCGACTTCCAGCCCTTCCAGGTTGGGGATGGTCAGGAACACGTCGCCGCGGAAGTACGGGTCCACGATGGCGCTGAAGGCCAGCTCCACCTCCTGCACCGCGACGCCCAGCGACTTCTTGCCTTCCTCGCCGCGCAGGAGGGGGTCGTCGCCGTTCAGGAACTGGAGCGGCCGCCGCTGGTACCCGCCTTCGGCGTCGAGAATGACGCTCATGTCCGGGTTGAGCGACTGCGCCCCGCGGAGCAGCGGCGGAGGCGGCGCGGTGCCGCCCGTCGCGCTGGGAGGAGCCTGCGACGGCGGCGCGGGCTGTCCCTGACCCGCCGCCGCGGCCGCGGCGGCGTCCTTGCCCAGCGCCTTCTCCAACTCGCGGCGGAGCGCCTCGTCGTCCTGGCCGGCGTCCGCGGCGCCGGCCGCCGCGGGTGTGCCCGCATCCGCGGCGGAGGCCATGCCGCCGTCCGGCGAACCCGCACGCACAGGCGCCGCGATCAGCGCGAGGAGCAAGATCAACATCGGTCCCCTCCCGGTCTGTTGGTGCGCTCGGACGGCCGGCCCGGCGCTTTATTCAGATCGTGCTGCGCCGGGCCAGCCGGGCCAGCCCGGGAAGCAGGAAAACGGACGCCACGACGACCATCGTCGCGCCCGTGGGAAGCTGCTCGATCCAGCTGACGTAGTAGCCCAGGGCCGCGGAGACGACGCCGAAGATCACGGCGAGGGGCATGGTGGCGCGGATGTTCTCCGTCACCATCAGAGCGGCGGCCGCCGGGATGACCGTGAAGGCGAAGACGGGCAGGGCGCCGACGGCGCGGGTGGCGACCGAGATGACCACCGCGATGATCACGTTGAGCAGCGTCTCGTAGCGGAAGACGCGGACGCCCTGGACGACGGCGGTCTCCGGGTCGTAGCTGACGAAGAGCAGCTCCTTGAAGAACAGGACGTGAGCGAGCACGGCGGCAGCGCCGGCCGCGGCGAGCGCGTAGATCTGCGCCCGCGGCACCGTGACCGCGTTCCCGAAGAGGATGTCGCCCACCGCGTGCGCTTCCTGCGCGATGCGCGGGCTGTTCAGGATGGCCAGGACCAGCGCGCTGGCGACGATGTATCCCAGCCCCACGATCGTCTCGGCCGCCAGCTTGCGGTGTCCGGGGCGCAGGGAGAACAGCGCGGCCGCGGCGCAGGCGAACACCAGCGAGAACCAGACCGGCTCCAGGATGATCGGGACGGCCCCGTGGGTATGCGGATCGATCCCCGCGACCGCGCCGACGAAGAAGGCGGTGGCGACGCCCACGCCGCTGATTTCCGAGAGCGCCGCGGAGACGAACACCATCCGCTTCAGCACCACGAACACGCCCAGATAGGAGAGCAATCCACTGGCGAGCATCCCGGCCACCAGCGGCTCGCGCCACAGCTCGCGTCCGGCCCAGAATTCCGCGAAGCCGGTCACCCGGCCTCCTCGCGCGCGCCGCTCTCCGGCCGGCCGGCTCGCGCCTCGTCGACCGGCGGGCCGATCACGATGGCGATCTGGCCGCCCAGCTCCGCGACGCGCACCTCGCGGCCGTAGAGGCGGCCGAGGCGCTCGGGCGTCATCATCTCGCGCGCCGGACCGACCTCGAACAGCCCGCGCGCCCGGTCCACCAGGGCGACCTCGGTGGCGAATCCCGCCACCGCGGTGAGCTGGTGCGTGACCAACACCACCGACAGGTTGTGCGCGCGCTTGAGCCGCTCGACCAGCTCGAGCAGGACGCGCTCGGCCGCCGGATCCATGGCGCTGGTCGGCTCGTCGAGGACCAGGAGCTCCGGCTCCGCCGCGATTGCGCGGGCGATCAGCACCCGCTGATGCTGGCCGCCGGAGAGGGCGTAGAGGGGACGGTCGGCGAGCTCGCCGACGCCGATCTCCTCCAGCGCCTCGCGGGACCGCTTCCTGTCCTCGGCGCCGAATCGACGCAGTGGCCCGAGGAGGCTGGTGCGGCCCATCAAGACCACGTCCAGGACGGAGAGGGGCCAGCTCTGGTCGAGCCGGTCGCGCTGCGGGACGTAACCGACCCTCGGCGGACGGCCGGTCGGGAAGACCAGGCGGCCGCCGAGGAGGGGCAAGAGGCCCAGCATCGACTTGAGCAAGGCGGTCTTGCCGGCGCCGTTGGGGCCGAGGACGCCGAGGGTGGTGCCGGAATGGACGGAGAGGGCGAGAGGGGGAAGGAGAGGAGTGCGATAGCCGATGACCGCGCGTTCCAGGCGGACGAGGTCCAAGGGGGAAAGGCAATTAGCAGAGGCGGGGAGGGCGTGTCGAGGATCGAGAGTCGGCTGCGACGGAGAGCTTCGACGGCGAGCAGACGCTCGGTTAGGTTCCGGACGATGCGGCTCGGGTCACAGCTCTGGATTCCGCATCGGTGGAAGGGGGAGCCGATCTTCGGGACGTTCGTCGAGAGGCCGAACAAGTTCCTGGCGATTTGCCGGATCGGGGATCGGGTCGTCGAGGCGCACGTGCCGGACAGGGGCAGGTGTCTCGACCTGCTCCTTGGAGGGCAGCCCGTGGTGTTGGTGAAGGTGGAGAGGGGGATGGTGGCGAGGAGGACGGAGTACACGGTGCTGCTGGCAAGGGCACGGACGGCTCCGTCGACGTGGGTGAGCCTGGATCCTGCTGGTGCGCCGCGGCTGGTGGAGGTGGCGCTGGAACGGGGACTGCTCTTGGAGCTGGCGGGGCACACGGTGGCGGGAAGGGAGATGACGTTCCCGCGGCTTCGGGGGCGGCCGCGTTCCCGCATCGATTTGATCCTGCGGTCCCCGGCGGGCCGGGAAGTGCCTTGCGAAGTGAAGAGCGTAGGAGCGGCGAGAGACGGGGTGGCGCTGTTCCCGGATGCGCCGACCCTGCGTGGCCTGCGCCACGTGGCGTTGCTCGAGCGGCTCGCCCGGCGCGGAAGTCCGGCCGCGCTGGTGCTCTGCGCTCAGCGGGGGGACGTGCGGGCGATCGCGGCGGACGATTCGATCGATCCGGCTTTCGCGCGAGCACTGGCGGGGGCCCGCCGCGCGGGCGTGACCATCGCGGGGCTGCGTTGTGCCGCCCACCCCGGCGGGATGGAGCTGCTGGGCTCCGTGCCGGTCTTGTAGGACCCTACTTCGCCAGCGCCGCCGAGTTCACCCCGGCCTTGCCCGCAGCGCTGGGTCCCTCGGGTTCGTGGACGAGCGGGCAGGGGTTCTTGTCTTTCGGGCCCTTTTCCTTCGGGTAGCGCAGCCGCGTGTTCTGGTCGCGGCAGAGGTAGCGGCAGATCCCGTCCTCGCCGAGCCCTTCGTCCTCGACCACGCACTTGCCGGGGTTGTCCAGCTCGAGCAGCGCCGCCTTGATCCGCCCCTTCGTCGTCTCGTCGTCTTCCTTCGCGTACGCCGTCTCGAGCGAGGCTCGGGTGGACGGGTCGCGCCGCTCCCTCACCTTCTCGAGGAGCAGCTCGCGCGCCTCCCATTCCGGCTCCGACGCGAGCTGGGTGGCGAGCTGGGCCGGGGTGTGCCACTCCGGCAGCGTCATCAAGCGGAACAGCGCGCCTTCCCACACTTCCTTGGCCAGCTTGCGGTTGTCGGCGATCTTCTCCAGCGCCGCCACAGCGGCCTTGGAGGTGTCGGCGCGCCGTCCCAGCACGTCCAGGGCCACGCACTGCGGGAGGGGATACTCGGTCCTCCCCAGCTGGCACGATTCGACCACCTGGGCAGAGTAGGTGACGATCTCTTCGCCGGTGGCGTCGAGCAGCCGGTCCAGTGTCGAGTGCTGGCTGGCGCCGCGGATGCAGTCGTGCTTGATCACGCCGCGCTTGCGCGCGTCGCTGTCGAAGGTCGTCGGCGGCATCGCGTCGAGCGCAACCGCCGCCGCGAACGCCTTCTGGAGCGGTCCTTGCGGAAGGCACGCGTGCGGTTTCACGTCGGGTTTGAGCGTCTCCACTTCGTGGAGCGCGCGGGCGCGGCGGGATTCGGGGCTGTAGTAGTCGTAGAGGGCGAAGCCGCCCAGGGCGGCGATGCCGGCACCGACGAGGATTGCGCGGACTTTCATGTGGGCGAGCCTACGCCCCCGTAGGAGGCTGGCGTCAAGACGCAAGTCGCCAGAAGGGTCGGCAGCGTTCGGGGAGGGCCTTCCCCGAGAGGAAGGTCAGCTGCGCCGAGCTTCCTCGGCGAAGGCGCGGAGGAGCTTCGCGGACGCGGTCTCGCGGACGCCGGCGCGCAGCGCGGCGGGGTCGAGCCCCTCGGCGCGCAGGTCGCCGGCGCGGGAGTCGATCAGGTCGCGCAGTGTTTCCGGGCGCAGCTCGGGGTGGAACTGGACTGACGCCACCGCATCGGACAGTCGAAGGGCTTGCGTGGCGCACTTCTCGTTCGAGGCGAGCAGCGTGGCCCCGGGGGGAACCGGGTCGACGGAGTCGGAGTGGGTGGCTTGCACCTCGGCGATCCCGTCCTCTGGAACCCAGCCGCGGAACAGTGGATCCTTGCGTCCCTCCGCGGTGAGCTGCACGCGGACGGTGCCGATCTCGCGGCCCTTGGGGTTGCCCACCACCTGCGACCCGGCCGCGCGGCCGAGCATCTGGTGACCGAAGCAGACGCCCAGGACGGGCGTTCCGCGCTCGCCGATGCGGAGCAGCTCCTCGGCCACCTCCTCCATCCACGGCTCGGGGCTGGTCAACGAGAGCGGCGAACCCGAGACCAGCACTCCCTGGGTCCCGGCCGGCAGCTCGAGCGACTCGCCCAGGTACGCGCGCAGCACCGGCAGCTCGGCCCCGAGGGCGTGGTTGAACCAGTCGGGGTAGTCGCCGTGCCGCCGCACGATCTCCGGCGCCGCCGTGCCGGTCTGGACGACCACCAGTCGGGGAATGGACATCGAAAACCCTCCGCAGGGGAAACATAACGCTTTCCGGCCGCCTGGGCGAGTCCTCTTCCCGCGGCCGGCTGGCCGAGCGCTTGACGGCCGTCCCACCCCGCTCCACCGTGGGTCCCGTGGAAAAGCCGGCCCCCATGGAGGAGACCCGAGCCAGCCAGATCGAAGGCTTGCGCGAGCACTTCCAGAAGCGGGGCGTGCGCAAGGTGAAGCTGGGCGGCTTCGACGTCGACGGCGTCCTGCGCGGCAAGTACGTGTCGTTGGACAAGTTCTGGAGCGTGGCCGAGGGCGGCCTGGGCTTTTGCGACGTGATCTTCGGGTGGGACCTGGGGGACCAGCTCTACGACAACGCGACCGTCACCGGCTGGCACACCGGCTACCCGGACACGCGCGCCACAGTCGATCTCTCCACCTTCCGCATGATCCCCTGGGAGCCGGGGACCGCCGCCTTCCTGCTGGACTTCGAGGCCGAGCCGGGCAAGCCCCTCGCAGTTTCCCCGCGCCAGCTGCTCAAGCGGGTGGAGGACAAGGCCCGGTCGATGGGCTTCTTGGTGAAGGTGGCGTCCGAATACGAATTCTTCCTCTTCCGGGAGACGCCGGAGTCGGTGCGGGCGAAGGGGTACGCGAACCTGACGCCGCTCTCGCCCGGGATGTTCGGCTATTCCTGGCTGCGAGCGAGCGAGAACGCCCCGTTGGTCCACGACCTGCAGGACCAGCTCGCCGCCTTCGACCTGGAGTTGGAAGCGTTCCACACCGAGACGGGGCCCGGCGTGTACGAGGCAGCCATCCGGTACGACCAGATGCTCCGCGCCGCGGACAAGGCGGCGCTGTTCAAGACCGCGGTGAAGGAGATCTGCGCGCGCCATGCCGTGATGCCGACCTTCATGGCGAAGTGGAACAAGGAGCTTCCCGGCTGCAGCGGGCACCTGCACCAGTCGCTTTGGTCGCTGGAGGGACAGCCGCTCTTCCTCGATCCGCGGGCGCACCAAGGCATGGGCAAGCTGCTGCAGCATTACGTGGCCGGACAGGTGGCCCTGATGCCGGCGATGACCGCGCTGATCGCGCCGACCGTGAACTCGTACAAGCGGATGGTGCGCGGCGCCTGGTCTCCCACGATGGCGACCTGGGGAGTGGAGAACCGCACTACCGCATTGCGCGTCATCCCGGGGTCTCCCGCCTCCACCCGGGTCGAGTACCGATTCGCGGCGGCCGACATGAATCCGTACGTGGCCATCGCCGCGTCGGTCGCCGCCGGCCTGCACGGGGTGCAGCACGAGCTGCCGCTTCCTCCCGAGACGACGGGGAACGGATACGAAGCGAAGGGGCAACCGCTTCCGCCGACGCTGCGCGCCGCGACCGATGCGCTCTCGCGCAGCAAGGAAGTCCGCGAGCTCCTGGGCGACGCCTTCGTCGACCACTACGTGCGCACCCGCGACTGGGAGTGCCGCCAGTTCGAGTCGGCGGTGACGAAGTGGGAGCTGGAGAGGTATTTCGAGATCATCTGAACGGAGCCCGAGATGCCGTCGGTCATGTCCTTTCCCACCCGGATCGTCCACGGCCGCGGCGCCATCCGCGAGCTGCCTGCCGAGCTGAAGCGGATCGGCGCGGGCAAGCTGCTTCTCGTCACCGACAAGGGGATCCTCCAGGCCGGGCTGCTGCGGTTCGTCACGCCGCTGCTCGAGCAATCCGGGGTGCCCTTCACCGTGTTCAGCGAGTTCGATCCCAACCCCACCGACTCCGATGCTCTGAAAGGGATCGAGGCGTACCGCGCCGCGGGCGCCGATGCGATCCTCTCGGTCGGCGGCGGCGCTTCCCTCGACATGGGCAAGGCGATTCGCCTGCTGGTGCACCATGGCCCGCCGCTCAGCCGCTACGACGATGCGCAAGGCGGCGATCGGTACATCACCGGGGAGCAGCCTCCCTTCGTCGCGGTCCCCACCACCGCCGGCACGGGCAGCGAGGTGGGGCGCTCCACCGTGCTCATCATCGACGGCACCAAGGTGGTGATCTTCAGCCCCCACCTGCTGGCGAACGCCGCTCTCCTCGACCCCGAGCTGACCATCGGGCTGCCGCCGTTCATAACCGCTGCGACCGGGATGGACGCGCTCACCCACAACCTCGAGGCGTACGTGGCGAAGGGCGACCATCCGCTCGCCGACGCGATCGCGCTGGACGGGCTGCGCCGCATCGCGCAACACCTCGGCCGGGCGGTCAAGAACGGCAAGGACGTGGAAGCCCGCGAGCAGATGCTCCTGGGCAGCGCGATGGGCGCCATCGCCTTCCAGAAGGGGCTGGGAGCGTGCCACTCGGTCGCGCACGCGCTCACGCCGGTGGCGGGCACGCACCACGGGCTGGCGAACTCGCTCATGCTTCCCACCGTCATCCAGTTCAACCGGACGGCAGCCGAGGAGCGGCTGGCGACCGCGGCCCTCGCCCTCGGCGCGGATCCCCGGATGGGAGTGCCGGAACGGGCGCACGCCTGCGCGCAGCTGGTGGACGATCTGCGCAGCGCCTGCGGCCTCCCGCGCAAGCTGTCCCAGGCCGGCGTCAAGAGGGAAATGATCCCGCGGCTGGTCGAGAAGGCGCTGGCGGACGCCTGCCACCAGTCCAATCCGCGCCCCTGCACCCAGGTCGACTTCGAGCGCCTGATCCAGGAGGCGTTCTAGGGCGGGCGCCTGGCGGACGTTTTTTCGCCTCCGACCTCGCCTTACCCGATCGGGTTAGAATCGTGCCATGGACACGTTCGCCGCCGCGCGCAGAGAGCTGGAGCAGATCGCCCGGCGGGAGCCGATCGATCTGGCGCGCGCCGCGCTGGCCATCGCCCGCGAGGAATACCCGCACCTCGACGAAGAGCGCTACCTGCGGGCGCTGGACGAGCACGCGCTGCAGGTGATGCGCGGCCTTCCCGCGGGCGCCTTGCCGGAGCGCCGGGTGGGCCGCCTCAACGCGGTGCTCTTCCACGAGCTCGGCTTCGCCGGGAACCAGGCCGAGTACTACGATCCGCGCAACAGCTTCCTCAACGAGGTGATCGAGCGGCGAACCGGAATCCCTCTCACGCTCTGCCTCGTGTACATGGAAGTGGGACGGCGCTGCGGGCTCAAGGTCGACGGCGTCGGGTTCCCGGGCCACTTCCTGTGCAAGGTGACGCTCGACGACGGCGGCGAGCTGATCGTCGACGCCTTCCACCGCGGACAGCTGCTCGGGCTGGCGGAGCTGAAGCGGCGCTTCGCGGCCGCGGCCGGCGACGCCGCGCGCTTCGACCTGCGCCTTCTGCGCCCGACGCGGCCGAAGGAGATCCTGGCGCGCATGCTGCAGAACCTGCGCTCCATCTACCTCGAACGGGGAGACCTGCCCCGCGCGCTCTCCGCGGTCGACCGGCAGCTGGTCCTCCAGCCCGACGATCCGCGCGTCCTGCGCGATCGCGCACGGCTGTGCGAGCAGCTGGGCGGTTCCGAGGCTGCCGCCGCCGATCTGGAACGGGTGCTCCACCTCCAGCCGGCGGCGTCCGACGCAGCCGCGCTCCGCGCCCGGGTCGACCGCCTCCGCGGCGCCGGCAAGCTGATGAACTGAAGCACCTGACTGCTCCGATCAATTGACCGTGATCTGTTGGGGGGTCGAGGGGGGAGCGAGCTTCCCCCTCGTAGAGGCGCCGAAGGCGCCGGATCGAAGAGCGTGGCGTTGCCGGCAGAGACGTCACACTGGCGATTCTACGGTTTGTACAGCCGCAGGCGCTCGACGGGCTCGCCGCCGACGAGATGTTTCTCGACGATCTCGTCGACGTCCTGCACGGTGACGCGGCCGTACCAGACGCCCTCGGGGTAGACGACCACCGAGCAGCCCAGCGCGCAGTTGTCGAGGCAACCGGCCTTGTTGGCGCGGATGTCCGCGTCCAGCCCGCGCGCCTTCAGGGCCGACTTGAACGCCTTGTGAAGCGCCTCGCTGCCCTTCTGCGCGCACGAGCCGCGCGGGTCGTCGGGTCCGCGATCGTTCAGGCAGACGAAGAGGTGCTTGCGGAAGGGCGGCGGCATGTCAGTCCTCTTCCAGCGCGGAGCGGAAGGCGGCGGCCGGGTCGGGAGCGGAGCCCATCGCCTCGTCGAGCAATGCGTCGGCGCGGCCGCGCACCGCCGCGGCCGGGTCCAGCGCCAGGACCAGGATGCGCCGGGGGACGGCCGCGAAGAGCGCCTCGCCCGCGCGCGGCAGCGCCACGGCGGCGGCGCGAGCGGCGGCCGCGCGCTGCACCTCCTCGGGCGTTCCGCAGGCGACGCAGGCGGCCATGTGCGTCGCCCGCGCCGCGCCGCACAACCGCTCGAGCTGCTCGCCTGGGAGCAGCTCGGCGTGCAGCAGCACCGCGTCGGCTCCCGCGGCGCGCGACTCGTACACCTGGAACTCCTCCAGCAAGAGGTCGCAGCGCAGCACCGGGACCGAGACGGCCTGGGCCGCCCTCGCCAGCGCGACCAGCTCGGCAGGCGGATCGTCGACGGCGATGGCGAGGGCCGCGACCTCCGCCTCGTCGAGGCCGCGCGCCGCCTCCGACAGATCGGGACGCGACGCGGCGAGGACCGGGACGCGCTCGATCGCCTGCCGCTGCCGGTCGATCGCCTGCGCGAAGTTGCGGATGCTGGGCGCGATGCCGCGCGTATCCGGCCTCGCCGCAGCCAGATTCTGTTCTCTTCTGCGCCGCACCGCTGCTTCGTCCATCCGCATCTCGCGAGCATGTCGCGCAACACCTCGGTGTGCAACGGGAGAATCCACGAATCGCATCTAGCGCACACGCTCCGTTGAATTGACCGTGATCTGTTGGGGGGTCGAGGGGGGAGCGAGCTCTCATGATTCGTCACTTCTTGGTTCGTGCGCCTGGGGCGAGGCCGAGTCGCGATCGTGAATTCCACGTCCGAGCATGAGTGGCGTGGATCTCCGTTTTGCTTTCCGGGGGAGCGCCAAGCCCAGTCAGGCGAAGAGTGCAGCTCGCATGGGAGCCCGGTCGGCAGCACGGGCTCTGGGCCACCCGGATTTGACGCGCTGCG